>Ga0335078_10017865_pt1 | contig 10549 bp, 9 predicted proteins | sample Lox_Sample_32_FD_206711 | JGI IMG/M metagenome (GOLD analysis project Ga0335078, IMG submission 206711) | Soil microbial communities from Loxahatchee National Wildlife Refuge, Florida, United States - Lox_Sample_3.2 | ecosystem: Environmental > Terrestrial > Soil > Wetlands | place: USA: Florida...
TCAGGCGTTCTCCCGCATCTACTCGGTGGCCGCATCCGTTGCCATCATTCTCTGGTCTTATTCCGGATTGCGGAGCGGCAGCGTCCGCAGCGGCATCGCCATCTACGGCTGCATCATCTCAACGCTAATTGTGATTGGAGTCGTTTCCGGCCATCTGCGGCTCGACGTTCATGGCATGGCTGCCATCATGCTTGGTCAGACCATCTGGTTCGTGCTGATCGGATCTCAGCTATATTCTCGGCAACCCATGGCTCAAGCCGCGGCCCGCTAGTATGCCGTCGAGTACGGCACTTTCCGCGTAGGGTCCCAGATCACTTTTCCCCCGACAATCGTCTTCAGCACCTTCACATCACGAATCTTGGTCGGATCGATCGAAAAAATGTCGTTGCTCACCAGCACCATATCCGCCAGCTTCCCGGCCGTGATCGATCCCTTTTCTTTTTCCTGGAATTCCGCGTACGCCGATCCCATCGTATAAGCGTGAACCGCTTCGGCCACTGTCAGCTTCTGTTCCGGAAACCATCCATTCGGGTTCTTTCCATCCAGCGTTGCACGCGTTACCGCCGCATAGACTCCCAACATCGGGTTCAGCGGTGCCACATCCCAATCCGTACCGAACGCCAGGTGTACGCCATGATTTAGAAACGTCCGGAACGCATACGTCCGGCTCGCGCGATCGTGTCCGATCCGCGCCTCCGCCCACCGCCCGTCATCGATCGCATGATAGGGCTGCATTGACGCAATCACGTCCAGTTGTGCGAAGCGCGCAAAATCCTTTTCTGCCATGTGCTGGGCATGCTCAATCCGGAACCGCCGCTCCGCCCCGTGATGTGCCTTCACCACATCCGTGTACAAATCCAGGATGATCGAAATCGCTTGATCCCCGATGGCATGAGTGCAAATCTGTATGCCCGCAGCGTCCGCCGTCATCATGCGGTCCCGCATCAGCGATAGCGGCTGCATGTCGCTCGCTAGCAAACCGTGATTATTCGGCTCATCCGAAAATGGCTCGAAGAAATATGCCGTTCGCGAACCTAGCGATCCGTCCGCAAACCCCTTCACCGCCCCGACCCGAAGATATGGCCCTCCGAAAGCGTGACGAACCCCGACCTTCGCCAAATCATCGACGGTTTCAATCAGCGGCGCTGCATAAATCCGTGTCGTGAGTTCGCCGTCCTGCAGCAACTCGGCATACGCGGAAATATCCTCGTAATCCGCGCTCATGTGCTGCACGCTGGTGACACCCACCGACGCCGCGTGTTCCAGCGCCCGCTTGATTGCCCGCATGCGCTGGTCATGCGTCAGCGGTGGCACCACCTTGAACGCCAGTCCCTCCGCCGCATCTTTCAGATCACCCGTCGGGTTTCCCTGCGCGTCCCGAACAATCGTCCCTCCCGGCGGATCAGGCGTTTGCGCCGTGATCCCCGCCAGTTTCAGCGCAAGTGAATTCGCCAGCACCGAATGCCCGTCATACCGGCTCAAAAGTACCGGGTTGTCCGGCGTCACCGGATCGATCATTTCTTTCGTCGGGAGATTCGGCGGCGACCACTTGGTTTCATCCCAATCGCCATTTTGAATCCACTCACCCTTCGGCGTTTTCTTCGCCTGCTCTCCAATCCGCCGCACCAACTCATCCGTGTTCGTCACATCATTCAACTGAACGCTGTCGAGTTGCCGCCCTCCATCTACGAAGTGCACATGCGAATCATTGAATCCTGGTAAGAGCAATTTCCCCTTTGCATCGATCAATTTGGTGTTTGATCCGCGCCAGCTCGCGATCTCCGCATTGCTGCCGACCGCGACAATTCGTTGGCCGATGACGGCCACCGCCTGCGCCTTGGGATGCGCATCGTCGCCCGTCCACACGTTCGCATTCGTGACAATGAGATCCGCCGCCGGCTTCGATTGCGCCGCCATGGTCATGGCAAACGCTGATAGAACCAAAATCGCAAGTTTCATTCCTTCTCCCCAACAACTCCTGCGTTATCCGGCCACAAAACTATCTCTGCCCCCACTTCAGCTTGGCCCGCAAAATATCGAAAAACGTGCCGCGTATCCGCAACAGCTTCACCTTATAATCCGACTTCCGGCAATTCACCCGGTCCCCATCGAACATCGGAATCCCCACCTGCCCGTCCACGCTCAAATACGCCTGATCCGCGCCAGTGTTCACGACCAGGGTAATGTTCGACGTGTCCGGCACCACCAACGGTCGGTGTGTCAGCGAATGTGCGCCCACCGGCGTCACCACGAATCCGCTGACCGTCGGCATCAGGATCGGTCCGCCCGCCGCCAGCGAATAAGCCGTCGACCCTGTTGGCGTCGATACAATAAGGCTGTCCGCCTTATACGACGAAACAAACTCCCCATCGATATACACATCGCAATGGTTGAGCCGCGAAATTGTTCCTTTCCCAACCACAATGTCATTCAGCGCTTCGTACCCTGCTACTCGCGATTCCTTGCGCACCACCTCGCAATGCACCATCGCCCGCTCTTCCACGTTGCAAAGTCCCGCCTCAATTCCTTCGAGCGTCGGATACAACTCTTCCAATGGCACCTCGGTCAGAAACCCAAGCGACCCGAGGTTCACCCCTAACACCGGAATGCCCGCCTTGGCGACCGCGCGTGCCGCCGACAGCAGCGTCCCGTCTCCGCCCAGCACGATCACAAAGCTTAGCCGGACTGTGACCATCTGCTCACGCGCCAACACCTGCGCCTCGGGAGCATGATCGGAGGTTTCCTGGTCCACGACGATTTGATAATCGTGTTGCCGCAACCATTCCGCCAGCTCTGGAACGATAGTCGCCAGTTCGGCTTTGCCAGGTTTTGAAACGATTGCTACGGATTTTTCGGAGGAAAAATTCCAGCTGCCCATGAAATTTGCATTGTAAAACAAACCGCCGCTAACCAGTGTGCCGCTGCGAACCTCGGCCATCCCGCCAATTCAATTAAGAATCTCGGCGCTCTCGGCGGTTAGTCTAAAACTCGCCCCTCATCAGGAACTCCCGATTCCCTTCCGCTCCGCGAATCGGCGACTCGATCACATTCGTTCTGACACAGCCTTCACCCAGCAGAGCGCCACGCACCTTCTCGACCGCCGCCATCTGTGCCGCCTCGTCCCGCACGATTCCGCCCTTGCCAACGTGCTCTCGTCCCGCCTCGAATTGCGGCTTCACTAGCACGATCACCTGTCCTCCGCGTCGATCTTCTCCGAACCCCGCCCGAATCACGGCCGGCAAAACCAGGGTCGCCGAGATAAATGAGACATCCATCGCAACCAAGGCCACGCGTTCGCCCACCTGCTCGGCCGTCAGGAACCGCGCATTCGTCTTTTCCAGCAATTTCACGCGAGCGTCCTGCCTCAGCCGGAAGTCGATCTGTCCGTGTCCCGTGTCCACCGCAATCACCTTCGCCGCTCCGTGTTGCAGTAAGCAATCCGTGAATCCACCGGTCGACGCCCCAACATCGAGGCAAACCCTTCCTGTGACATCAATCTTCCAGTGTTCGAGCGCTTTCTCCAGCTTCAATCCGCCCCGGCTGACGTATCTCAGGTCCTCTCCGAGCAGCCGAATCCCGCATGCCGAATCCACGCTCGCTCCCGGCTTGTCAATCTTCTGCTCGTTGACCAGGACCTTGCCCGCGAGAATCAACGCTTGCGCTCGCTCCCGCGACACAGCCAGTCCACGATCCACCAGAACTTTGTCGAGCCGGGTCTTCATCGCTTGAGGGTTCCACATTAGCACTCTCGTGCCAGCAACGCGCTCAGTGCAAACTGTAGAAACATTTCTTGCGAAAGCTCTTACGCGCGCGAAACAGGACTTTTCCACGCGATTTCCACGAAACTTGTGGAAAACCATTCCACCAGAGACGTCGAGGCGCCAAGGACCAAAATCAATGGCTTGGAAATTTGCTTAGACTCGGCGAGAGAACTAAAAGAGTTGAGCGCAAAAAATTGCAGAAACTTAAAAGAGCTTCTGTTCTCTGCGCTCTCGGCGTCTCTGCGGTGAGGTCTGTTGGAAATTTGTGTGGGCGCTTGGGTGAGCAATGGCGCATGGCCAAGCCAGAAAATGAATGGGAAGGATCTGTTTTCTCTGCGCTCTCGGCGTCTCTGCGGTGAAGTCTGTTGGAAATTTGTGTGGGTGCTTGGGTGAGCAGTGGCGCACGGTCAAGGCAGAAAATGAATGAGAAGGGTCTGTCTTCTCTGCGCTCTCAGCGTCTCTGCGGTGAAAAAAGAAAGGCGATCCACTCTAAGTGATCGCCTCCTGATTCAATCTCTCGGCGGTAAAACCTATCCCGCCACTTCTTCCAGCAGCTTCTGATCGATATCGAAGTTCGAGTGCACATTCTGCACGTCGTCATGCTCTTCCATCGCTTCCATGAGACGGATCATCGTGTTCGCCGCCTGGCCTTCGAGCTTGATATAGGTGTCGGGAATCATCGTCACGCTGGAAGAAACCGGGGTGATGTTCGCCTTCTTGATTGCCTCGAGCATAGCCTCGTACGAGGAAGGCGCCGTAAGAATTTCCCAGTTCTCGCCGTCATCAATCGGCTCGTCCTCGCCACCTGCTTCGATCACGATGTTCATCAGATCGTCTGCGCTTGCCGCCCCTTTGGCTATGACGATGTCGCCCTTCTTGTGGAACATATAGGCCACCGCGCCAGCCGACGCCATGTTGCCGCCGTTTTTCTGGAACACGTGCCGGATTTCGCTCACCGTGCGGTTGCGGTTGTCCGTATTGATGTCCAGCAGAATGGCTACTCCGCCCGGTCCGTAACCTTCGAGCGTGAATTCCTCGTATGTCGCGCCAGGAAGTTCCCCCGTACCGCGCTGGATCGCCCGCTTGATATTGTCCGCAGGCATGTTCTCCGCCTTCGCGGCGAGGATCGCCGTCCGCAGGCGCGGGTTGGTGTCCGGATCGCCGCCATTCTTCGCGGCAATGCTGATTTCCTTGATCAGGCGCGTGAAAATCTTTCCCCGCTTTGCGTCCAGTGCGCCCTTCTTGTGCTTAATTGTGGCCCATTTAGAGTGGCCAGACATGGAAATACCTCATTTGTATGAACTTTGATTGCGTGGATCGATTACGGATCTCAATCCGTCGACTTCGCCCAGTAGAGGAGATCACAGGATTGCCTCGAAACAAACGCAGGCGAACCCAGATTATAGCACGAGCCTTACTGCCCTTTGCTCAATGGAATCAATCGCTATGCTGCCGCCTTGCTCTCTTCGCGCCCTTCCCGTTTGTCTTCTCCTCCCATGCCACCCCGCTCAGCACCGGTTCCCGAGGTTATAAAACACTCGCCCTCGCGAAGCGATCTCCTTCACATTCTGCTTGGGCGTCACCACCCGGAATTTCACGTTGTACTCCCGTTGCCCTCGAACTGCATCTTGAAGCGCGCTCTCGACCCGTTTCCGATCCCTCGGATCGACCAAGTCCATAAAAGATTCCAGCGACGGCTCAACGTTCCTGTCCTGCTCCATCAACTCATATGTTTCGCTCGACCACTTACACCTTCCTGATTCCAGGTTGAGTTCCCACGAACCCACCCCCGGCAACGCCTGCAGAAGTTGCAAGCGATGCTCGCTTCGCTGAAGTTCCGCCTCAATCCTCTTTCTCAGGCTGATGTCTTGCACAATCGAGATGAAATACGCCGGAGACTGATCCGTATTCCGAATGAGAGAAACCGTCAACTGAATCCACACCAGCGACCCATTCTTCCGCACATACCGTTTCTCCATCGTGTAGCCGCTGATCTCGTTCCTCAGCGTGCGCTCAACCTGCCGAACGTCTTCGGCGAGATCCTCTGGATACGTCAGGTCCTGAAAAGTTTTTCGCATCAGCTCGGGCTCGCTGTAGCCGAGCATTTCGCACAGGTGCCGGTTGACCATCAGCCATTGCCCCGTCGGACTTACGTTGGCAATGCCAACCGGGGCCTTCTCGATCGTCAGCAGCAGGCGCGACAGCCGTTCTTCTGTGCCGTTCTGCATCATCGTTGCGAAGCCACTAGTCTTTGGGGATGTAACCATCGCGTCCACCTTATTCCTGGAGGAGTCGTTTTATTATGCTACGAAATCTGAAATTTGGAATCTTCGGTGCCGGAGGACGGCACCGCAGGCCCGGCTCTCGTGCCTGGATATGAAGGTGAATATGCAGCAGAAGAAAAATTGCAGTCTGTGATCGATACCACAACAAACGCAACAAATCTTGGAGAACTACGGCGTCACCGCAATCGCGTCCACCGACAGGATTGGGTCTCCCGCCAGCGGAAACGGACTGCCCGGCAATAATGAAAGCTGTCCGGCCTTATTTTTCTTCCCCATGCCAAGAATTACTCCCGGACCGTCCGCGGGCCCAGCATACTGCTCGCATCCGCTATCTGCCGTCGAATATAAAAATTTGCCGGACGGATCAGCCCGCAAGCTGCTTTGATCGCACGTTCCCTGCGGAATGAAGAAGCTTCCCGCATAACTCAAAGCCCCGGTCGATGCATCGAGCGCCCACCCGTCGATCACGTTTCTCGATATGTCCCCGCCGCCATCGTTGCTCAAATCGTCCGTGTACACGAATCGATTCACCGCATCCACGGCAATCGAACTCGGCTGCGCTCCCGGAAACGTCGGGCTGTCCGGCAGCGAAATAATGAACGGAGAATCCGCCGCCGCCGTTAAACTCCCATCTGTCCCGTTGATCTCGTAAATGCCGATCGTGCCATCCTCGAACACCGGCGCAAACAAGTAGTGCCCGGTCACATCGGTCTTCAAATCTCCGATCCCGCCCCCAAAACAGAAAAAGCACTGCGACGGCGTTGGCACCGTGTACGGCTCACCCGCGACCGGCGTTAAGCTTCCCGTGTTCCCATCAATGCTGAAGGCGTCAATGTTGTACCCGTCGGTAGCCGAGATCTCATGCCCCACATACACATACCGTCCGCTCGGATCCACGACGATCGAATCCGGACCAGTCTCCGCATAAAACGGTGACCCTGGAACCGGCGTCAACGACCCGTCGCTCTGCGCCTCGAATCCACTGACGCCATCGCTTCCTCCATGCGAGCTATCGGTCGTCGCATAAACGAACTTGCCTGACGGCGCGATCGCAACGTTCGTTCCTGTCCCTCCCATCGCAAATGGCGATCCGGGTACCGGAGTGAGATACCCATTGCTGCGATTGATGAAGTAAACACTCAGGTCCTGCGATCCCTGATTCGCCACATAAAGCCGGAAGCCGCCCTTATCAGATACCACCTGAACTGGCCCCCAGTGCGCCCACACGGGAGCTTGCCCCGTCGGCGTTAACTCGCCGTTCGTTGGATTTACGTTGAATCCCGCAACCTTTCCGGTCGAAAACTCCGCAGCAAACACAAATCTAGGCGGTGCGACATTCGCCGCCCTATCCGCCGCCCACAAACCGGTCGCCATTATCAAACATGAAATTGGAAGAAAGAAAAACAGGAAAGAGCTGCGCACTGCACACTTCATAAACCAATCTCCCGGACGCACCAGCAGGTGCTCAGGAACCATTCTGGATAGACTTCCACCCGACACACAATGCAGGAGAGACTCGACTGCCACTCGCGCTAAAACTGTAGGCAGGATAAGTACCGCAGCCGGCTACAGCGTCGCCACGCGCCGCTGCACCACGAAGAAGTAAATCGCTACCAGCACCAACAATGTTCCATTCACGCCTAGAACCACCGGAGCCGTGAACGCCGGCACCAGCCATCCCGAAATCAGATTCCCCGTCGGCATTCCTCCGCGAAACGCGCAATTGTAGACGCTCATCACCCGTCCGCGCATCTCGTTCGTCGTAATCAACTGCACCAGCGATGTCACCGTGGCAAACACCGCCATCATCGATGCTCCCACGATCACCAGCATGCTGTAGCTGAACGGCAGCCATTTCGATAACGAGAATCCCGAAATTCCGATGCCCAGGAAAATCAGCATGCTGAGCGCGAAACGGCCTTTGTACCGCATGTTTCCCAGCGCCGCCACCATCAACGACCCGCAGATCGACCCCACTCCCATCAACGAAAGCAGGTTTCCATACGTCTCCGGTCCGCGATGGAAAATGTCCTTCACGAATACCGGAAAGTATGTCCGCAGCGGCATGCTCAAGGTCGTCATTACAAACGCCAGAATGGTCAACGCCTCCATTGACGCCTGCTGCCGCACGAACTTGATTCCCTGCTTCAGGCTGTTGAACATCGACTCCGTCGTGGCCGCCGGCATGAACCGCGCCGAAATAATCAACAGCGTAATGATCGGCGCCAAGAACGACACTGCGTTCAACCCGAAGCACCACTTCTCCCCCAACTTCGCCAACGTGATTCCGGCGAGTGCCGGCCCCACTGTCACCGCCAGGTTGAACTGGATCGAGTTCAGCGCAATCGCATTCGGCATGTCTTCGCGATCCACCAGTGTCGGGATCAGCGCTGAATACGCTGGCCCGCCGAACGCCTGCGCCAATCCCGCTACCGCCGACAAGCACAAGATCTGCCAGACATGAACCAACCCCGTCGTTACCAGGACGGTCAGGATCGTCGCACATGCCATCTGCACGTACTGCGACATCAACAGAATCTTCCGCCTCTCAATCCTGTCCGCCACTACCCCGCCAATGAGGGAAAAAAGAAAGATAGGAATTCCGCCGAGAAACTGGTCCAGCGCCAGCAAGAATGCCGAATGGCTCAGTCGATAAATCAGCCATCCCTGCGCCACGATCTGCATCCACGTCCCAATGCTCGATGTGCAGGCGCCCACCCACATGAGGCGGAAATCTCGATATTGAAACGCTTTGAAGACCCTGCGAAAGGTGGAGTTAGGCACCGGCGCGGCGGTTGCTTCGTTCGGTGTGGATGACGGGGTCCCCATTCCTCGATTGTTAGACTCAGATCACTGCAGAATTGATTCGCAAGTTACGGTGGCCGCGATAGTGTAGCGCAACCAATTGCACTGCGGAAATCGCCCTTCGACGTGATGTCCATCCAACGCCAACGCCCAACTCAGCCTGCCCCGTTTCTTGCATCCAAGAAACAACCTTCGAAGGAGACCAAAATGGCGGATAACCCCGATAAGATCACCAGAGAAATCATCGACGACCTGTTCTTCAACCTGGAAACCATCGACGCTCAGAGCGCCGCCGTTCTGCGGTTTCTCAAAGAAAAAGGGATTGCCCCCGACAAGGACTTCGCTCCCTACCTTCAGCAGGCTTCCGACGCCGCCAGCGTGCGCTGGCTCGCCACCCGCGTCCGGCTCGAGCGCCTGCTGTCCGATGTGATCTCCGACGTGGAGCAAACTGCCGAGGAGGTAACCGAAAAAGCTGTGGAGCAAAAGGAGCATGCTCGTCCAAAAGACGAAGCCGCCTAACTAAGAATTCTCTAGCAGTGGGTGCCCCACTCGAGCCGGTTTTGCTCGGGTGGGGTTTTTACTTTGGTGTTCGTGGAAGAGCGAGCCTTCAATTGAAAGCCACCGGACCGGGCGTCATCCCGAAGCCCCCGCGCTTTCACCAGCGGGGCGAGGAATCTCACTCCCCGCCATTCTCGGGGAACCACTCGTTCCAATTTTTCGAATATTCCCTTAAGGGGTGCCCCACTCGAGCCGGTTTTGCTCGGGTGAAGTTTTTGCTTACTGCTTCTTCGCGAGCAACGCTTTCACACTGTCCGGCAGACGAAACTCCGCGTCGCTCACGTCATCGAATGTCACTGAGTTCACCACTTCCGTAATCGTGCGATTCGGATCCGTATGAGCAATGCGAACCGGCATCTGCCATCCATCAAAACTCTTGTATTCGTTGATAACCAGGCTCTCGTCGCCCGCACCGCCCCGCCATGCGGAATTAAACCGATACCCGATCAATAGCCCGCTCTTCGTGTCGTAGAAGTGTTCGTTGGCTTTGCCCCAGTTATTTGTTCCCTTCAGGTGATAACACGTGTGCCCGCCGAACTCGGCGACGTCCACCACGTCCATGGATCGGAAATACTCCATGATGCGCGCCGGATAATACATGTCCGCGTCCCGAATCTTCGATAACGCTTCGTCGCCCTCGATCAGAGCAGCTCCACCGCTCGAAGCCATCTCCCACGCTGTCGTCCCGTCATATCCCGATTGATACTCCCCGTTATTAGGCAAGTTAATCTTTTCGTGGCTCTTCTTGCCTTCCTTGTAATAGACCACCCGGTCGATGCTCTGGCCTTGCGCTTCCAGCTTTTCATGGATCGTCATCGCCTTGTGCTTGAAGATGGCGTCGCGCCCGCCGAGCGCCGCCACGTAGTGATCCATGATCTCTTGCACCGACGGCAGCGCTTTCTTTTGCGCTTCATCGTTCGCGAACGAAATGCTCTCGAGGAAAAGAAAAGATATGCAAAGGAGCACAACCGGCCGGATCGCAAGGTGGACTCTCATACAGCCTCCTGCGGACGGATAAATCCTGCACCCTTAGACGAACAGACTGCCTAAAGGTCGCGACGCCCTTAGTCTGTAAATTCACATTCCATTAACCTCTCCGTGGTGCTTTTCACATTACTATTTTCGCCATGTCCAAGGAGC
>Ga0335078_10017866_pt1 | contig 10549 bp, 12 predicted proteins | sample Lox_Sample_32_FD_206711 | JGI IMG/M metagenome (GOLD analysis project Ga0335078, IMG submission 206711) | Soil microbial communities from Loxahatchee National Wildlife Refuge, Florida, United States - Lox_Sample_3.2 | ecosystem: Environmental > Terrestrial > Soil > Wetlands | place: USA...
AACAGGGTCGGTGCGAGTAAGCGTCGCCGGCCCGATCTGTTCATCTAGCCGGAGCTGTTACCAGTCGCGCGGACCGCCGCCGGTGCCGGTGCCGTATCCGGCTCCGCCGCCACGCCTGCGGCCCCACCGGGCAGTCCCGCGAGCCTGCCGCCAGACCAGAAGGCCGACGACGACAAGTACCAGCCCGATCACGATGAACGGCCCGAATGTCGGGATCCTCCACAGATAGCGGAACAACCGCCAGATCTCATGCCAGATGATCAGCCGGACGATCCAGTGCGCCAGCCCGCCGCCGCCCAGGGCCAGGTGATGACCAGGCAGCCAGCCCGTGAGGGCACGTACGCCCACATGCATAACGCCTCTAGCCTGCCACTACCGGCCGAGTGCTTTATCCGCCGCGAGCTGGCACTGCCCGCACGCCGGGCGAGGCACTTAAGGGCATGGTCTGTCCATGCCAGGCAGGTCAGCTGATGCAGAGGCAGAAGGGGTGTCCCGCGGGGTCGAGGAACACCCGGAACGTCGTGCCCGGCTGGTGCTCGTGCTTGGTCGCGCCGAGATCGAGCACCGCCTTCTCCGCGGCGTCGAGGTCGTCGACGATGACGTCGAGGTGCATCTGCTGCGGGACCTCCTGGGCCGGCCACCGCGGCGGGGTATAGTCCGCCACCTGCTGGAAGTCGATGCACTGACCGTAGTCCGCGCGGACCTCGGCCCAGTCGTCGGAGACTTCGGCCTTCCAGTCCAGCATGGTTCCGTAGAAGGCTGCCAGGGCAGCAGGGTCGGGACAGTCGATGACGATGCTCGGGAAGCGTGCGATAGCCATGGCAGTACCGTACGCGCGATTGCGGACGATCCGCGTCCGGATTGCGGTCACGCCGGGATGCATCTACACCGCCATCGCCTACCAGCTTGGCGGCTCTGTGTTCAATCTCTGGAAGATCGCGGTCCGTGAGTCAGCCCGCAGCGGGCCGGGCCCGGCACGACCGGCGGTGAGCCGGAGGTGCCGGGCCCTTGCCTGGCGGCTGCCGTCGTGGCGGTGACCGCCTGACTGTCTTACCGGGCCGTGGGAACAGCGGCGCGGCTGAAGCGGACCGCGGTGCTGATGACCAGCAGGGCGAGCACGTCGAACACCGCGGCTGCGGCGAAGGAGGTGGCCATGGCATGCGCCAGGATGTGCTGTACCTGGGCGAACTGGCTGCTCAGCGCGTTCGTGTGCGCGGCCGCCGCGCGGCTGGCGTTCCCGTAGACGGTGATCAGGATCGCCAGCCCGAGCGCACCGCCGGCCTGCTGGGTGACGTTGACCATGCTGGACGCGGCGCCGGAGTCCTCGGGCGCGACGCCGGCCAGCGAGGCCATGGTCAGCGGCACGAACGCCAGGCCCATTCCGGTGCCGACGAGCAGCATCGGGCCGAGCACGCCGGGCCAGTACGTGGTGGCCGGCGTGATCTGCGCCAGCCAGGCCATCCCGCCGATGACGGGCAGCATCCCGGCCAGCATGAGCCGCTTCGCGCCGAGCCGCGGGATCAGCCTGGGCGCCAGGCGGGACACCGCGAACAGGGCCGCGGTCATCGGCAGGAAGGACACGCCCGCCTGCAGCGGGCTGAAACCGAGCACGTTCTGCACGAACTGGGTGAGGAAGAAGAACATGCCGAACATGCCGCCGACGAGCAGCAGCCGGGCGAGGTACGAGCCGACTCGGTTCCGGTCGGCGAACAGCCGCAGCGGGGTTACCGGCTGGGCGGTCCTGGCCTCGGTGACCACGAACGCGGTGAGCAGCGCGATGGCGGCGGCGAACGCGGCCAACGTCAGCCGGTCGGTCCAGCCGGCCGATGCCGCCCGGATGAAGCCGTAGACGAGCGCGGCCATCCCGGTGGTCGAGGTCAGCGCGCCCATGGCGTCGAACCGGCCGCTCCGGCGGGCGGATCGGGCCAGCACGCGCGGCGCGACCAGGATCACCGCCACGCCGACCGGCACGTTGACGAAGAACACCCAGCGCCAGGTCGCCCACTGCGTGATCATGCCGCCGAGGACGAGGCCGAGCGATGCGCCGCCGGTGATCACCCCGGTGAACAGGGCGAGCGCCCGCGTGCGCGGTCGGCCTTCCGGGAAGCTGGTGACGATCGTCGCTAGGGTGGCGGGCGTCGCGAAGGCGGCGCCGACGCCCTGGACGGCCCGCGCGGCCAGCAGCATCGGCGCCGAGGTTGCCAGGCCGCCGGCCAGCGAGGCCAGGGTGAACAGCGCGATCCCGGCCATGAAGACCCTGCGGCGGCCCAGCAGGTCACCGGCGCGGCCGCCGAGCAGCAGCAGGCCGCCGAAGGTCAGGGCGTAAGCGTTCATCACCCAGGACAGCCCGGCAGCCTGCAGGTGTAGGCCGTCGGCGATGCGCGGCAGCGCGATGTTCACCACCGTCATGTCGAGGATGATCATGAGCTGGGCCACGAGGACGACGGCGAGCGTGACGCCGAGGCCGCGCCCGCCCTTCGGCGCGGCGGCCTTCGGGCCAGCAGTCGTCGGGCCAGCGGCTTTCGGGCCAGCGGCCTTCGGGCTGGCGGTCTTCGAATCGGCGGCGTCTCCGGCCGTGGCTGCCAGGACCGCCGGCTGGCTGGCGGATTCGTTCGGGTGCAGTGGTGCGTGTGTCGTGACTGAGGACGACATGGCTTCCTTCCATGAAGGCAAGAGGGGAGTGCGCTCCCCCCGGGCCGACCGGTGGCCAACCGGGCCCGGGTGAGCTAATCTTGATTCGGAGGATCCCTCCGATAACTATACGGAGGATCCCTCCGCTTTGCAAGTCTGAGTCTTGCGGGCGTGGATCATGCGAGTACGGACGGAGCGAACGCGATGAGTGCGACTGAGCCGACCCCGGCTAGCGCGAGCCCCGGGCCCGGCGACGCTGTGCCTGGCGGTGCGGCGGCCGAGGCTGCGGCGGCCGGGCTGGAACGGCTGCAGTCTGACCGCCCCGAGCGGGAGATGCGGGCCGACGCGCGCCGGAACTACGACAAGCTGCTCGCCGCCGCGTGGGCTGCGTTCGCCGAGCGCGGCTCGGACGAGGTGTCGCTTGAGGAGATCGCCCGGCGGGCCGGGGTCGGGATCGGCACGCTGTACCGGCACTTCCCGAACCGGCAGTGCCTGCTCGAGGCCGTCTACCGTGACCAGGTCGTGGCGCTCGGCGGTCGCGCCGCCAAGCTGCTCGCGGCCGAGTCGCCCGCCGACGCGCTCGCCGAGTGGCTGCGCGAGCTGGTCGTCTTCAGCAGCACCAAGCGCAGCCTGACCAGGGAGCTGCTGGCCACTCTCGAGACCGAGTCCTCGTTCCTGCCGGTGTGCAAGACCGTGATCGGGCAGTCCACGAGCGCCCTGCTCCAGCGCGCGCAGCAGACCGGCGACGCGCGCGCCGACATCACCGGCTCCGACCTGATCCGGCTGGCCCAGGGCATGATCATGGCCACCGACCAGGCGCCAGGGAGCTCGGGAGAGCTCGACCGGATGCTCTCGGTCATCGTCGCTGGCCTTCGCGCCAGCTAGGCGCCTCATTCCATTTCTTAACGGCCGTCACGCCGCCGGTCCCGGCATCTCGGCCTGACTTGTGCGCCCAACTACAGACAGGGTGGCCTTCGCGGCCCTGCTGGCTTGACTAGCGCCTGTCCCGCAGATCTCCGCGGGCACCGACGGCTCTACCGCGCGGATCACCGGCCATGAACAACCCGGAGCAGCGCGGCTGGCCTCCGCGCCGCGCGGCCGCGGTCGCCTGAGCGAGAACGCTCGCCTAAATCCCCACAAACCAGCCGAAACCATCTGTGATCATCTGGGTGTCAGTGGAATGGATGCCACATCCACTGCGTATTCTGAGACATTTCCCACATCCATCAAGATCATCTCCGGCGGTTGCCGGCACGCGTTCGTGCCCGAAGAGCACTCGGCGGATGTCGCCGTGTTCGACCTCGGCGGTCTGCTCTCCGGGCGCGCGGCGCGACGGCGGGACCTCGGCCGGGTAACCGGGTTGATTCCGGTCGCAGATGCCCCGTCCGGCATTGCGCTGTCGCCGGGTGGGTCGCGGGTACACGTGGTCTCCCAGGGCGACAGCACGGCCCCGGCCACCCCACAGACGATCGCAGTCATCGACACCGGCCGCGCGCGGCCCGACAGCCTAGGCTCTGGCGGCAGCTCAGCGCCGCGGCCGGACAAGCAGGACCCTTGGCCCAATTGGGACCTTAGGCCCTATTGACGTAGTCGGAGGTCCCTGTCTGAGCGGCACGGCCGCAGTTAGCCTTCGCCGAGGGCAGAGCAACGAGCGTTCCGGTGGAGGCCGTGGTGATCAGTGCTGGAGATACCGCCTTCGTTCTGATCAGCGCAGCGCTGGTGATGGTGATGACGCCCGGCCTGGCGTTCTTCTATGGCGGGCTGGTCCGCCGGAAGAACGTGCTGGCCATCATGCTGCAGAGCTTCATCTCGATGGGCGTGGTGACCGTCATCTGGGTCGCGGTCGGGTACTCGCTCGCCTTCTCAGGCAACGAGGGTGGCATCATCGGGAACTTCTCCTGGGCATTCCTGCGCAATGTAGGCGTCCATCCGGGGCCGTGGGCGCCGCACATCCCGGCGCTGGCGCACTTCTCGTTCCAGGAGATGTTCGCGATCATCACCCCGGCTCTCATCACCGGTGCGTTCGCCGACCGGGTGCACTTCAAGAGCTACCTGAAGTTCCTGGTCGTGTGGAGCCTGCTGGTCTATGTGCCGCTTGTGCACTGGATCTGGGGCGGCGGGTTCCTCGCCAGCTGGGGGGTGCACGACTTCGCCGGCGGAATGGTTGTGCACACCAGCGCCGGGTTCGCCGCGCTGGCGTCGGTGTGGGTAGTCGGTAAGCGCAATTTCGCGCCGGGTGAGAAGACGGTGCCGCACAACGTCGCGTTCGTCGGCCTGGGGACTGGCCTGCTGTGGTTTGGCTGGTTCGGGTTCAACGCAGGCTCCGCGCTGGCGGCTAACGGAATCGCCGCGCAGGCCTTCGTCAACACCGACATCGCCGCATCCGTCGCCATGTGCACCTGGTTGGGCGTCAGCTGGTGGAAGACCGGCAAGCCCAGCTTGGTCGGCGCCTTCACCGGCGCTGTGGCCGGGCTGGCCTGCATCACCCCCTGCGCCGGCTACGTGCCGACCTGGGCGTCCTTCGTCATCGGGTTCCTGGCCGGCGGCGTCGTCTACGGCGCGGTATGGTTCCGGAACCGCATGAAGTGGGACGACGCGCTTGACGTCTGGGGAGCGCACGGGATCGGCGGCCTCCTCGGTACCATCCTGCTCGGGGTCTTCGCCTACTTGTCGGTCAACGCAGCAGGCCAGAACGGGCTGGTAGCCGGTAACGCCGCCTTCTTCGGCAAGCAGGTCGCGGCCGCGCTGTTCGTGGCAGCCTACGCGTTCGGCGTAACCTGGCTCATCCTCAAGGTCCTGAACCGGTTCGAGCCGATCCGGGTTCCCGACGCAGTCGAGCAGGCGGGTCTGGACACTGAGTTCGAAGAAGAAGAGGCGTACGTACTCTAGTGGCCTGAGCTTTTGCCGTTTCAGCACTCGGGGGGCGGCAGGATCCCGCGGGCGATGGCCGCGGTCACCGCGGCGGTCCGGTCCCTGACGCCCAGCTTCCCGAAGATCCGCATGACGTGGCTCTTCACGGTCGCCTCGCTGATGTAGAGTTCGCGGCCGATCTCCGGGTTGGACAGGCCGCGGGCGATCCGCCCGAGCACGTCACTCTCGCGGGCGCTCAGGCTGCTCCCGCCGCGGACCTGGCTCACCAGCTTCGCGGCGACCGGCGCGGCCAGGACCGTCTCGCCCCTGGCGGTGGCCCGCACGGCGGCTGCGAGGTCGTGCCGTGGCGCGTCCTTGAGCAGGTAGCCGACCGCGCCGGCGGCGATGGCCCGTGCGATGTCGCCGTCGGTGTCGTAGGTGGTCAGCACCAGCACCGCGGTCCGGCCGGTGGCGGTGATCTGCCGGGTGGCGGCGACGCCGTCCAGGCCGGGCAGGCGCAGGTCCATCAGCACGACATCGGGTGCGAGTTCGGTGGCGGCGGCGACCGCATCCTCCCCGCGGCCGCACTCGCCGAGGACCGTGATGTCAGGCTCGGCCGACAGCACCGCCCGCAGCCCTTCGCGGACCACCGGGTGATCGTCCACGATGAGAACGCGGACGGTCACCTGTCCTGGCCGCTCGTCGCCATGGCGGGCGCCGACGTGCCCGCCTCTCCCCGGCCGCGGCTCGCGGCCGATGCCTGGTCCGCCGCGCTGCCGGGCCGCGACTCGGGCAGGGCCAGGCTCACCATGATCGTCGTCCCGGTGCCGGGTGCGGCCCGCGCCGCAGCAGCTAGCACGCCGTGGACGCGGCCGGGCACTCGCCCTGACGACGAGCCACACCGCCGATGAAGGTAGCGGTGCGCGGCGCGAGGTCAGGCACGGGCCCGTCACCGTGCCAGCCGCGCACCGGGACGACGCCCGGTGGCATGAGCTCAAGGTCGCCGAAGAAGCCGCGTACCTCGTCGGGTGAGTGGATGTAGATCTGCGCGGCGCTGTACGCGGAGGTGAAGTTCGCTCCCTCTGACCTGCTGCCGCTGCCGACCGAAATGATCAGGTAGCTGGCCGGGGCGAGCGCCCGGGCGAAGGCGGTCGCGATGTTGCGCGCGTCTGCGGCCCCGGCGAAGTGCAGGACGGCGGAGAGGATCACGCACGCGGGCTCGCTCAGGTCGATCAGGTCCGCCAGTCCGGCGTCGGCGAACACCGCCTCGGGATCGCGCATATCGCCGGGGACAGCGATCACTCCGGGACTGCGGGCAAGCAGCGTGCGGGCATGCGAGATCACCACCGGGTCGTTATCCACATAGGCCACGCGTGCGTGCGGATTGACCTGCCTAGCGATGTCGTGCGTGTTCAGCGCGGTCGGCAGGCCCGCTCCAACGTCGATGAACTGCCGTACTCCGCGGGCCGCCACGTAGCTGACCGCACGCCCGAGGAACTCCCTGTTCTCCCTCGCCATCTGCGCGGAGGGCGGGTGGACGGCCAGCATCTTCTCGGCAAGCTCGCGGTCTGCCGCGAAGTTGTCCTTCCCGCCTAGCCAGTAGTCCCACACCCTGGCGATGTTCGGCCTGCTCGGATCGAACGGCTCCACAGGCACCGCCTCCGTCTTCCGCGCCGCCGTCCATCATGCCGCGCCGCAGATGACCGGCTGAGGTGAATTATGTGTTTCGATAGCCTGCATTGCGGACGTTCTGGTTCCGGTTACGAGCGGGATGGCGAGATGGCCGAAGCAAGCCCGACCGCGCGGGCGCTGCTGGCGCTTGAGCTGATCCAGGGCAGCCCGGGCATCACCGCGGACCGGATCGCCGTCAAACTCGGCGTCTCCGACCGGGCCGCGCGCCGGTACGTCGGCATCCTCCGCGAGGCCGGCATCCCGATCGAGTCGCTGCGCGGACCGTACGGCGGGTACCGGGTCGGCCGCGGACTGCGGCTCGCGCCGCTGATGTTCACCGCCGCAGAGGCCCTCGGCCTGGTCATGGCCGTGCTCGACGGCCACCACGCCGCCGACGATCCGGCCACCCCGGTCGGCAGCGCGCTCGGGAAGATCATGCGGGCGCTGCCCGATCCGGTGGCTGCGCAGGCGGAGGCCGTACGCCGCACCACGGCGCCGGCCCCCGATCGGGCCGCCGCGCGGCCCGACCCGCAGACCACCGCGGCGCTGGTGCAGGCCTGCTCACAGCACCGCCGGATCCGGCTGGCCTACCGAACCGAGGCAGGGACGGAGTGGCTCGCCGAGGCCGACCCGTGGGCGGTGGTGGTACGGCATGGCCGCTGGTACCTGCTCTGCCGTTCGCACGCCGCCGGCGCCCAGCGGGCCTACCGGATCGACCGGATCGGGCGCGTCGAGATGCTCGACGCCACCTTCACGCCCCCCGCTGGCCTCGACCCGGTCACCACGCTCGAGCAGCACCTTGCCATCGGCTGGGACCACGAGATCGAGGTCATCATCCATGCGCCAGCCGAGGCGGCGGCGCGCTGCCTGCCTGCTGCCATTGGTCGGCTCGAACCGCTCGACGCGGCGACCTGCCGCCTGGTCGGAAGCACGAGCAACCCGGTCTGGTACGCGCAGCAGCTCGCACTGATCCCGGAGTCGTACCGCATCGTGAGCTGTCCAGACCTCAAGGACGCCGCGCGCGTGCTCGGGCAGCGGCTGACGGCGGCCGCCGGCACGATCAGCCGAGGTCGGAAAGGAACTGGTCGAGCAGGCCGGTGAACGCGCCGGTGGCCTCCAGGTGCGCGGCGTGCCCGACGCCGGGTATCAACTGCACGCCGCCGCGCCACAGGGTCGGGATGTGCAGCCGCTCGAGGTAGCCGAGATTCACCAGCTGCTCGCCCTCGCCGTGCAGGATCGCCAGCGGCCGTCCGAGGTCCGCAGCGATGGCCAGCTCGTCGGCGAACCTGCCCTCGCCCACGCTGGCGAACAGGCCGGCCCGGGCCGTGCCGTCGGTGCGCAGGATGTCGGCGATGACGTCGTCGAGCGGCAGGTCGGACCCGGGGGCAGTGAAGCTCTCGGCGTAGGCGTGCGCCTGCTCCGCAGAGACGTCGGCGGTGAAGCCGACGTTCATCACCGGGTTGGGCAGGAACGCCTCAGCCATCTGGGCGGCTGACGCGACCGGCGGCGTGCCGAAGATGACGAACCCCGCCGCATCCGGCATGGCCGGCGCCGCCTCGAGCGCGATGTGCCCGCCCAGGCTCCAGCCCACGATCACCGCGTCGGCCGCCCGGGTGGCCTCGGCGAATCGGGCCAGCACACCGGCATAGCCGGGGAGCGAGTAGGCCGACTGGTCCGCGGCCTGGTCCGACCTGCCGTGCCCCGGCAGGTCGATGGCCAGGCACCTGTACCGGTGCCCGAACGGTCCGGCCAGCACGGGCCGCCAGGTGCGGGCCGATGACGAGTTGCCGTGCACGAACACCACGGCCCGGCCGCCGCCCTCGCTCTGGAGGAACGCGATCCGCTGACCATCGATGCTGACTGCCTGCTCGTCCACCTGCCGACCTCCCGGCTCGCCAACCCGCTATGGCCGGAACTGTACTGGCGTCTCTGGAGGCGGATGCCGGCGCGGTGGAGAATAGGCAGTCTGGGGAGGTATGAGCGGGTGCCGCGTGGCAGGGACGGAGGGCGGATGGCTCCGATCGACCGCCGGGTCCGGCTATGGGCGTGGATGGTGCAGCGGCAGGGCTCGTTCGGTGCCAAGAGCGACGCAGAGGTCATTGCCATGCAGTCCAGGACCATGCCGAGCAAGGGCCTGGCCAACCGCATCTTCGGCACGGTAATTCCAGGCACGCAGGTGCGCGACAGGAAGATCGCGGGTCCGGGCGGCGATCTCGCGGTGCGCGTGTATCGCCCGGCGGGGGCCGCCTCGGTTCCCCGGCCGCTGATCATGAACTTCCATGGCGGCGGGTTCGTCGTCGGCGACCTGCGGATGTCGGACTGGATCTGCAGCTCGGTGGCCGTGACCGTCGATGCCGTGGTGGTGTCGGTCGCGTACCGGCTGGCGCCGGTGCACCGGTTCCCAGCCGCAGTGGACGACTGCTACGCGGCCCTGGAGTGGGCCGCGCATAATGCCACGGACCTGGGTGCGGGCTCCGGGGACTGCGCGCCGCGGATCGCGGTGATGGGGGAGAGCGCGGGCGGGAACCTGTCGGCCGTGCTGTGCCTGCTGGCCCGTGACCGCGGCGGGCCGCTGATCAGCCACCAGGCGCTGCTGTACCCGCCGACCGACATGACCGTCATGTCGCCGGACGCGGCGAACACCCTGATCATCTCCGCGCCTGAGATGCTCGCGTTCCGCCGGCTGTACCTCGGTGATGCCGACCCGGCCGACCCGCGGGTGTCCCCGCTGCTCGCGAAGGACCACGCCGGCCTGCCCCCGGCGCTGATCCAGGTCGCCGAGCACGATCCGCTGCGCGAGGACGGCGTGCGCTACGCCGACGCCCTCCGCGCGACCGGCGTGCCGGTCAGGCTTACCGAGTACGTCGGCATGCCGCACGGCTACCTGAACTTCCCCGGCGTCTGCCGCGGCGCGGTGCAGGCCATGGCCGAGATCTGCGCCGAGCAGGCGGCCGCGCTCACCGAGCACAGCCGATGAAGCTGACCAGCCGGTTCATGCAGCGGGCACTGCGGCTCGACCCGCCGCTGACCAGGGACGTGGTGGCCGAGCGTGACCTCCGGGTACCGATGCCGGACGGGGTCGTGCTGCTGGCCGACCGGTACGCGCCGCGGACGAAAGGGGAGCGGGAGCCGGGTGAGGCAACCGCGCCGCCGCTCGCGCTGATGCGCTGCCCGTACGGGCGCCGGGGGCTGGTCGCCACGGTGATGGCCATCCCGCTGGCCGAGCGCGGCTTCCAGGTGCTGCTGCAGAGCACCCGCGGCACGTTCGGTTCGGGCGGCGAGTTCGACCCGATGCGGCGCGAGCGCGACGACGGCCTGGCCACCCTCGACTGGGTCGTCAAGCAGCCCTGGTGCGGCGACAGCATCGTGCTGGTCGGAGGCAGCTACCTGGGATACG
>Ga0335078_10017869_pt1 | contig 10547 bp, 6 predicted proteins | sample Lox_Sample_32_FD_206711 | JGI IMG/M metagenome (GOLD analysis project Ga0335078, IMG submission 206711) | Soil microbial communities from Loxahatchee National Wildlife Refuge, Florida, United States - Lox_Sample_3.2 | ecosystem: Environmental > Terrestrial > Soil > Wetlands | place: USA: Florida...
CCTCTCACAAGCTGAAGTCGCACCAGTCGACCACCCTCACCCCGAACGTGATCCCCGGAGCATGTTCGGCGAGCCCCCAGGGTCAGCTCGATCCCGAGGGCCTGTCGCTCACGGGCACCGACTCCGACAACCCGCACCAGCCGACCGCGCGGTCGCTGGGCATCACGGGCGCCGGCGTCAAGGTCGCCTGGATCGCCGACGGCATCGATCCGAACAACGTCAACTTCCTCCGCCGCAACGGAACCTCGGTGTTCAGCGACTACCAGGATTTCAGCAGCGACGGTCCCGGTCAGCCCACCAGCGGCGACGAGGCGTTCCTCGACGCGAACACGATCGCCGGCCAGGGCACCCATGTCTACAACGTCAACGGGTTCAGCGCCCAGCCGGACCCGACCGCGTGCAACGTCCGGATCGAGGGCGTCGCCCCCGGGGCCAGCCTCGTCGGGCTGGACGTGTTCAGCTCGTTCGCGGACACCACCAACTCCAACATCCTCGAGGCGATCAACTACGCGGTCGAGGTCGACCATGTGAACGTGATCAACGAGTCGTTCGGCTCCAATCCGTTCCCCGACGTGAGCTCGCTGGACGCCACCGCGCAGTTCGACAACGCGGCCGTGGCGGCGGGCGTCGTGGTCAGCGTCTCCTCAGGCGACGCCGGCCACTTCAACACGATCGGCTCGCCGTCCACGGACCCCAACCTGATCTCCGTCGGCGGGTCCACCGACTTCCGCTTCTACGCGCAGACGAACTACGCCGCCGCTCGCTACTTCGCGACCAGTGGATGGCTGAGCGACAACATCAGCTCGCTCAGCTCGGGCGGCTTCAACGAGGCCGGCGGGACCGTCAGCCTGGTCGCCCCCGGCGACCTCAGCTTCGCGTCCTGCGACGCCAGCCCCGAGTTCGAAGGCTGCGTCAACTTCAAAGAACAGCCATCGGACATCGAGGAGAGCGGCGGTACCAGCGAGTCCTCGCCGTTCGTGGCCGGCGCGGCGGCGCTGGTGATCCAAGCCTACCGGCAGACCCACGGGGGCGCCATCCCGACCCCGGCGCTGGTCAAGCAGATCCTGACGAGCACCGCGACCGACCTCGGCACCCCCGCGGTCGAGCAGGGCGCAGGGCTCCTGAACTCCTACAAGGCGGTCAAGCTGGCCGAGTCGATCCGCACCTCGGACGGCTCGCCGCGGCCGACCGGCAACACCCTGCTGAGCTCCGCCAGTCAACTCAACGCCGTGGCTGCTCCGGGCACGCGTCAGCGCTGGAACGTCACGATCTCCAACACGGGCGCGCATCCGCAGCTCGTTGGCCTGAGCGGCCGCACGTTCGGTTCGGACCAGAACGTGCAGACCGGCAGCATCACGCTCACGGACGGCACCAGCCCGCAGTTTGCGAACTATCAGGGACTCCAGAACAACTACGGGGTCTTCCACTTCTTCGTGCCGCCGGGCGCCGACCGGCTGACCGGCCAGATCGCCTGGCCGGGCGACGCGTCGTCGTGCCTGCAAGTGGGGTGCCAGGTCGGGCTCAACGCTCGCGTTCGGCTGATTCTGGTCGACCCGCGCGGCCGGTTCGCGGCGCATTCGCTGCCGCAGGGACCCGGCAACTATGGTGACGTCGACGTCCGCTCGCCGACCCCGGGCCAATGGACCGGCGTGATCTTCGGCGACTTGGCCTCGATCGGCGGCACGAACGGAGCCGTCCCGTGGCGGATCGCCACGCAGCGGTTCGTGCCGTTCGGCTCGGTGTCGCCGAGCCACGCGCTGATCCGGCCCGGACAAAGCCAGACGGTGACGGTCAGCGCCACCACGCCGTCCTCACCCGGCGACTCGGCGGGCGCGATCGTGCTCCGCTCGGACTTCGGGTTCGGCGGGGCGACGTCGATCCCGGTGACACTCCGTAGCGAGATCCAGCCTGCCTCAGGCGGCTCGTTCTCGGGCGTGCTCACCGGCGGCAACGGTCGTCCCCTCGGTCAGGGCCAGGAGCAGTACTACGAGTTCAACGTACCGCCCGGCGTCCGCGACATCCGGGCCAACGTATCCCTCCAGAACGACCCGAGTGACCCGGTCGGCGCATACCTGATCAGCCCCGACGGCGACACCCTCGGCTATGGGGAGAACTCGAACAACGGAACCAGCGGGACCACGCTGTCCGCGTACACCCGCAGCCCGGTCCCGGGCACGTGGACGCTGATCGTCGACTTCGCGGAGCCGGTGGTCGGGAACGAGATCTCGCAACCGTATACCGGCAGCGTCAGCTTCAACACCGTTCAGGCGAGCGCACCGGGCCTTCCCAACAGCGCCGGCACGAAGCTCGCGGCGGGCACGCCGGTGACCGTTCCGGTGACGATCACCAACAACGGCGCCGCGCCCGAGGACTACTTCATCGATCCGCGCCTCAATACGATGCAGACGCTGACGCTCGCACCCCAATCCGGGATGACAAGTACCGTGAGCCTGCCGCTGGTCGGCCTCGGTCCCGTCTGGCTCGTCCCCACGGAGACGTCGAGCATCCACGTCACGAGCACCTCGAGCTTGCCGACGATGTTCGACTTCAGTCCGTTCCCGGGCGATCCCGATCTGGCCAGCTCGAGCAGCGGCCCCGGTCCGCTGTGCGCCACGGCCCAGTCCGCCTCGTACGCGCCGCCGGGTGGCGCGGTCACCGCGGGAGCCTGGTCGGCGTCACCCAGTGAGTGCGGTCCGTACCCGGCCCCGGCGCCGGCCGGGACCGCGACGGTCGCGATGACCGCCCAGACGAAGGCGTTCGATCCCGCAGTCACGTCGGACACGGGCGACGTCTGGTCGGCGGCGATCAACCCGGCGGCGACGTTCTCGCCGCTCGTCCTCGATCCGGGCCAGACGGGCACGATGGACGTCACGATCACCCCGTCGGGCCCCTCCGGCACCGTGGTCAGCGGCAACCTGTACGTTGACGACTTCGTCAGCAGCGTGCCGCCGCCGGCGTACGGCCAGCCCGCGAGCGGCGACGAACTGGCCGCGTTCGCCTACACCTACACGGTGAAGTAGGTCCGACCCGGACGACGATTCGGACGGCGACCGGCTCCCTGCGAGCCGGTCGCCGTCGCACGCCGGCGGCTCGGGCAAAGGGAGGACGATCGTCGCCGTCTCGGACGCGCGGCTCAGCCGAGCAGGCCCGGCGGTGGCGCCGAGGAGCGGCCGTTCGCCGGCGAGACCGGCGGGGGCGGCGCCGAGGAGCGGCCGTCCGCCGGCGAGACCGCCGGCGCCGGCCTGGCGGGCGGCGCGGATGCGTCGGCGCCGGGCGAAGCGCTGCCGTTGTTGGATCCCGAGAGATCGCTCATCGAGGTCGCGGTGCGACCCTCCCCGGCGACCAGCAGCTTGAAGTCGTGCGGGCTCGAGGCGACACGCAGCGCATCGTCCATCGACACGCGCCCGGCCCGGTAGTGGCTCAGCAGCGCCTGGTCGAACGTCTGCATCCCGTAGTACTCGCCCTCGGCGATCACCTCGCGCAGGCGGTCGGTCTGGTCGGGATCGAGGACCATATCGCGCGCACGGCCGGTCATCCGCAAGACCTCGCACACGGCGACGCGGCTCGTCTGGTCGGCCGTCCGTACCAGTCGCTGAGAGACCACGGCCCGCAGCGTGCCGGCGAGCATCGCGCGCGCCTGGGTCTGTTCGTGCGGCTGGAAGAAGTCAATGATCCGGTTGACGCTCTCCGCCGCGTCCAGCGTGTGCACGGTCGAAAGCACGAGGTGGCCGGTCTCGGCGGCCGACAGCGCGGTCCGGACGGTCTCCTCGTCGCGCATCTCGCCGATCAGGATCACGTCCGGGTCCTGGCGCAGCACCCGGCGCATTGCGCGGCCGAACGATTCAGTGTCCATCCCCACCTCGCGCTGGTTGATGATCGACTTGCGGTCCCGGTGCAGGTACTCGATCGGGTCCTCGATCGTGACGATGTGCCGGGCCATCGTCTCGTTGATGTGGTTGATGATCGCCGCCAGCGTGGTCGACTTGCCCGAGCCGGTGGTGCCGGTGAGCAGGATCAGCCCCCGCTCCTCCGTGGCGATCTCCTCGATCGCCGACGGCAGGCCGAGCTCGCCGATCGTCCGCACGGTGAATGGGATCACCCGGGCGACGATCGACACTGACCCGCGCTGACGGAACGCGTTCACGCGGAACCGCGCGAGCCCGTCGACCGTGTACGAGAAGTCGATCTCGTTGTCGCTGTCGAACGCCGCCATCTTGTCGGAGTGATCGGCGAGCATCTCGCGCAGGACGCGCTCGGTGTCCGCGGGCGCGACTGGCTCCTGATAGTGCTCGAGCGGCTCGAGGTGGCCGCGGAACCGTGCCATCGGCCGCGCCGGCACCTTCAGGTGAAGGTCCGAGCCCTCGTTGTTTACGACGTACGCGAGCGCATCGTGGAGATCGAGCATTGCTCCCGCATCGGCCCAAACCGGCGCCGGCTTGAGCGTCCGCGGAAACCGTGGACGCCCCAACCGGCGATGTTTGAAACCTGCCTAGGCTACGTCGCGCAACTTCTGAGCCTCAGCCAGCGACTGAAGCTTCTTGAGCGACTGGTTCTCGATCTGCCGGATCCGCTCGCGCGTCACGTTGAACGTCCGGCCGACCTCGTCGAGCGTGCGCGGGTGCTCGCCACCGAGCCCGTAGCGCAGCTCCAGTACGCGACGCTCCCGGTAGCTGAGGTTCTCGAGCGCCTCGCGGAGAGCCTCCTTGGTCAGGATCTCGGCCGCGCGCTCGTAAGGCGACTCGGCGCGCTCGTCCGCGATGAACTGCCCGAACTCCGATTCCTCTTCGTCGCCCACGGGCTTCTCGAGCGACACCGGAGCCTGAGCCGAGCGCTTGATCGACTCGACCTCCTCGGGCTCGATCCCGGTGACCTCGGCGATCTCCTCGGCGGTCGGCTCACGTCCGAGCTCGGTCACGAGCTTACGCTCGGCCCGTCCGATCTTGTTGAGCTTCTCGACCACGTGCACCGGGATGCGAATCGTCCGCGCCTTGTCGGCGAGCGCGCGAGCGATCGCCTGACGGATCCACCAGGTCGCATAGGTGGAGAACTTGAAGCCCTTGCGGTAGTCGAACTTCTCCGCCGCACGCACGAGCCCCAGCGTCCCCTCCTGGATCAGGTCCAGGAACGGGAGCCCTTGGTTGCGGTAGTTCTTGGCGATCGATACGACGAGCCGGAGGTTCGACTCGACCATCTTCTGCTTGGCGTCGAGATCTCCGCGCTCGATCCGCTTGGCGAGGTCGACCTCTTCCTGGGCGGTGAGCAGCCGCACCTTGCCGATGTCCTTCAGGAACAGCTGAAGGGAATCGGTGGTCATGTCCGGCTTGAGGTCCAGCGCCGTCTTTGGCTTGCGCCGTCCGCGCTTGTCGGGCGCGCGTTCGAGGTCGGCCGCCGCCAGGGCGGGGTCGAGCTCCTCGACGAGCTCGATCTCGGCGCGCTCGAGGAAGCCGTGAAGCTCCTCGACATCAGCCTCGTCGAGATCGAGTTCCGAAACCGCGCCCGCAATCTCGGCGAAGGTCAACACGCCGAGCTGCTGACCGCGCGTGACGAGGCCTTTGATCTCTTCGAGTTCCTGCAAGTCCGCTACTGACATCTGAATCCGTTTCCCGTCGTACCCACCGGCCCTGGACACCGCCGGCCTGAGAGAGGATGACAAACGGGCGAGAGCCCCAAAGGCGCACGCCCGCTAGCTAAACGTATGAGGCAAGTCTAGTCGCTATACTTTTTGAAGTCAATGAGGGCGAGGGTCCACCGGTGCGTCGCCCATTTATACGTATACGCGGAAGCGTGAGGGCGGTTTCAGATCGTGTTCGGATTTCGCTAAGAGCGTGTTCCGAATCACGGCGCGGAGCGCCTTGCGCCATGATGTGGGCGGTTGAGCGACGAACGCCCCTCAGACGTCATCGGCGCGCTGCCGCGTAGGCGGCCGCAACGCCGCACCGACAAGCGCGCCTCGGGCGGCCGGAACGGGTCGCGGGCAACACGCAAGCGTGCGCAGGTGCTGGCGGCATCCCAGACACGCGGGGCCCGCACCACACCACTCGCGCGACACCAGACGCCGGACGCCCGACACCAAACGCCGGCGCCGCCCGAAACGCCGGCCGCGCGACACGACGCGCCGGCGCCGCGACGCGAAGTCCCGGCGACCAGCCCGGTAGCGCCCCGGCACGAGCGCCTCCGACAGCCCAAGCAGCCCCCGGGCGTCCCGCCGACCCCGCCGCAAGCCAACCGACCCGCGCCCGCGACCGGCAGGGACATCCTCGGCATCGCGGCCCAGGCCACGGCCGAGCTCGCGGAGATCGGCCTGTCTGTGAGCGCTCGAGTGCTCCGGAACGCGGTGTCGCGGCTGCCCCGCCCGTAGCGCCCGCTCCAAGGCCCGCCGGCGCCCTTCCGCGCGGCCCTTCTCGTGCGCCGGCGCACATCATCGGCGCACATGGCTAGAATCTCGCGCCGTTCACGCCGAGCGATCGATCCGTCCGCGGACGATCGGCGGGGGAACCACTTGCGGCTCCAAGGATCCGCAGGGGCGAATCGGCCCGTCGGGGCCGTAGCGCTCAAGGCGCGAGCCCGTCAGCTCACCCCGTAGGCACACGACAAAAGGACTTACGAAGCTGCTCGCCAGAGTTCGTGCCCATCGCTACCTAGCCCCGTTGCTGGCCGTCGGCGCCGGTGCCATGGCAATCCCAGGGCTGGCCTTCGCAGGGTCGGGCGAGGACGGCTCGGGCGGAGCCGGAACCGCCCCCGGGTCCCCGGGCTCCAGTCAGATTCCACCCGCCCCCGTCACCGCCGGCAACGTCCCGGTCACCGCGAGCAGCGACGGCATCACGATCACCTCCGAAGCCTCCGCGTTCATCCGCGGCGGCGTGTCGGTGACCGGCACCGTTCCGGCATCCGACGCCGGCGACGTCGTCGAAATCGACCAGCTCAGCTCCGCGAGCAGCGGGGCGTGGGTGCCGGTCGCGGACGCGAGCGCCCAGTCCGGCGGCTCGTTCACGGCGGCGTGGCACCCCAGCCGCGCCGGGCAGCTGACGATCCGCGCGATGATCAACGGCGGGCAGGCCCAGAGCGCTGCCGCCGCCCCGACCTTGTCGGTCACCATCTACCGGCGCTCCGTCGCCACGCTATACGGCCCCGGGTTCTGGGGCCACCGAACGGCGTGCGGAGAGATCCTCAGACGCCCCACGATCGGCGTGGCGAACCGGACGCTCCCGTGCGGAACGCCGGTCCAGATTTACTACCAGGGCCGGGTCATCACCGTGCCGGTGATCGACCGCGGGCCGTACGCGCATGGCGCCAACTGGGACCTGACCATGGCCACTGGCCGCGCGATCGGCGCGCCCGGCACCGTCGTGATCGGCGCCGCAGCCGTCCCGTCCACCACAACGACGACGACCACGATCGCGACGCCGTCGACGGCCGCGCCCACCGCCCAGTAGCCGGGTCAGCTCACGAGCGTCGGACCGTGCGCGGGCGGCTTCGAGCCCCCGTCACCGCCGCCGCCGGTGACGATCCCGCTCCCGTTCGCCGCGGCCGCGAACCGCGTTTTCTCGGCCGTGTCGATCAGCGCCGCCGCGTTGTGTCCGTCCTCGGGGAGCACGGCAACGCCGACGGTCACGGTCAGCGGCGCACCGCGCCAGGACTCCTGGTCGGCACGGCGGTGACGATCCGGGTGCCGAGCGCCTGCGCGCCGGCCCGGCCGGTGTCGCGCGCGATGATCCAGGCCCGGCTCTCGGTCTCGCAAGCGAGCACGTCGCGGTGCCGGAGCGCCGTCCGCACCGCCTGCGCGAACCGGCCGAAGATCGCGCTCGCCTCGCCGCGCGTCTCGGCCGCCAGCAGCCGCTCGGCCTCCTCGAGCTCGACGAGCAGCAGCGACAGCGGGGCCCGAGCGCGGCCGGCGCGGACGATCTCGTCCCGGAGCGCGCCGATCCAGGGCGCCTGTCCGACCGCGCGCGTGTCAGTGGGATGGTCGGCGGCGCCTGACGGCGGCGCCTTGGTGGGATGGTCGGCGGCGCCTGACGGCGGCGCCTTCGCGTGTTCCGCCGCCCCGCCGTGCTCGAAGCCTCCGCCCTCGCCGGCGCGCGCCTCGGCCGCCACCGGCTCCTCGACCGCCACCGCCCCCCCACGCGACGCCGGTTGAACGTCGGTCCGCGCGACCGGGAGCGGCCCGACCCGCGGTCGCGTGGCGCCACCGGCCTCGCCCTCGGCGTGACGGCGCAGCACGGCGGCGCGGATCGTCTCGGCGACGAACGACAGCCGCTCGCCGGCGTCGGCGAGAAGGTCGAGGTCGGTGCGCGCCAGCTCGCTGCGCAGGGCGCTCCAGACAACGCTTCGGAGCGCGTCGACGGCGTGGGCGGCGCCCTCCGCGCTGCGCACGCCCGCGAGCTCGCCCGCCCGCGCCACCAGCGGCTCGAGCACGCCGCCGGCCTGGATTCGCCGCAGATCGGCCTCGTCGTAGATCGCGCCGACCACCGCATCGCAGATCCGCGGGCCGTCGCGCGCGACGTCTCCGGCCAGGATCGCCGCCGCCGACTCGAGTGGCGCGTCCTCGACGAGCGCCAGCAGCCAGCCCTTCGCGAGCTCCTCGCCGCGTGCCAGGAGTGCTTGCACTCCTTCGGCGACGACCGGCCCTGGCCGTCGCCGCCGTGGCACGCCCCGCTCCATCCCGCCACTTTTACCACGCATCGACCAGGTCCATTCGATCGACGCCACCCGATCGTCGTTGTCCGCGAGAATGAGGCAATGCCTGCCGATCTGATCACGATCGCCGACGCCCGCGACCGGGTCCTGCGCGCCGCTCATCCGCTCGGGACCGAGCGGGTGGCGATCGAGGCGGCGCACGACCGCGTGCTCGCGGCCGACGTGACGGCGGTCGGGAACGTGCCGCCGTTCCCGTGCTCGGCGATGGACGGCTACGCGATCAGGCATGGCGGCGCCGGCCGGACCCTGACCGTGGTCGGCGAGTCCCGCGCGGGGACGCCCGCGGCGACGGGGCTCGGCGACGGAAGCGCGATCCGGATCTCCACCGGCGGGGCGATCCCACTCGGCGCGACCGCGGTGATCCCCCAGGAGAACGTGGAGGTCCTCGACGGCACGATCCTCACCCAGGCCGCGGTGATGGCCGGCGACCACCTCCGGATGGCCGGCGAGGACATGCGCTCCGGACAGACCGTCCTGCGTGCGGGCGCGAGGCTCGGCGCGGCCGAGCTGGGCGCGGCGGTCTCCGCCGGCGCCGCCGAGCTGACCGTCTACCGGCGCCCGAGAGTGCAGGTGCTGTGCACGGGGGACGAGCTCCGCGCCCCCGGCGAGCCGCTCGGCCCGGGCGAGATCCACAACTCGAACGCGCCGATGCTCGACGCGCTCGCGGCCGCGGGGGGCGCGATCGCCGAGACGGCGCGGCGGCTGCCCGACGATCGGGCGGCGACCGAGGCCGGACTCGCTGCGGCGCTCGACTCCGCCGACGTCGTGATCGTCACCGGCGGTGTGTCCGTCGGACCGCACGATCACGTCAAGCCGGCGCTCGCCGGCCTCGGCGTCGAGGAGGTGTTCTGGCGGGTCGCGCTACAGCCGGGCAAGCCGACCTGGTTCGGCCGGCGGGGAGCGGTGCTCGTGTTCGGACTGCCGGGCAACCCGGTCTCGGCCGTCGTGACGTTCTCGCTGTTCGTGCGGCCGGCTTTGGCCCGGCTCCAGGGGCGGACCGATGAGCACCCGCTCGAGCCCGACGCGGTGCTCGGGGCCGCGGTCCGCCGCAATCCCGACCGCGAGCAGGCGGTGCGCGTCCGCCTCGAGCGCCGCAACGGGAAGCTCGTGGCAATGCCCAACGGACCGCAGGGTTCCCACATCGTGACCTCGCTGCTCGGCGCGGACGCGCTCGCGTTCATCCCCGCCGGGGAGGGCGAGCTGGAGGCCGGCGCGGCCGTGGCGCTCGAGCGCCTTCCGCGCTGAGACAATTCCGCCGTGCCTGTGTTCGTCGCCGCCGTCGCAGCGCTCACCGCGTTGGTGGCTTCGCGGCGCTGGCGCCGGCGGCCGGGCCGGCTGCCCGCCCACGCCGTGATCGTTTCGCCGCCGAAATCGACGGCGATCGCCCGCGACGGCGCGGTCCGCTCAGTCCAGTCGGCCGAGCTGACGCTGGCCCGGGAGGACTGGAAGCGGATGTGGAACGCCACGCACCTCGAGAACCTGGCCCGGACCTACTGGCTGTTCCTGTCGCGCGTGACCCTGTGGCTGATCCGCGTCGTCTACGACCACAACCAGCGGTTGGTCGTCTTTCTCGCCCGACCGCTGACGCTGCTCCGGTTCGACGCGCCGGAGTACGAGCTCGAGCGCGACCACGGCAAGGTCAGTTGGCGTATCCGGGACGGACTGCTGGTCGCGCGGGCGGGCCGCGGCTGCGGCTTCCTGTCGCTCGACGTCAGGTATCTGGGCGACGAGCCCGACGGTCGCGTGAAGGTCCGCATCGAGGTCGAGGTGGCGAACTTCTATCCCGCGATCGCGGTGGGGTTCAGCACGCCGTTCTACGAGGCGACCCAGTCCGCGATCCACGTGGTGGTCAC
>Ga0335078_10017870_pt1 | contig 10547 bp, 8 predicted proteins | sample Lox_Sample_32_FD_206711 | JGI IMG/M metagenome (GOLD analysis project Ga0335078, IMG submission 206711) | Soil microbial communities from Loxahatchee National Wildlife Refuge, Florida, United States - Lox_Sample_3.2 | ecosystem: Environmental > Terrestrial > Soil > Wetlands | place: USA: Florida...
GAACCGCATCTCAGGAGCGCTGCTGGCCGCATCCTGTGTTCCGGGGGCATTCATGTGCTGATGCGCTCTATGCGGGATTTGGCGCCGGTTCGGGTGACCTGGAAGCGGACCGGGATCCGGTCGGCGAGGGCCGTAACGTGGGTGACGACACCAACCATCCGCTCACCTGCCAGAGTCTCCAGCGTGGCTGCGACGACGTCGAGGCTGGTCTCGTCCAGGGTGCCGAACCCTTCGTCCAGGAAAGTTGATTCGAGTTTCGCGGCGCCGGATGCGGCGAGGGCGGACACCTGCCGGCTGAGGGCGAGCGCGAGGGCGAGGGATGCCTGGAAGGTTTCTCCTCCGGACAGGGTGCGGACCGGGCGGATCGAGTCGGCGTCGTTGTGGTCGATGACTTCCAGGTCCTTATTACGGACTCGCAGTTCGAACTGCCCCGACGACATCTCCAGCAGCAGCGTGGAGGCATCGGCGACCAGGGAGGTGAGCGCGCTTTCCAGCAGCCAGGCCTGGAATGCGTCCGAACGCAGCAGGCTGGCAAGGGTACCGGCGACTTGCGCCTGCTCGGTGGTCTGTTCTTTCTGCGTGCGCAGGCGTTCTCGCTCGCCGAACCGGTCAGCGGCATGTGCGGCGGCGCTGCGCGCGGCCGACACCGCGGCGGCGACGTCCCCGGTGACAGCGGTGCGGAGCTCGCTGGCCGGGATATCCCGGTCCGGAAATGGCAGCCCGGCATCGGTGAGGGCGCCGCTGAGCACGGCGACGGCCGCCCGGTACTTTTCCGCGGCGTGGCCTGCGGCGTCCTGGGCTTGGGTGATGTCGCCGGTGAGAGTCTTTTCCGTTGCCCTGGCCCAGCTGCCGAGCTGGTTCCAGGCCGCGGCGAGGGCGTCCTCGGTGATGGACGGGGCGCCGTAGCCGGTGAGCGGGTCCCGCATCGCGGCTAGCTGCACCCGGCTGTCCCGCGCAAGCACATCGAGTTCGCCGGCCGTCTGCTGGGCGCGGGTGTGTGCCTGGCGGGCTTCGGTAAGGGCGTCGCGTGCCCGGGCGGCATCCTGCTCAAGGTTGTCGAGTTCGGCGATGAGCCCGGCGGCCTGCTCGCTGCTGGGTTGCGCGGTGAGCGCGGCGGTCAGAGTCTGCTGGCGGGCTATCAGCTGGTCACGAGTCTGGGTGAGCCGGGCGAGGCTGGTTGCGGCCATGTTCTGTTCGTCCCGGAGCCCGGTCAGGCCGTGGGCCGCTTCGGCATGTTCCGCGCGTGCCGTGTCCGCGGCTGCGGCTGCGCTGGCCGCGGCTTCGCGCAGCGCCGGCAGCTGTGCGCTGCGGGTTGCGTGTTCAGCGGCAGCCCAGCGGGTCAGGGATTCCCAGGCGGCACTAAGATCAGCGGTATCGACCAGGGGAGCGCTGAGGCTGGCGACGGTGTCCCTGGCTTCCTGCAGGGCCGTGGCCGCAGCGCGGCTGCGCCCTTCAAGCTCGTCGCTGTCCCGCTCACAGGCACGGCGCGCCGCGCTGGCGGTCCCGCGACGGGCGTCGGCGGCGATGAGTGCCCGTTGGAGAGCGGCGCGGCTTTCGCCGGCCTCGCCCAGGATGCGGCGGGCTTGCGCTGCGGCGCCGGCCATCTGGGTGAGGCGGTCGCGGCCGGTGTTCAGCGTGATCGGGATGCTGAGCGTCTCCGGCAGCGCCGTCAGGCCGGGTCCGGCCGCCGCAGCTACGCCAGTCCCGCCAGCTTCTGGTTCGAAGCCGACGGCGTAGAGGCCGCGGAGGGCGGTGCACAGTTCGGTGCGAGCTGTTTCGGCATGCCGGAGGGTTTCGGCGCGCGCCGCGGCCGTGTCCCGGTAGGTGCGGTCCAGGTCGGCGTGTTCCTTTGCCGCCAGCTCGGACCGGGCCTGGGCGGAGGCGAGCGCTTCCTCCGCGGCGGCGACGTGGCTGGTGTCGTGGCCGGCGGGGACGGTGCTGACCGGCTGCTCGCAGACCGGGCATGGCTGCCCGGGCACCAGGTAGGCGCGCAATGCGCCGGCTTGGTCGGCGAGCCGGGCGGCGTCCAGGGTCTCGCGTGCGGTTCCGAGCGTGGTGGCAGCGGTGGCGGCTGCCGCCGCCGCGGCGGCGAGCGCGCTGGCGGCCTGGTCGCGGTCATCCCAGGTGGCCAGGTCGGCGGTCAGGGTGTCGTGGACGGCCGTCGCGAACTGCTGACCGGTGCTGAGCGTGGCTTCGGAGGGGGCGAACCCCAGCGCGGCCTGGGCAGCGGCGTAAGCGTCCTCGGCGGCGGCCGTCTCGGTTCCGAGTTCCGCACGACGTTTACGGACCATGTTGAGTGCGGTGGTGAGCTCAGCCAGGTCGCCGGGAATCGTGATGGCGGCCAGCGTGTCGATCTGCCCGGCCGCCGCGGTGACGGCCTGCTGAGCCCGGTCCGCTGTGTCTGCCGCACGTTCGGCGGCCGCGCGCAGCTGCTCGGTGCGCTGTTCGGCGGCCTCCGTCGCCTGCCTTGCCTGCCTGTGTGCGGTCTCCGCGCTGGTCACATCGGTCTGGAGGCCGGGTAGGTCGGTGCTGGCCTTGGCGAGATCATCCCATTGCCGGCACAACGTAAGGAGCTCGTGCCGGGGCCGGAATGCCCGCACCTGCTGGGCGGCCTGGGTGTCTGCGGCCTCTGCTGCGTCGTGAACCTCAATCGCCTGGGCGAGAGCGCGGGTGGCGGCAGTGAGTTGGGCGTCGAGCGCCGCCACGCCGGGCGGCACCTGCAGAGCGGCCAGCGCCCGCTGCTGGGCGCTCAGTTCGTCAAGACGGCCGCCGGTGTCGGTGACGGCTTGCGCGGCCGCATCGAGGCTGGGTACTCCGGTGCCGGCCAGCCACGTCTGCAGCTGGCCGAGCTGGCTGGCGCGGCTGTTGAGGTCGCTGACCCGCTGTTCGGTCGCGTCGTCGTAGCCGGCCAGGGCCGTCTCGAGCGCGGCGGCGGTGGCGCGCTTGTCCCGGGCCCGGCTGTTCGCGCGTGTCTGCAGCTCCTCGTAGAGCTGGTAGCCGAGCAGACTGGACAAGATGTCCTGCCGGTCGCTCGCCTTGGCGTGCAGGAATTCGGCGAATTCGCCCTGCGGCAGGGCGACGCACGTGGTGAAGTGGTCGTAGCTCAGGCCGAGGATGTCCTCGACGGCTTTCGTCACCTCCGAGTCGGCGGCCAGCACGTCGCCTTCGCCATCGAGATCGCCGGGGTTGCGCAAGCGTTCCAGGCGGCAGGCGTGCATCGACACGCATGAGGTCTTCCCGCCGCTGCGGCGCGCTTCGCGGGCGACCGCGTAACGCTGCCCGTCGGCGTCGAAGACGAGCCGGACGACACCGCGGGCCGCCGTCGGCGCGAGCGCGGGGGTGATCACCCGCTGGTCGTTCCAGCGGGGCACGGTGCCGTAGAGGGCAAACGTGATCGCGTCGATGACGGTCGATTTCCCCGCGCCTGTCGCGCCGACGAGAGCGAAGTAGTCGGCGTCGGCGAAGTCGAGGACGGTTTTGTCCCGGAACGAGGCGAACCCGTCCATGTCGAGGCGTACCGGGCGCATCAGGCGCCGGTCCCGGTAGGGAGCGCGCCGTCGGTGCCGCTCGTCACGGCATCGTGCAGCTCGTCGAACAGGGCCCGGACGCGGCTGTCATCGACACCCTTGTACGCACAATAGTCACCGAACAGCTCGCTCGGCGATCGGTCAGGCTCTGGTACGCGGCCTTTGGCGCCGACCTTCTCGGCGAATTCCGGGTCGATACGGATCTCCAGCGCGTTGGGCAGCACCGCGAGCACGTCTTCGCGCAGCCCGGCGCGGGCAGGTTCGGTGATGTAGACCCTCAGGAACGCGTCGCCGAGTTCCCCGGCACGGGCGGCGAGGGCGGCAACAGTGCCGCGGACGGTCCGGAGCCGTCGGCCGGCCATCAGCGGCACGTCGGTGGTGCGGGCCGGGGTGCCCGGTGCGGCATCCACCAGAACGGCGACTGGATTGTTGTCCTGCTCGCCGAAGTCGACACAGATCGGGGAGCCGGAATAGGCCACCGGGCAACTGGCGGCAAGTGTCTGCCGGCGGTGCAGGTGACCTAGGGCCACGTAATGCGGTTCGGTCCCGAACACGGTCGCGGGCACCCAGTATTCGAAGATGGTCTGCGCGGCGCGCTCACCGCCACCAGAGACGGCGCCGGAGACGGTCAGGTGCGCCATGATGAGGTTGACCGCCCCGGGAGTGAACCCGGTTTTGAGATGCGCGAGCAGTTCCCGGATCTGCTGGTCATAGCTGCCGGCCGCTTCGGCGGGAGTCTGGGTGAGCAGGTCGGCGGCGCGGATCGCCCAGCGTTGTGACAGGAACGGCAGGACTGCAACATTGACGGTTTCGCCGGTCCCCTGGGCGGTGAAGGTGACGACACCGCCACGGTCGGCGGCGCGGGGCAGCCCGAGCAGCGTGATGCCGGCATGCGTAGCGAGCGGCCGGTACGCGTCGAGCATGCCGGGTGAGTCGTGGTTGCCGGCCATGGCGATGACCTGAGCGCCCGTGTCGGCCAGTGCGAGCAGCGTCTTGATGACGATGCGCTGCGCGTCCGCGCTGGGCGCGGCGGCGTCGTACAGGTCGCCGGCGATGAGGACCGCGTCGACCTGTTGCTGCCCGGCGAGATCGACGATCTCGGTCAGGACAGCTTCCTGCTCGCCGAGCCGGCTGTTGCCTTTGAGGGTCTTGCCGACGTGCCAGTCGGAGGTGTGCAGGAACTTCACGATGACCCTCCCCGGGCGGGCGGCTTGCTTCTAGTTCTTGTGCGTCAGGCGTTGCTGAGCGAACGAGGCCGTGTCCGCGTTGATGTCGGCATGGGCGCCGGGTTCAGAACGGGGGCGGGTCGTCGTCAGCGGCGAACGGGACCCGGGACAGCATCCGCCCCGGTGCCGCCGCCAGCCCGTTCGGTCTGGCCGCGCCTTCGGGGGACGCGATGGGATTGGCTTCGCCTTCGCGGGTTGCCCACGCGGGGAAGGGGAAGTCGACCGCGAGCGGGACAGGGATCTCCGGCTGGGAGATGAACATGGTGCCAGGTTTGGCGATGGTGGCGCGCTGCCGTTGCCCGGCCGGAAGGAATCCGTACTCTGGCCGGACCGCCTCGGCGGCATCCAGGCGGCCCACGACTCGGATCGAGGAGTTGGCGATGATGCGCCGCTCGACCTCGCTCGCGGTCTGTTGCGCCCCGATCAGGACGATCCCAAGTGATCGGCCGCGTTCGGCTATATCGAGCAGCACGTCCTTGATCGGGCTGGCCCCCTCGCGCGGGGCGTACTTGTTCAATTCATCGATCATGGTGAACAGAAGGCTGCCGGGCCCGGCAGCCTCCTTCCGTGCGGTTTCGGCAGCCAGGACAACACCGACAACGAACCGCTGAGCCCGTTCGGGGAGGTTGTGCAGGTCGATCACGGTGACCTGCTGACCATCGGTAGTGATCTCACGGCCACGGACCGCACCGGCCGGACTGCTAGTCCCGGACGGGTCGGGCAGGTCGCCGCGGACAAGACTGGTGAGCGCGCGCTGGCTGGACCGCAGCCGCCGGAGGAACGCATTGATGGTGCCGAGGCCGATCGCGTTGCCGGCCCATTGAGCCATCGTGGTGTCGTCGGTGACCAGATCGGCGATCTTGTCGACGAAATCGCCGTAGGTCCGGCACGTGACCCCGTCGATAAGGACCGCGCCGTCCTCGCCGGCCGGCTGGGCCTCCCGGGTCAGGCGGCTGGTGACATTGTTGACGACCATTGTGTACTGCTGCCGGTCGTCTTCTGCGTCGGCGAACACGTACGGCAGTAGCTGCCGGGCGCAAAACTCCTGAAGCGTCCACCAGAATGCCGTGACGCCACTGGTCCTGCCAGCCACGTGGGGGCGCCCGGTCCGGTCTCCCGGGGTTGGCGGAGCGTAGAACGCAGTAGATGTGAACGGCTCCGCCGGAAGGCCGAGGCTGGCGTAACTGGCACGCAGCGTATCTCCGCCCGGGCCGGTCAGGCGCCGGTTGGCCTGGTCCAGGAACAGCAGATCCTCACCCTTGACCGAGAAGATAAGTGCTTTCGCATTGTGCGGATCACGCAGCGCATCCCCGCGGAACATGGCGTGCAGCAGGAAGAGCGCAAATGATGTTTTTGTCGCAACCCCGGAGATTCCGGAAATCGAAATGTGCGCGCCGCGGGTCCCATCAACGAAATCCATGTTGACATAGACGGTCTCGCCGTCACGGCCAGCGCCCACCGGGATCTTGCGGTCCATCCGGTCGAAGTACAGTGCCTGGGCGCGTTCGCCGCCAGCGGCCCGGCGCACCATCTCGCCGGGCCGTGGCGGCACGTAGCACTCCGGCTCGACCCGGGTCGTAGTGACCTCGGCGACCTCCTGGACTGCGGCGGGCAGCACGCCGTCCGAAATGAGGAAGACGTCGCTGCCGAAACTTGCGCCTTCGTGCTGGGCGCACACCTCGGTGATGATCCCGGACGTGGTGACCAGGCCGCGGCCGGGCACATCGCGGACCGTCACAACCACGTCATCGAGCTGCAGGTAGGCACCGTCCTGCACGGCGACATACCACCGCAGCGGGGTCGAGTCCAGCAGGCCCTGCACCCTGCCGACGGAGCCTCCCAGCACCTCGGCCAGAGGGGTCATCGGTGCGATATCGGGTTCCATCGGGTCAAGCCCCCTAAATAGCACGACGACCAAAAAGCCACGATAGGCGCGCATTTCACAGCAGCAGGGAACGTAGTACTTGACGAGATAATTTCAGCACAGCGGACGTACGAATAGGACCGTGCGCGGCACATTACTCCCCCGGAGCCATCATAAGGCCGGACCGGTATCAATACGCAAGATTCCGCCCTGTTTGACATCTCCCCACACGCAGCAGTCAGGCTAGCGTCGCCAAGCCGTGCCTGCTGGCTGGTCAGCCGGCCGGGTCGGAGCACCGCGCGTAACGTGCGTCCCGCGCTAGTTGCCGGGATCGCGAAAGATCTCGGGATCAGCGAGTTGTGCCTGGCTACCAACCCTGCGGGGTTGGTCTCTGCGGGCTGGCTGGCTGAGCCAATCGAGATCACTACGCGAGGCGCAGACGTGCTTAATCAAGAATTGGGCTGAGTTCGCCGGATCGTGGTGGGCCTGGATGACCGGGAAGCCGTACGCTACGCGAAGCTCCAGGGCATCACCACCCGCGAGGCCATCGACCTCATGAGCATCGCCGTCGCCGACGGCGACATCGGCGCAGCCGACGCTTCCGGCTTAAATGCAGCGGATGGCTGATTCCGACCGGTATCAGCGGCTGCCGGAGTCTGCCGACGAACTCCGACGCTGAACTCGGCTGCAAGTTGTTTACCCTCTGCGGAGGGGCCCGATGGCGTCGAGGCAGGCGGCGCCGACCGCTCTGTAGAAGCTTTCGTAAGGCAGCCGTCCTGGGGCGAGGGCCAGGCGGCCGCGGATTAAGAACCGCGCTCGGGATCTACGGCTGACTTCTGATTTTGCGCGCGAGCATGCCCAGATCGGCGTTCGAACCGTGAAGCCCGGCGGCTCTCAGTGATCGGCGGGAGATACGCTGGCCTGCTGAGATCACCGTGGTGGCTGCCGCATAGGCGTCGTCGATCCGGGCGCGCGCAGGCGGCCTGGCGTTGCTCTCCACGGTCAAGCGGGAGGCGGGATTTTCCGGGACTCTGCGCTGCTCCGTGCCCGGCCGGATGATGCCGGGATCAGAGATCGGCAGCGAGGTCGGTGGGCCCCAGCCGGGCCACGGCCGTGTGGGAGACGCCTCGCCCCCAGGACCAGGAAGGACCGCATGCCTTGGAGCGTGGACGGCGGTGGTCTGGTCGGCCGCATGCCATGCTTCCGCGTCGCTGCGAAGCAGGTGGGCAAGGGCCGACCCCAGCCTGAGGACCAGGACCGGCAGCGCCGACACTGGGGTGGTGACCTCCCACGGTGCCCTGGTTAGTCCGGCCTGGGTGAGCAGGTGGTAGGCGGCTTGGCCGGCCATTCCGAGCGCCAGGGCTGTGATCGCCGAGAACCGGGCGAAGCGTCGTGTCCGGCCGCTGACCAGGGCGCTGCTGGTGAGCCAGGCGCGCAGCGCGAACGCGGCATAGGCTTCCAGGCCGATCGGCAAGGTCACGGCCGTGTCGATGTGGAAGGAGCGCCAGATCCCGGGCAGCGGGTGGATCTGGCCGAAGCCAGTCAGCTGCCCGATCCCGATCCAGCCGGACCACACGGCCACAGCGGCCGGGGCGGCGAGCACCAGCAGCGGCCACGACCGGACCGGGACCAGGTGCCGCGAGACCATCGCAGCCCGGTCCCCGCTCTGGTCCGCCCGAGATCCATCTTGGTCCTCGTCACGGTCTGCGGAACGGCCATTCCGGTCCGGGCTATTACTCGCCACGCCAGGCCGGTAGTGAGCTTTGGCTTCTTCGCCGCCTGCCTGGCCTGGGTGGAGGCCTACGGCGGCGTCGTCCGGGGTGGTGCTCGTCATGAGATTCCTCCGTCCCGGCCTGGTCAGTACAGGTCGCCGCGGCGGCGTTTGGCCTGGACCGCGCGCTGGACCTGCATGTCCCTGGCGTACAGGTCGAGCATGGCGCGGTCTTCCCAGCCCATCAGCCGCATCAGGTCACCTTCGGCGCCGCCGCCTTCGAGCCAGTCGTTGGCGAAGGTATGTGCCGAAACTTGTGCGGGCTCACATCCGGGGCGTACCCAGCCTGGCCGGCCCGGCGGATCAGCATCCGGTACAGCCCGGACCCGGTCAGCGCCCCCCGGTTGCGGGTGCCCAGCCACAGCGCGGGTGACGCCGCGAGCCGGTGCCCGCGCCGGGCCCGCAGGTAGGCCACGAGCGCCCGGGCGGTGGCCGGAGACAGCGGCACGATCCGGCCCTCAGTGGAGGCCCGGGCCCCTTTCAGCGGCACCACACGCACGAACGGCTGCGCGATCACATCCACCGGCAGGTCGCTGGTCTGGATCTGGGTCAGCTCGGTGCGCCGCACCCCCTCGGTCAGCATCCGGATCAGTGCCTGGTCCCGGGCGTCCTCGAAGGTGCGGGCCCGCCCGCTTCCGGTCACCTCGAACAGGTCGGTGATGAAGTCCCCGGCCAGGGTGGAAGGGCGGTTCCGGGCCGGGCTGTAGCGCTGCAGGTCATCCGTATACGGGTGGAGGTGATCATGGTCACGTTCCAGCCAGGTGAACAGGTGCCGCAGATTCCGCTGCTTGGTGTTGGTGCCGCCCTGGCCGTGGACGGCGTGGTAGGCGGCGAAGAACCGGTTCAGCACCTGCGTGTCGCACCCGGTAAAGTCGGTCTCGATCCCCTCGCGGCTCATCCAGGCGTCCAGCGCGATCGCCGCGTCGGCGTAGGCGGAGATCGTGTCGGCCTGGAACGGCCGCCCGTTCCGGTTGGTGCGGGTGGTGAGCCAGTCCCGGAACTCGCTGATCATCAGCCGCCGCAGCTGCGCCGCGGTTAGTTCCGGCCGCCGTTCGGCCTCAAGCTGAGCCGAAGCCGGCACCGGTCCCGGCTCTTCGTCGAAGCTGAACGGCGGCACCTCGCTGACGACCCGCAGCGGGCTCTTCCGCCCCGCCGGGCCCGCCCCCGGTCGGCCCCGGGAAGGGGCCGCTGAACATCCGCGTGACATGGTGGTTGCCGGCATGCCTGCGCTCCTCCGTCCGGGGAGCTGCGCACACTGTGAGGCCGCCAGGCTATGTGCGCAGCACCGGGATGCTTGGCCACAGGACCCGGCCGGCCCGGCACCGTGAGGAGGGTTTCCGCAGGTAAGCACCCATGAGAGGCGCCCCCAGCAGGATTCGAACCTGCGCACACGGCTCCGGAGGCCGTTGCTCTATCCCCTGAGCTATGGGGGCTCAACGCCAGCATCGCGATCTGATCGCAGCACCGGCCGGCGCCGCCCGGGCGCCGAGGCAACGCCGTAACACTACCAGTGTGCGGCATCGCCGGGGACACGTCATGGGGGAGCACCCGTGCCCGCCTCCGGTCGGACCATGCGCACACGACCAGCGCCGCCGTGGGTCGCAGCCGGGCCGCCCCCATGAACACACTGCATGAAACAGAATGAAACCTGGCCGCTAGCGAACGGCATTCACTGCGGCCGGCCGACAACGAACCCCCCGGACGCCCGAGACAGCCCGCGCCGGGCGCCCGGAGCGGATAACCTCGCCGGGTGACCCAGGAACTGGGACGGGTTCTCGTCGTGGACGACGACGAGGTGATCAGGCAGCTTATCGCCGTGAACCTCACGCTTGAGGGCTTTGACGTATCGACCGCGGTGGACGGCCAGGACTGCCTGGAGAAGGTGACGTCGATCGGGCCGCGGGTCATCACGCTGGATGTCATGATGCCGCGGCTGGACGGCTGGTTGACCGCGGGAGAACTGCGGAAGAACCCGGAGACCTCGCATATCAAGGTCATCCTGATCACGGCGCGCGCGCAGGAGGACGATAAGAAGCGCGGGCAGCAGATCGGCGTCGACGCCTACCTGACCAAGCCGTTCGACCCGGGGGAGATGATCCGCGTGGTCCGCGAGCTGGCCGGAGCGCCACCCGCCCCCCCCCACCCCCAGCCGTAATACA
>Ga0335078_10017871_pt1 | contig 10547 bp, 13 predicted proteins | sample Lox_Sample_32_FD_206711 | JGI IMG/M metagenome (GOLD analysis project Ga0335078, IMG submission 206711) | Soil microbial communities from Loxahatchee National Wildlife Refuge, Florida, United States - Lox_Sample_3.2 | ecosystem: Environmental > Terrestrial > Soil > Wetlands | place: USA...
GGACTCGGCGATCGTGTCGGGTGAATCTCCTATCGGAAAAGTGATCGAGTTGCTCGGGCAGCAGGGCCTCGTTTTCACCATCGGGGACGACGGCGTGTCTGGCTTCATCGTGCACAGCGATCTTGACCGCCAGCAAGCTCGGAAACTTCTACCTGCTTGTCGCGGGAATCGAGATGCTCCTCTCCGATATTATTAAATCTGTCTACCCGGAGATTGCTGTCGTTGATGCGATGAGGACGGGACAAAAGAAGCAGTACTACAAGGCAAAAGAAAAAAATAGCGACGCGCATCCGGTTGAGTACCTGTACCTTAGAACGCTTGTGGAGCTCTTCATCGAAGTTCCAAGTGTCAAGAACGGTCTCCCGGTGAACGAAGAGCTCATTGGATGGCTCAGGAACCTTAATCAATTCCGGATTCTGGTGATGCACCCCGTATGCTCAATCGCCGCCTCAAGATCACCGGAGAACATCGCTGATTTTACCAAGAGGGCACATGAAGTCATACAGCGGCTTCAGGTAATGTCCGACGGACTGCGCGGATTCGGCGGTAGCGGCAGTCCACCCCAGCCGGAACATCTGGGGTGATCGTCCGGGCTGGCGGCTGCTGTATCCGCCAGGGCGTAGCCGGATTCCCGGAGGTCTCAGCAAACCCTCGCGGCAACTCACATCGGCAGACTCCTGGGACTGTAGAAAAATTGGAATCTTGGCCGATAATAAATCGCCTTGCAAGATGACATCGAACTAAGATTCCACTATCATAGTCATACAGCCTGAAAACAGGCGGGTCGCCGAGGTGGGCAAACACCTCCGCGACCCTAGACCACACCACCAGCAGACACTGGAGGAGCAGTCATGCAACCCATCATCGCCCAGTCCGGCCGCGACGCGCACCCGAACCCCGACCTGGCCGCGCGGCAGCGCGCCGACCGGCTCGCGAAGGCGACCCCCGAGCAGATCGAGAACGCGCTGGCCTATCTGAGCATGATCGACCCGGAGGCGTTCGAGATCGCGTTTACCGCCGTCACCACGGCCGACGACGAGACCCCGGACGAGGAAGAGCCCATTCCCGTGTGCCGCCGATGCGGCAGCCTAATCGCTATATTCCCCGACCGCGGCCTGCGGTGGCGCCACTTCCGCGGCGCCGCCAGCACGTCCGGCGCCCAGGAGATCTACGACCCCGGCCACGCCGCGCAGGTCACCTGGCTCCTCGCCGACGAGGGCCCTGAAGAGCTCTAGCCGACACGTCCCCCCAGCCGCGCCCCGCCGGAATCCGGCGGGGCGCAACGGCTTGATGACCGGTAGATCGTTATAATGAACACAGGTTCGAAATCTGGAGGATGTATGGCGTCACGGGCGGGAGGTCCCTACGCTGGCGTCATGATCTCCGGCCGGTTCGAGGAGCACGCCGCGCTGGTTGCGCTGCTTCGCGCCCAGCCTGACGGGCTGAGCTGGCCCGAGATCGCCGCCGAGCTCCTCGAGACCGGCAGCGCGGCCGAGGTCTGGGACCACCACGCCCCGGCGCCGGCGCTGATAAGCCTGCCGGACGAGATCACCCCTGATTCTGTCGCCGAAGACCTGCGATCGTGGCAGGCCCGCGGTTACCGGCTCCTGTCGATCCTGGATGACGACTACCCGGTGCGGCTGCGCGGCGTACAGCAGGCTCCGCCGGTCATCTTCACCCGCGGCTCCGTGATCGCCGATGACCAGGCTGTCTCCGTTGTCGGGTCGCGGGAGGCCTCCGCCGGGGGCCTTGCGATGGCGGCAGACGTCGCCCGAGCTCTGGCCGCGCGCCGCATGACGGTGATCGCCGGGCTGGCACGCGGAATCGATACTGCCGCGCACCGGGCCACCTTGGACGCCGGCGGCCGCACAGTCGCGGTCATCGGCACCGGGATCGGCCGCGTGTACCCGGCGGAGAACCGCGAGCTGCAGGAGGAAATCGCCGACCGCGGGCTGGTGCTGTCACAGTTCTGGCCGGACGCGCCACCGCAGAAGCACACGTTCCTGATGCGGAACGCCACCATGTCCGGCTACGGGCTAGCGACCGTTGTCATCGAGGCCGGGGAGACCAGCGGGGCGCGCGCCCAGGCCAGGATGGCCGTCGAGCACGGCCGCCAGGTCATCCTCGCCGACCAGGTCGTCGCCAGGAATGAGTGGGCACAGCAGTTGGTGGGGCGTCCCGGCGTACACACCGCGGACAGCGTAGACGACGTCGTGGACATCGTGGAGCAGGTGGTGGCCATGTGGGACGACCTTGGGAGGCTGGTGACGCCGTAGCATGACCGATCGAGGGCTGGAGTCGCGTCCGGATCTCATGCTCAGCGCCATCGCCGGCGGCTACCTGCGCAACACCGTGCGGGCTGCACACGTCACCTGTGCCGATTGCCTTACCCCCGTCAGCGGGTACGAGCTGTGCTTCGCCTGCAAGAGCCACCACACCCGGGATGGACTAGCGGACGCTATCGCGTTCCTGACCTACGCGATAGCGGGCCAGAAGTCCGGCCATGTAATGCGCGGCTACAAGGCACCGCAGCCAGTCACCGAGCACCGGCAGGTCGTCGCACTGCTTCTTCTCGTGGCGCTAGAGAGCCATACCCGGTGCGCCGAAGCCCTCGCAGGCCTGCCCGTAACGCACTGGGCGATCGTGCCCTCCCTTCCCGCTAAGCAGTCCGCGCATCCGCTTCGGAGCCTGGTCGTTGGCAGAGCGAAAGGGGCAGAGGTCCCGCTCGCCGCTGCGAGCAGCGTCCAGCAGCCGCGAGCAGTCAATGCGGACCACTTCACGTGCGGCCTCCGACTGCCTCAGGACTCACACGTCCTGCTGATCGATGACACCTGGGCTACCGGCGGTCACGTCCAGTCCGCCGTTCTAGCCCTGCGCGAAGCGGGCGCGGCACGCGTCTCAGTCCTGGTGGTCGCACGCTGGCTCAAAGAGGACTACGGCGCCAACAATCGGTTTATCGCCAACCTGGCAAACCGCGACTACGAGCCCGGGATATGCCCCTGGACCGGCACCGATTGCCCGTGAGTATCGGCCTTCAGCGGCCCGGGTTCGCGGCGCGCAGCGGGCTGCCTGACCTGTCGTCACTGACCTAGAGAATCCCCAGCCAGACGCTGAACTGACGTCATTGGCTGAGCACCCTGGATCTGGGCCTCGCGCGCGATCCACCCTTTTCCGTCGGCGGCGACGCCCTCCAGGATCCGTAGCGTGTTCCGCAGCCCGGTGGCGTCCTGCGTGGCGTTGGACAGGGCTTCGGCGTCGGTGTCTTCAGGAAGCCACTGGGTGATCGGCTCGGCGACACGGAAGCTGATGACCTGCCCGTCCACTAGGTGGAGGTCGAACTTCTGCTGGTAGTCGCCTCTGGGGACGCTGGTCTGGAGGGAGGCGATCGCATCGTAACGGTAGCTCCGGCGGTCCCGGAGCTGGACGTCGCTGTCCCTTGTTCTGAGTTCAAAGGCGGCCTGGCGGATGCCGTCCTCTGTGAGCAGGAAGACGAGGATCCTGTATTGCGTATACCGCCAGGGGCCATTGCGGACGCTGGCGCGATGCGAGGAGGCGCCGGGAGTTTCCAGGAAGGCGTACGAGATCACGTCGCTTCGCTTCAGGCCGTAGTGCCGGAGCGCTTGCGCGAGCATGATTTTCTTGTCGCAGTCGAGCCACGTCGCCATCTCCTGGTCGCTCGGCTTGGTGTTGGCAAGCTTCTCGCGCCATTCCTTGTAGGCGGCTTCCCGTTCGGCGAGCTTTCGTCGGCTTTCGGCCTCGTCGGCGGCGGCGCGCCTCCGCTCAAGGGCAAAGCCCGTCCATCCGCGTTCCGCGTGGTAGCCGCTCACCGCGAGTATCGCGAGGGCAACAAGGCCGCCGACCGGATCAGCGTGCAGCAGGCTCCACGCGACGAGGAGGCCGCCAAGCACTACACAGGTCATACCGCCCCATCGCGCGATCCTGGCCGCAGGCGTGACCTGGAAGTCGTCGGTGAATGAACGGAGTGTCCCGTTGCGCCACTGGCGAGCGAGCTGTTCCACCTCGTGCCGGATCAGCCAGTCAAGCTGCTCGGCGCGTACACGCCGCTCCCGGTAAATCTCGACGACCTCATCCCGGAGCTGACGGCGGATGCCGGCGGTGGCAGCCAGCCACTCTGCACGATCGGTACCGTATGGGACCCGTACCGCGAGGTAGTAGTCGAACCGGTGATCCACCCTCGCCGCGAACCCGCCTTCCGGCGCTTCGCGGCGCGCTGCTGGTGCAACCTGCTGCCGACGGTTGACTCGCTGCCGAGCCTGCCAGTGAAGCTCTGTCCACTGGGCAGCGGCTAGGCAGCCGCCGCAGCAGCCGATCACGTAACCGAGTATGCCCTCGATGCTGGCGTGCCCGATCAGCAGCCAGCCGGTACCGGTGAGTGCGATAACAGAGACCAGGGCGGCAGTGAACGCCTTTACCGTGTCCCGGGTGGAGATCACGGCGGGAGTTGGCTGCCTGGCCCGGGGACCAGCAGGGGAGGGCAGGAAGAAGAGCCCGACGCGCTTGTCTCGTTCACGCGCGTGCCTGCCATCGCGCGCCGCCTTGTGTTCAAGTTGCCATACCTGATCGCCCAATGGTCCCCTGAGGAACACGGCGAGATGGCGGAGAACCGGCTCTTTCTGGCACGGATGCAGTTCATCTAGTGCCGCGATGAACGGCCCGGGGTCGGCACCGGGCAGGCGGAGCGAGTCGAGCAGTCGGAGGATAACCCGCACTCCCCCCGCCCAAGGGTCGTTCCTGCCCATCACCGGATGTTGCCTCAGGCCGTCAAGCCGGGTGGTGTCCTCCGGGGAGAACTGCCGGAACGTCCGGCCGCTGATCAGCGCGAGCAGCCAGTAGAACCGGACCTCGCTCGTATCGTGCTCCTCCGCGATTGCCCTTTCGATCAGCGGGAGTGCCTCCGACGGCATGCCGCCATCGAGGTAGTTCACCCCGACCTCGAACTTCTCTTCCGCCGAGGCATCCTGCCTGACGGTGTAGGAGTAGACGTCACCATGAATCGTGTCGGCCTGGACTCCGACGGTTGCCCAGTCCCCCGCGACGTTGGCCGCATTGGCGTATGGATCGGTCATGACATGCCCTTCACAGCCGACACGATCGCGGCCAGCTTCGTGCCGAATTCGGCTAGATCGCTGATCAGCCCGGACAGCCGCCTGATGGCCACCGTGAGCCGTTTGCCCTGCCTTTCCCGCACCGCCTCGGTGGCGACGTCGAGTTCCTCGATCGCGGCATCGCGGACCTCGACCTCCACTCGCCCGGCACGGTAGGACTGCTCCAGTTGGCGTCGAAGGTCGGCGAGGAGCGCAACCAGGTCGCCGTGCGGCGCATCGTCGGGACCGGGCCCGATGTGAACGCCGCCGAAGACCTGCCCGGCCTGGACGCCGACCCGCGCGTGTCCGGTGGCAAGGTTGGTTATCGTCGCCCGGTCGGTAGGCTGCTGACCTTCGCTGGCGGCAGAGTGCCGCCGGACTGGTCCGGCCCCTAGCTCCGCCGCGAGTGCGAGGGCGAAGGCGGCCGCCCTGGCCACCGCCCGCGGCTGCCAGCCGGCGCTATCGGAAGCCGCCTTTGTGCCGTCGGCCCGGTCGCTGATGCCGCGGACCACGGCCACCGGCAGCGAGTCGTTCAGATGGCCCGCCTGGGCGACGCCAGCCGCCTCCATCTCGATCGACAGGGCGTCGTTGTAGTGCTCGCGTATCCACAGGGCGTCCAGGGAGATCGCTGAGTCCAGGACCCGCTCGCCTGCCGCGATAGGCCCGAAATGTACCTGGGGAGGCAAGCCTTCAGCGGGTAGTCGCCGGCTCCAAACGCCCTCGCGGGCGACGTGCCGCGCGGACTGGTCGACGCGATGCGCTGTTTCCCATACCCGAGGCCGTGCTTTGGCGCCGTCGTCCTCGCTGGTGGCTCCGTGGTAGGCGTACACGTGGGTCGCGACCACCACATCGCCGAGGGCAACATGCGGTTGAAGAGCCCCGGCGACCCCCACGAAGATCACCGCGACGGGCGAGAACTCCGCTACCGCGCGCATGGTGAGCGCTGCCGCAGGCAGGTTTCCCTTGCCGGTAAGCGCTAATGCCACCAGGCAGCCCGCGGGCTCCAGGCGACCGACCTCGAACCGGGTTCCGGCCGGGTGCATGCGCGTGGTGATGTCACACAGCCCGGCCCGGACCTCGTCGTACTCCAGGCTCAGCGCGGTCAAGATAACTACATGGTTTCGGCTCATAAGTTTTCTTCCTTTCGGTGATCTGGGTCTGCGGGTAGCTGGCTGGTGGAGCGGAGCATGGGCGGGTACAGCACGGTCCCAGAGCCGGCCCGGAACAGCCTCGGCGGCCGTCCTGCCCCCGGCCGCCTGGCGGGGCCGACCGCGATAACGAAGTCCCGGGTGCCCTGAATCTTCCGGTAAAAGTTCCTTGGGTCCAGCCGGACACCCCAGACCGCCTCATAGACCTGCTGCAGTTCGGCGAGGGTGAAGAGCGGGCTGCAGAATGCAGTGGCAAGAGAAGAGTGCTCAAGCTTGGACCTGGCCCGCTCGACGCCATCGGCCACTATCCGCTGGTGGTCGAAGGCGAGGACGAAGTCCGAGGAAAGCACCTCACGAACCGGGACCCAGCGAGCGCCGACCGCGTCGGTGCCCGCCACTGGGTCGGGAAGCCCTGGGGAGACTGCCAGGTAGGCGACCGATATAACACGGCCGCGCGGATCCCGTCCCGGGGCACCGTAGACGCCGAATTGCTCCAAGTGCAGCGAGCCGGCATCGAGGCCGGCTTCCTCGGCGAGCTCCCGGCGGGCTGCCTCCTCAACGTCCTCCGCAGCATCCCGGAGGAAGCCACCGGGCAGCGCCGCGGCACCGCGGTACGGCTCGACGCCGCGGTCGATGAGCAGCACATGCAGGCACGCCTCCCGCAAGGTCAGGATAACCAAGTCAACGGTGAGCAACACGGCCGGCGGCTGCCAAGGATCACGTTGCACGGACCGACGCTAAATTATTGTCAGTCTGACAGTAATAGTCCTGACAGCCACTGTTTTGTGACCCCATGCAGGCAACCTCAGCGAGCCTTACGTCATGAACTGTCTGGGCGTTCCGTTGGGCCGTCCGGATCTGGTGTGATTGGCACCTTTGCCAAACGCAACTACTTACGATTGGTTCATGCCGGATCAGCGAAGACGGGCACCGGACTGGGAATGGGACGAGATCGTCCTAGCCTGTGACCTCGTTGCCCGGAACGACTGGCAGCAACTCCCGGCCGAAGACCCGCAGGTAATCGAGCTCTCCCGCCTGCTTCAAACGATGAGCATCCACCCCGCCGAGGTACGCGGCGACAAGTTCCGCAACCCGAACGGCGTCGGCCGCAAGACCGCAGACCTCGCGACCAACCGCCCCGGCTACCCGGGCAAGCCAACCAACGGCGGGCACCGCGACAAGGAGGTCATCGAGCGGTTCCTGCTCGAACCCGACGTGATGCACGCGATGGCGGATTCCATTCGCGCATCGGCCGCCGCAGGCGAACCTCCAGACTTCCCCCGCGACGTGGGTTACGAGGGCGAAAGCGAGATGGAGGGACAGTACCTCCTGCGCTGGCACGCCTACCGCGAGCGGAACCCGGCGCTGCGGCGAAAGAAGATCAGCAGCGTGGTCGCGGCCGGCGGGCCGCTGGCCTGCGAGGTATGCCAGTTCGACTTCAGCACGTTCTACGGGGAACGTGGCCGCGGCTTCATCGAGTGCCATCACGTCGAGCCGCTGCACGTGGGCGGCCAGAAGGTACGCACGATCCGCGACCTGGCCTTGCTCTGCTCGAACTGCCACCGGATGATCCACACCAGGCCGCCGTGGCCCACCCCGGCCGAGCTCCACGAGCTCGTCCGCCGCCAGGCCGGAGACGGAAGCTAGCCGTGGCGCTCGCAGACATCACCCGCGAGGCGGTACTCAAAGCGGTCGCGGAATACGACGAGCTCGGCCAGGACCAGTTCCTGGGCAAGTACGGCTTCGACCGCGCCCGGCTGTACATCCTTGTCCACGACGGCAAGTCCTACGACTCCAAGGCGATCGCCGGCGCCGCGCACGGTTTCCTGCCAGGCCAGAAGCCACTGACGGCCCGGCAATTCAGCGGCGGCGAGGCGACCGTGGGCCGCCTGCTGCGCCGGCTCGGCTTCACTGTCCAGGCCGGCGACGCGCTCACCGCGGACACCCTGGCCGACCTGCTCGCCATGCTGCGGGTCTACCGCTCGGGCGGGCCGCCGGCCCTCTACCAGCCCATCACCTGCTGTGGGCATTCGGCCGCGCGCGCCGCGGCGAGCCCCGGCTTGCTTCCTGGCCGCAGACGCAGCGCGAGGTCGGCGACCTGCTCACCCGCTACGGGCGAGGCGAGACAGGCGCGGTCTACTACCCGGTCGCCGCCCTGCACCACGCCGGGCTCTGGGAACTGGACGCCAAGCCCGAGTCCGTCCCGTCGGCACACGGCAGCTCGGTCCCGCAGCGCTGGTTCGACGAGCACCAGCCGAACGGCGGCTTGGTCAAGCCCGTCTACGACCTGCTGCGCGGCTCACCCGAGGCACGCGCCGCCGCGGTTCGCACCCTCACCGGCACGTACTTCACCGGCATGGACCCGACCGGGCTGCTCGCCGAGCTCGGCCTGTCCGACCCTGCGGGCAGCAGCCCGGCGGAAAGCGCGTTCGCCGCACTGACCGAAGCACAGCGGCAGTCGCTGGCCGAGCAGTACCAGCGGCTCTGCGGCCGGGCCGACGTCCACTGGCAAAACCTCGATGACAAGCGGACCGCCAGGACCACCACCGTCCCGGTCCGCTACGAGCAGGCGCGAACGGCCGTCCTGCTCCGCAGCCAGGGCCACTGCGAGAACCCCCGCTGCACCGGCGACATCCACGACCTGACCGACGCGGGCGACCCGATCCTGGAAGTTGACCACCTCCAGGACCTGGCCAAGGGCGGCGCGGACCTCCCGGCCCAGATGATCGCCCTGTGCCCGAACTGCCACGCCGTCAAGACCCGCGGCAGCAGCAGGGGCGACCTGAAAGTGGTCCTCGTCGCCGAGGCCAGACGGCGGCACGATGAGCTAAACGAGTCTTGACGAACGGGCGAGAGGCGACACTGCCGTGGACGAAGCTGAACGCCGCTTCCACCAGGCGATGATCGTGATCTACCAGACCGCGAAGCGCGACCTCGGCTACAACGCCACCCGGTTCCTGCAAATGCTCAGCGGGCAGGGCGGCCTGGTAACTGCACGGCAGCTCCTGTGGAGCGACACCCCCTCTGACGGCTTCACGACGCTATGGGAACGCCACCGGCTTGACCTCACGGTTGAAGATCACATCCTCCGCGCCGAGTTCGCAACACTCTTCACCGATGCCGACCGCGAGCAGGCACTGACCCGCCTGCAGGAGTACGGATGGCACCCGAGACCCGGCACGCAATACGAGATCGGATAACCGAAGCTTGTGCTGGCTCTGCTGCTGCACTGAAGGAACTGCGTGGCAACGTTACCACACGCAACCAATTGTCGAAAAAATCATCGCTCATTATTGCTTCAATTGCGGAAAATCGCATTCTTAGCCGAAAAGGTCGGACCTTAGCCTTACTATGCGTCGCATGACCATCACTTCAGCAACGGCGGCTCGTGGGCATCCGCGGCCTTCACCTGCCAAGGGGAGATCTCTGTGTCACGGAGGAAATGCTACCCATCACACCGCTAGATGGGTAGCATTTCCTCTCGTGCGGCAAGGCGAGAACCGGGACGTCCGCTCGCTGCTCGGCGACACGTTCACCTACGGTGAGGCACGGCAGGCAGGTCTGGGCGACAGCCGTATCTACCGCCTTCGCGACCGGGGCGACATCATCGCGCTGGGCGGCGGCGTGTACCGCTGGTCAGACGCTCCGCCAGCCGATCATGACCTCATCGAGATCGCTGAACGAGCGCCCCTGGCCACGATCTGCCTGGAAACAGCGCTAGCCCGGCACCATCTCATCGACTCGATCCCAGCCGCCATCGACATCGCCATTCCTCGGGGCGGCAATCGCCCGAGGCTCAGGGCACCCATCCGCCTGCACCAGTTCGACCACCGCACCTTCGAGCTCGGGCGCGAAACGATCGCGGTCGGCGGGCGCAGGGAAATCGGCATCTTCTCCGCCGAGCGATCCCTCCTAGACGCCATCAGGCTCCGTCATCGCGAGGGAAGCGACATCGCCTTCGAAGCACTGCGGAACTGGCTTGACCTGCCCCGGCGCAATCCAGCGCTGCTCGTCGGCATGGCGCGGCAGCTTCCGTATGCGGAGGCGCCGCTGCGCCGCGCGCTTGAGGTACTGCTATGACGCCGCCCTCCCGCGCGACATCCGCCGGACGCGCTTACGTAGACCTCCAGAAGCAAGCGCGCGCAGCTCATCGTCCTGTCGATGAGTACCTTCAGTTCTATGTTCTCGAGTGCTTTCTCGCGCGGCTATCGTCCAGTCGCCACGCAGATCGCTTCATCCTCAAGGGGGGCCTGCTCCTGGCGGCATTCGGCGAGCGGCGCCCGACCCGTGACAT
>Ga0335078_10017872_pt1 | contig 10547 bp, 10 predicted proteins | sample Lox_Sample_32_FD_206711 | JGI IMG/M metagenome (GOLD analysis project Ga0335078, IMG submission 206711) | Soil microbial communities from Loxahatchee National Wildlife Refuge, Florida, United States - Lox_Sample_3.2 | ecosystem: Environmental > Terrestrial > Soil > Wetlands | place: USA...
AGCCGCGCTGAGGCCGTGTGCCGCGGCCGACCGGCGCTATTGCTTGGTCGCGAAGCGCGCCTGGATGCGCGACAGGATCAGGCGCGCTCGGTTCTGCAGCTTCTCGGCGCCGGTCTCGTGCGCCGGCAGCTCGGATAGCGGCGCGTTGGCCGCGATGCCTTCGCGCTCGCGAATCATCTCGAGGAGGGTCGGCTCGTCGGGCGGCGCGGCGGCCGGCGCCGGCTTGGCGGTCGGCACGGGCAGCGGGATGCCGAGCCGCGCGAACGCCGCCTTGGCGGCCTCCTCGGCCTCGGGGGTGATGTAGCGCTTGCGCAAGGCGCGCACGATGGCGCGGGCTTCTTCGGGCGGACGGGGGGTGGTACGGCGCGGCATGGCGCGCAGCATAGGGCCGAAGGGCTTAAACGTCACCTAACGAGCGGTATTGCGGCCGCCCTACATCACGGCGCCGAATTGCCAGGGCGTGAACTCGTCCTCGCCGAAGCCGAGCTCCTCGCTCTTGGTCGGGCGGCCGGACGCGGTCGCCAAGACGAGCTCGAAGATCTGCCGGCCGATCTCCTGGACCGTGGCCGCGCCGTCGGCGATCGGCCCGCAATCGATGTCCATGTCGTCGGTCATGCGCCGGTAAAGCGGCGTGTTGGTCGCCAGCTTGAGGCTCGGCGCCGGCTTGCAGCCGAACACCGAGCCACGCCCGGTGGTGAAGCAGATCACGTTGGCGCCGCCGGCGACCTGGCCGGTCGCCGACACCGGATCGTAGCCCGGCGTGTCCATGAACACGAAGCCCTTGGCGGTGATCGGCTCGGCGTACCGGTAGACGTCGACCAGGTTGGTGGTGCCGCCCTTGGCGACCGCGCCCAGCGACTTCTCGAGGATGGTCGTGAGGCCGCCCGCTTTGTTGCCGGGCGACGGGTTGTTGTTCATCTCGCCGCCGGTCGACGCGGTGTACTGCTCCCACCAACGGATGCGCTCGACCAGCTTCTCGCCGACGGCGCGGCTCGCCGCGCGTCGGGTCAGCAGATGCTCGGCGCCGTAGATCTCGGGCGTCTCGCTCAACACCGCGGTGCCGCCATGGCGCACCAGGAGGTCCACCGCCGCGCCCAGCGCCGGATTGGCCGTGATGCCGGAGTAGCCGTCCGAGCCGCCGCACTGCAGGGCCAGGGTCAGGTGGCTCGCGGGCAGGGTCTCGCGCTTGACCTGGTTGGCCTCGGGCAGCATCGCCTTGATGCGCGCGACGCCCTCGCGCACCGTCTTGGCGGTGCCGCCGGTGTCCTGGATCGTCATCGCGTGCAGCCACGGTCCGGGCTCGAGGCCCTCGGCCTGCATCAGCCGGTCGACCTGGTTGGCCTCGCAGCCGAGCCCCAGCACCAGCACGCCGGCGAAGTTGGGATGGCGCGCGTAGCCCGCGATCGTGCGGCGCAGCGTGTCCATCGCTTCGCCCTCGCTCGCCATGCCGCAGCCGTGGCCGTGCACCAGCGCGACGACGCCGTCGATGTTGGGAAAGTCGGCGAGCGCGCCGCCGCGGAACTGCTCGGCGATGTAGCGCGCCGCGGTCGCGGAGCAGTTCACCGTGGTGAGGATGCCGATGTAGTTGCGCGTCGCGACACGGCCGTCGGCGCGCCGGATGCCCTCGAAGGTCGCGCGCTCGGCCGCCGGCACGAATGCGGTCGCCCTGGCGTCGATGCCGAACGCGTAGTCGCGATCGAAACTGCGCACCGCGCAATTGTGCACGTGGACGTGATCGCCGGGCTCGATCGTCGCCGTGGCGAACCCGATGATCTGGTTGTACTTGCGCACCGGCTGGTCGGCCGCCACCGGCGCGACGGCGACCTTGTGACCGGCCGGGACGTGGCTGCGGCACACGACGTTGGTGCCCGGCAAGCCGGTGCCAGGCAGCAGATCGGCGCGCGCCACGACCACGTTGTCGGCGTCGTGGAGTCGGATGGTGAGCGGTCCGCTCGTGCCGGACGGCGGCTGGGGGGCGCTCATGGTTTCCTCCTGGTTGCGCTCGCGGTGCCGACAGTAACGGCCGCTCGGTGGCCTGGCAATCCGACGGCAAGCACTTGGAATTCAAGCAAAAAGCTGGCGGTTGAGGGGGCGCCCGAGAGGCGATCGCGTCGCAAGGCTTTGTTAAGTCCCGCGACCTAGCATGCGTGGTCACGGAGGCGCGGCACGACATGGGTATGCAGCTCGTTCTGCACGGCGACTCACCCTTCTCGCAGGGCCTCTCGACCGGCATCCGGTTGCTGCTCGTCGAGGAGAACAGCTTCGTCTCCGAGCAGGACCTCGTCGATGCGCTGCGCACGCGCGTGGTGGGCGCCGACGATGCTATCGCGCGCGAGGCGGCGCGCATCGCGTGGGCGATCACCTGGCTGCATCCGCTGGCACTCGGCTTCTTCGTGTTCGGCCTGTGCGCCAGCCACGGTTGGTTCGACGGCCACGACAGCGACGACTACGTGTCACGCCTTCTGCGCGTGACGCCGTCCAACCATGCCCGCGAGGCGCTGGCGCTCTATTCCACCTATCAGGCGAACGAAGCCGACGGCGGCGCCGCCGTCATCAAGGGCTTCGGCATCGAGAGCCTGCAGGATTTCGAGGACGGAGTCTTCGGCCGCGCCTGACGGCCCAAAATCCTCACAGTTCTGCCCCGACGATGTCATTTACGTCTGATTAACCATATCTGCAACCCCCGACCGGGGCGATTGGTTAACCAACCAACGGATTTTCGGATCGAGGGCGGCGCGATGTACAGCGCGGCGCTCCGCAACCGGCCGGCACGCCGGCACCCGCGCCGCGTTGGCGGTGACCATCATTGTGGCTACGCATGAGGTTCAGATGACGCACGCCACCACTACGCCTTCGCTCCAGGATCTGCTGATCCAGCACATCCCCGAGCTGCGCCGGTTCGCGCGCGCGCTCGAGCGCAACCGGGTGGCTGCCGACGATCTGGTGCAGGAGACGCTCGAGCGGGCGATCAAGAAGATGCACCTCTATCAGCCGAGCGGTCCGTTCATCGGCTGGCTCAACACGATCATGCGCAACATCTTCGTCGACCGCGTGCGGCGCCGGAAGCTGAGCCAAGCCGCCTCGCTCGACGCGGCGTCGCACCACGAGCCTTACCGGAACGCCAACCAGGTCGACCGGCTGGTGCTCAAGGAGCTGCGCCTCGCGGTCGACCAGTTGCCGGCCGAGCAGAAGCAGGTCCTGATCCTGATCACGCTGCACGGCATGTCCTACGAGGACGCCGCGCGACGCCTCGATGTGCCGCTCGGCACGATCCGCTCGCGCCTGTTCCGCGCGCGCGCCAATCTGGAGTTCCGGCTCGATCCGGAAGGCCGGCAGCGCGCCGGTCGCCCGCGCCCGCGCATGCCGGGAGAGCCCTCCGTCCGTCGGTAGTCTTGGCCGAGGCCTTTCGGCTAGGCTCGAACGCGGGAGGATCGATCATGGCGGGCAGACTGGCGGGCAAACGGGCGCTGATCACGGCGGCGGCCCAGGGCATCGGGCGCGCGACGACGCTGGCGTTCGCCGCGGAGGGCGCCCAGGTGATCGCGACCGACCTCAACCTCGAGCGCCTGAAGGCGCTCGAGGCGACCGCGGGCGTTACGGTGCGCGCGCTCGACGTCACCGACCTCACCGCGATCTCCAAGCTCGCGGTCGAGGTCGGCGCGCTCGACGTGCTGTTCAACTGCGCTGGCTTCGTCCACCACGGCACGATCCTCGAGTGCTCGGAGAAGGATTGGGAGTTCTCCGCGGCGCTCAACGTGCGCAGCATGTACCGGATGATCCGCGCCTTCCTGCCCGCCATGCTGGCGCGCGGCAAGGGCGCCTCGATCGTCAACATCTCGTCGGTCGCCTCGTCGGTCAAAGGTCTGCCCAACCGGTTCGTCTACGGCACGACCAAGGCCGCCGTGATCGGCCTCACCAAGTCGGTGGCGGCGGATTTCATCAAGCAGGGCATCCGCTGCAACGCGATCTGCCCCGGTACGGTGCAGACGCCGTCGCTCGACGAGCGGATCGCCGCGCAAGGCGGCACGCCCGAGGCCCGTCAGGCATTCGTCGATCGCCAGCCGCTCGGCCGGCTCGGCACGCCCGAGGAGATCGCGGCGGTGGCCGTCTATCTGGCGAGCGACGAGTCGAGCTTCACGACCGGCACGACGATCATCGCGGACGGGGGAGTCAGCCTGTAGACTGCCACGGCAACCGCCGGGGCCCCGATGAAGCCCGACATCCTGACCCTGACCCACGAGATCGCCGGCGACGCGCTCGCCGAGCTCGAGGCGATGTCCACCAGCCATCCGTTGTGGCGGCTGCCCGACGCGGAAGCCCGCATCGCCGAGGTCGGTGCGCGCGTGCGCGCGATCGCGACCAGCGGCCACGCCGGCGCGAGCGGCGCGCTGATCGACCGCCTGCCCAATCTCGAGATCATTGCGTGCTTCGGCGTCGGGGTCGATGCGATCGATCTCCAGGCGGCGGCGCGCCGCGGCATCCCGGTGACCAACACGCCCGGCGTGCTGACCGACGGGGTCGCCGAGCTGGCGATCGGCCTGATGCTTGCGGCCGGGCGTCGCATCGCCGAGGGCGACCGCTTCGTGCGCGCCGGGCGCTGGCGCGACGGTCCGCTGCCGCTCGGCATGAAGCTGAGCGGCACGCGGCTCGGCATTCTCGGCCTGGGGCGGATCGGCCAGGCGATCGCGGCGTTGGGTGAAGCCTTCAAGATGTCGATCGCCTATCACGGCCCGCGGCCCAAGGACGTGCCGTACCGCTACTACGCGCGCCTTGCCGAGCTCGCCGCCGCTTCCGACGTGCTGGTCGTCGCCTGCCCGGGCGGCGCGGCGACCGCGCGGCTGGTCGATCGGACGGTGCTGGCCGCGCTCGGGCCGGCGGGCCTGCTCGTCAACGTGTCGCGCGGCTCGGTGGTCGACGAGCCCGCGCTTATCGCAGCGTTGCAGGACGGCATCTTGGGCGGCGCGGCGCTCGACGTGTTCGCCGACGAGCCGCGCGTGCCGTCCGCGCTCGCCGCCCTGGAGAACGTCGTGCTGAGCCCGCATCAGGGCAGCGCCACGCACGCGACGCGCGCGGCGATGGGTCAGCTGGTGATCGACAATCTGCGCGCCCACTTCGACGGTCGGCCGCTGCTGACCCGGGTCGTTTGACGGCCTTCTCGGCGATCCGAGGTCGACCGCGGCTCTTCCTGTCCGGCGCGTTGGCGCTCGCGGTCTACCTCGCCTTGCCGGCGCGTTTGGCGGCGCCGACCCGCGGCATCATCGGCTGGGACGCCGGCGTCGCGGCGTTCCTGATCGCTGCGACGGTCGTGGTGGCGCGGGCCGACGTCGCGGCCGTGCGACGACGTGCCGCTCAGCAGGACGCCGGGCGATGGACGGTCCTCGCCCTGACGATCACGGCGATCTGCTTCAGCATGTTCGCGATCGGCTTCGAGCTCGATGCCGCCAAGGGGCTGGCGCGCGCTGAGGCGGATTGGCGCATCGCGCTTGCGGCTGCCACCGTGGTGCTGTCCTGGAGCTTCACCCACGTGATTTTCGCGATGCACTACGCGCACGAGTACTATCGCGGCAAGACGCCTGCCGGCTTGCTGTTTCCCGGCGACCAAGCGCCGACTTACCCCGATTTCCTCTACTACGCCTTCGTCGTCGGCATGACGTGTCAGGTCTCCGACGTCCAGGTGACCGGGCGCGCACTGCGGCGCCTGACCCTGGCGCACGGCGTGCTGTCGTTCGCCTTCAACACCGGCATCCTGGCGCTCGCCATCAACTTGGCGGCCGGCCTGTTCTAAGTGGGCTGCGTGGCGGCGTCCGGTCGGTTAAGGTGATCGAAATGCCGCCGGGAAACGGGCGGTCGGGGGGGATCTGGTGCGGACGATCGGACTCATGCTCGCGGCGCTGGCCGCCTGGATGTACGGCGGGACCGTCGGCGCGGCCGCCGCGGGCGGGTATCCCGACCATCCGATCAAGATCCTGGTCGGCTTTCCGCCGGGCACCGCGGCCGACACGACGACGCGGCTGATCGCCCCGACCTTGGGCACGCTGCTCGGCCAGAGCATCGTGGTCGAGAACAAGCCGGGCGCCTCGAGCACGATCGCCGTCGATGCCGTGATCCACGCCGCGCCCGACGGCTACACGCTGTTCATGGGCACGGTCTCCAACACGGTTAACCCGGCGTTGATCAAGGATCTGCCGTTCGATTTCGAGACCGATCTGGCGCCGATCGCGCTCGTCGGCACCGTGCCGAACGTTCTGGTCGTCCATCCGTCGGTGCGCGCCGCCAGCGTGGCCGAGCTGGTCGCGTTGGCGAAGGCGCGGCCGGGACAGCTCACCTACGGCTCGGCCGGCACTGGCACGATCCTTCATTTGTCGGGTGAGCTGTTCAACGCGATGGCCGGCGTCAAGCTGCTGCACGTGCCCTACAAGGGCAGCTCGCAGGCGATGACCGACCTGCTTGGCGGTCAGATCACGGCCATGTTCGCGCCGGTGTCGACCGCGCTGCCCCACGTGCGTGCCGGCACGGTGCGCGCGCTGGCGGTCACCGGCGCCGCACGCACGCCGGTGCTGCCCGAGGTGCCGACCATGCTCGAGCTCGGCTACGCGAAATTCGTGACCGGCGTGTGGTGCGGCCTGGTGGCGCCCAAGGCGACGCCGCGCGCCGTCATCGACCGGCTCGCCGCGGTGGTCGAGCGCGCGCAGGCGTCGCCCGACGTGACCGGCCCCTTCGCGGCGCAGGGCATCGACGTCCTGCGCGGCGGCCCCGACGCGCTCGGACGCACCATCCACGACGAGACCGTCAAATGGGCGGGCGTGCTCGAGCGTGCCGGCGTCCACAGGGAATGAGGGGGCAAGCGAACCAGGACTATCCGCCGATGCGCTGGCGCGCGGTCGCCGCGTCGTAGGCGCGCCGCGCGGTCGCGACGTCGCCCTGCGCGGAGACCTCGGGCACCGGAACGTCCCACCACGCACCGCCCTCGCGCGTGGTTTGCCCGGGATCGGTGGCGATCACGACGACGGCGGTGCGGTCGGCCGCGCGCGCCTCGGCGAGCGCGGTTTCGAGCTCGCCGATCCCCGCGACCCGCCAGGTCCGTGCGCCCATGCTGGCCGCGTGCGCGGCGAAATCGACGCCGCCGCCGCCCGCGAACAGATTGTTGAAGCGCGTGCCGCCGCAGCTCGCTTGCAGGCGATCGATGCAACCGAATCCGCCATTGTCGAGCAGCACGATCACGAGCTTCCGGCCGAGCGCGATCGATGTCGCGATCTCGGAGTTCATCATCAGGTAGGAGCCGTCGCCCACCAGCACGAAAACCTCGCGCGCGGGCGCCGCCAGCTTGACGCCGAGCCCGCCGGCGATCTCGTAGCCCATGCAGGAATAGCCGTACTCGACGTGATAGCCGCCGGGCGTCTGGACGCGCCAGAGCTTGTGGAGCTCGCCCGGCAGGCCGCCGGCCGCGCACACCACGACGGCGTCGGGCGGCGCGGCGCGATTGACCGCCCCCAGCACCTGGGCGTCGCTCGGCAAGGCGGCGTTGCTCGGCTCGCGGGGCGGCGCGGTGACGCGCGCGACCGTCGCCTGCCACGTCGCCGCGAGGCGCTGCGCCAGATCGGTCCAGCCGCGCGGCGCGCTGTGGCCGTCGAGCGCCGCGGCGAGCGCATCGAGTCCCAGGGCGGCATCGGCGATCAAGGGCAGCGCGCCGTGCTTGACGGCGTCGAACCCGGCGACGTTCAACTGCACGAGCCGCGCCTCGGGGTGAGCGAACAGGCTGCGCGAGGCGGTGGTGAAGTCCGACAGCCGCGTGCCGACTGCGAGGATCGCATCGGCGGCCGTCGCCAGCTCGTTGGCGGCCGCGCTGCCCGTGACGCCGAGCGCCCCGACGGCGAGCGGATGGTCCCACGCGAGGGCGCCCTTGCCGGCCTGCGTCTCGGCGACCGGGATGCCGTGACGCGCCGCCAGCGCGGTCAGCGCCTGGGTCGCCTCGGCGTAGTGAACGCCGCCGCCGGCGACGATCAGCGGGGCGTGCGCCGCGCGCAGCGCCGCCGCCGCGGCGGTGAGCTGCTCGGCGTCGGGAGGCGGGCGACGCACCGTCCACCGGCGTGGCCTGAAGAACTCCTCGGGATAGTCGTAGGCTTCGACTTGCACGTCCTGCGGCAGGCACACCGTCGCGGGGCCGCACTCGGCCGGATCGGTCAACACGCGCAAAGCCTGCGGCAGGCTGCTGAGGATCTGCTCGGGCCGCGTGATGCGATCCCAGAAGCGCGACACTGGTCGGAAGCAGTCGTTGGCCGACGCGGTCGCGTCGGTGAAGCTCTCGACCTGCTGGAGCACCGGGTCGGGCCGGCGCCCGGCGAACACGTCGCCCGGCAGCAGCAGCAGCGGCAGGCGGTTGACGTGGCCGACCGCGGCCGCCGTCACCATGTTGGTCGCACCCGGACCGATCGAGCTCGTGCACGCCATCAGGCGGCGGCGCCGCAGCGTCTTGGCGAACGCGATCGCGGCATGGGCCATCGCCTGCTCGTTGTGCGCGCGCAGGGTCGGCAGCACGGCGCGCGCGCCATGCAGCGCCTCGCCGAGCCCGGCGACGTTGCCGTGTCCGAAGATCGCGAACACGCCGGCGATCAACGGCAGCTCGTCGCCGTCGATCACGGTGCGCTGCGCGGCCAGGAAACGGACCAGCGCCTGGGCCATCGTCAACCGGATGGTGTTCACGGCTTGCCCTCCCGTGCGTGCCGGTGTTCTGTTGATGCGGACTATAGTTGAAGAGCCCGGCATGATCAGCTTCTGCCAGTTCGGGGCCGGCCGCATCGGCGCGATCCACGCCGCCAACATCGCGCGGCATCCGGCAGCGCGCCTGAGCACCGTCGTCGACGTCGATAGGGCAGCGGCGGCGCGGCTCGCCGAGCGCCACGGCGCGGCGATCGGGGAGGCCGCCGCCGCGCTGGCCGATCCGGCGGTCGACGCGGTTCTGATCGCCAGCTCGACCGATACCCACGCCGGCTTGATCGAGGCCGCGGCGCGCGCGGGCAAGGCGGTGTTCTGCGAGAAGCCGATCGATCTCGACCGGCGGCGGGTCGAGGCTTGCCTCGCCGTGGTCGCGCGCGCCGGCGTGCCGTTGATGGTCGGCTTCAACCGGCGATTCGATCCGAACTTCGCCAAGCTGCACGGCGCGCTGCGCGCCGGCCGCGTCGGCAAGCTCGAGCTGCTCGCGATCACGAGCCGCGACCCGGCGCCGCCGCCGCTCGCCTACGTCAAGGTCTCGGGCGGCCTGTTTCGAGACATGATGATCCACGATCTCGACATGGCGCGATGGCTCCTCGGCGAGGAACCGGTCGAGCTCTACGCGGCCGCGAGCTGCCTGGTCGATCCGGCGATCGGTGCGGCGGGCGACGTCGACAGCGCGGTCGTCACCCTCAAGACCGCATCGGGCGCGCTCGCCCAGATCTCCAACAGCCGGCGCGCCAGCTACGGCTACGATCAGCGCGTCGAGGTGCTGGGCGCCGCCGGCATGCTGACCGCCGGCAACCAGCTAGAAAGCACGCTCGAGATCTCAAGCGCCGCCGGCGTGGTCGCCGAGAAGCCGCAGCCTTTCTTCCTCGAGCGCTACGCCGAGGCCTACCGTCGCGAGCTCGACCACTTCATCGCGGCGGTGGCGGGCAAAACCCTGCCGGAGATCAGCGGCGCCGACGGGCTGAAGGCGCTGGTGCTCGCCGACGCGTGCGTGGAGTCGGCGAAGACCGGGCGGCCGGTTCGCTTGTGAGGCCTAACCGCCCACCTTGGCGAGCACGTCGGCCTTGAGGAATCGCTCGATCAGCAGCATGAAGCCGACCGAGGGAACGAGGAGGATCAGCGCGGTGATTGCGGCGATTTGATAGTTGCCCGCGATGCTGGCGTTGAACATCAGCAGGGGCAGGGTGGTGATGTCGGGGACGCCGACGAAGTACGTGCCGGTGAACTCGTCGAGCGATTCCAGGAACACGAAGATCGCGCTCGCCATGAGGCCCGGTGCCGCCAGGGGCAGGGTGACGGTGAAGAAGCTGCGCAGGCGCGAGGCGCCGATGTTGCGCGCCGCGAGCTCGAGCTCCGGGTCGATTGCTGCGAACGCCGCCGCGGCGATCCAGACGGCGAACACCAGGCCGTGCACGGCATGCACCAGCACGACGCCCGGTATCGTGCCGTTGAGCCGAACCGTGTAGAAGATCCGCGCGACGTTGAAGTAGACCGCGATGCTCGGGAACGCCTGGGGCAGGAGGAAGGCGAGCAGGATGCCGCCCCGCCAGGGCAACCGCCCGCGCGCCAGCGCGAAGCCGGCCGGCACCGCAAGCGTCAGGCACAGGAGCACGCAGAACAGCGCGATCAGCACGCTGAGACCCAGGCTCTCGAACGCGTCGTTCGTCGGTTTGAAGACCTCGTGCCAGAACCTGAAGCCGTAGACCACCGGCAGCTTGAAGGGGAAGTACCACTGCTCGGCGACCGCCCACAGCGCCAAGTTGGCGAGCGGTCCGAACACCGCGAAGCCGAGGAGCCCGAGCGCGCTCCCGCGCGCCAGCCACGCAAGC
>Ga0335078_10017873_pt1 | contig 10547 bp, 14 predicted proteins | sample Lox_Sample_32_FD_206711 | JGI IMG/M metagenome (GOLD analysis project Ga0335078, IMG submission 206711) | Soil microbial communities from Loxahatchee National Wildlife Refuge, Florida, United States - Lox_Sample_3.2 | ecosystem: Environmental > Terrestrial > Soil > Wetlands | place: USA...
AAAGTGAACGCACTCGTGCAGTCGGGTTGGACACTGGCTGTTGCTCTTGGCATCCGGGTTTTGGAAGCTCTCGCGCTCTGGATCGTCGGCCGCTGGCTGATCAGCCTGGCGACACGGATGATCGGCGGCGCCATGGCTCGTCAGAAGATCGATCCCACCGTTATCCGCTATATCCAGAACGCCGTTGCAGCGCTGCTCAACATTATCCTGGTGATCGCCATTCTGGGATTCTTTGGTGTGCAGACCACGAGCCTGGCAGCTCTCATTGCGGCCGCCGGCGTCGCCATCGGCATGGCTTGGAGTGGCTTGCTTTCGAATTTTGCCGCTGGAGTCTTTCTGGTGATCCTGCAGCCGCTGAAGGTGGGGGATTTCGTCACCGCAGGTGGAGTTACCGGAACGGTACACGAGATTGGCCTGTTCGCCAGCTCGATCGACACGCCGGACAACGTGCGCACCATCATCGGTAACGCCAAGATTTTTGGCGACGTGATTCAGAACTACTCCACCAATCCCTATCGCAGGGTCGAGCTGACAGCGCAATTGGCTCACGGCGTCGACGTACACGCTGCCATGGCGCTGTTGAAGAAGGCGCTTGCCGGCATTCCGAACGTTATGACGGCTCCGGCTCCCGATGTGGAGATCTTGACGTTCAATCTTGCAGGGCCGGTGCTTGCGGTTCGTCCCTATTGCAACAACAAGGACTATTGGCAGGTTTATTTCGACACGAACCGCCTGATCAAAGACTCGTTCACCACAGCGGGATACGCGGTTCCGGAGCAGCATTACATGGTCCGCGGCCTGGCCGCGGGAGCCGGCATGGCACAGTCGGCCTGAGTTGTGAGAAGCTAATAGAAGCTAGTTGGCGCAGACACAGCGACCGCTCCACGCAAGAGGTTGCGTGGAACGGTGGCTCAGTCCACGCGCCAGCGTCGAGGTATGCACTCGCTGTAGAAGGCAATCACTGGATGTACGATCCCGATTTCTCGCCGCCGGAAGGATTGACTTTACCTCTCTGGCGCTCGCTGCTCATTAATATGGCGGACCGCTTCGCGCCGGAGCGGCTTCCGCCCCTGGAGCTTACCTCCAAGCCGGTCGATGTCGGCATTTTGGAGGGAGACCTGCTCGAATTGCCGTGGTATCGCACGGTGTTTAGCAATATCAGCGATGTGGTTTCGCCGGAGATCCTGCCGCCCCTGCAGTTGGAATCGCGTCCGGTGGATGTGGGCGAGTTGTTGGGCGACGAGTTGAGTCACGGCTGGTGGAACTCCCTGCTGCAGAATCTCCGCGACCGGTTGTCGCCTGAACGACCGGCGCCGTTGCAGCTGACGAGTCATCCGATTGCGGCCTTCGGAGCGGACTCGAGCCTGCAGATCCTGGACTGGTCCAGCTTGATTACCGGCCCGAAGGTGTTCCGTCCCGATCCGCCTCAGGCGCCGCAGAGCGGTGGAGGCTTCGAGCCGATTCCCATAGCCGGCGTTCCGGCAGCAGCTGCGGTTGATCCCGTGCTGCTGGCGGCGCGAACGCAACTGGTGCGCGACATTGGACGATCCCGTTTTCGGCGGAAGATTTGGATTACGCTGGCTGCCGCCGAAGCGGTGTTCTTCCTGGTGGCGATTTTCAAGATGCAATAGCGCACGCTAAGTGGCCTGTGCAATCAAAAACGGGCTTTCTGACCGCTTTTTTGCTTCTTATCGATTCCTCCACGTTGTACGATAGACGCGCTGGTCAAGGCTGCGCCTCCGGCACCAGCAATTCTCAGGAGCAATAGGATGGACATCTGTGGGCATTAATACCAGCACGCGCACGGTTGAGGGTGTGGTCATCGTCGACACAATTGGTGAGCTGAGACTCGGCGAAGGCACCCATGTCTTGCGCGATGTGGTTAAGCAACTGATCGATCAGGACTACAAGAGCATCCTGCTGAACTTGCGCGATGTCCGCCACATCGACAGCTGCGGCGTCGGCGAGCTGATGAGTTGCTACACCTCCGTCCGTAATAACGGCGGCGAGCTGAAGCTGCTGAACCTGAGCAAGAATGTTCACAACCTGCTGCAGATCACCAAGCTGTACACGATTTTCGAAGTCGCCGAGGATGAGCCTTCGGCCATCGCATCTTTCACCAGCCGCAATGCAAACTGACTCACCCGCATCTTTTCGCTAGGCGGCAATTTGCCGTCCAGCTACAATCGAGTTGAGATTTAACCCAACTTTTTGCGCGTTCGGACCAGCGCCCAGTGTCCGCCTGCGTTATCTCTGAAGTTTTGCGAGGCGAAATGAAAGGTGATCCTAAAGTCATTGCATTTCTCAATCAGGTATTAAAAGCCGAGTTGACGGCCATCAACCAATATTTTCTTCACGCCGAAATGTGCGAAAACTGGGGCTACTACCGGCTGGGCAAGCTGGTGAAAAAAGAGTCGATCGAAGAAATGGTGCACGCCGAGAAGTGCATGGAGCGCATTCTGTTTCTCGACGGCACTCCCAACATGACGGACTATTTCAAGATCAACATCGGTGCAACCGTAGAACAGCAGTTCAAGAACGATCTGCAGCTGGAATACGATGCGGTCAAACGCCTGAACGACGGCATCAAGCTGTGTGTCGCACAGGGCGACAACGCCTCGCGCGAGCTGGCCGAGAAAATCCTGATGGATGAAGAGCACCACATCGACTGGCTCGAGGCTCAGCTGCACGCCATTGGCGAGATGGGTATCGGAAATTATCTGGCTGAACAACTGAAGGAAGACAAGTAAACCGGCTCGCAAGTGCGGCGCGAGGGCCTGCCTCTCGCGCGAATCCATCCTACGTTACAATGGAAAGGCGCCGCGATGGCGGCGCTTCTGCAATACGTCTTCCCCGCGGAGAGATGGCCGAGTGGCTGAAGGCGCACGCTTGGAAAGCGTGTATACGGGAAACTGTATCCAGGGTTCGAATCCCTGTCTCTCCGCCATATTTTCAACAACTTAGGCGTCGCTACAGTCCATCCACAGTCCATTAGTGGATAACCATCCTCACAACTGCACTGTTAGCCTCACGCATCGGCTCCGGCATTGCGCTGCCATAGACGTTCATGGTGGTCGCAATGTTGGCGTGCCGCATGAGGTCCTTCTGCACCGTCATCGGTGCCTTGGTCTGGTCCAGCCACGCCCGGTACGTGTGCCGGAAGGTGTGCCAGCCTATGTTGTTGCCCAAGCCCGCCTGCTTGCCTGCCGGACGGATGTAGTTGAACTGAATTGCGTTCGGGTAGTATGGCATCGCCCCAGCGACGTGCGGCGATGCCCACACCCAGTCTTCGTCCCTTTTGAACTCCGACATCCGGCGCCATCCCTGCAACATGGCAACCAGTGCCGGATCAAGCGGCAACTGTTTCTTGCTGTACTTCGTTTTGACTGCATCTATGCGATTAGCCACTACGCCGCGCTGGACGAGCACAGTGCTGTTCATCCAATCAAAGTCAGCCCACTTCAGGCCCATCAGTTCGGAGCGCCTAAGACCCAAGCAGACAGCGACTGTGACCATGTTCTGGTGAACGACCGACGGCAGGAATTGCAGGAGGAGCGAGAACTCTGCCGGCGTGAGCACCCGCGGCTCGGTCTGCCGCATCGTCCCGCGTTCTATCCGTACAAAGTCCATCGGGTTGCGCTGTGCATCGAACAGGTCGCACAGCATGGCGTACTCGAATACCTGCCGCATCACCCCCTTAATGTGGGTTTTCGTCTTGGGAGCGTAGGGCAAGGAAGAAAACCAGCGATCGACCGCGAGTGGTTTGATGTCTTTCAACTCGACTTGACCCCACTTCGGAATGATGTGGCTCTCCAGGTTGTTCCGGTATCCATCGGCAGTTGTGTGTCGCTTGGGCATCCGCTCAGTCATGTACTTCCTGGCGATTGCCTCAAACGCCACCGGCGGCTTGTTGCTGCCCTTGGCGTTGATGGTTAAGCGATACCCTTCGGCGACCCGCATAGCCTTAGCCTTCGTGGGTAGGTCAGCTAGCGTTCCTAGCCGCTCCGCCCGCCGTGTCTTCGACTCATCGCGCCAACGAAAGTACCAAGTGTTGATTCTCCGATCCAAATAGACGGTTCCGTTCTGATACCGCGACCGCTTCATCCTTCCTCCGATTCCGGCGATTGCGGGTAGCGCACAGATTGTAATTGAGAATCTATCCACGCATCGAGCGACGATGCACGGAAGCGCCACACCTTGCCGATCTTTAGTCCAGGCAGCCTCCCTTGGCCGGCCATCTCCCGAACGGTCACAGGATGGAGTTTGAGTATGCGGGCAGCTTGCGCGGCGTCAATGAGGGGCTCAACGCTGGTGAATGCGGCAACTCGTTGGTCGTGCCAGGCGTTCTGGATTTGCCCGTTTTCACAACGCGGTTCAGGCACCTCACACACCGGGTAGCGGTATGGTGCTTCTTGAGTCATCGGGATTGCCCCGCGACGGCACGGCGACGACGCTTCAGCAGCCGCTCTCGTTCCGCGTTGCCTGGAGGTGTCTCTTGAGCCGGCCCAGGGGATTCGCACCGTTCCGGTGCGGCCGGGGCGGAAGGCTCACTGGCAGGCGCGGCGGGCTTTGGTGCCATGCTAGGGTGGTCGGTCTTCGCCCATGCCTCCAACTCCGAGGCAAGGATGAAAACACGATTTCCGTGGCGCACAACAGGTATGACCTTCGAGGCCAGCACGTAGTCCCATGCCCTGCGTCCATAGCCCACTGCGACCCGGGCCTCCTCCTTCGAGTAGAGGATCTTCTCCTGTGCCTGCGGCATAGCCGTACCCCTCCTGAAATCGCTTGGAGCGAATCAAAATTGGGAATTTGCCAGGAATGTACCGTTAGAGGAAGAATGAACTGCGGAATGTACTGCAACCGAGCCGAAAGCTAGAAAGAAAGCGCAATACACGCACTGCGCATGCATCGCCTGATTCAAGTATCCCATAAACTGAGAGCCCTGTGGGCGAACTTACCCACCGACCCCACCACAAGAAAACGCGGATGACTGTTGGGCGAAAAGCCCCGCGAACTTCCGAAGACCGCTGAGAGAGCCGCCTCATTGCAAGACTCCAGTTTACGCTCAAACGCACACTGGTTAGGGACTGCTCCTATTGGGCGCGCAATGGGGCTCTGCGTCGCAAAGCAACCGCCCGACAAATCAGGCGGCGCGGTGATTGCGAGGATTCCGGGCCCGACGGATCATCACAGGGGTTCTTCTGACGGCCGCTACCTTGTAGTGCGGTGATTCTGCAGGTCTTGTAGCACGGCTCCTTCGGAAGAGGTCTCCCATCACTGACGAAAACGCCCAAATCTGCTAAGAAGAAAGTACAGGCATTGTTTACCTGCAGTTTCTCTAACTCAGAGGAGGATGGGATCAATCATTCACTTTCTTTGGCACGTAGGAGAAGTGAGTTCTCACTTCGCCGGTTTTTCTGACGGCTGAAGGGTTGATCAGTCCATCAGTCGCAACAAGGTGGTAGCAAGTGGTTGTACGTCTCTCATACGCTCCGGTCAAGATCGAGCGTGTCTTGGTCTTAACTGATGGTTCAATCTATTCTGACAAAGCGCTTTCATACTCACTCGCGCTCGCTGCATACCTGAAGGCCAAGCTATATCTGCTTCGAATCCTGCAGCCATTACGCAATGCTGTTCCCGGCTCTAATGCTGAAAAGTCTGCTTTAGAGTACTGTGAGGCAACTGAGTACTTCATTAAACTTGAGACATCGCAGAAGCTCGGATCTGTCGAACATCTGATGCTGATAAGTCGTGGAACAATTCCGCAAGTCGTGTTGGAAGCAATAAAGGAGAACTCCATAGATGCTATCGTCACTGGATCAGATGAAGAGGGATACATCGGAGGACAATCTGCAGGCCCCCTTACTGATGACCTACTTAAGGCAGTTTCTTGTCCGGTGATCACAGTGGGACCGGGTATTTCCTCTGTCCCTGCCAAGTCGAGTTTTCAACACATACTTTGCGCAACTGATTTTTCGGTTGGCTCAGTTCGCGCTCTCTTCTATGGCTTGCTATTAGCCACGAAATCACACGGTTCGATAGGGCTGCTGCATATCATGAAGCCTAATGGCATCACTCAGGATGATGGCGATAACGGTAGTCAGCAGCGGGCGGTTGAGAAGCTCTACGGTTTGATTCCAGAAGAAGGCGACTCCTACGTCACACCTCACACCATCCTGCGTTTTGGCGTACCAGCACGAGGGATCACCAGCATCGCTGAGGAGGAGCGGGCGGACTTGATCACCATGGGTATTCATAAGAGTCGAAAGTCAACGATCTCGAAATGCTTGCCTCGGGGAGTGGCGCATTATGTCTTGAGCCATGCGCACTGTCCCGTCTTGACCGTCTGTGGCCCAGCACGCCTCCCTCCGCAAACGCAAGCCAGCTCTGACATCAAGAAACGACGGCGGTTGCATGCAGAATGAGAAGTGCAAACAGCAACCGACCCCAGCACGTTTTCCGTGCGATTTCTGCGGCGCTGCCTCCGCGTTCAACAGGTATCCGACAGAGATGTCTGGCGTTGAGTGGCATGCTTGCAGCATCTGCGTCGCACTCGTCATGACCGAAAAATTGGACTTGCTCATCGAGCGTATCGTCGCTGCCTACTCAGCTCTACAACTTATCCCGGAAGATGAGCAAGCTGAATTTCGTTACGAATTAACGCTGGCGATAATGAACACCTGTTTCTCTCACAATGAGCCAGAAATAGCGCTGGAAGCGGTACGAATGATCCATTGATCGCGACGAGATCGAGGATCGCCGAAGGCATAAGGCCGTATCGCGTGGGCGGCAGCTTAGCGGCGCACAGAGATCGACTATTGCATCACGGGGAATGAGTTCAGTAGGCCCTCGACGCATTTCATGCGGCCGGATTGGCTCGCATCTACTCCGATTCAATTCCCGTTTAAGAAAGGTGGGCTGTACCAAAGTTCAGCGGTTAAGGAACGAAGGGAGGGCTGCATCGCCCTCCCTTCTTGAGCTAAGCGGCTTTCAACGTCTTGGGCACGTTCACTTTGATTTGTTTTGCCTTGGCTTCTGCACGCTTCGGCATGTCAATGCTCAGTACACCGTGGGCGTAATTGGCTTCAATCTTGTTCGGGTCCACGCTTGCGGGAAGGGTGAATGAACGGGAGAAGGCTCCATAGCGGCGTTCCTTGCGACGGAAGTTCTCCTCCTTGATGTCCTTTTCGAGTTTGTGTTCGCCGCGTACAGTCAGCACGTTGTTCTCGACCTCGACCTTGACAGTCGCTTCCGCTTGCCGGGCCCCGCGCAATCTGCCGCGAATGCGCTGGTCGGAGAAGGCAACCACCTCAACGCTGTCGTACGTTTCCTGAAACAACTTTACGTCGGCCCCGGCGAAAAGATGGTCTTAATGGCAACCACCTCAACGCTGTCGTACGTTTCCTGAAACCGCTCGCTCAGATACAGGAGTTCGTTGAGCCAGTTCACCAGAAGAGTTTCCCGATCCAAGCCGCTGACTTCTACCTCACGATTAACCTGCTGCCGGCCCTGAGCGCTGCGGGGCTGTAATCCAAACATGGCCTGGGCTGCATGCATAAAAAGCTGCTGCAAATTGCGGCCCCGGGCAGTAAAGGCCCGATCAGCCGTGTGCTCGATCTCGTGAAAATTCTGCCCCATAAGCCAGCGAACTACAGCGCCTCCTTGTCGGGAGTAGCGACGCTTTCGCGCCAGATGAGCAGACTCTTGAGTTTGCCTCAGGCTGCGGTTGTGAGAGGCAGTAGTTTGGCGACCTCGGTCACGAGACCCTCCATGCCTTGCAGTGCATAGACTCGGCCGTCCACAGGGAGGTCTGGATCCGAAGAGGCGTCACAGATCAGCAGAACGGGTATTGGTCCGCACTTCTTCGCCTGAAATATCAGATCTCCCTTTTGCTGCGCAGAGAAGCGGTGGCCGATCACCAGAAGGTTGAATTGCTCTGCCGCGAGTAACCGCGATGCCTCCTTTACATCGGTTGTTGCGACCACGTCGTAGCCAGCCTTCTCCAAGGCTCCACGACGATATTCCGATACAGTCTCGTCGTAAGAGACAGAAAGAATCCTAGAGTCCGACATAATACGCCTCCTCCACCTGCGATTGAACAGGTTGTGCTGCAGTGGCTCGAAACTGCAGCCGCTACGGCAATTATCCTCCCTTCTTGCGCCTACCGAGCAACACTCAAGCTAGAGATTCCAAAATGGGAATTCGGCCAGCTCAGAATCAATCACGAACTCCTGATGGTGTTAGAGCTTTGGCTCGGTGGTCCATTTAACGGTCCCAAAATGGGAAACCACTCTCTTATGTGATTGTTGGGCTTGCCGCAGCGACCAGCTTAGGAGAAAAATAGAAATATGGAATGATGCAGGCGAGGTCATTCGTCTCCGCTGGTCCTCCTCGCGCCGCGTTATTGAGACCCACCTTTCGGCCCCGCCTTTTCTGTGCGTCAACGAAATCCTGAAGGAGGTTGAATATGGACAAGTCCAAGAAGCCTGTCGTGTCGGTTCCAGAGCCTTCGACCGCACTCGTGGCCGAAGAGGCCTTCGCGAGCGCGCATACGAGCTTTACGAACAACGCGGCCGAGAGGACGGTCGTGCCATGGATGATTGGCTGGCTGCGGAAGCTGAGCTACTGCAGACCAAGACAAAATCCGAAGCGGCTTAACATTGCCGCATGCCGGTCGGGTAAGCAGGGCTGCCTCCGTTCTAATCTCAGGGGGCAGCCATTCTCTGGATGCTGGATGTTTAACTCGGCGGTGGCAATGACGCTTGTCAGCAGCTCCATGCTGCAGAGAATCATGAATAGCAGGTGAGGAGGGCTCATGCGAAGTCATTTTGTGCAGCCAAAGACGAGTAATTCGATGAACCTGTTCGGCCTGTTCTTCGCGCTGTTTGCTTCGGTCGTGGTTGCAGTATTGCTGATTGTGTTGTTCGCAATCGGTCAATGAACCGTGAATTGGCCACGCGCCAAGTCGTTCGACCATATACGCGGCGGCGTTCGGCGACGGCCATCAATCTGGTTTGAGTGAGGTGGGTTATGGCATCCGTTGCGAAACTCTCTCGCGTAGCAATCAATAGAATCTTACTGGCCACGGATTTCTCTTCCGAGTCGCAGAAAGCTCTTCAGTGTGCCATTTCATTGGCTAAACGTTACAATTCCAAGCTTTTTATTACCCATGCGGTGCAACCCGATGCGGCCATGCGAGGCATGGATATGCAGGTTGCTCTTCCTGACTTGATGCATAGCAACGCCGACCAAAACATTGCGCGAATCGAACAGAAAGGAGATCTGAAGTCCCTGCCGCACGCAGTGATCTTGCGGTCTGGTGAGCCGTGGCAAATCGTGTCCGAGGTCATGTCTGAGGAAAACATCGAGTTGATTGTGATGGGTACTCACGGACGGGGAGGCATTAGTAAACTGTTTCTGGGCTCGACAGCAGAGAAAGCAATGCGGCACGCGAGCTGCCCAGTCCTCACCGTCGGTTCCGGGTCCCAATCATCTTTGGACCGAATTGGCCACATCCTGTATGCCACCGATTTTTCCGATGGTTCCATGTGCGCGCTGCCTTACGCTTTAGCATTTGCAGAAGAGGATGGGGCCGAGTTGATCATGCTGCACGTTATCGAAACCAAGCCGTCTCACGAAGGGGAATTGGTTCGATGGAAATCTGAGGATCTCCAGAAAATGCATGAGATGGTCCCCACCGATGTCGATCTTGCCTGTAGGCCTGAGATTGAAGTTGAAGCGGGCTCTCCGGCGGAGGAAATTCTTCGCCTCGCCACCACCAGGAACGTAGAGCTGATCGTGATGGGTGCCCATCCAGACGGGCCAGTTACAACGCACCTGCCTTGGACCACATTGCATCATGTCTTGCAGCACGCACAGTGCCCGGTACTGACGGTTCGGGCGCGCACCAGTGGGTTTGTGAACTGAGCATGGTGGGCAGCCCAGGAACCAAGAGTTTGTTCCTATGGCACGCCGGGGGGGCGACGGGGTAAAGGATGAGCACAAGCTCAATTGTTGCGGCTGTACTCAACTCCGCGGAGCAGTACGCGGACCGCACGGCATTGATTGGCGGTGAAGACAGGGTTTCTTATCGCGAACTAGTGCGGCGCACACAATCGGCGGCTGCCCATATCACCAGACTCGCAGCGGGAGAAAATGTCGGCATTTTTCTCCCTAACTGCCTTGATTTTCCACCGCAGGTCCTTGGGGCGCTTTGGGCGGGCAAGGTCGTATCTGTGCTACCGACACTAGCCCCAGTTCCGTTGTTGAAACTGATGTTCGCCGAAGCGAAGCTGACAACCGTGTTTACCTCTCCGGACCTGGCGCCTCGGCTTAGCGAAGCCGCCCTGCCCTATGCTTTGATTGATGCCAGCTATCCGGCAGCGAAAGAGTTTTCACTTCAACTGCGCCCGGAGGCAGCCGCGCTACTGCTGTACACCTCCGGAACCACAGGACGGCCGAAGGCTGTGGCGCTGAGCGAACAAAACATCATCTCGAATGCCGAAGGCTGTAAGCAAGCCACCGGTTTTGATGACCGGCAAGTAATG
>Ga0335078_10017874_pt1 | contig 10546 bp, 8 predicted proteins | sample Lox_Sample_32_FD_206711 | JGI IMG/M metagenome (GOLD analysis project Ga0335078, IMG submission 206711) | Soil microbial communities from Loxahatchee National Wildlife Refuge, Florida, United States - Lox_Sample_3.2 | ecosystem: Environmental > Terrestrial > Soil > Wetlands | place: USA: Florida...
GGCTGCGGAACGTACTCGTCGACCGCCTTCATCAGCTCGTCAATCTGCGCTTCCCACTTGGCTTCGCCGTTCAGCGCGCCCAAGGCAGAAAGCCGGACGACCGGAACTTTGTCTCCCGGGAACTGATAGCTCTTCAGCAGCTCGCGAACTTCAAGCTCGACCAGGTCGAGCAACTCGGGATCGTCGACCGCATCGCACTTGTTCAGAGCAACGACGATGTACGGCACACCCACCTGGCGGGCCAAAAGCACGTGCTCACGCGTCTGCGGCATCGGACCGTCAGTCGCCGCAACCACCAGAATCGCGCCATCCATCTGGGCCGCGCCGGTGATCATGTTCTTGATGTAGTCGGCGTGACCGGGGCAGTCGACGTGCGCATAGTGCCGGTTCGGCGTCTCGTACTCGACGTGCGCGGTCGCGATCGTGATACCACGCGCTTTTTCTTCCGGCGCGTTGTCGATCGAATCAAACGAACGGAACACGATCTTCGGGTTGTGCTTGGACAGAACCTTGGTGATCGCCGCCGTCAACGTGGTCTTGCCATGATCAATGTGACCAATTGTGCCGACGTTGCAGTGCGGCTTATTGCGTTCAAATTTCTCTTTCGCCATTTCCTAGTTCTCCGTCTTGTGTAGGGCGGACATTTTGTCCGCCAATCACTTCCCTACCGTTTTCCCCTGCACTCGCGCGATGATTTCTTCTGCCACCGAGCGCGGGGCTTCTTCGTAACGTGCAAAATGCATTGAATACGTCGCACGACCCTGCGTGCTCGACCGCATGTGGGTTGCGTAGCCAAACATTTCCGCTAACGGCACGATCGACTTGATCACTTGCGAGCCTGCACGGTGCTCCATGCCTTCGATACGCCCACGTCGCGAACTCAAGTCGCCCATAATCGCGCCCGCGAAATCTTCCGGCACAACCACCTCGACCGCCATCACCGGCTCTAGCAACACCGGCGAGGCCTTACGCGCCGCTTCCTTAAACGCCATCGATCCGGCGATCTTAAACGCCATTTCACTCGAATCGACTTCGTGATAGCTGCCGTCGTACAGAATCGCCTTGATATCGACCATTTCGTAGCCAGCCAGGACGCCGCCTTCCATGGCTTCCTTAATTCCCTGATCGATCGGCTTAATGTATTCCTTCGGAACCGAGCCACCGACAATATCGTTGACGAACTCGTAGCCTTTGCCGGGTTCTTGCGGTTCCAGGCGAATCTTGGCGTGACCATATTGTCCACGGCCACCCGTCTGGCGAATGTACTTCCCTTCGGCCTCGGAAGGTTTACGAATCGTCTCGCGATAGGCCACCTGCGGTTTGCCGACGTTCGCCTCAACCGAGAACTCGCGCATCATGCGGTCAATAATGATTTCAAGGTGCAATTCGCCCATGCCACTGATGATTGTTTGGCCGCTATCCGGATCGGTATGAACTTTGAATGTAGGATCTTCTTGCGCCAGCTTCGCCAGAGCCATGCCCATCTTTTCCTGATCACCCTTGGTCTTTGGCTCAACCGCAACGTCGATGACGGGCGCTGGGAACTCGATGGATTCGAGCAGAATCGGGTGCTGCTCGTCGCAAATCGTGTCGCCGGTGCTGACGTTTTTCAATCCGACGCATGCGCAAATATCGCCAGCGTAAATTTCGCTGATCTCTTCACGCTTATTGGCGTGCATCTTCAACAAGCGACCGATGCGTTCGCTGCGTTGCTTGCGCATGTTAAACACGGAGTCGCCGGTCTTGAGTTGTCCAGAGTAGAGGCGAATGAAAACCAACTGACCGACAAACGGATCGGTCATGATTTTGAATGCCAGCGCCGAGAAAGGCTCTTTGTCGTCCGCTTTGCGTTCAATCGGCTGATTTGTATTCGGATCCATCCCCTTAACCGGGGGAATATCGATTGGCGAAGGCAAGAAGTCGACGACCGCATCCAGCAGCGGCTGAACGCCTTTATTCTTGAAAGCTGTTCCGCAGATCACCGGAAATACCTTCAACGCTATCGTTGATTTCCGTAGCGACTTCTTCAGCTCTTCCGGCGTGATCGTTTCACCTTCCATGTACTTATGCAGGAGTTCGTCGTCGTTCTCGACGATCGTCTCGACCATCTGGTTATGGAAAGCGTTTGCCTTTTTCTTCAGTTCCTCGGGAATCTCTTCGGTCTCAAATTCAGCTCCCAGGGTTTCATCATTCCAGATGATCGCCTTCATCGCGAACAGATCGATGACGCCTTTGAACTTATCTTCTTGCCCGATTGGAAGCTGGATCGCTACAGGGCGCGCATTGAGGCGCTTGCGGATGGTATCAATGGCGTGCTCAAAGTCGGCACCCATCTTGTCCATCTTATTAATGAAGCAAATCCGCGGAACTTCGTACTTGTCCGCCTGACGCCACACGGTTTCCGATTGTGGTTCTACCCCGTGAACGGCATCAAATACGGCACAGGCGCCGTCCAGCACACGCAGGGAACGCTCGACTTCCGCCGTGAAGTCGACGTGACCGGGAGTATCAATGATGTTGATGCGGATGTCGCGCCAAGTGCAGGTTGTTGCGGCCGACGTGATGGTGATGCCGCGCTCCTGCTCCTGCTCCATCCAGTCCATCGTGGCCGTGCCTTCATGGACCTCTCCGATGCGGTGCGTTCTCCCCGTGTAGAAAAGGATGCGCTCGGTCGTAGTGGTCTTCCCGGCATCGATGTGCGCCATGATGCCGATGTTCCTGCAACGCTCTAATGGGACTGTTCGAGGCACGTTTCTTAACTCGTTCTTTCTGGGCTCCAACTACTGTTCAATTTCGGATTCGCTACCAGCGGTAATGTGCGAACGCCTTATTGGCCTCCGCCATGCGATGCACATCTTCCTTCTTCTTAATTGCGGCGCCGCGATTGTTCGCGGCGTCCAGCAGTTCATTACTGAGCTTATCGACCATGCCCTTCTCGCCACGTCCGCGCGAGTAAGTGATCAACCAGCGAATTGCTAGCGAGGTTCGACGGTCGGCGTTTACCTCTACGGGAACCTGGTAGTTCGCACCGCCCACTCGGCGGGTTTTCACTTCCAGAAGGGGCTTGCAATTCTCAACTGCCTTTTTGAAGAGCTTCAGGGCATCGTCGCCGCCCTTCTGTTGCAAGCGAGTGAGCGATTCATAGAAGATGCCTTCCGCGGTGCTCTTCTTGCCACCCCACATCATGGAGTTCACGAACTTCGTCACCAAATCCGACCCGTACACCGGATCGGATTCAGTTCCACGCTTTGCGATATGTCCTTTTCGAGGCATTCGGCTAATTACTCCATCCAACTATTTCGGTCTCTTCGCTCCGTACTTAGAACGTCCTTGCTTACGGTTGGCGACACCCACGGCGTCCAGCGCGCCACGGATCACGTGGTAGCGGACACCCGGCAAGTCCTTTACGCGGCCACCGCGGATCAGCACGATCGAGTGCTCCTGCAAATTGTGGCCGACGCCAGGAATATATGTCGTGACTTCAATTCCATTGGTCAATCGCACGCGAGCCACTTTCCGCAGCGCGGAATTTGGTTTCTTCGGCGTCTGCGTGTATACGCGAGTGCAAACACCACGTTTTTGCGGGCAGCCCTGCAAAGCAGGACTTGCCGTCTTATACCGCGGCCTCTTCCGGCCAGCACGCACCAATTGATTAAATGTAGGCATCTCTAAACTCTCATCACTCCGGCATTATCGCCCGCTCAAACACGAGCAAGGGCGCACCAATCGCGCCGCCTGACTTGCCCCATTTAGGGTCTGGGTGGCCATCGGCCAGCCATGCTTTCCGCAGTTGCGGAAAAATATTTTCTTGCAATTCGGACTAACGCTTCCGACGGTGGCGCCAAGCCCTTGGGTGGAGGCGCTCCGTTTCGTCAGCACCGCCCTGCATAGCCTTCCACGGAGGAAGTACGCGCAGGGAACGTTTCAGCGAGGGCATCTTCGCAACCCAGCGAAGACGTATTTCCTAACGGCTCAGCTGATCTCTCTGGAACCTCTCGTCCCAATCATAACGCGCAACGAGAGACTGCCGCACAGGTAAGCCTGAATTGACTCGCGGAACCTATTAAATATAACAACGGCACTCACACATCGTCAACCAGTGCTGCTTGCATCCGATTAATCAAGAAATCCCGTGAGTGGATGTTGCTGAAAGCAGTTACTGCCTCTACACTTGAAAATTCCGAAAAGACATTGCTCGCCCTACAGATTCATGCGGGGCGGGGAGGGTGCATGGGTCGGTATGTACGGCTTGTAGTTTTTGGTATAGGGGTCTTTGGCTTCCTGGCTTGGCTGCCCGGATGTAGCAGCGGAAAAGCGGTAACGACCAGCACTTTCCCTATTCCCGCCATCATTACATTGGCGCCCGCACCCACGATGTCCCTCGAGATTGGGCAAACGCAGGGCTTTTCAGTCAGTATAGAAAGTGCGGTCAAAACCACAATCACTGAACCTGTGGAGTTCCAGTCCAGTGACCCTTCCATCGTCAGCGTATCGGCCAGTGGTGTGGCTTGCGCTGGCGTTTGGAATTCAATCACGAACCCGACTTTGTGTGCGCCGGGGCGCGCCGGAGTAGCCACCATCACGGCCAAGGCGCAAGGAGTAAACAGCGCCCCAACCACCGTATACGTGCATCAACACATCGATAACGTCCAAATTGTCGACGCCTGCGCCGTCTCGAACCCACCCGCCCCTTGCACAGTACCTCGCGGTGCCTGCCAGTCTCTGAATGAAAATGCCATTCAGAACACAGTTTACGAAGCCCATGCCTTTGCTGCGGGGGTCGATATCACGCCAAGCGTGGGTCAGTTCAGTTGGCTTGCCGTGAATCCTGCGGTGGCAACTTTGAGCAACACAGCGGCAGGATTAATTCTGGCAGGAGGAATCTCTCTCAATCAAGTTGAAGCCACACCAAAGACGCCAGGGGTCACTGCCGTGTATGCGATAGTGGGCACCGCAACCAGCCAGTCCGTCAATTTCACCACCTGCGCTGTCCAGTCGATCGCTCTCAGCGTTCAGAGTGCCTCTGGGACGTCGCAGACGATCGAAGCAACCGTGACGGACAGCCTAGGTAACGTAATTCTTTCTCCCGGATCGAAGAATTCAATTGGATTAACCTGGAGCTCCTCCGACCAGGGTTCGGTGACGGTCGGCAGCACGGGGACGACAACCGGCGCGTCGACAGGCGGAGGGGCGACGATCGTTGCGTCATGTACACCGCCGACTTGCAACATCGGATTCGAACCGACCTTACCTATTTATCCTGAAAACGCAATCCAGATCATCGCAAACCCTAGTTCAACTACCAATACCGCGGGGACGACGGTGTATGTGGGCAGCACCGGCTGCGGAACCACGGAAAACTGCTTCAGCACCATCTTTCCGGTCACTGTTCCCGCCAACACCATAGGAAATCCCATTCCTATTCCGGCAACTCCGAATTCCCTCGTGTTCAACGGACAAGGCTCAAAGGGATATCTCGGAACCAACTTCGGGCTGTCCGGGACCAAGGGTCTAATGGTTCTTGATACTGGCGCCAATACCATTACGCAATTCCCATCCACGCCTGGAAAAGTTCTAGCTGCTTCTCCCGACGGGACCAAGGTGGTTGTGTCAGACACTAATGATTCTCCGCAAGCGGTCTTTGTGTTTGACACAACCGCCAATGCGAGCGTCGCGCTTGCAGTCTCAGGAGCAAGCGCCGCGGCATTTTCGCCCGATAGTCTGAAGGCATACATTGTTGCCGGAAGCACGCTCTACGTCTACTCAAAGCTCGATTCCTTGCGGACGCTTCCGCTGCAAGGCCCCGCGAATGACGTTGCATTCTTCGCTGAAGGCGCCTTCGGCTATATCGCTGGTGGTACTCCGGCGGGCGTCATGGTTCGTAGGACCTGCGATAACGGCGAAGCCGATGCTGTAACTACACCGGGCGTCCCAACACTAATTACTCCATTGCCGAATGCGAAACAGATGTTGGCCGTCGAATCGCCACGGGTAGATCTGATCAACGTGAATGCGACTCCGAGCGGCTGTACTCCAACGGTAAGCGACACCGTTACTTCCTTCGATCTTGGCCACGGAACGTTTGTACCGACTCAGGTCATTGTTTCGAGTGACGGGTCGATCGCCTACATCCTGGCATCGGGGCTGAATTCAATTTTGGTATTCAACATCGGAGCCCAGACCTCGTCTTCGATTTCTCTGGTCGGTAATCCAGTGCCTCTCAGTGAATCGCTCTCGGCCGACGGCACTCTGCTTATTGTCGGCAGCTCGGACGGCCTCTTGCACACGGTACAAACTGCGACCGGAGTCGATGTTGGACAGGCTCAGTTTCCGCTGGGATTGTGTCAAAACACCGCAGGACAGAAATTTACTGGGGTCACCTGCAACCCCGACCTAGTCGTTGTAAAACCGTAGCCCACTAACTTCCAACGGGCTTTTTCTCGAGTTCTTTTCCGACGCTATCCAGGACACCATTGATGAACTGCACCGATTCCGGTGTCGAGAACTTGCGCGCAATTTCGAGCGCTTCGTTAATTACGACCGCTCTTGGAGTCAAAGGAAAGCTCAAAAGTTCGGCAACCGACGCGCGAAGCAGGTTGCGATCCACCGCTGCCATCCGGTCCATTCGCCAGTGTTCCGCATGCTTGGCGATCAGTTCGTCAATGTCGGCACTACGATCCGTGGCGGACCGGAATAGATCCTCAGCGAATCCTCGCACATCCTCTTCAACCGTCCCGCGGCCGGTCCAAAACGTGCGACGAACCTGATCGGGCGATTGCTGTCCCATATCTGCCTGAAACAACATTTGCAGAACGAGTTCGCGAGACTTGCGGCGTGTGCCCATGAGGAATAGTCAGTGGCGAGTAGTCAGGAGCAAGTAGTCAGTCTACAGCAGACTGACATGATCCTTGATCAGCGGCTTCGCTTGGTGGATTTCTTTTCACGGAATCTTCCGGATTTCCCGATTCCTGTCGTGTGACTCCCCACTAGATTCTTCAGGTTGGCCATCTCCACCGCAGCGAGGGCAGCTTCAAAGCCTTTATTCCCCATCTTCAGCCCGGCCCGGTCGATCGCCTGTTCGAGTGTGTCACAAGTAAGGACGGCGAACGCGTGGGGGACACCGGTTTCTTGCGCAGATTGCCCGATGCCACGCGTGACTTCGTTAACAATCACGTCATAATGCGCGGTATCGCCGCGAAGCAAACAGCCGATGCAAATAATCGCGTGATATTTTCCGGTTTGCGCGAGTGCACGGGCAGCCAAAGGGATCTCAAACGATCCGGGGACGCGAACCACTTCGATGTCTTTGGCACGAGCACCGCAACGAATCAGCCCATCGTGCGCGCTGATAAGCAACCGTTCTGTAATAAAGGAGTTAAATCTTGAAACAACAATCGCAAAGCGCTTGCCGGTTGCAGTCAAGTCTCCTGCAGTGGTCTTGCCCCGAAAATGAACTGGGGAGCGCGATTGAGAGACCTTGTTTGATTTCTCCGTGGCTCTGTGTCTCCGTGGTGATTTTTCGCGAACGGTTTTACTTCCCTTTGAACTGCGCCGCACGCTTTTCTAGAAAAGCTCTCGTTCCTTCACTTTTGTCCTCCGTCGCGCAAGCCACACTGAAAAGCACGGCTTCGATATACAAGCCTTCTGCCAAGGTCGTCTCCATTCCTTTATTCACGGCTTCCATGGTGTACTGAATCGCCAACGGGGCGTTCGCGATAATCTTTTGCGCAATCGCCTCAGCGCGCGGAATCAATTCGGCTGGGGCGACCACTTCGTTCACCAAGCCGATACGATGGGCTTCCTGTGCGGTGATCATCTCGCCGCTCAACAGAAGCTGCATCGCGATCCCTTTACCGACCAGGCGCGGTAATCGCTGCGTCCCACCATAGCCCGGAATGATTCCCAACTTAACCTCTGGCTGTCCGAGCTTCGCATTCTCGCTTGCCAATCGCATCGTGCAAGCCATCGCAATCTCGCATCCGCCGCCGAGAGCAAAGCCATTGATGCACGCAATGACCGGTTTTCCCAGGTTCTCGATCAGGTTAAGAACCGACTGCCCACGATGTGTGTATTCCTTGGCGCTGACAGCCTCATGTTTCGATAGCTCACTGATGTCCGCGCCGGCGATAAACGCCTTCTCGCCGGACCCGGTCATGATCACCACTCGAATGGCGGAGTCATTCTTGATGTCGTGAAACGCGGTACGCAGATCTTCCATCGTGGCCATATTGAGCGCGTTCAACACCTTCGGCCGATTCACCGTGACGTAAGCAATCGAATTCTTCTTTTCAAAGAGAATGTTTTCTAAGTTCATAAGAACTAATTCAGCACGGAGTTACGGCTGAGAAACAAAAGGCGTTTCATCTCCGTGTCTCTGTGCCTCCCTGGTAAATCTAAACTTGAGAATTCTACAGTCTGTTCGGCTTTGGATTATTCGGGTCCGAATAATCGTAGAAACCCTTGCCACTCTTCCGACCGTACCATCCTGCCATCACCAATCTCTTGAGTAACGGCGGCGACGCGAACCGGCGCTCTTTGAACTCATCGTACATAACGTGGGTGATGTAGTACGTCGTATCCAAGCCGACAAAATCCAGCAACGTGAACGGGCCCATCGGATATCCGCAGCCGAGCTTCATGGCATTGTCGATGTCTTCAATCGAGCCCACGCCTTCTTCGTACGCGCGAATCGCGTCGAGCAAATACGGCACCAACAGCCGATTCACCACGAATCCAGTTTTATCGCTCGTCCGCACCGGTACTTTACCGAGTTTCTTGCCGAACTCGTAACCTGTTTCGTAGACGTCTGGTGCCGTGGCGATTGTCCTGACTACTTCCACCAGCTTCATGAGAGGAACCGGATTGAAGAAATGTAGCCCAATAAAACGCTCTGGACGCTTAGTCGCAGCCATTAGCTCCGTGATGGAAATCGACGAAGTATTCGACGCGAAGATCGCGTCTTTCTTCACGGCGCTATCAAGTGCCGCGTACATTTTCCTCTTCTCTTCGATGTTCTCGATGACCGCTTCCACCACAATGTCGCAATCCGCGAGATCCTGGGGCTTCGTCGTTCCCTTGAGGCGGGCGCGAACGGCTTCGGGCTTCTCCTTGAGAGTTCCCTTTTCGGCGAACTTCGCCAGCGACTTTTCAATCCCGGCAAATCCCTTATCCAGAAATTTCTGGTCAACCTCGAGGACGATAACATCAAATCCCGCAGTCGCTGACACCTGCGCTATCCCGGAGCCCATCAAACCACAACCCAGCACACCAACTTTCTTGATTTCCATTAAAATTCCTTTGCCGCGGGTCACCGCGGATTTTCACCATAAGAAAATGCGTTTCGCTGTGTCCCGTGGTGAGAGCTAGTTCAGGCTTTCCACGATCATTGCGATCCCCTGTCCCCCACCGATACACGCAGTCGCTAAACCGTACTTCTTTTTGCGTCGCCGCAGCTCGTAAAGTAACGTAATCACCAATCGAGTTCCGGTCGCGCCCAGCGGATGCCCCAGCGCAATCGCTCCACCGTTCACGTTGACCTTCTCCCGGTCCAAACCCAATTCTTTTTCAACGCCGAGATATTGCGCGGCAAACGCCTCGTTCACTTCGATCAAATCGATATAATCGAGCGTCAGGCCAGCTTTTTGCAAAGCCTGTTTCGATGCGGGCACTGGCCCTCGTCCCATAACCTTCGGCTCTACTCCGGCGATCCCCCAGCTCACAATTCGTCCGAGCGGCTTGACTCCCCTCTTCCCAGCCTCTTCCAACGACATGACTACGACCGCCGCACCGCCATCGACGATTCCGCTGGCATTTCCGGCCGTAACGGATCCATTCTTGCCGAACGCAGGCCTCAGTTTGGCCAAACCTTCCATTGTTGTCTGAGGACGACGATGATCGTCTTCATTCAAAGTTTCTGACGTCAGTTCGCCCTTCGAATTCTTCAGCTGAACCGGCACTAATTCTTCCTGAATCCGGCCAGCCTTATAGGCGGCCTCGGCCATTTGCTGAGAGCGCATAGCGAATTCGTCCTGAGCTTGTCGCGTGATTCCCTGCTGTTCGCCATACAATTCGGCTGTATTGGCCATGTAGAGGTCACATTGCGTATCGAGCAACGCGACCATCAGCGAATCTTCCAGTTTTCCGCCGGGAGCGAGCGTAAAACCATCGCGCCCTCGAATCGAGAACGGCGCTTGCGACATTGCTTCCATCCCGCCTGCCAGAACGAGATTCGCCTCGCCAAGTTGCACCATTTGAGCTGCATTGACGATGGCCTGCATGCCCGAACCACAAAGTCGGTTTACCGTGAGCGCGGGGGTTTCAATCGGCAATCCGGCCTTCAATCCAACGTGACGTGCACCATACAAAGCGTCGCCGGACGTCTGCTGTGCGTTACCAAACACGACATGATCAAACTCTTTCGGTTCCAATCCAGCGCGATCGATCGCGCATTTACCGGCAATCGCACCTAATTCCTGGGCTGTGAAGGCTTTCAATTTGCCGCAGTAGCGGCCGAAGGGCGTACGCGCCCCACTGACAATGGCAATGT
>Ga0335078_10017875_pt1 | contig 10546 bp, 13 predicted proteins | sample Lox_Sample_32_FD_206711 | JGI IMG/M metagenome (GOLD analysis project Ga0335078, IMG submission 206711) | Soil microbial communities from Loxahatchee National Wildlife Refuge, Florida, United States - Lox_Sample_3.2 | ecosystem: Environmental > Terrestrial > Soil > Wetlands | place: USA...
TATGTGGTATTTCACTGCGCCGACGTCATGGACGATGGCGCTCCGTATTACGAAAGCGTCGACATGGATGACGCTTATCACCCGCAAACCATACTCGCCTACGCACTAAATGGCAGCACGTTGCCCATTGCAAATGGTGCGCCGTTGCGGGTTCGGATCGAGCGGCAGCTCGGCTACAAGATGGCCAAATACGTGATGCGCATCGAGCTAGTCAATACCTTCAAGACCATCGCAGACGGTCAGGGCGGGTACTGGGAAGATCGCGGTTACGAGTGGTACGCGGGCATCTAACGCGAGCGCCGGTATTTGCCGTTGCCGAGCCGCTAATGTCGCCGTGGCTGCCGTACCCGTAGGCGCCGAGTTTCGGTGATGCAGGCCGTTGCAATGCGGTGCAATCCGGTGCGCAGCTAAGCTGGAAACAAACCGGCACCAGCCGAGTCGGCGCCAACACGATAGTCTCGCCGCTGTTCATCGGCACCAGCCCGCCCTACCCTGACGATCGCGATGAACATTCTCACGCAGTGCGACCATGTCGACGACGAAACGCCGCGGCGTGGTCGCACCCGCATTGCAAGCAGCGCCATCGCTGCTCGCTTTGATCGAAACGCAGATTGTCCGGCGTCAGCGGGTGTCCCCGGCCGCAATGGCTCGGGATCTCTTCCCGCCGAATCTTGCGGCGATCGATATTGGGAAAGTGGACGACCGCCGTACTATTAGTCGCGATCAGGCCCCCTATTTGAACCTACGAGAGTCATCCGCAGGTCATCCTTAGGACGCCAAGGGACACCGAAGGACAGCCGGCCAGGAGAGGGCCCGTCTCTTTCCCTGCGAGCGGACGTGCGCCCCATCGGAGGGAGTGCTTTTCTGGAAATGATTGATTTGCTTGAAAGCGAGTGAAATCTTGGTCGGAGTATTTGGGTGATTCGACCACTACTCCACGAAAACAACGTGAAGTATCTGGGCAAAAAGGCCACATACCTCGCTTTCCTTTTTCCTGCACCAGTCGCAACGTGGTCATGGCGACTCTGTCAACCGTCATAACTGCTGTGAAGGGCGAATAACACTATCCCTAGGCCCTTCGCCGAGGGCCCCCATGCAAGACCGCGTGCTCTACTCCATCCAGGAAGCTCGAAAGCTCCTCGGCGGCATCTCCCGCAACACCATTTACGGGCTTCTCCGCACCGGGGAGCTCGCCAGCGTCCTGATCGGCTGCAGGCGGTTCATCTCTTCCGCAGCCATCGCCGAGTATGTCGCCAGGTCGACCACGACCGTCAGCCCGTCGCTGGTCTCGGCTCGATCGCGCCTGGCAGGCCAATCCCTACTCCCCTTGCCTTTACCCACCTCGCGTCGACGCCGGGCCCATCGGGCTGGGCATTGATTCCATGCGGGGTGCCGCGCTGCTGGCCAGGCCTCGGCACGCTGTCCTGCCGACATCCTTAGTGCGTCACTCAGCCTCACCGACAGAGGCGGGCCAGATCGGCGACTACGGATTCAACGCGTCAGTCGCGCAGTGGGCACTGCATGCGCGGGGAAGAAATTGGGTTGAGGGCAGGATAGCGAAGTGTCCGCGTTTGCAGCAGAAGCGGCTTCAGTCATGACGTGCCGCTCTTCAAGATCGCCTCTGCCCTCGATCACCGCCCGCCCCTCTGCGGCTGAGAAGGCGCGCTTTGCGAGGCTGGCGAATGCCGCCGGCATGTCGGAGTCGGCGCTCGCGCTCGTGGCGATTCGCGCAGTGCTAGACCCGGACGGTAAGGCGTCCCAGGAGGCAGTGGGTGCGGCTGAACGTGAGGCGTCGACCGATCGGATCACCATCCGCTTGCGTCCGGGCGATGGGGCGGCGATTGCGCGGCGGGCGGCGCAGCGGGGGATGAAGGCCTCGACCTACCTGGCGGCGCTGGCTCGGGCGCACCTCCGGGCAAATCCTCCCCTCCCCGCCTCCGAGCTCGCGGCCCTAAAGCAAAGCATCATCGTGCTGGCGGCGCTCGGCCGCGTACTCGTTGAGACGTCTCGCAACCCCGCCTTGGTTGGCACGGAGAGGGAGGACCTCCGGCAGCAGCTGAGCCGCACGCGGACCGCCGTAGCGGCGCTGGAACGACACACGCACGACCTGGCCCGTGCCGCCCTCATCAGCTGGGAGACGCGCAGTGAGTAAGGTAGGGGTTCGCGTGAGCCGGCACGCGGATCCCTTGCTGGAGATCTTGAGCCATGGCCGGGCAGGTCCCCAGAGGCGGGACCGATTCACCCCGGGACAGATTGCCCAGATCGCCCGAACGGTAAGACGGGCTCCGGAGGTCATGGTGAAGGTCACCGGCGGCGGACGCAGTACCGGTGCGGTCGCGGCGCACTTCTCCTACATCAGCGGTAAGGGAAGGATCGACATCGAAACGGATGAAGGGCAGCGAATCGACAAGGAGGGACAGAAAGAGTACCTGAAGGGCTGGCATCTCGAGCTCACCCCGGGACAGTACCGCAAAAGAAGCGATGCCCAGCATGCCCCCCGCGCGCTCAAGCTGGCGCACAACATCGTGCTTTCGATGCCCAGGCCCACCCCGCCCGACAAGGTGCTTGCGGCGGCCAGGGTCTTCGCCCGCGAACACTTCGGCGCGAAGCACCAATACGCCATGGCGCTGCACACGCATCAGGAACACCCCCATGTGCACCTGGTCGTCAAGGCGGAAGGCCGGGACGGGCTGCGGCTGCATATCGACAAGGCCATGCTACGGGAGTGGCGCGAGCACTTTGCAGAACTGATGCGGGCGCAAGGTGTGCCCGCCAACGCCACTCCGCGTGTGGTGCGCGGCCGAACCAAGAGCAGGCTCAAAGAAGCGAGCTACCAGGCGATGCGTCGCGGACGCTATGACCGCTTGCGCACAAAACTCTACGATGTCGCCCGAGAACTCAACAGCACGAAGACTATCCATGACCCCGCACGTGCCAAGCTGCTGGCCACCCGGCAAGCGGTGATCGATGGCTGGATCAAAGTGGCCGCTGCACTGGACGCTCAGGGGGAGATCGTGCTCGCCGGCGACGTGCGCTACTTTGCCAAGCATCTGCCGCCCGTGTTGACGGACCGGGAACAGCTAGCGGCCGAGTTCATTCGGTTCACAAACAGGGAGAGATCCGAGCGGACGCGGGGAGACGACCGGGTACGCGATCGCACGATGGAAAGAACGCGCTAAAGATGCCAACGCGTGCCGCAAAGCCGCTATTTAATCCGCGTGCTCAGGGCGCCTTCGATGCTGCTTTCAGGATTGGAATGGCAAATTCGGCTACGCGCTGTCCGAGTTCTGCTGCCGATTCTGGCGTCGCTTCAAGCCGTGCCCTTCGGGCAAATGCTCTGATCTGGGCCTCCCGTCCCGGCTGAGACCAAAACTCCGCCGTCAACCCGATCGGCGGCTCCGGCGGGATCGGGGTTCCACGCCGCGTGAACGTGCGACGCACCGCTTCGACCAGCACGGCCCGGTCGAAGCGTCCACTCCGAACGAGATAGTCGATGTCGAAGAAGTCTTTGATGCGGCTGTTGCGGATGCCGAGCGATACGATGGCGTCAAGTTTTTCAGCAATCACGGTTTCCGGACTGTAGACGCGAATCAGCGGTGCTGGATCGCCGAGGATCACGGGGTACGTCATTTCCTCGGCGTGCGGCCAGAGCGCATCGCCGAACCCGATGTCCACCTGCAGACGCTCGCGGATCGTTCCGAGCCGTGCGTCGAACATCGCCCGCACGCCGGAATACTCCTGCTGCGCACGGATCGGCTCGACACTGATCGTGCCGGCATCGAAAACCACCGCGTCGTCCGGGACGCCGGCACGACAGATGGCGGCGATGTCGCGGGCCACGGAGTCCGGATCGGGGTTGCCCCGCGAGAGCAGGTCCAGATCCACGGTGGCCCGGTAGGGCTGGTCGGCCCACAGCCTCAGCAGCATCGCCCCCTTGAGCACGAACCGCTCACGCAGCTCCGAGCGGCCGAGCCGGTACAGGAAGCGCTCGAAGAGGTAGTTCCGAAGCGTGATCTGGAAGTCCTCACCACGCTCACGCGCGAGATTGAGAAGGCGCGCGCGGACGGAGGCGGAGCGGTCCCTGGGCTCCTTGGACTTCAAGCAGCTGCTTCCAGGTACGGACGCATCACATTCGCTACGCGACAGATCTTCGCAAAGCGCCACAGCGTATCGATTCCTCGCCGGTACTTCTTGAGATAGTCCTTCAGAGCCTCGACGGCAACCTCCGTGCCGATCTTGTTGCGGTACTTGAAGCAGTCGGCCACTGTCTTGGCGGCGGAATAGATGCGTACCGGGACGCCGTCTATTTTGTGCACTTCCGCGCCGGCCGTCAGGGCTGCGCCGGAGAAATACACCGTTCGCACCGGAAATGGCGTGCGACGCGGCCTCCAGGCATGGACGTCGAGTGCGACCCAGACTTCCCGCGGAGCTTGCGTCGTGAGCTCATGAAAGCGTAGCGCGCTGAGCAGGCAGACCGTCGCCGCAGGAACGGCGCGAGCGACTTCCACCAGGGACCGATGGGCCGAAATCTCGGCGTCGGGAACCGCATAGAGCCCCCGAGCGACGCGTACCAGCGCTCCGCGCTCGGTCAGCCTTTGGACGTACTCGCGGCGCAGCCCGAGTCGCGTGAGATCGCGCGGCCGAGCAAGGCCCAGCCGTCTCACGGCTTCGACGGTCCTCTGTTCCAGGCTGCTCACAATCGCTCGGTCTCAATAACTAGGTAATTAAGTATAGCTACCTAGTACTTGAGACACAAGTGATTCGAAGCCTTACGTCAGCAGAGGCGACACTTTAGTCCGCTATCGAAGCCCGCGTTCGCGGCTCTCGGAAACGGTCATTGGCAGGGAGCAGAGCGGACGCCTCGCGGGTTGCGCGCCGAGCGTATAGTCTTTCAGTACACCAGCTATGCCTTCGGCAAGCGCTGCCAGGAAGCGGGCATCATGCCTTCGATGGGCACGGTGGGTGATGCGTACGACAACGCGATGGCGGAGAGCTTCTTCGCGACGCTCGAGCGTGAAGTTCTCAGCCGACGGCGCTTCAAGAGCCAGGCGGAGGCGAAGATGGCGATCTTCGATTGGCTGGAAGGCTGGTACAACCCGCATCGCAGACACTCTGCATTGGGTTACCGCTCGCCAGTCAACTACGAGCGCCATGCGCTGCAACGAGAGGCAGCGTGACCCATGACAACCAACACGCGCTGCAGGTTGATTTGGGGGAGTGGCAAGGTAGAGGGTACCCCTGCGATCGCCGCTCCTGGGGCTTTCCATGCAGTCGTTTTCTCCGAGCTCAGCAACAAAAGTACTTCTGGCCGGCCTTCGGCCGCGCCAGACTGCGCTGCTGGTAAGATCGGTGAACATCGAGAAGACGAGAGTCAGAGACCAAGACGGCAAACCGTCCACGGAAGCGGGGCAGCTCCACATTCGCGATGTCGCGAGGGCCCTTATGGCCGACAGATAGCGCCGCCTCAAACGCCCTGACAACCTATCGTCGGAACGCGGCGTCGACCATGGGAATACACGCGCAAAAGGTTGAGCCACACTGGAGCTACCTCCTTGCGATCGAACACGATTTGGAAGTGCTATCTCGCTTTGTCGAGTTCGATGAAAGGAACTTTGGTGCGTTTGGGATAGAGATCGCACGCCTATTGCTGGCCTGTGGCGCTGAGACTGACGTCGTTTGTAAACAGGCATGCATCAAACTAAATGCTGCTTCAAAGGCGGCTACCATCACCGCCTACCGTAAGGCACTCGTTGCGGCCTACCCGACGATTCCGAGTTTTGAAGTCACTATCCCGCGCTTCGGACTCTCGCTACATCCTTGGGACGAATGGCGGCGACCCAACGGAGTTCCGTTCTGGTGGACTGCCTATAACAAGACTAAGCATCAGAGACATTCAGAGTACCAGCGCGCGAACCTCAAAAACGCGCTAAATGCAGTAGCGGGCCTCTTTGTGATGGTCCTGTACCTCTATCGAGATAAGGCTACGTTCGGCCAGTTGGTTCCACGGCCATTGATGCTGCGGGTGAGCGATGCCCAGTTTGGCGGGACGACAGTTGGCTTGAATCACGAGGTCGGAGAGAACTACTTACTCCCGTGAGGCCCCTGCTAGAAAGCTCCTCTCGGCATCAGGTTCTGGCCGTATGCGTCGCGACACCAGCCATGCGAGATTTCCAGGTCGAAATGGCGGAGAACCCGGTACTAGCCCATGATCGACCCTGATGCGATCACCAAACTCAAGCTCCGAATACCGAACCCCGTGCTTCTTGATCGGATTGCGGAGCTAGATTCCGTTGCCGCCGATCTGCCGTTCGACGTATTTCGGGAACCTGTGGCTATCACAGACCTGACCGATAGTGGCAACAATCAGCTTCTCAATCTGAACGCCGAATATCTTGCTGGCTGGAGTCGTCATATGGCGTACTCCATGCGGGTACGCTTGCGGGCACTTGAGCCCGCCATTGTGGGCGAGCTTGCGGCGGAGCGGGCTCTGGCGCCGCAGGTTTTGCTTCGATCTCACCTCGAAGCAGCCGCAATGGCAGCACTGTGCTTAGAGACACTAAAAGCTGGCGACTACAAAGCATTAGCAAAGTTAGTGCCACAGACCCTCTTTGGCACCGCGTTGTTCGCTAAGGCTAAGCGCGACGACCGCGTTGCAGAGATGTTGACTTACGGTGAGCAGCGAACGATCACGATTTCACAGGCAATCGCAGCCTTGCACCGATTTATGCGCCCCCGTGGCGGCCCCGACGATACGAGTTTTGCCTACAGTCTCTTGTGTGAAGCGTCGCATCCGAATCATCGCGGCACTAGGCTCTTCGTCCACACCGAGAAAATCGATCCTTCCGTTGAGTACGGTTGGTGGGTAACCTATTCCGACGCCGAATCGGTGCCTAAAGAACTTACTGAGAAGTTCGTTGAATTACTTCTCTTCTCGATGAGTGCCGGCTACGCTGCGACCGAGTTACTTCGGAATATGCAGCTGAGCGATTCGGATCATGGACCTATAGCGCACGGCGTTTCTGAGAAAATTGGAAAAAAGATCTGGCGCGATATTCTCCAGAAATCCGTGCTGCGAAAGCCTCGGTCCTCTCGTCGGAAGCCACGCAAAAGAGGCCGATAAGCGACGCTCGCAAACTCTGAGGGTGGCCCTCGACAGTTTATTTCCGCGGGATATATCTATACCCCCCAACGATTGTTAGAGGGCGAGCGACACAACGGCGTCATTTGGCTAGCCCGACGAAGACCAACGCAACTAAGAGGGCACCAATGATAATGCCGGCAAGAATCAATTTCGGGGAGATCCGTGTCGGCGCGTCTACTGCAGCCCCCTGCTGCACCAGAATCTCGTTCGCCCTGGCAAAGTCGCTGGCATTGCGAATGTAAATGCATACGGTAAGAGAGGATCCCCCCGGCAAGGCGCGACCCGTCCTATAGCAATCAATGCCGGCGTGCGTGAGAGCGTCAATGGCGGAGTCAGCGAACTCGGAGTCGTCTGTTTCGTAAATCAGCACGGCGCGGTCGGCGGAGGGGGCAGGCACGGCGTTAACTCTCGCCCTCTAACTGAAGTTATCCGACCGACAGCCGCGCGGCACCTAGCGCCCCTTTGACACCCGGGCGTTCTTTGCGGCTTTTAGGACGGTGCTGAGAGCTTCGTTAACTGCTTCGCTTGTTGGAAACGCGCTGGCAATCTTCGGATCCAGACGAACAATGTTGGATCGCGCTCGCACGCGTGAGGCGTATTTTCCACGTACAAACCCTCTCGGAAAGTCCGAGCGTTCGTATTCCCGGCGCAGCTCTTTGCCGTTTGATTGCTTAGCCTTCTTCATAAAGCTTTCGTTCCGACCGCGTTGCACGCCTAGCGCTGAAGATACGAATAGTATCTTCCCTGTTCCGTGTGGGAGACCACTAGAAGTCGCCCGCTCTGCGCGATTCGGAAAGTGATGAACCGCTCCTCGCCAACTGAATGGTCGGGATCAGTGCCCGTGAGCGAGTAATCGTCGGCGAATACAGTACTCGCCTCCTCGAAGGAAACAGAATGCTTCCTCAGGTTCGCCGTGGCCTTTCGTGGATCCCAGTCGAAGCGCATACCGTGCCTCGCCTGCTCTATCTGCCGAACAGCCGCAGCAGCGCGTAGTAACCGGTCAGCACCAATGCTAGCCCCACCGACACGCCGAGCATGAGGGCGAATGGAAAGTGCGGCACGCCGTAAACCTTGAAGAACAATGCCGTGAGAACCCCGAGCATCGCGAGCGCCCCCAGGATAAAGCGGACGACGGGCTCGAGGATCACGAGGAACGTGTACGCCGGCAGGCGAACCGCGTGCCAAAGAAGCCAGAGCGTACCTCGGAGGAGCTCGCCGGCGGAGGTCCGCCGACTCTCAGCGAGGGCCCTTGAACTCGACTGGTTCATAGCGTCGAGATCTGCCCCGCGTCTCCGACAGACGGGCCAACCTCCTTGCCCGCACGCAACCCGTCGAGATAGTCAGCCCACGCCTGCATCATCTTGCGACGCTCGGGAAGCCGCTGCGCCTTGTTATACGCCGCGCGCACTTTATTGCGTTCTGAGTGCGCAAGCTGCAGCTCGATCACATCCGGCGGGAAGCCCTGCTCATTGAGGAGCGTGCTTGCCATGCTGCGGAACCCGTGCCCCGTCTGTTCATCGCTGGCGTAGCCGAGGCGCCGAAGGGCGGCATTGATGGTGTTATTCGACATGGGCCGGTCGCGCGTACGAAGGGAGGGAAAAAGATAGCGCCCGCCTCTGGCGAAGGGTTGGAGCTCGCGCAATAGCGCTACCGCCTGGCGGGCGAGCGGCACGATGTGCGCCTCCCCCATTTTCATCCGCGCTCCAGGGATCCGCCATTCCGCATTCGGCAGGTCGAACTCGGACCACTCGGCAGCGCGCAATTCGCCCGGCCGGACGAAGACCAACGGCGCAAGCTTGAGCGCCAGCATCGTTACCGGGTTTCCGTAGTAGCCGTCGATTGCCCGCAGCAGCTCCCCGACGCGCACCGGATCGGTGACCGAGGCGAAGTTGCGTGACTTGACGGGCGCCAGCGCATCCCGGAGGTCCGCTGCCACGTCATGCTGGGCGCGGCCGGTGGCCACTGCGTAGCGCAGCACCCTCCCCGCCAGGGCCCGGACCCTGTGGGCCGTTTCATGCCGGCCGCGCGCCTCAATGCGCCGCAAGGCGGCAAGCAGCTCCTGCGCTGTGATCGCCGCGACCGGCCGGCTGCCAAGGTAAGGGTAGAGAGCGCTTTTCAGCCGCGTGCCCAGAATGGATATAGTCTCGGGGGCGAGCGACTTGCTCTGCAGCTCGAGCCATTCCTTCGCCACGCCCTCGAAGGTCTCGAGAAGCGCCGCGCGCTTCGCCTGGCGCTCTGCGCTTGGATCGATGTCGTCCGCGATGAGCCTCCTTGCCTCGTCGCGCTTCTCGCGTGCGCGCTTCAGGGGCACGTCCGGATAAACGCCCAGCGAGATCAATTTCTCGCGCCCATGCACCCGATACTTGAGCCGCCACAGGCGGCCACCGCTGGGCGTTACCAGCAGGTACAAGCCACGCTCATCGAAGAGTTTGTAGGGGCGCTCACGCGGCTTCGCGCCTCGAACTCTTGTGTCACTGAGACTCGCCATCTAACACTCGCCTACCCCAGTGAGGTTTACCGTACCCCAAGGTAGGACCCAAGTCCAACGACGGTGGCTGAGACACCGTCAGACGGCACTATACACGCGTAGACTTGTTAATCAATAACTTAGGATCTTCAAAGGACACAGTGGGACGCCGCTGAACAGCGGAAAATAGGGTTCTGGAGGCTAGGGTCGGAATCGAACCGGCGTAGACGGCTTTGCAGGCCGCTGCATGACCACTCTGCCACCTAGCCAATGGGTGGAAATTGAAGCTCCGCACGAGGTGAGCATCGGAACGACCCCGCGGACCGAGGGCACCTGCGGGCTGCGGCTTCGACTTCTGTAGCCGGCAAAGCGTAACAAATGGTGCCCGGGGCGTCGATTGGCGGCCGCGACCACCGACGGCCGGAGTCTGCCTGACGGGCTCGCTGATGGCCCCCTCTTATTAAGAAGTATAGACTCCGCGGGTCTGCACCCATGTACGAGGGGTACGCCATGGCTGATGTGACACGGCGCGAGTTCCTCAAGGTGACTGGCGCCACCCTGGCCGGGTCGAGTCTCGCGCTGCTGGGGTTCTCGCCCGGCGCCGCGCTCGCCGAAGTGCGCGAGTTCAAGCTGAGCCGCGCGACCGAGACGCGCAACACCTGCCCGTACTGCTCCGTCTCCTGCGGCGTGCTCATGTACAGCCTGGGCGATAAGGCCAAGAACGCGCGCTCGAGTATCTTCCACATCGAAGGCGACCCGGATCACCCGGTCAATCGCGGCACGCTGTGCCCCAAGGGCGCCGCCCTCATCGACTTCATTCACAGCCCGAGTCGCCTGACGCGCCCCGAGTACCGCGCGCCGGGCTCGGACAAGTGGCAGGCCATCTCATGGGACGAGGCTCTCGATCGCGTCGCCAAGCTCATGAAGGCCGACCGCGA
>Ga0335078_10017876_pt1 | contig 10545 bp, 13 predicted proteins | sample Lox_Sample_32_FD_206711 | JGI IMG/M metagenome (GOLD analysis project Ga0335078, IMG submission 206711) | Soil microbial communities from Loxahatchee National Wildlife Refuge, Florida, United States - Lox_Sample_3.2 | ecosystem: Environmental > Terrestrial > Soil > Wetlands | place: USA...
CCGTGGCTCGCGGATAGGAGACCGCGAGCCGAGTGCTCGGGGGCGATCGCAGCGCAACAAGCGGCTCACGTGTCCGACCTCACACGATGAGCCAGGGCGGCCCGGCCGCGGTGGCGCGTGGTTCGGATCGATCCTGCGCCCTGCGAGCGGGTCGACCGTGACCGCGGGGTCGAGCGCGGGCTTGACGCCGCAGGCGTCCGCCGGGACCGCGTCCGCGACGCCGTCGCTCGCTGGTCGCGCGGGATCTCGGCTCGCACGACATCCTTAACGAGCCGGCCGAGCTCGGCGGCGAGGTACCTGGCCATGCGCTCCTCGTCGCGGCGGATGTCGCGGGCGAGCCTTGCGGTCTCGCGATCCCCGACCTCGTTGGCGAAAACTTCGATGCGCGTGTAGAGCGCGATCTCGGTATGTTCCTCGCGGAGCTCGTCCTGCGCGTTGCGCATATGCGTTTCGGCCTGCTCGGTCACCAGCGCCCGCGCCACCCCGACCTGGCCCTTGACGGTCGAGACGGTCTTGCCGGCGACCTCGCCGACGGCGGCCGGGATCGCGAGCAGTCCCTGGCCAGCCGGGCCGCCGAGCTGCTTGATCCGCGCGGCGACGCGGCGCTTGTGGTCGCGCGTCTCCTCGAGGTGCTGCTGGAGGCGCTTCCTGTAGGCCGCCTTCTGGGTGAGCGAGATGTGCGCGGTCAGGTCGGCCTCGAGCTCTGATTCCTTGGCGCGGGCTTCGCCCAGCCACCTCACCAGCTTCGTCTCGCGCTCGTTCAGGGTCTCTCTTTCAGGCACGTCGCCTGCTCCTTTCGTTTTCGTCGGCGGTGTGGGTCAGGCCTGGCCGGCGGCGCCCGCCAGCTTCAGCCGGCGATCGACCGCGGCGAGCACGGTCCGGCGGGCGCGATGTCGTGCCTCGTACAGCCGCATCGCAGCGAGCTCCGCCATGCTGGCGGTGCGGACCCGATCGATCACGTCTCTGGCGTTCATGTGGCCGTACCCGCTCCACGGCTCGAGCACCGTGACGGCGGCGCCGGCGCCTTCCTCGGCGCCGGTCTCGGCGGACTCGCGCACGAGCACGGGCTCTTCGGACACGTGGGTCGGAGGCGCGGGTGGCGCGGGCGCCGGCTCTGCGTGGGCGATGTGAGGCGCGGGCGGTGCGCCCGCCGGCTCTGCGTGGGCGATGTGAGGCGCGGGCGGCGTCGGCGTGTCTCTCGCGGGCGCCGGTCGCGACACGGCGTCACGCTCGACGCGATCCGCGTCACGTTCCACGGAATCCGCGTCACGTTCGACGTCGCCGGACCGATCGAACGACGCGACCCGGGCCGCACGCCCGGGGATCGCGAGCGCGCGGCTCGCGACCCCGCCGACGGCGCGGGTCAGCAGTTGCGCAGAACGCAACGAGGCGCGCAGTGGAAGCGTGACGAGCTTGCCGGCCATCGACGATCTACTACCCACCAGGTCACAAACGATTCATGGGGCCTCACCGGAGCGATGGGGACGCCGCCGCCGCGTGGGGTCGGCGGCGGCGTCATGTCATCGCTGCAGAGACCGCAGCGAGTGCGTGGCGGACACCTCGACGGGTCCGCTCGTGCTCGCTCGAGGATCTACGGCCGCGCCCGCGGCGACCGGCGCGAACGTGGCGAGCACGAATAATCTGGGCGTTCTCGCGGTATGCATGATCTAAGCCCCACCACGATTGACGCCACTGCCCCGAGAACCCTTCCCGGGTAGGTCAAAATTCCATCAAGCAGTGACCCGGCAGTAAGAGGAGGAGAGTCCCATCGTCAGCCTGGACCCGAAGGCCATCATCAACGCCGCACGCGATCCCAAGGCTCTGATCGGTGGCGCGACCAAGCTCGCCGAGCGCGCCGGCGACGAGGCGTACTTCGCCGCGATCTCCGTGCGCAGCGGGTTGCTGGGCCCCGAGCCGCCGCAGCGCGTCGCGCAACTCGTCCGCGGTCTCCAGCGCTACGGCCTGATCGGTGGCGCGGTCGTGGCTGGTGGGCTCCGTTATGGCGACCGCGCCGCGATGATCGACGAACGCGGCGAGCTGACCTATGAGGAGCTCGATGAGCGGAGCAACGCGCTCGCGAACTCGTGGCGCAAGTCGGGGCTCGAAGCCGGCGAGGGAGTGGCGATCCTGGCGCGCAACCACCGCGGCTTCCTCGAGGCGGTGTTTGCCGCGGCCAAGTCCGGGGCGCGCATCGTGCTGCTCAACACCTCGTTCGCCGGACCGCAGATCCGCGAGGTCGCGACGCGCGAGGGCACCGACCTGCTCGTCTACGACGAGGAGTATGGGCAGGTGCTCGAGGGGATCGACGATCCTCCGCGGGGTCGCTACCGCGCCTGGGCCGACGAGCCCGGCGACGACACGCTGGACGCGCTGATCGACAGCGCCGATCGGAGCGCTCCGCCCAAGCCCGCCGAGTGGCCGCGGATCACGATCCTCACGAGCGGCACGACCGGCACGCCGAAGGGCGCCCCGCGTGCCGAGCCCCGCTCGCTGTCGCTGTTCGGCGGCCTGCTCAGCAAGGTGCCGTTCAGGGCGCGCGAGGTGACCGAGCTGTGCGTGCCGATGTTCCACGCCTTCGGGTTCTTGCAGGCGATGGTCGGCGTCGGTCTCGGCTCGACGCTCGTCGTGCGGCGGCGCTTTGACCCGGAAGCGACGCTCGACAGCCTCGGGGAGCACCGCGCGAGTGCGATGGTGGTCGTTCCGGTGATGCTCTCGAGGATCGTCGACCTCGGCGAGGACGCGATCAAGCGCCGCGACACCTCGGCGCTCCGGATCATCTTCGTCAGCGGGTCGGCGCTCGGCACCGACGTCGCCCAGCGCGCGACCGACGCGTTCGGGCCCGTGATCTACAACCTTTACGGCTCGACCGAGATCGCCTACGCGACGATCGCCACGCCCGACGACCTCCGGGCGGAGCCGAGCACTGTCGGCAAGGTCGTCCGCGGATCGATCGTCAAGCTGCTCGACGACCACGGCAGGGAGGTCAGGCACGGCGAGACCGGGCGGATCTTCGTCGGCAACATCTCGCAGTTCGAGGGATACACCGGCGGCGGCAACAAGGACATGATCGAGGGCCTGATGTCCTCGGGCGACGTCGGTCATTTCGACCCCGACGGCCGCCTCTACATCGACGGCCGCGACGACGAGATGATCGTCTCGGGCGGGGAGAACGTGTTCCCGGCCGAGGTCGAGGAGCTGCTCGGCTCGCACGAGTCGATCCAGGAGGCGGCGGCGATCGGCGTCGAGGACGAGAAGTTCGGGCAGCGGCTGAAGGCGTTCGTCGTCCTGCAGAGGGGGGCCACCCTGAGCGAGGACGAGATCAAGGGCTACGTCAAGGACAGCCTCGCGAACTACAAGGTCCCGCGCGAGGTCGTGTTCCTCGACGAGCTGCCCCGCAACCAAACCGGCAAGGTGTTGAAGCGCGAGCTCGTCGAGCGGCAGGAGGCGGACCGGCGCGAGCCGGAGAGCGAGAACGCGAACGGCTAACGAGGCGACTCAGGCGGTGTGCCGCTCGAGGAAGCCGAGCATCCGGCGCCAGGCGTCCTCGCACGCTTCCTGTGCCCCTCGAAGCGCCGATCGAAGAACGAGTGCGGAGCTCCGGGATATGCGTGGATCTCGTGATCCAGACCGGCCTCGGCCAGACGCGCGTCGAACTGCTCGACCTCCTCCACCGGGATAGCCTGGTCCCCGCCGAACAAGCCGAGCAGCGGCGCGCGGATGTCGCCGGTCCGATCGAGCGGGCCCTCGACGCCGACGTCCGCCGGTCAGCACGCCGTAGAAGCCGATCACCGCCGACAGGTCAGGGATGCCGGCGGACGCGCGTCGAAGTCGACGCACATTCGGCCCGACAGAATACGGGTATGACCGAAGCTACGACTGCGACCGACCCAACCACCTTCAGAGCCCAGTTTCCCGTGCTCGAGCGGCTCTCCTACCTGAACGCCGGGACAGAGGGCCCGATCCCGCGCGCCGCGGCGGAGGCGGTGCGCGAGCGCATCGCTGTCGAGGCCGACGGGGGCCGCTGCGGCCGGCCGTACTTCGAAGGCCTGATGGAGCTGGCGGCGCGGGCGCGCGCGGGCTACGCGACCGCGCTCGGGTGCGATCCGTCCGAGGTTGCGCTGACCGGCTCGACGACCGACGGCGTCAACACCGTGATCGCGGGCCTCGACCTGCGACCCGGCGAGGAGATCGTGACCTCGGACCAGGAGCATCCCGGCCTGCTGGCGCCGCTCGGGCGAGCCCGGCGCCGGCACAGGGTCAAGATCCGGGTCGTCCCGTTCGCCGAGATCGCCGGCGAGGTGTCGACTGCGACGCGACTGGTCGCGTGCTCGCACGTGTCGTGGGTCGGGGGCGAGGTCGCGGACGTGGCGGCTTTGGCGTCCACCGGCGTGCCGGTGCTGCTCGATGCCGCGCAGGCGCTCGGGGCGGTCCCGCTCGCCGTGCGGGCGCTGGGGTGCGACTTCTACGCCGGCTCGGGTCAGAAGTGGCTGTGCGGTCCCGAGGGCAGCGGGGCCCTGTACGTGCGCGAGGAGCGGCTCGAGGAGCTGCTCGTGCCGTGGCCTGGTTACGGCTCGGTGGCGGATCCGGCCAACGCGCTCGAGTTCGAGCAGGCCGACGGGGTCAAGCGCTTCGACCACGGGTTCCCGGCCGGGATGCGCAGCGCATGGGCCGCAGCCTCGCTCGGGGTGTTCGAGGAGGCGGGCTGGGACTGGGTGTATGAGCGGGCGGCCTCGCTCGCCGCCGCGCTTGCGGAGCGGCTGGCCGAGCGGGGGCTTTCGGTCTCGCCTCGGGGCCGTTCGACGCTCGTCTCCTGGGCCGCGGAGGACGCGGACGCCGAGGTGGCGCGGCTCGCCGGCGAAGGCGTGATCGTCCGCAGCATCCCCGCGTTCGGGCTCGTACGCGCCTCGGTCGGGGCGTGGACGTCGGAGGAGGAGATCGAGCGACTCGTCGGGCTCGCCGCTCGCTGAAGCCCGTTCAGGCGGTGCTCATCACGCCGAGGCCGGCCAGAAGTTCGGATCCATTACGGCATCGCCCGCGTGGTGGGGGCCGAACACGAGGAACTCGAGTCCGTCGGGCCCGGCCTCGAACGCGCGCGCGGAGCCCGGGGCGATCCGGATCGCGTCGAGCGGGCGAACGTCCTCGATCTCGTCGTCGATCCTCAGTCTGCCGGTGCCGGCGAGGATGACGAACACCTCCTCGGCGTGCTGGTGGCGGTGACCGAACGCCTGGCGCACGCCGGCCCGCAGGCGCTGGTGGCTGACGCCCGTGCGGGCGGTGGCGAGTGGCCGGTTTGCGAACCGCGCCTCGCCCTGCTCGCCCAAACCGAACCGCTTCGCCATGTCCTCGACGTCGCTCTCCAGGTTTAGGTGCGTGTATCCGGTGCCGCCGGCGAGGTAGCCGACGCCGCCGAGGGGCTCGAGCTCGGTCAATTCGGGCGGCTGCGCGAGCATTGCGCCGACCTCGGCGATCTGGGCCTTGCCCTCGTCGGTCTCGAGCTGCTCGAGCGAGGCGTCGAGCGCCTCCTGGCTCAGCCACAGCTCGGTCACCCAGACCACGTCGGGCTCCGAGCGCGACCGGTTGATCACGTACAGCTCGCACCCACCGGTGTCGCGCAGCGAGTCGGCGGCGCGCAGCAGCAGCTGCTCCACCTCTTCGCCGCGCCCCGGCTGCGCGGTGAACTTGACGTACCGTCCGACTCCCGACACCGGAGGTAATCCTAGGGAGTTGCGGTGTCAGCTGAGCGCCGGCTCGGCCCGGAGCTCGACCTCGTTCGAGAGCAGCTCGCGCTCGAGCTCACCGTCCGATCCGATCCGGTAGGCCCCGGTCCGTGCGAGCGGCGGCGAATAGGCGTGGATCGTGACCGCCGGCGCGTCGCCGGCGTGCAGGACCCGGTGGATCGCGACGGCGGGCACGGTGAACACCTGGCCGGCGCCGAGCACGCGCGAGCGCGGTTCATCGCCGAGCCGGAGGCGGTCTTCGCGTACCCGGCCCGAGATCACCGCGATCGCGGCCGACGACTCGTCGTGGTCGTGGAACCCCGTGTCTTGGTCCTCGCTCCAGCAGATCAGCCAGGCGTTGACGTCCTCGTCGTCGACGATCTGCTCGTACACGCGGGCGTCGGTGGCGTGGCGGACGAGGTGGCGCCAGCGGTCGGGGGAGGCGGCGAGGTCGCTCACGAAGCGCTCGAGCTCTGCAAGGGTCAGGGCCATCGTGGGTCGGATACTACACTAATTCAATCGACTTAGGCTAGGCGGATGTGAGGCGTGCTGGAAATCCGCCATATCGGCGGATTTTCCAGCACGGCATCAGAATCCGAACTCGTATGATGCGCCGGCTGTTATTCGCACTCGCCACCAGCGAACGGTTCGAGCAGATCGTTCGCGCGGCCCCCGGGGGCGAGAAGGCCGCGTATCGGCTGGCGTCGCGCCACGTCGCCGGCGGCACCGCGGAAGACGCGCTCGCCACCGCGCGTCGCCTCGCCGCGCAGGGCGTGCTCAGCTCGATCGACTTCTTCGGCGAGAACGTCACCGACCGGGGCGAGGCCGATCGCGTGGCGGACGCATACGTCGCGCTGGCCGCCCGCATCGAAGCGGGGACGTACCTTTCGATCGATCTGTCGCACATCGCCGTCGACGAGGCGGGCGACGGCCCGTGGCGCCGGCTCGAGCGGATCGCGGCGGCGCTCCCGGTGGGCGCGCGCGTCCAGGTCGGCGCCGAGCAGGCCGCGCGGACCGACCGGATCCTCGACGCGGTGCTCGCGGTGGCGGGCGCCGGCGGAGCGGTGGCGGCCACGATCCAGGCCAATCTCCGCCGCAGCCCGGCGGATGCGGGCAGACTCGCCGAGGCGGGCGTGCCGATCCGCCTGGTCAAGGGCGCGTATGTCGAGACACCGGCGCTCGCCCATCCGTGGGGGGACGCCACCGACCTGGCCTTCATCGACCTCGCATACGCGCTCCACCGCGCCGGCGCCACCCTGTCGCTGGCCACGCACGATCCGGTGGTCCGCGAGGCGCTGTTGCCGGCGCTGCCCGGGGCGGGCGTGGAGATGTTGCTCGGCGTCCGCCCGGACGACCTCGGGCGCCTGGTCGCGCGCACTATTCCGGTGCGCGTGTACGTGCCGTTCGGCGGGGGCTGGTTCCGCTACGCGATGCGCCGCGCCGCCGAGTCCCGTGGCGCGAGCTGACGCGAGCCCCCGCGAACAAATCCCCCAAAGATCATCAGGTTCTTCCTCCGGTGGCTCGGCTACCTGCGACGTTGGGATTCCCGCTGTGACAACCCGTAAACGTCTGGCGCCCGGGCGCCCGGTACAACTAGGGGATGCGCGACTCCGAGTTGCTGCTCCGCCGAGCCAGGCGACCGCTGGTGATCGGGATGGGGGGCGGGGGCGATGTCGTCGGCGCGCTCGCCACCGCCGAGCTCGTCCGGCTCTACGACGGCGGTGATCCGGTGCTCGGCGGCCTGACCTGGGAGCGCCGGCCGTTCGACCCAGTGCCCGGCCCCCGCACGGCCGCCGAGATCACCGACGCCGAGGAGCTCGCGCCAGGCATCCTGCTGGCCGGCCCCGACACCCGCCTGCGCGACCGGGATGTGTTCTTCGCCGAATCGCGGATGGCCGAGTTTCTCGGACAGCGCACGCTGCTGATCGACATCAACGACGGCCCCGCCTCGGTCGCGGACGGACTCGCGCAGGCGATGGCCGCGCTCAAGTGCGACCTGCTTGTACTTGTCGACGTCGGCGGCGACGTGGTGGCGCGCGGCGACGAGCCGGGACTTCGCAGTCCGCTGTGTGACGCGGTGATGCTCGCCGCCGGCGGGCGCCTCTCCAGCCGCGGCCGGCCGGTGCTGCTCGGGATCTTCGGGATCGGGTGCGACGCGGAGCTGACGCCCGGCGAGGTGCTCGCGCGGCTGTCCGAGGTCGCGGCCGCCGGCGGGCTGTGCGGGGCTCGCGGCCTGACCGGCCCGGTGGCCGAGCGGATGGAGGCGGCGATCGAGCTGGTCAGCACCGAGGCCAGCGCGCAGGCGGTCCGCGCCTTCCGCGGCGCCGCCGGCCGGGCGACGATCCGTGGCGGGACCCGGACGCTCGAGCTGAACCCGGCGGCGGCGCTGACGTTCTACCTCGACGTCGACATCACGATCAAGATCGCGGGCAGGCTGGCCCAGGCGGTCGCCGGCGCCGGCAACCTCGAGGAGGCCAACGACGCGCTCAACCTGCTCGGGGTCGGGACCGAGCTCGACTACGAGCGCGAGGCGGCCGGCGCTGCGACGGGTTCTTAGTCGAACGGTCGGCGGCGCCCGGCGGCGGCGCCTTAGCTCGCCGGCCGCTTGAACGCCGACGCGTAGTCGACGCCCTCGACCTCGATCGCCACGTTCACCGTCTTGCAGCGCGCGCACTTGATGCGCAGCTTGCGGTTCATGTACTCGGGCGGCATCGCGGTCGCGAGCACGTTGCCGCACTCGGCGCACAGGTAGTCGTCGGGACCGTTGCCGGTGAACACCGGCCGGCCGGCGCTCTCCTGGACCGCGGTCCCGCCGTCGCGGGGCACCTCGCCCTCGAGCACGTGTCTCATCGCGATGATCGCCATCGAGGTCGGCCCTACAGCGCCGCCAGCTTCCCGGTGAAGTCGTTGATCAGCGCGTCGAGCACGCTCTGGACGACGCCCTCGCCCATCGAGGCCGCCTTGCCCGTGATCTGCGCGGCGGTGTGAATCTTGCCGCCGCCGTTCCCGAGCGAGAACGTCACGTCCGCGTTGGCGTACCCCTGGCCGCCGGCCTCGCGTGACTTGACCTGGAGCACGGCGCGGTGGGCCTCGGGATCCTGTTCGACGACCGCGACGGTCCCCGCGAAGGTCATCGACATTGCGCCCATCTTCACCTTGATCTGCGCCTTGACGCTCTCGGGTCCGGTCGCCTCGGTGACGGTTCCGCCCTCGACGCACGGGATCAGCCGCTCGAGGTCGAGGACCGTGTTCCAGTTGTGCTCGATCGGCTTGCCGTTCTCGTACGAGTGGTCCAGTTCAACCATGTCGATGTCTCCTTGAGTCGAGGGTTCGCGTCAATGTGAAAGAGTTGCCGGCCATGACACCCGAATCAGGCACTTATTCCCTGGGCCCCGGCAGCGGAGTCCTGTCGATCCGGACCACCCGGCAAGGCGCCGCCTCGAAGGCCGGCCACGACCTCCGGATCGAGGTCGGGTCGTGGGAAGCCGAGTTCAAGCTGGGCGAGGGGCCCGAGCAATCCGCGATGACGCTCGCCGCCGACTCTCGCTCGCTGCGCGTGATCGAGGGCACCGGCGGCATCAAGTCGCTCACCGGCGACGACATGGCCAGCATCCAGAAGACGATCGGCGACGAGGTGCTGAAGGGCTGCGCGATCGAGTTCCGTTCGAGCGAGGTCCGCGGCGCGTCCGGCGGCGGCGTGAGCGTGCGCGGCGAGCTCGATCTCAATGGACGGACGGCTCCGGTCACGTTCGATCTCGCGCTCGGCGACGACGGGCGCGTGACCGGCAGCGCGGCGGTGAAGCAGACCGATTTCGGGATGAAGCCGTACTCGGCGCTGTTCGGGGCGCTCAAGGTCGCCGACGAGGTCACGGTCGCGATCGACGCCAAGCTGGCCTAGGTTTCCTTGTACACGGTCTGGGCGTCGAGCCCGCCCTCGACCCCGCGTGGCAGGGCGCCGGTGCCGTGCGCGTACAGCGCGATGTCGGCGATCGTCTTCGGCTGCGCCGGATCGGCGCTCGAGACGAACGCGCCGTTATCCCAGGTGATCGTGTCGGGCGTGGTGTCGAGCGCGGCGGCGGCGAGCAGCTGCGCCTTAGCCAGGATCTTGCCGGTGGTGACCTCGATCGCCGACGGCGTCTTCGCCGACGGGGTCGTGTTGAAGCCGTGGCCGGCGCCGAACCGGTCGGCGTCCGCCGGCACCACTTTGACGTCGAGGGGCGGTACGCCGAGGTGGTCGGCGACGAGCTGCGCGTAGCGGGCCTCTTCGCCGTCGGACTCGGTGCTCAGGCTGAGCACCATCTTGCCGGTCGGGTGCACCCGCAGGAACACCGCCCGGTATGCCTCATCGGCCATCACCGAACCTCCTTGCCGTCGTTGTTCGCGGGTCGCCGCGCTTCGCGCTCGAGCCGCCGCCGTTCCTGATGGGCGGTCAGCGCGTTGTGCTCCTCGAGGTCGCAGAAGCTCGGCTGCGGGCCGCCGAGCGGGTGCGGCGGCACCGCCGGGCGGTCGCACCCCGGGTAGATGCAGATCTTTACCGGCGCTTCGCTCACCCGATCGACCATCCCGGCGAGGTCCGGCCCCGGCTCGGTCCGTAGCCGCTCGGCATCGCGACCGAACTGCCCGGCACCGGCGTCGCGCTCGGCCACGGCTCCTCCTCGGGCTCCGGCGCCGAGACAGCGGGTAGATCACGGGCGTGTGAGGTGCCGATCGCGTCCGCCACTTCGTCGAGCGCCTCGAGCGTGTGGCCACTCACCAAGGCGTCGCAATGCGGCAACGCCGCGACCAGCCCTCCGGCCCGAGCCTCGAAGCCGCGTGCGCTGATCCGCGG
>Ga0335078_10017877_pt1 | contig 10545 bp, 9 predicted proteins | sample Lox_Sample_32_FD_206711 | JGI IMG/M metagenome (GOLD analysis project Ga0335078, IMG submission 206711) | Soil microbial communities from Loxahatchee National Wildlife Refuge, Florida, United States - Lox_Sample_3.2 | ecosystem: Environmental > Terrestrial > Soil > Wetlands | place: USA: Florida...
CGGAAATGGTGTTGCCGTTATTGGTCAGCGTCGCTGGGCTGCCGTCGCTGACGATCTTGTTCTCCAGATCATCTCCCAGAGTCAGTTTGCCCTTGCCGGTGAGCGTGACACTGCCCGCGATGAATATGTCGGTGGGATCGCCCGTCGATTGCAGATCGATCGCGCCGGTATTGTTGAATGTCGTGTTGGCGGCATCGGTGCCAAGGTCCAACTCCCCCAGATTGCCGACATTGACCGTCCCGGCCAGCGTGCCCTTGCCGGTCCCGGTGCCGGCCGCGACATCGAGCGACCAGGTCGGATGTATGTCCAGCGTTGCGCCCTTCGCCATCTGCAGCGTGCCGACCACATCGGCTTGCGAAACCGTGACCGTATAAGTCCCCGTCGCCGTGATCAGCGCGGTGTCGCCGAAGCTCGACGGCACGCCGTTGTTCCAATTCGCCGCAGTGTCGAAGTTGCCGCCCGCCGTGTTGATCCAGGTCGTGGTGGTCATTCGCGTTCTCCTCGACGGATCGGCATTTTCGGTCCCTGGGAAGGAAACCGACCTGGCATCGATCGCCCTCCAACACAGTCGCAAAAATGCATTGGATTGTATATGGGGCACCGAGACGCGCACGAGCGCTGGTAAGAGGCAGTTGGTTACTGCGTGCGGAATAAGGGGGCGGATTTGGGTGACCAGCAGCGGCAGAGGGTGATTTGCCGGCACTCACGAATCATACCCTGATGCAATCGAGGCTGCCGCACGCGGTCCCCGACGTCTGAAAGCGGCCCCTAACGAACATGTCGGCGCGTCCGCTTCATGTCCGCTTTCGGCAAAGCAGACATCGTCGGATGACGTTTATACGCTCGCCTCTCTTCGCGGGTTGTCTCGCCCGGCCCTGTATCGCCAGAGGCGCCTGAGGACGCGCTAGCGAAATGGTCACACCATTGCGCGAACGCCGCCATGACTGGCGGCGTCGAAATTCTCAACAAAGGGTTTGATTTGGCGTGGCGTGCGAAGCGGGCGTGCCGTTCGCATGGAAAGATGGAACCAAAACGACCCTAATGTCCGCTGCCCAATTGATCTGGATCAAGGTCCGTACCCGTGATCGGCCACTTAAGTATCGCTTGCCACACCGGGAGGGCGAATAACGTTCTCCCTAGCGAAAGGAATAAACAGTCAATGAATAGAATCCGGAATGCCTTGCTTGGTTCGTTCGCTGTGATCGCCGCCGCGACAACGATCAGTGCGCCGGCAATGGCGCAGCAGCAGCAAAAGCCCAACATCCTGATCATTTGGGGCGATGATATCGGCCAGTTCAATGTCAGCGCCTACAACATGGGTATGATGGGCTACAGAACGCCGAATATCGATAGCATTGCCCAGCAAGGTGCACTGTTCACGGACTGGTACGGCCAGCAGAGCTGCACCGCCGGCCGCGCGGCGTTCATCACCGGCCAATCGCCTATCCGCACCGGGCTTACCAAAGTCGGCCTGCCAGGGGCAGCGGAGGGCCTGAAGAAAGAAGACCCGACAATCGCTGAGCTGCTCAAGCCATTGGGCTATGCGACCGGTCAGTTCGGCAAGAACCACCTCGGCGACCGCAACGACATGCTGCCGACGGTACACGGGTTCGATGAGTGGCTGGGCAATCTCTACCACCTCAACGCCGAGGAGGAACCGGAGAACGTCGACTATCCGAAGAACCCGGCCTTCAGGGCGAAATTCGGGCCGCGCGGCGTGATGCACTGCTTCGCGACAAGTACGGACGATCCCACCGTCGACCCACGCTTCGGCAAGGTCGGCAAGCAAAAATGCGAGGATACCGGCCCGCTGACCACAAAACGCATGGAGACGATTGACGAGGAAGTTACCGCCGGGGCGATCAATTTCATGGATAAGGCGGCGAAGGATCACAAGCCATTCTTTGTCTGGTGGAACTCCTCCCGCATGCACGTCTTCACGCACCTCAAGAAGGAAAGTGAGGGCAAGACCGGCCTGGGGATCTATGCTGACGGCATGGTCGAGCACGACGGCCAAGTCGGCGAACTGCTCGCCGAGCTCAAGAAACTGGGCGTCGATAATAACACTATCGTGATGTATTCCACCGACAACGGCGCGGAGTTCTTCACTTGGCCCGATGGCGGAACGACTATGTTCCGCGGCGAGAAGAATGCGCAATGGGAGGGCGGATTTCGGGTCCCCACGCTCATCCGCTGGCCCGGCGTCATCAAACCCGGCACCATCATCAACCAGATGGGCGCGCACGAGGACATGATGCCAACCTTGCTCGCGGCGGCGGGCGACACCACCGTCAAGGAGGACTTGCTCAAGGGTCAGAAGGTCGGCGACATGACCTATAAGGTCCATCTTGACGGCTACAACCTGTTGCCTTTCCTGAAAGGCGACGAGGAGGAATGGCCACGTCACGAGTTCATTTACTGGACCGACGACGGCAGCGTCGCGGCGTTGCGCTACGACAACTGGAAGCTCACCTTCTTGCGGCAGAATGCCATCGGATTCAAAGTGTGGGAGCAACCGTTTGAGACACTGCGCTGGCCGATGCTCACCAATTTGCGCATGGACCCGTTCGAGCGCGCCTCGGATGAGTCGATTGGTCACACAAAATGGGCCGCGGAGCGAATGTTCGTGTTAGCGCCCGCAGGCGCCTATGTGGCTCAGTGGCTGCAGAGCTTCCGTGAATTTCCGCCGCGCCAGAAACCCGGCAGCTTCAGCCTCGATCGCGTGATGGAGGCGGTAACATCCGACGGCCGAGGCAACAACTGACCGCAAGATTGATCTGATTATCTGGGGGCTGCAGCCGATCAATGCGGTTGCGGCCCCCGATGACATCAAGTCACAAGGTCCGGGCGAATAGAGGCGGTTGATCGGACTTCGCCGACAAAACAGGATTGCACAATGCTTGAAAAGTACAGCGTGCCGCAAAAGCTGCACGCAAAGTCCGGCGGCCAGTTCCACGTCATGGCCAAACCCGCCGGGTCGTCGTGCAACCTCGATTGCAAATATTGCTTCTATTTGAGCAAGGAAACGTTGCGCAACGGCCCCGGCACGGGCCAGATGAGTGAAGACACGCTCGATGTCTTCATCAAGCAATATATCGAAGGCACGACCGGCCCACAGGTGGTCTTTTCATGGCAGGGCGGCGAACCGACGCTGCGCGGGCTTGACTTTTATCGGCGCGTGGTTGCGCTGCAGAAGAAATACGCAAAAGCCAATCAGCGCATCGAAAACGATCTGCAGACCAATGGCGTTCTGCTCAACGAGGAATGGGCAAGGTTTCTTAAAGAGCAGCGCTTTCTTGTCGGGTTGAGCATCGACGGCCCGCGTGAACTGCACGACCGGTTTCGCGTCAACAAGGGCGGTGCGCCGACCTTCGACAAAGTGATGGCCGCCGCGAAGCTGCTGCGTAAATTCGGCGTGCCCTTCAATACGCTTACCTGCGTCCACCGGCTCAACGCGTCGCGGCCGCTCGACGTTTATCGGTTTCTGCGCAGCGAGCTTGATTCGACCTACATGCAGTTCATTCCGATCGTGCAGCTCAAGGAATTCGAAACGACGGCCCCCCAAAAATGGGACGAATCACGGCTGCCGATCGTTGGCAGCCCGGAGGCGCACCCCGGTCATCCCAACTCCGTCGTCGCTGACTGGTCCGTCGATCCAGAAGACTATGGATACTTTCTATCGAGGGTGTTCGACGAATGGCGGCGCAAGGATTTTGGCAAAGTTCTGGTCAATCACTTCGAGACGCTTGTGGCCCAGCACTTGGGGCTTCCCTCGCAGCTTTGCATCTATAACGAGTTCTGCGGCAAAGGCGTCGCGCTGGAGCACGATGGCAGCGTCTATTCCTGCGATCATTACGTTTATCCGGAATACCGCTTGGGAACCGTGCGGGATAAAACGCTGGCAGAAATGGTTTTCTCTCCCGAGCAGGTCAAGTTCGGCTTTGCCAAATCCGAAACATTGCCGCGCTACTGCCGCGAGTGCCCTTATCTCCAGGACTGCTGGGGCGAATGTCCAAAGAACCGCCTGATCCGCACGCCGGACGGCGAGCCGGGCCTCAACTATCTGTGCGCGGGACTGAAAAAGTTCTACAATCACGCGCTGCCTGAGGTGAACCGGATCGCGGACGAAATTCGCCGGCGGCAGAACTCAAACGTATTGGTCAATCATGGTGGGATACTTTGCGACCAGCGCAATGACCGCGCGGCCATTTAATAGGGTCCGGAACGTCGCCTGTTGGCCCCCATAACGAACATGTCGGCGCGTCCGCTTCCTGGCCGTTTTCGGGCGGAGTGTTGCGCCATCAAACTTCCGCGCTCATTCAGATTGTCGCGCGCGCCGCGTTAGAGATTTCTTTCCGAGGCGCTCCGTCCCCCTCACCTGGCCGCTCCGCGGCCGCCCTCTCTCCATGGGGAGAGGTGATGAATAACTCAATAAAGCCCGGTCAAGCCGTGGCTGGCGACGATCTCGCCCATCTGGTCGCTACGCGCGATGTGAGCATGCAGTACCGCGCCAAGATCGCGGTGCAGTTCGGCCGGGGTGCGTTCGGCTCTGGGCTTGATCTGCGCGCTGAGATAGGCGCCTTCCTCGCGGTTGAGCGCAACCAGGGCCTTGCCGAACGGCAGTTGCATGCGCTCGTAACGCTTAAGCCCGGCGGCAATCTCGCCGCCGGCTTCGGCGATGCTGTCGGCAAGGCAGGCGGCATCGAGCGCGGCCTTGGTGGTGCCGGCGCCGGCGTGGGGCCGGGCGACAAAGGCCGCGTCGCCGGCAAGCGCTACTCGGCCGAACACCATGCGCGGCGAATCCAGATCGTAGATCGGCTGGAAGAACGGCGTCGTGCGCTCGAGAATGGCGGCAATCTGCGGGGCGATGAGACGGTTGGCGTCGGCTTTGATCCGCGCGATCACGTCGGGCCGGATCAGCGGCGGTGGGATGCCGGCGGCATGGTAGTGACCGGCCTCGTCGGTGCAGATATCGATGAGCGCGGCGGCATCGGTCGGCCGGTACCAAATAATGTTGTAGGCGCGTCGGCCGATGGCCGTGTCGTTATCGCGTCCCGGCACCGGATAGCTGATCAGCTGCTCACCGTCCGGCAGGCAGAAGGCGTAAAGATCGACCAGTTCGCGCCATAGTTCAGGTGGTACGTCGGCCTCGTCGAGCACCGCGCGCCAGGCGACATAGCCGGCATAGGCCGGCTCGACCCCGGGCAGAAATTGCGCGCGCACCGTCGAGCGTAGGCCGTCGGCGCCGATCAGGAGGTCGCCGCGCTCGCTCGTGCCGTCGGCGAAGATCGCGGCGACGCTGTGCGCATCCTGTTCGACCCGCGTGAGCCTTTTGCCGAACCGATAGGTCTGCGCCGGCAGCGCATCGAGGAGCGCGCGGTAGAGCCGCGACCAGCCGCTCAGTGTGCGCGCCATCGGCTGTTCGATGATGATCTTGCCGTGGCCATCGAGGCAGACGCCGCGCGGCGGCGTAATGCCCATCGACTCGTCGAAATCGATGCCCGCTCGCTTGAGGATGGCGATGAGCTGCGGATGCGTGCCGAGCCCGACGCCGCGGCTCGCCAGTTCCTCGTCGTTGCGCTCGAATATCGCGGCGTCCCAGCCGATCGAGCGCAACAGATGCGCGACCATGAGCCCGCCCAGCGAGCCGCCGATAATGAGCGCGCGCATCAGGACGCCGCTACGCGGATGGACCGACGAGGATCACGGCAGCGCCCAAGCCAATTCGTCGTGGCCGGGCTTGTAATCCATGTTGGTGGCGGCCGGATTGCGGTTGATCAGCGGCCGGCCATACATCGGATTGGTGGCGCTGCGGGTCTCGTGCTCGACGGTGAACAGCACTTCCTTGGTGTCGAGGTCGATCACGTCCTTGAAGCGGTACTGGTAATCGTTGTCTTCGATGGTGATCAGGCCGAGGTCGAGCAGCTTCCGATACGGCCGGGAAAAGTTGGTGAGATAGATTTGCACGTGGTGGCCGTCATAGACCGCTTCCGGCGCGTCGGTCTCGCGGAAATAGAAATACTGGTTCTCGCCGACCTGGACTTTCGTCTCCGGCCCGGCGCCGTTCTTCTTCACCTCCGCCGGCGCTTCCAGCACGTCGCGGTAGAAGCGGGCGATGCGCTCCGCCGTGCCCGGCCGCACGTCGAAACGCACATAAGGCATGCCGAGCTGAACGCGGCCGAAGCGGGCGGGGTCCGGCTCATGCACGGTGATGCGGTTGCCCCACGGGCACACCGCCTCGACGCCGTCGTTGCTCTCGCGGAACTGGAACTTGCTGCCGTCGAGCGCCTTCTTCACCCTGTTGAGCCGCTTCAACAATGCCTCGCGATCCGGCATCACCAGTCCGGTGGTGCCGCGTAAGACTTCGGGCCTGCCCATCGGCAGGTGGAATTGGCTCATGCCGCAATTGACCCACATATTGCCGGCGCCGGTGTTGAGGAACGGATCACGCGTGTAGCCGAGCCCGGTGATGTAGAAATGCGTCGCCTTGTGCTGGTCGTCGATAGAGACATTGACGTGGCCGATGCCGACGGCATTGCCGATGTCCTGCGCGGCGCGGTCGTAAGTTTTGTCGAGCATGGTGATTTTCCTTCCCTGCCCGATATTAGGCGCGACAGGGTGGGCGCTCAACAGCACTCTTAAGCGTTAGAATGGGCCGGACCAGGGAGACGCGACATGGCCCTTCGAACGCCGAGCGTGACGGGATTTGAGAAGCGCGGCCATCCGGTGGCGTCGCGGCGCAAGTTTCTGCGCCGTATGGCGGTTGCGGTGGGGTTGTGGCTGATACTGACGGCCGGCGGTCTGGCCATTGGGATTGCCGGCTATGCCTATTTCGAGGGCATGTCGTTTGTCGATGCCTTCGTCAATGCGGCGATGATCCTGTCCGGGATGGGCCCGATGGGCGAGCTGAAGACGACCGGCGGCAAGGTCTTTGCCGGACTGTATGCGATATTTTCCGGGCTGGTCATCATCATCGCGACCGGTTTTGTGCTGGCGCCGATCTTCCATCGTGTGTTGCACCGTTTTCACGTCGAGACGACGCAGGACTGACCTCACTGCGGCTCGATGCCGGCGGCGCGGATGACTTTGCCCCACTTCTCCCTCTGCTCGGTAATGAAAGCGCGAAATTCGTCCGGTGTGTCCCATTGCGCGACGATGCCGAGCGCCTTGAAGCGCTCGGCGGTTTCCGGACGCTTGAGATCGGCGACCAGTGCGGCATTGAGCTTGTTGATAATGTCTTTGGGGGTTCCGGCGCGGGCAAAAACGCCCTGCCAGCTGCTGCCGTCGTAGCCCGGCACGGTCTCGGCCACCGCCGGTACGTTCGGAAAGTCCGGATCGCGCTTTTCGGACAATACCGCAAGGAGCTTCAGCTTGCCGGACTGGATCAGCGGCAGCGCGGGTGTGAGATCGGCGAACTCCATGGAGATATTGCCGCTGGCGACATCGGTCAGTCCTGGAACTGCGCCCTTATAGGGAACGTGACGGATGTTGGTTCCGGTCGCGAGCTTGAATTGCTCGGCGAATATTTGATGCGGAGTGCCGATCCCCGCCGAGGCATAGGTCAGAGCGCCGGGCTGCGCCTTGGCGAGTGCAATGAGCTCCGACACCGAATTCACCTGCAGCGATGGCGAAACTACCAGACAGAATTTGGTAAGGCCGACAAGGACCACGGGATCGAAGTCTTTGTCCAGGTCGTAAGAGACCGACTTCATGACGAATGGCAGCACCGTGATCCCCGACGGCGCATGCAGCAGCGTATAGCCGTCGGGATTGGCTTTCGCGGCAAAGGAGATGCCGATCTCGCCGCCGGCGCCGGTCTTGTTCTCGACGACGAAACTGCCGTGGAGCGTGCGGCCCAGCACGTCGGCCTCGTAGCGGGCCAAAAGATCGTTCGAAGCACCTGGCGGAAACGGCACGACGATGCTTACCGGCCGCGTCGGATAATCGTCTGCGGCGCGCGCCGGCTGGCAGCACAGGACCGTGGCCGCATAAGCCGCCAGCGCAAGGACAGCCACTTTAACACCTACTGCGTTCATGCTCGTCTCCCCGGGTCGCAGAGAGCCCATAGCAAAACGGCATGTCGACGCAGGCGCAAGGGTGTTAGATAGGGAAGCGGCATTCGGGGGGCACGGCGCGGTGTCGAGCTTTTGGGAGAAACTTCAGCCGGCGTCCCGTCGCAGCGCTCACGCGCCGGCGAACGACACCAATTATCGGCTGCTCGTCCCGCTGATGCTCAATGTCGCGATCATCCAGGCCGTCTATGCCATCGTGCGCGTGACGACGTCGTACCGCGCCATCGAACTCGAATTGCCGGTGATTTGGCTCGGCATCATCTCGGCGACTTTCGCGATCCTGCCGATCATCTTCGCAGTGCAAGTGGGCCGCTATTTGGATCGCGGCAGGGATGCGCAGGCGGCCTGGATAGGCTCTAGCCTGCTGGTCATCGCTTGTGCCGGCTTTCGTTTCGCCGCCGGCTCGTTGCCATCGCTCCTTCTGCTGACGGCGCTGCTCGGCATTTCGCATATCCTGATCATGGCCAGTCAGCAGATGCTATGCGTCCGCTGTACCGGACCGCGCGGCCGCGACGCTGCCTTCGGCAATTATGTCATCGCCAGCGCCGTCGGGCAGGGGCTTGGTCCTTATCTGGTGGCGTGGGCCGGTGGCTCGGCGACATTGCCGCCGACCGATCGTCTGTTCGCCATCGGCTTGGTGGTGTCGTTGGGTTCGCTGGCGACTGCAGCCGCCATTCGGCCGGCTCCCGACCACATGACGCGAGCGAAAAGCAAGGAGGTCGTGCCGCTGCGGGAATTGCTCCGCCAGCGCGGATTGATGGCTTACCTCGTCGCCAGCGTCATCACCATGGCCGCGCAAGACCTGGTCACCATTTACCTGCCGCTGCTCGGCGCCGAAAAGAACATCAATGTGCGCGACATCGGCAGCCTGCTGACGGTTCGCTCGGTCGCGGCGTTGCTGTCGCGGATGGGTTATGTGCGGATCATCGCTCTGGTCGGCCGCCGGCCGCTGACGCTCGCCAGCATGGTGGGGTCGGCCATCGGCTTCGCCTGTCTCGCTTTGCCGGTGAAGCTTCCAGTGTTGTTCGCAGCGATGACGCTGACCGGCATTGCGCTGGGGATCGCGACGACGCTGAGCCTGACCAATGTCGTCGACCTCGCCTCGCCGGCGTCGATGGGCACCGTGATGTCGCTGCGCAATACCGGCAACCGGATCGGCCAGATGGCGGTCCCGTTTGCCGCCAGCCTGATCGCTGCCGCCAGCGGGGTCGGCGGCATTTTCCTGATCATCGCGCTTAGCCTCGTCGTCTCGGGCGCGGCCGTGCATTTCAGCGCGGAGGACCGCTGACCCCGGCGTCTTTACCAGTGCCGGTGCCAGCCGCCGTAATAACCGCGACTCCGCCAATACGGGCCTGGACCGTAATAACCATACGGGTAGGGCCCGTAATAGGGCGGCGGATATAATGGCGGCGGTGGCGGATAGCCGGGCGGATAGGGCCTGGGCGGCGGCGCGCCGAGGCTCGTTGCGATGATGTAGCCGCTCTGGCCCTGAAACGCGACCTGACACCAGGAGCCGCTGCAGCCGGCGACAGCAACCGGCGCGCCGGCAGGGATCGTTACGACGACAGGATAATTGGTGCCCGGTCCCTGGCGCAGATTGACATTGGTATTCACCGCGGCGGGTGGCGGCGGTCCGCCGGGAGGCGGTCCACCGGCCTGCGGCGGCGGCCCCGGTGGCGAGCCCCCTGGCATCCCGGGCGGCGGCCCGGATTGATCAGGCGCAGCTTGCGATGCATCCGGTGGAGGCGGCTCATCCGGTGGCGGCGGCGGAGCCGACTGCGCCGCGGGGGGCTGGTCGGAAGGCGCCGCCGGACCCGGTTGTGCCGTCGCGGATTGCGCCGAAACGACCGCAAGCACCGCGGCAGCGCCCGCGATGTGGGTCCATTTCGCCGGTACTATTCTGCCGTTCAAGACTTTGCGGAGCAAATAAGCCTCCCTATCATCATCGGCCGCATGCCGCGATCATCTTCAGGACGATTAGCGGCGAGATCACGGCGGCAGGTTCTGTAATTCCGGGAAAGGCGCATAGGCGGCGCCGGCGCAAAGGTTCTTTGAGGCGTCCGATTGATCCTTCGGCGCGTCGTTGAAGTGATCGAACCGCCCGGCCAGAAAGACTGCCGCGAGCTCTCTGATGCCGGCATATTCCGTGTTGTTCTTCTTCGCATTGAACTTCACACAGGCCACGTAGCGCGTTTCGCCGCCGGCCTGTTTCAACGCCGGCGGCGAGACCGCGGCGTCGCGAATTCCGGTGGGATCGTTCAGGTAGACATGCATCGCCGCCATGATATCGGCCTTGTAATTTGCTGGATAGGCGTTGACGCCGCTGTCGTCGTCATCGCTACCGTTGTGGAAAAGCTGATGGCTGCAGGCGCCAAGCGCAACCGCCACGCCGAGAAGCAGGGCCGCATGCCGCGCCGTTTTGCCGGTCATAGAACGATGCTCGTCAGCCGCCGCCCCCGACGGGTGTAATCCG
>Ga0335078_10017878_pt1 | contig 10545 bp, 6 predicted proteins | sample Lox_Sample_32_FD_206711 | JGI IMG/M metagenome (GOLD analysis project Ga0335078, IMG submission 206711) | Soil microbial communities from Loxahatchee National Wildlife Refuge, Florida, United States - Lox_Sample_3.2 | ecosystem: Environmental > Terrestrial > Soil > Wetlands | place: USA: Florida...
CCGAGGGACCGCCTCGCCGATCTCCAAGACCAGCCGAATCTCCTTCTTGCGCGCCCCGAACTGAAAGAAGCGCGACACATCCTGACACAGAGGACCGAGCCGGAACGCTTCCATTCTCAGGTCCAGCCTTCCGGCTTCCATCTTCGAGAAGTCCAAGACGTCGTTCAGAATGCGCAAGAGCGATTCCGCGGAACTCTTGGCCGTCTCCAAGTAGTCTCGCTGCTCGACATTGAGTTCGGTATCCAGCGCCAGGTTGGTCATCCCGAGAATACCGTTCATGGGCGTGCGGATTTCGTGACTGAGGTTGGCCATGAATTTCGATTTGGCCGCTGTAGCCCGTTCAGCCGCGATTTTGGCTGTATGGAGCCGCGCCGCCAGCCAAAGCACAGCCGCCATCCCCACCACGAACAGGCCTAGCGCCAACAGCAGGAAACGGTTGTTGCGCCGGGCCGCGGCTACCAGGTCCAGCACCGTGGATTCGTGGAATGGATTGGCGTACCAGCGAAATTGTATGGTGGTCAGCGATCCGTCGTTGGCCATTTCGCCGATAGCCGAGCGCAACTGGTCGGCCGCCCACTCCGCGCCCGCCTTCGCCCGCGACGCCCCCACCCCGGAAAGCAGCCGCGCCTGCGCCAGCGGATAAAACACCAATTCGGCGCCGCATTCTTCCGTCGAGGCGCGGTATGAGTCGATGGGGCTTCCTGGAAGCACAATCGCATCCAGTTGGCGCTTGCAGAGTGTCTGCAGCGCCATCCGACGCTCCGCCAATTTGAGCAGGATCGCCCGCGGATACGTCTCGGTTGCGACCCGCCCAGCCAAACCAGCCGGAAAGCCCAACCTCAGGCCCGCCAGATCCTCATGCTGGCCGATGTGCCGGTCTTTCAGGGACACCATCCAGAAGGAGTTTTCCTCGTACGGCTCGCTGATGTAGAAGTGCTTCAGCCGGTCCGGAGTCCGCGCCAGGAGCGGCCACAAATCCACCCTCCCGCTCATCAGAGCCGCATCCGGCCCTTCCGGAGCTTCCACCCATCGCAACGCAATTCCAGCATGTTCCGCGGCCACCCGGACAATGTCGATCGTGGGCCCGTACGGCTCCCCCTTCGGGGAGACCATCTGCCGCGGCGGCGAGTTCTGGAATCCCATCCGATAGATCCGCGGTGGCATGATTGTCTGGTGCTGCCACCAGACAGCCCCGCATCCGGCGACGGCGCACCCGAGCGTCACTATCCATCGTGCCCTCTTGCGCCTAGAAGGTTTCAACCAAGGTGCCCACGTCGCACCCTGTTTCGCGGAGCTTATTCTCAGGGTGCATCCTCTACTCTCATATCGGCCATTTAAGACCTGTTTTACAGGCAAAATTTTGGCTTCGATATTGCCAGGGGCGAAGGGCGTCGCTACTGAGCCACGCCACGTGGATAATGAAGGTGCCCATCAGCATCATGATGGGCGCAACACCCATGCAGGGCCTGCCATTCTATCGGGTGAGCCCATCGCCTGGGACTCCGCCCCGACGGCAGGCGAGCGGATCACGAGCGTCGGAAACGGGCAGAGGCGTGGACGAGCCCATTCGGCGCCGATCGATGGCTTGGGCAATCGCGCCGCAGCCCCCGCGGCCCGGCCTGTGGGGGCACAGGCGCGTCGGGACACCGCGACACGCCCGAAGTCCGACCGGCTGGCCAGCGCCGACCGGGCGGCATATCGATCACCCCAGCTTGTACGGCGCGCGGTATGGATAACTCAACAGCCGGTTCGCGCTGGAGTTGTTGGTGAAGCGCTCGGTGCGCCAGTCCCACTCCAAGAGACTGCGCGTCTTGAGTGCGATGTTACCGATTAGCGTGGCACTGGTGGAACGGTGCCCGGTCAGCACGTCGGCGTGACACTTGCCGCGTGACTTGATGCAGTCGAGAAAGTTACGCGCGTGCGCCGTCGTATCCGCGCCGCGCGGTCCCTGAACCGATTCGGCTTGCATCGCCACCTTGCGATCGGAGTTCACCGCGCCGCCCCGTGAACGGTCGAGCGGGTTTCCGTATGCGTGGCCGTGGTCGTAGCCCTCATATAGATCGCTGAGCCTCTCCGGCGCCACGTCCCAACTCGTGTTGCGAACGTACATCGTGCCCTTTGTGCCGCGCAGTTCGACCTCGCAGGGAGAGCCGCTGGCAGAGGCGGCGTTGGCGTTGTACTGCTCGAACACCACCAGCGTCTTGCCGAACTGCCACAGCACTTGCAGTGTGTCTGGAATCTCACGATTGTCCCGGATACCGCCGAATCTGCCGCCGATGGCCGTTACGGCGGCGGGCGCCTCCTCGCCGAGGAACCAGCGGATCACATCCACGTAGTGGACTCCGAAATTCGTCAGTTGCCCGCCCGAGTAGTCGTAGAACCAGCGGAAGTTGTAAAACATGCGGTTCGGGTTATAGGGGACCTTCGGCGCAGGACCCAGCCACTGTTCCCACGCCCACGCGTCCGGCGGCGTCCCGTCCGGCGCGGCGCCAAGCCCGTTCGGCCATTCGTTCTTGATGTGGAAGCAGCGCGCCACCGTCACGTGTCCGAGGGCGCCGGAGCGAACGAAGTCCGCCGCTTCCATGTACGTCTTCCACGACCGCCGGTTGGTCCCGACCTGCGTTACGCGCTGTGTCTCATCCGCGACCTCGACCATCCTTCGGCCTTCGGCAATTGTCAGGCTGAGCGGTTTCTCGACGTACACGTCCTTGCTCGCGCGGCAGGCGTCCACGAACATCAGGGCGTGCCAGTGGTCCGGTGTCGCGATTACGACGGCATCCACGCGCCTGTCTTCGAGCAGTTTCTTGTACTCTTTGTATTTCTGCGGTGTGGTGCGCGATTTCTTAACCGCGAAATCCATGTAGTCGTCGCGCAGGTCGCACACCGCGACCGTCTCCGCGTCACCGTGCTCGAGGAATGCGTCGTGCACCTGGTCCCCGCGATTGCCCAGCCCGATATATCCGATGCCCAGACGATCGTTGGCGCCCAGGATGCGTGAATAACTCAGGGCCGTGGCCAGCGCAGCGCCGCGCGCCAGATTACGCCGCGTGAGTGGAGGCATATCAGCCTCATAGTACCAGCCCGAACGCAATGATGTTGGACGCCAAGAGATCACGCCGGCAGCGATCGACAGCTGGGCATCGCGCCACCTCCGCAGCCCACGACGCGGGCTGGCGGAGACGCCCCGCCGCCAGAGTCGCCGTCGTCCAGCGCGTGCCTTCTGGCCGCGGCCGCCGATGCCGGGCGCGGCGCGTCGACGCCCAGTTCGAAGCCGGCGGGGAATTTGCCCGCGTGGGCGCGACAGGGACGATTGAAGCGCCGGGAAAAAGGGCGGAACATACAAAAGCACTTCGGCGGCCGCGATCAACGGTTCGGGTACTCACGGCACCGACCGCGCCGCCCGGCTGGCCTGGGCGGCGGGCCGCAGCGAGCAGGCCGTCATAGTGCCGCTAACGTCGGTTGTGGGCGCGGCGTGAGGTCAGGATATGCGCCGTTCGACGGGCGCGCGTAGAGTTGGCCGACCCGGGGGCGGCAGAGGCGGCGCCCGGCGGAGATCCCATGGCTCGGCGATCGGGCCCCGGGGTCAGCGGGGCCGGCAGTGCTGCCCACTTCGCCGCGGGGTCTCGTGGGCGCAGCGGTCCGAACCGGACGGCGTGTGCCGCCGACCACCGCCTGGACGGCCGGGTCCTAGTGTAACGTCCCCAGGTTCGAATGTCAGCAGCGCAGGATCCGCGGGCCAGGGCGTTTGTGGTCGCCTCGGTTAAACCGGCAGCGCCACCCATCATGCCGGGCAGGATTCGGATGGGGATGAGTGGCGGTCCGGGGACCGCTTCTGCGGCGCAAGTCAGCGCCAGCAACATGAGCCTATGGGACCTGATGGCCAATGCTTACAACGTCAAGCCCTACCAAATCAACGGGGCGGCGTGGATCGCTTCGCAGCGGCAGTGGTGGACCAGACGGGGTTAACGAAGACGTACGACATCACGCTGGATTTCGCGCCCGAGAGCGGAGAGGCTCCACCGCTCACGATGGCCCTGCAGGAGAAGGTGGAGCCGAAAAGGGGCCAGCGGACCCGTGGGTGATCGACCACGTGGAGAACGTGCCGACCGAGAACTGAGTCATCTCGTCGTTACTGGCGCCGAACGCCGGGCCCGGGACCTGGAATCAGGCAAGCAGGCGCTCGGCCCGCGGTGAGTGGGCAACAGCTGCCGCAGGGTGGGCCGCTGCTTGGTCTACGAAAAGGACAAGCAATAGCGTACTGAAATAAACGGCGGACGCGGCACGTCCACCCAACTGCCACACCTTCGAGGCAGTGTTATAAGCCTCAGACCTATTCGTGCCGTAGCGCCACAAGGGGATCGACGCGGGCGGCTCGTAGCGCAGGCACCCAGGCCGCCATGAGCGCAGTTGCCAGCAACACCAACGCTGCCACCGTGAACGTCAAGGGATCTGACGGCGTAACCCCAAACAACTCCGCCCTTAGCAGCCTCATGATTCCGAGGGATGCTACGAGGCCGACGGCCACGCCCGCGATCGCCATTCGCGCCGCTTGCCCGAGCACCATCAGGACGGTATCGCGATTCCTGGCGCCTAAAGCTGAACGAATGCCGACCTCGTGAGTCCGCTGCTCCACGCTGTAGGACATTACCCCGTAGACTCCGACCGCCGCGAGCACAAGAGCGATGGCTGCGAACGATCCCAGGAGCAGCAGATTGAAATTCTGCCGCGCCGTCGAGTCCAGGCTTACCCGGTCCATGGCGCGAACTTTCGACGCCGGAAGTTGGTCGATTCCAAGTAACAGTTGCTGCGCAGCGCGGCTGAGGCTCATCGGCTCGACACCTTTGTGAGTCCGAATCAGGACGCCCGCCGGTTGCAGCCGGTTGACCAGCGCCATGGCTGAGTCGAGGACCTGCGAAGGCGCTTGATACATCACCGGCGCAGGCTCCACGTTTAAACGCCACGGCACATCGCCTACCACACCTGCAATCTCGGTGGGACCCGCATCGTATCCCGGACCCAATCCCGGACCTATCACAATCGTCTGCCCGACAGGGTTGCCGTTCGGCCAATACCGCCGAGCCATGGTCTCGCTGATCACCACCGTGCGTGTGGACTCCGTTTCGCGCAAGTACCTTCCAGCGAGCAGTGGAATCCGTAGCACCCGGAAGTATTGCGACGATACGATTAGCCACTGGACATCGCCGGTGAAACGGTAGTCCTCCAGCGGCTGCCTGCCCGGAATGCTGAACAGCATATCCTGTCCTCCCTCGAGGGGAAGCGCGCTGGCTAGCGCGGCCGATTCGACTCCTGGAAGCTGCTCGATCCGGTCCACAATCTCGCGGCCGAGCCGATTGACTGCGGCTCCGCTGGCATAACCCGGGCCGGCCAGAGATACGTCCATAGTGAGGAGATTGTGCGGATCGAAACCAAGGTTCACGGCGTGCATGGCGGTGAAACTGCGAATCAGCAGCGCGGCGCCGCATAACAAAATCAGCGCGATCGCCACTTCGCCGCTCACAAGCACGCTTCTGGCGGCCCTGCGCGTCCTGAGCACCGATGCCAAGTCGTCGCCAGCAGAGTGCAAGGCAGGAAACACGCCACACAGGAATCCGGTCAACGCAGTCAGAAACATCGTGAATACCGCCACTCGTGGATCCAACACCGTGATCTCATGCGCCCGCGGAAGATCGGCCGGTGCCACACGAGCAAGTGCCCGGACTAAGCACCATCCCAACGCCAGGCCCGACACTCCGCCCGCGAAGGCCAAAAGAAGACTTTCGGTAAGCAGGTTGCGGATGATGCAGCCACGCGTAGCGCCCAGTGCCGTGCGGATCGCGATCTCTCTTTGCCGGCCGGCCGCGCGCGCCAGCAGCATATTCGCGACATTGACACAGGCAATCATCAGGACCAAAACCACAGCCCCGGAGAGAATCGTCAGCGCCGGTCTCACATTGCCGGTGATCTGATCCTGTAATCGTGTGACCTGGACCTGGCCGTCGTTGCCTACGATCGGATTGGACGACCATTCGACGAACTGCTTGCCCACCACCGCCATTTTCGCCGAGGCTTGTACGAGGCTCATATCGCCGGGAAGGCGCGCACCTACGTAGAGCACATGCGCCTGATCGGTACTTTGGGGGTCTGCCTGCAGCGGAAGCCAGATGTCGGATCGGGGGTACGCCTCGAAACCCCGCGAGAGCACACCCACCACCGCACAGGTTGCGCCGCCGAGCCGGAGGGTGTGATGCAAAATCGAGGGATCGCCACCGAACTTCCGCTGCCATAAAGCGTAGCTCATCACTACCACCTGTGCACCTCCAGGCCGATCTTCCTCGTCACTAAACGTTCTGCCCAAAATCGGGCGTGCGCCGAACAACGGAAAGTAGTTCCTGGAAGCTCGCATCGCAGCGACCACTTCGGCATTATCGCCGCCGTTGAGGTTCAAGTTGCTGCCGGACATCCAGGCAGCAATGTTCTCCAAGCCTGGATTGTGCCGCTCCCAAAAAGTGAACATCGGGACGGAGGCGGAGCCGCCGGACGCTCGACGCCCGATGCTCACGATGCGGTCGGCATCGGGAAACGGCAGAGGACGGAGGACCAGCGCATTCACCACGGTGAAAATAGCCGTATTGGCGGCGATCCCAATCGTCAGCGCCGCAACGGCCGTGAAGGTGAAACCGGGGCTTCTTCGCAGCGCGCGAAGCGAGAACTTCACGTCGCTCATCGACTTTGCTCCCTATCATCTTATCGCTGGACAACGCGTTTTTGCGAAGCCCAGGTGCGTTAACTGCCGCCCCGCGATGGATGCCGATGATTCTGCTTTACGATTGGGCGAGGATTGCCGGGCGGCGCTATAATCCGCACGGAGCCCTCTCATGACTCAATTACGCAGAACATTTCTGAAGACCGGTGCAGCGCTGGCGGCGACCTCACTTACAGAGCTACGCATTGGCCGGGCTGTCGACCCGCCGGATGACAATGCTGCGCCGCTCAAAGAGTTCGGTTACGGCGAGGTGGAGCTGCTCGATGGCCCGCTACGCGAGCAGTTCGACAGGAACCACGCGTTCTACCGCGGACTCGAAGAGGACGGGCTGCTCAAGCCGTTTCGCCAGCGCGCGGGTTTGCCAGCGCCGGGCGAAGAGATGGGCGGGTGGTACAGCTGGGCGCCGCTCGACGCGCTCAACAGGCCGGGTGACAACGGCTTTGCGCCGGGCCACAGCTTCGGGCAATATCTCTCCGGACTGAGCCGCGCCTACGCTGCGACGAGAGACAAGCAGACCCGGGAGAAGGTGCATCGGCTGGTGCACGACTTCGCGCCGGCGATTTCCGAGCACTTCTGGGATGACTACCGCTTTCCGGCGTACACGTACGATAAGATCTGCATTGGGCTGATCGACGCGCACCAGTTTGCGCAGGCGCCAGATGCGCTGAAAGTGCTGGACAGGGCACTCGATTCGGTTGCCGCGCACCTGCCGCCGGGCGGCATCTCGCGCGCGGAGCAGTATGCGCGTCCGCACAGGGATGAATCATTCTGCTGGGACGAGCCGTACACGATCCCGGAGAATGCGTTTCTTGCATATCAGCGCGGCGCGGATCGGCGGTATCGAGACCTGGCAGTTCGTTTTCTTGCAGACTCGTGGTACTACGATCCCCTGGCGCACGGCGAAAATGTGCTGCCGGGCAAACATGCTTACAGCCATGTGAACTGCCTGAGCAGTGCGATGCGGGCCTACCTGGTGCTGGGCGACCAGAAATATCTGCGCGCGGCGAAGAACGGATTCGACTTTGTTCGCGCGCAAAGCTTTGCCACGGGGGGCTGGGGGCCTAACGAGGAGTTCCGCAAGCCGGGAAGCGGTGAGATCGGCGAGAGCCTGACGAAGACGCACTCGAGCTTCGAGACTCCGTGCGGATCGTATGCGCATTTCAAGCTCAGTCGTTACCTCATCCGCACCACGCGCGACTGCCGATATGGCGACAGCATGGAGCTGGTGCTCTACAACTGCATTCTGGGCGCGAAACCAATGGAGCCGGACGGACACGGGTTCTACTACTCGGACTACAACAACGAGGGATCAAAGGTGTATCACCCGTATAAGTGGCATTGTTGCACGGGGACGTTCTCACAGATCACGGCGGACTACGGGATCAGCGCGTACTTCGCGGACGAGCGGAGCGTCTATGTCAATCTCTACGTTCCATCGAAGGTGACGTGGCAGCGCGGAGCAGACCGCATAGGGCTGGTACAGCGGACGAATTATCCGCATGAACCGACTGCAACGATCGAGATCACTGCAGACAAACCGTCGGATTTCGCGGTAATGCTACGTATTCCAGCGTGGGCTGGCGCAAACAATCTGATTGCGGTGAACGGCAAGCGTTTGGCGTCTGGGCCCGAGCCGGGAAAGTTCGCTTCTATCCGTCGCACGTGGAGGAAGGGCGATCGTATCGAGATTGAGTTCGATATGCCGACGGTCCTGGAGGCCGTCGATCCGGAGCATCCGAGTCTGTTGGCTGCGGTGCATGGGCCGCTGGCATTGTTCAGCGTGAGCGACGCTCCTTCTTCGCTGACCAAGCGCGAACTGACGGCGGCATCACAGGCCACGGCTGGATCAACAGACTGGCAGGCAAAATCTGCCGCCGGGACGCTCAGGCTGCGGCCGTTTGCGGCGATCAGGGGCGAGCGTTACAGGCTGTATCTGAAACTCGGTGGGTAAGGCTGAAGTCCCGTGGGAAGCGCGAGCCGCTATGGGTTCAGGGCGCTACGCTCGCGCCAGAAGCCGAGTCGACCGCCTGGCACGCCACGCTGAGCTGGCAGCACATCGAGTGCACTGCGCGGCCAACGCGGGCGCCCAGCTTTGCGCCGGGCGCCGGGGTCCATGACTCCGGCCGGCGCGGTCGGCACCAACGGTGGCGACTTCCGCGTTGGCGCGTGGCGGGGCGCAGCCGGCAGCGCTTTGTGCGGGGAAAACCGCGCACCGAGACCAACGACGAGAGCACGCGCCGTGGGCGCGTTTTTCTCGACTGCCGGCGCCGACGGTTCGGCATGGCGAGGCAGGCATCGTCGGCGACCGCTCGCGAAGATGGATCGTCCAGATGTAGTTTTCCGTTATGGATGTTTTTACGGCCGGTTGTGAAACGCGCGTGCCGGCGCCGGGTACGGATCAACGTGAACGGGGCTGAAGATCCGGGCGGTGGCGGCGCGCAGTGCAGGTCGGGAGCGGGCGCGCACGTCAGCGCGGGGCGCGGATGGCGGCGGGTGATGCGGTCGGGGGCGGCACGGCTGGACGGGTCAGCGGCCGCTTTCGACGTCTTGCGGGATGCGAGTCCAGGCGAGGAACTGATTCATGCCGGCGTAGTCGCCGGGTCCGAGTTCGTGAACGATGCGGTGGGTCAGGTAGTCGCGGACCAGGTCGGGCGGAAATTCGCGGCGGGCCGATTCCAGGGTAACGATCTCGCCGATGTGCTCGCGGCCATAAGCCAGCGACGCGCGGAAGGCTTCCGAGGCCTCCTGTGTGACTACTCCGGGGCGGCCGGCCCAGACGGCGAACACCATAGGCAGCCCAGTCAGTTCCCACCATTCGGCGCCCAGATCGTAGACGTGGTACGGCAAGAGCGCGGGGTCAATGCGCAGCGCCGGGTCGCCGATGATCAGGGCAGCATCGGCCGAGCACAACATACGCTCGAGGTTGGGCGGCTGCGCCTGGATGCCGGGCGACGCACCGTAACGTCTTTCCAGCAACAGCCGGGCCAATTGCACGGAGGTGCGCGAACTGGAGTCCACGGCCAGCGTGCGGATTTTTGCCGCCGGCTTCGCGCTGACCAGCAGAATACTTCGAACAGCTCCGTGGCAGGCGATTCCGGCACCTGGAATGATCTCCAGGTCCTGACGGGTCAGCTCGAAGGACGGAACGATTCCGATATCGGCCTGGCGGGCGGCCAGACTGTCGGCGCAGGCTGAAGGAATTTGGAAGGTGAGGTCGAACAGGCCCTTCTGGGGACCGTGCAGCATCCCCCAAACCAGCGGCGTGGTGTTCAGAAAGCTGACCGCGGAGACGCGCAGCCTTGGAGAAGCCATCGGGTTGGGCAACCCTCAGTGTACCTCTATGCGCGGGCGATCCCGTTGATTCCGCGAGTGAGTAGCTACCCGCACAGTTCGCAGTACCGGGCCGCGTACCGGCTCGAAGCGCCGTCTGGTATTCTCGTTAGGAAGCGTCTTCCGCGTGGCGTGTTCCTGGCATCTCCATGAGACAACTAACCTTCGCATTACGAGTGCTGATTCTTTCGAGCGCCTCTGCGGCGTGGGCGCAGAACCTCGTTCCGCTAAATAACATCCCCGCGCGCGTCGTGGGTCATGTTACCAACGAAGGAAATACGCTTTCGACGGAGAATCCCGACCTGATCGTCGGGCGGGAGTTCTGGTCGCCTTATGGAGTCGCGGAAGACACCTCGGTATCTCCTCCCGTTCTGTACGTGAGCGATACGAATAACTCGCGCGTTCTGGCATGGAAGAACGCCACCGCGTTCAACAATGGGCAGCAGGCGGAC
>Ga0335078_10017879_pt1 | contig 10545 bp, 7 predicted proteins | sample Lox_Sample_32_FD_206711 | JGI IMG/M metagenome (GOLD analysis project Ga0335078, IMG submission 206711) | Soil microbial communities from Loxahatchee National Wildlife Refuge, Florida, United States - Lox_Sample_3.2 | ecosystem: Environmental > Terrestrial > Soil > Wetlands | place: USA: Florida...
TTTGGGATGTGCTCCATCGCTGCCGCCGAGGAAAGTGTGCAGCACGGATTCGGTCCCCTGGGGCGTCACCCTGAACACCACACCGAAGCTGATCTTGCCGCCGTCGAACATGGTGGTACCGTACAACTTGCCCTGAGAATCGCGATAGAGCGCGGCATCAAACGGCTCTCCTCCGTCCGACCCGCCCGTGAAACTGTACAGGACTTTCACGCCACGGTCCGGCGCGAATTCGAACACCGTGCCCTGGCCGGACGCGCCGCCCATATTTGTGGTGCCATAGAAGTTCCCCCGCCCATCCGTGATCACGCCGTTGGGAAAGGCCCCGTCTGCCTTGCCGGTGAAGCTATAGAGGACCGTAAAGACCCCGGATGCCGTCAGCCTGAATATAGAGCCGTTGCCGGACGCACCGCCGGTCTGATCCACGCCGTACAGGTTGCCGTGGCTGTCCAGGACCAGCTTGCCGGTTGTAAAGAGCCTCTGCTGGCCATCGGTGAATTTGTAGAGCACCTTCACCGCGCCGGTCGGAGTGATCCTGAAGATAGAGCCGATGGAAGGGTAGTTCCCGACGGTCGACCCATACAAGTTGCCGGCGCTGTCAAGCGTGAGCCGCGGCCCGGGCAGGGATCCGTCGTTGCCGTTGAAGCTATGGAGGACCGTTTCGGTTTGGGCAAAGACCGGAAGTGAGGCCATCAACATCAGGGTAATGACCTGCGCCAGCATCCGCAGTTTGAGATCGGACTTTCCAGAACGCATCGATTTCCCTCCGGATTTCATCCTGACACTCGGCATTCTCCCTCACCTTGTGGAATCGCTTGTCACCGAGAAGTCAAAGTATTGTAATTTGGGTCCTTGGGTTCGCCAATCCTGGCCGGGGCTGTCTTGGCATTGACTTGCGGCTCCTCATGCCTGACCCCTGACCTCGTGAATGGCGGCGTTCCGGCATCAGCATCTACTGGAATTCTGAAACCCAGCTCCTCGCGGAAATCATCCAGTCTGGTAGAGTTCAGCTTGTAGGGGCCGCGGTGGAAGTCGGGCCACGCTGATCAGTGTGGGCGCGGTTGCGGCGGTATGAGACGCGACATCTTCGCCGCCCCGCGAACTCCAGATTGAGGGCGATCTGATGCGACGATATCTGCTGACAGGTTTGGTTCTGGCTTGCGGTCTCCACGCAGCTTCACTCTCAGCTCAACAGGTTCCCCCGTGCCGGTCAGGCCGCGCGGCGGACTATGCCGGCATCACCTGCAGCCAACGAAGTGTGATCTACACGTTCCCGCACGACTTCTATTCCTTCTCAAGCTCCGGAATCCCGTCGCTGCCTGCCGACAAGGTACGCATTTTCATGGATCCTCAGGGCCCTTATACGCTGTTGATCGGCTTCACGGACTGGAACCTGGACGCGCCGAACGAGAGTTTCACCATGACGCTCCACTTTTCCGTCAGCGGCGCCGACAAGACGGAGGCTTGGATGCACCGCTGCTACACCACAGGCACCGGCGAGGTTACTGCGAGCATCACCCTGAACACAAACCCTCCCGTGAGTTCGACGGCGGTCTGCAACTCCAGGACCATGGTCGAATTCGCTCCCGGTGCTAGCTATCCGCTCGGGCCCGTCGAGGCAACGGTGACGATCAAGGCGAACAGCGGCAATGGAACCGCCGGACTGCGGTCACTGGGCACGCATTTCAAGCCATAGGGGACTGGCGCACGCGCTGTCGAGATTCCAGACCAGATACAGCTTTCGGCAGACGCGGGCCTGGTCCGCGGTCTGTCGCCCGTCTATCCTCGAACGAGCCTCCGCCTTGGAAACCCAGCCGGGTTAAACTGGATCAAAGTGCTATGCGACGCGCGCTCATTGTTCTCGCACTCTTATGCTTCGGATTCGCGATCGCGGCGGACTGCTGCCGGGCCCGATCCGGCCGGGGCAAAAGGGTGGCTCGCGCGTCCACCCTTCCCGCGAGTGCCCGTGAGGCGGAGGACTCCGCGCCCGCTCGCGCTCCGGTCTTTCGCCCGAATATCCCACAAGGGTGGGACGAGGGAACGGTTGTCAACCTTCAAGTGCCGCTCGCTGAACCAAAGTACTCGCCCGTGGAGATCTCCTGGGATTACTACTACCGGATCCCGCGGCGGCTGATCTATAGAAGCTATCCGGTCTACGCGCCTGGCCACGAGCCTGCCGGATACTTCGACTGGCTCAAGCGGCAGGAGCCGCAGGTTCTCTGGGGCGTCGACTACAACGGCCAATCCCACACCCCTCCGCTTGACACCGAAGCGGATTGGATTAAAGCCGGCGAACTCGTTTTCGACGCTCCCATTGCCTACGACGCCGATCCTTGGGGAGCGTCGGTGGTCAGCGTGGACGAGGTTCGATCTTCTGCCTGGTATTCGGCCATCCATCCGCCCATGGGGCGTGACGGGGTGCTGCCCTTCACCCACTACGTGATCCGGAAAAGAGGCGTCGTGGAACTCGCGCAGCAATCGTGCGGGATGTGCCACACGCGCGTGCTGAAGGATGGAACGGTCGTGAAGGGCGCCCAAGGGAATTTCCCCTTCGACCGGGCGGCGGCAGAGAGGCTTGAGGAACTTGAGCGCCAGGGCAACAACGAGACGCTGCTGTCTCAGGCGCGCAAATTCCTGAGATCGTCATTCGCGGCGCCGTGGATTGACCCGGGTTTAAGCGACCGGCTGGGCAAAATGTCTCTGGATGAAATCGCAGACGCTTTGCGCGCGATTCCTCCCGGCATGACGGATCGCAGCGGAAGCAGCTTGTTTCATCCTGTGCAGACTCCCGACCTGATTGGCCTGAGGGCGCGGCGCTATCTTGACCACACCGGCCTCGTCCAGCAGAGGTCGACTGGCGATCTCATGACCTACGCTTCGCTCAATCAGGACGTTGGAGGCCTGGCCCGCTACGGCGGATTCGTTCCGGACGGCACAGGTTTCCGGGTTCTCCCGGACCCTATGGAACGCACGCGATACAGCGACGAGCAGCTCTACGCGCTGGCGCTCTACGCGCTGGCGCTCTACATCTACTCGCTCCAGCCTCCCCCAAACCCCAACAAGTTCGACGCCCTTGTTGCACGCGGGCAGCAGGTCTTCGCCGCGGAAGGTTGTGCCCGCTGCCACACCCCGCCGCTTTACACCAACAACCGTCTGACGCCTGCCGAAGGCTTCACGCCGCCTCCAGACCAGTTGAAGGAGTTCGAAATCCTGCCGGTCTCGCTGCACACCGACCCGGAGCTGGCGCTCAAGACCCGGCGCGGCACGGGATTTTACAAAGTGCCGTCCCTGCGCGGCGTCTGGTATCGCGGTATGTTCCCGCACGACGGCTCCTGCGCGACACTCGAAGGCTGGTTTGATCCTGATCGCCTGCGTGACGACTACGTGCCGACGGGATTCAAGGGCTATGGGGTCGCTCATCGCGCCGTCCCGGGCCATCAATATGGCCTGGATCTCTCTGCTGCGGACAAAGCGGCGCTGATCGCGTTCCTGAAGACGCTCTGATCCGGGGTGTCCGCTCGCCTCGCGCTACAGCAAACCGTACCCGCCAGTCGAGCGTCTCGTTGTCTGTTTTTTTGGCCTGACGGAGAGGATCGAAGTAGCACGGCACAATGCTCCATTTGACTACTGGAGGAAGATCTGTGACTGTCATCGACTGGCTGCTCGATTCGGATCCCTCGATCCGCTGGCAGGTGATGCGTGACCTGACCGGCGCTCCCGCTGGGGACGTCGCGGCTGAGCGCGCGCAAGTCGCCAGAGAGGGACTGGGCGCGCAGTTGCTGGCCCTGCAGACGGAGGACGGCCGGTGGGGTGGCGCAGCCTGGAACCGCGGCTGGAATTCCACGATGCACGTCCTCATGCTGCTGCGGCACCTCGGTCTGGATCCTGAGAGCGATCAGGCACGCCGGGCAATCAGCCTCGTCCACGACCGCGTGACCTGGGAGGGATGTGGCCCACACGAATGTCAGGCCAACGCTTTCTTTGAAGGGGAGGTCGAGCCGTGTATCAATGGCCAGGTCGCAGCGATCGGCGCCTATTTCGGCCAGGATGTCCGGCGGATCGTCGAGCGGCTGCTTGCCGGGCAGTTGTCCGATGGTGGCTGGAACTGCGAGGCGCCGAGCCGCTCGACGCGGTCGTCGTTCAACACCACGATTTGCGTGCTGGAGGCTTTGCTCGAGTACGAACGGGCGGGCGGAGGGACCCACGAGGTGGCCGAGGCCCGTCTACGAGGACAGAAATACCTCCTCGAGCGCCGGCTCTTCCGGCGGGTCTCGACGGGCGAGGTGATCGAGCGGGATCGGAAGAGCGGCGCCGACTGGAGGCGCTTTGCCTTTCCGGCCTGGTGGCACTATGACGTGCTGCGAGGGCTTGAGTACCTTCGCAGCGCCGGAGTGACGCCCGATGAACGAGTGCCGGAGGCGATCGACGTGGTCTTGTCGAGGCGCGACACCGGCGGCCGCTGGCCGCTCGACACCCGGTATCCCGGTGCGATGCCGGTCGAGATCGACCAGGGAGAGGGTCGGCCGAGCCGGTGGAACACTTTGCGCGCCCTGCGCGTGCTCCGCTGGTATGAGCGGACCGGTGCGCCAGCACGGTAAAACTCCCGGTGGTGGTCCACTTATTCCAAAGTGAACGCCTTCAGGTACCGCTTGGTGCGGCTGCAGAACCTTCTTTCCGGGAGGGCCCACCCCACCCGGAAAGCGATCAAAGCACCTGCGTTACCTCGTCGCGATCGAGCTCCATGATGGCCGGTTCGCTCACGCCTTCAGGAAGAACGAGAAACCTATGACACAGTGCGTGTGCATGGCCGGTCTCGAGGCCAGCACCATCGAAGCCACGACGGATTGCCCTCACGCCGTCAACCCTTGTTCGGACCGAGATTTTACGAAACTTTTACTCCGCTTTCGCGAGGACGCGGTTAGAATGGCGGGAATCTGGAGGACAGTATGAAGGCTCGCCGCTCGAAGACGATACATCCGCACGCATTCGATCAATCCGTCAATCGCCGGCTCGTCAGCTATGCAACCGCAGCCGCGGCTGCCGGAGCCGGGCTCCTGGGTCTGGCGCAGCCGGCCGACGCCCAGATCGTCTACACGCCAGCTCACGTGGTGATTCCTTATAACAGCGGCTACGCCCTGGATCTCGCCAACAACGGCACCACGGACTTCATTCTCCACGGTTCCGTCACGTCGAACTGCTCGACGGTGTTCAGCCAGTTGCTGGCCAAGCCGGTGATCGGCAACGCGCTCGAGGCGAAGTTTTTCTACAGCGAGAGCCTCGCCCGGGCCTTGCCGGCGGGCGCGCGTATCGGCCCCGGCGACCGCTTCCTGGGACAGCAGCGCCGCCGGGGGATCCTGATGGGCGAAGCCATTTACTCGCCCGGCGGCGGGCAGGTATTCGGAAGCTGGGTCCGCGCCGCGAACCGGTATCTGGGACTGAAGTTCCATCTGAACGGCCAGGCGCATTACGGGTGGGCGCGGTTGAGCGCGAATCTGGGGCTGCAGCACCGGATGCAGGTCCTGCTGACCGGCTACGCCTACGAGACCCAGCCCGATACACCCATCGTCGCCGGCCAGGAAACCGAAACATCTGGAGGCCTACATAACGGGGCTCTTCCGGCAGGCAAAAACAGCCCTCCAGCCGCCGCTCTCCGGCAGCCTTCGCTGGGCGCGCTTGCGCTCGGCGCTCCGGGCCTCGCGCTCTGGCGTCGCGACCCGCAGGAAACGCACCCCGAATCCGCACCGCAGGGCTGACGGCTGCGCCCGCCGGCCGTCGCGCCTCGATCGGCATTCACTCCAAAAAAAATCGAGCCGGCCCCCGATGGACCGGCTCGACGATTGCTCGACGTTCGGCTTAGCGTGTGGGCAGCAGCTCGCTGCCTGCGCCTCGCACTACTGTACCGCGAAAATCAGGTCGTCGTGATCGTTGTATGACCCTGTGGTGCACGAACTCGCGCTTCCCAGATACCGGAATTGCGCCCGGACAGCTTCGAGAGTTCCGGTGGGAAGCGTGAACGTGGTCGACAGCGTGTTGGCCCCGGCCTTCGTGGGCGTGATTGTCTTGATGAAGACCCAGGTCGGGCTGGAGGCGTTGGCGTTGGCCGTGTAGTAGAGGTCGAGATGGTCAGACGTGTAGCCGCTGTACGCCCAGACCGTCGCCGTGATCGTCGCCGACTGGCCGTGCGTCAACGATCCGCCGCTGGTCGAGGCAACAACAATGCGGTCGTTCGACTCGTCGGAGTGGAACACGCCGGACGTTCCGTCAGAGCACAAGCTCTTGATGGTGTTCGGCTGATTCGGTTCCGCGCCGCCGGAGATGTGATCGCGTCCGAGCAGAAGCGTGGGACCCGAGTCGCATGAGCTGCCGACCACGGAGCATTCCGGCGCCTTGAGCGTGGAGTTATACACCGCGGTCTGACCGCCCGTCGACGAGTTCACCGTCAGGCTGATCGTCGTGCTGTGATTGAGCGACCCGGAGGTTCCGGTCACCGTGATGGTGGAAGTCCCGGTGGTCGCCGTTGCCGACGCGGTCAGCGTCAGGGTGGAATTCACGCTGCCGTTCGCGGGCGGCGTGACCGGGTTCGGCGAGAACGACGCCGTGACGCCGCCCGGCAGATTCGAGGCGCTCAGCGTGGTGGCGGAATTGAAGCCGTTCTGGCTGGTGATGGTAATCGTGCTGGTTCCGTTGCCTCCCTGGCTGATCGTGACCGACGACGGCGATGCGCTGATGGTGAAGTTCGGCGAGGCCGAAGAGTTGACGGTAAGCGTTACCGTCGTCGTCGCCATCAGGCTGCCGGATGTTCCGGTGATTGTCACCGTGAACGTTCCGGTCGAGGCTGTGGCGCTCGCCGTCAGACTCAGTGTGCTGGTGGTGGTTGTGCTTGTGGGATTGAAGGTCGCGGTCACGCCGCTCGGCAATCCCGACGCGCTCAGGCTGACGCTGCCGTTGAACCCGTTCAGGTCGTTCACCGTGATCGTGCTGGTCCCGGCCGCACCGCCCTGCGTGATCGTCACACTGCCCGGCGAAGCGGACAAGGTGAAGCTCGCGGTGCCGCCGCCGCCGAGGCCGGTGATCAGGCCGCTTCCGTTCGGGCTGCCCCAACCGGTCGCGAGATCGAAGCCGGTGGTTGCCGAGTAGCCGTTGCTGCCGCTGGTGATGTCGTGGAAGTCCGTGTGGTAGCTTGAGCCTTCGCCGATCGAGTAAAGCGAGGGATTGATGAAGCCGAGCGTCGCGCCTCCGTTCGCCACTGCCTGCTGATTGACGAGGGCGAGATAGCCGGCCCACATCGGCGCCGCAAAACTGGTGCCGCCGTACTCGTTCGCGGTGCAGGTGGTCTGGTCGGCGCAGACGTAGAACGTGAAGTTCGCGTTCGCGGAGACGTCCGGAGCGTTGCGGTAGCTCGAGGAACAACTGGTGCAGGTCACTCCGACCTGCCAGGAGGGAATCGCGTAGTGATCGGGCGAGATGCCGCCGCCACCGTCAACCCAGGCAGTCTCCGAACTCCACGGGCCGCCCGCGCTGCTGGTGGTCAGGTCCGTTCCGCCAACCGACGTAATGTAGACGTCGTCCGCGGGGAAGATCTTGGAAGACGACGACCACTTGCCGCTGTCGCCCGCAGCCTGGAAGAGGTTCTGCCCCTGCGTCGCGAACTCCTCGAAGTAGGGATTGTCGGTGTTCGGGTCTGCCGGGCTCCACGTCCACGACGAGCTCAATTGCGCGTTCAGTGGATTGGCCGTCGCCATGGCCTCGAAGATCGCGGCATCGGTCGATCCGACATACATCACCAGGCTCGACATTCCCGGCGCCATGCCGAGCGCCTGCGTCATGTCGAGCGTTTGCTCGGTGTCGTCGCAGCTCGGATAAACGCAGCTCGTGCTGGTGCCGTCAACCGAGTCGAGATCGATGGGGACGTTGTTGGTCTGCCCGGCGTTGGTGAAGTACGTGGTCAGGTCCGACAAGTCGGTGCCGTAGTACTCGAGCAATCCGAGCGATTGGCCGCTGCCGGTGAGCGACGTTCCTCCATAATACGCGGCCCGCATATCGCTGCCGCAGAACGACTGCGACGGGCACGATCCCGTCGTGGCCAGGGAGTGCACGCCGGGATGCCGCCGGACGATCGCCGGTTGCGGAATCGAGTAGTTGTCGAGACCGGAGATATGCCACAGCTGGAACGAGAGGTCCGCAGTGGGCTCGCGATCGGGCGCATAGAACGTGCGGTTCTCGGTGGGATGCTGGTAGACATTCATCGTCACGTGGAACGCGTTCTCGATGCTCGCCACTGTGCCCGTGACGTCCACGTTCAAGCGATTGGGGTGAGTGCCGGCTACCGTCAATCCACTGGCCTGCGCAAAGCGGATGACGGCATCGTAATCTTCCTGGGCCGGACCGAACAGTGCGGTGAACTCATCAACGGTGAGGAACTGGTGATAGGAAGGGTTGCGAGGATCGTACAGGTCTCTGAGGAAGCTATCCAACGCGTCCTGATTGCGGAGCGGCAGGGTAATCACCAGACGCATCCGCTGATCTGCGGGAAGATGCCCGACGAGTTTCGCCTGTCCGCTGACGACGGCGTCACGGACGTGGCGGGTCAACAAGGGTTGTGACTGCGCATGGCAAACGACATTCAAAACCCACAAAAGCGCGACGATAGTCAGTGCGACGGTAACTGATCTTCGAATCATGCTTTCCTCCGGTGCCGGGATTTTGTTTCACATGCTTACAGCGCGAAAAGTCCTTCCTGCCGCAGCGAGGCGGCCGAGAGACTTGAGCAGCAAGGGTTGAATCAGGCGTCGGGACGGCCTTCGACGCGATCGTAGACGGTGCGGGCGCTGGTCGATCCCAGCGATTCGTTGTACAGAGACTTGAGTTTCAGTTGGTAGCGCACTTCCTGGTCGAAGCGCTGCAGGTCGTGGAGGTCCTGAAGCTTGATGGGAAATCGTTTGCCGCCGGACGAGAGCCAGAACTTCTGATACCCGTGGTCTTCGAGCTCGCAGGGCATGCCGCGAACCATGAAGTGCGCGGGCGAAACCGGCGCCCACAGCCCGCTCTGGGAGCGATCGACGCGATGGACGCAGTTGTACTTCGCTACTTCAATCGGGCCGGTATTGCCGGAGCCGCCGCTCACGGCGAAACCTGCCTGCTCGAACCGTTTACGAATATCTGCTAGACTTGTGGTTATCTTTGCCATCGGTTTCGTCCCGGCTTCTTCTTTGTATCCTAAAGCCCCAGAGAAGAATCTAACGAACCATACTCAATAGCGCAAGGACTTATGCAAGGCGAGTTCGGCAATTTTGGCAACCGCAGGCTTCCCGGCGAGACGGGCACGCTTGAGCACGGCTTCCCGTCCGGCGCGGCTACGGCTCCCCGCCAGTCCGGCGGCGCGGTTGACCTGACCTCGCTGATCGGAAACACCCCCTTGCTGCGCCTCGGCAGGATCACCCGCGAGCATCCCGGCGTGGAGATCTACGCGAAGGCGGAGTGGGCCAACCCCGGCGGCTCGGTCAAAGATCGTCCCGCGCTGAACATTATCCGCGAGGCGGAACGTTCGGGCCGGTTGTGCCACGCGAAGACGCTTATCGACTCGACTTCGGGCAACACCGGCATCGCCTACGCAATGATCGCGGCGTCGCGCGGCTATCGCATTAAGCTCTTTATGCCTGCCAACGTCAGCGTGGAGCGCAAGCGGATTCTGCGGGCTTACGGCGCCGAGGTCGTCTACACCGATCCGCTGGAAGGCTCCGATGGCGCCATTCGCGCCGTGCGCGCGCTGGCGCGCGAGAACTTCGGCCAGTACTTCTACGCCAACCAATACGATAATCCGGCCAATTGGCAGGCGCACTATCAGACCACGGCTTCGGAGATCTGGCAGCAGACTGCGGGCCGGATCACGCACTTCGTCTGCGGGCTCGGCACCGGCGGCACCTTCACCGGCACCTCGCGGCGGCTAAAGGAATTGAGGCCCGGGATTCGCTGCATCTCGGCACAGCCGGACGCGGCGTTTCACGGCCTGGAAGGGTTGAAGCACATGCCGACGTCGATCCAGCCCGCGATTTACGATCCTTCGCTTGCCCACGGGAATATCGAAGTCTCCACCGAAGAGGCTTATTCGGCCACGCTACGTCTGGCACGCGAGGAGGGACTACTGGCGGGCATCTCGAGCGGAGCGGCGCTGGCCGCGGCGCTGCGCGTGGCGGGCACGATCGAGCGCGGCGTCATCGTCACGGTGTTCAGCGACAGTGGAAACAAATACCTGAGCGAACGATTTTGGGACGACAACGCAAAATAGGGCGGGGAGGAGGCGATGGTGCTGAGATCGAGATTTTCGGAGCATGTGTATGGTCTTACCCGCTTCATCTTCGGCGTGTTATTCGCCTGCCACGGAGCACAGAAACTGTTTGGCGCGCTGGGCGGGCATCAGATGATCAATGTTCCCAAAATGTTCACCGCCGGAGTCATCGAGTTCTTCGGCGGGATTCTCATCGCTCTGGGCATTGCAGCCAGTATCGCCGCCTTCATCGCTTGTGGCGAGATGGCCTTCGCGTACTTCAC
>Ga0335078_10017881_pt1 | contig 10544 bp, 12 predicted proteins | sample Lox_Sample_32_FD_206711 | JGI IMG/M metagenome (GOLD analysis project Ga0335078, IMG submission 206711) | Soil microbial communities from Loxahatchee National Wildlife Refuge, Florida, United States - Lox_Sample_3.2 | ecosystem: Environmental > Terrestrial > Soil > Wetlands | place: USA...
GCACCCTGTCGGCGGGCCAGAGGCGCCGCGTCGCCCTCGCGGCGCTCTCGCTGCTATTGGTGCCGCTCTGGCTGCTCGATGAGCCGACGACCAATCTCGATGCCGAGGGGCAGCAGCTCGTCGGCACACTCATCGGGGAGCACACGGCGCGCGGCGGACTCGTGCTGGCGGCGACGCACCATGAGCTGCCGCTGCCGCGCAGCCAGGTGCAGCGCCTGGAGCTGGTGCATGGATGACCCGCGCAGTCGCGTGCTGCCCGTGCTGCCGGCGGGCGCGGCCGCCGCGGTGAGCGGCGCGACGGCGCCGCACGATGCCGCCTCGGTGCTGGACGCCGCGCGTCTGGTGCTCGAGCGCGACCTCCGGCTCGCGATGCGCCGGCGCGGGCAGCTGGTGCAACCGCTCGCGTTCTTCGCCATCGTCACCACGCTGTTTCCGCTTGCGATCTCGCCGGAGCTCGCACGGCTGCGCGAGGTGGCGGCCGGGGTTCTGTGGGTCGCGGCGCTGCTCGCCTCGCTCCTCGCCCTCGAGTTCCTCTTCCGCGACGACGCCTACGACGGCACGCTCGAGCAGTACGCACTCTCCGGGCAGCCGCTCACGGGCCTCATGTTCGCCAAGACCACGGCGCATTGGCTGCTCACCGGCCTGCCGCTCGCGCTGATGGCGCCGCTCGCGGCGCTATCGCTCGGAGCGCCGTCCGGCTCACTTCCCGGGATCGTGGCCTCCGTCGCGGTGGGTACGGTCGCGCTCAGCCTCATCGGCTCGATCGGCGCCGCGCTCACCCTGGGGCTGCGCCGCAGCGGCGTGCTGCTCGCGCTCCTCACGCTGCCGCTCTCGCTGCCGGTGCTCATCTTCGGGGCACGCGCCAGCGAGCTGGCGATCCATGGCGAATCCTACCTGGCCCCGCTCGAGCTGCTGGCCGCTCTCGCAGTGCTCGGGATCACCCTCGCGCCGCTGGCATCCGCTGCAGCCGTGCGCATCAGTCTCGAGTGAACGGAGCAACATGAGCTGGACGTGGTTTCATCGGCTGGCTTCCCCGCCTCACATCTACCGGCTGGCGCAGCAGCTCACGCCGTGGTTCGCCTGGCCAGCCGCCGCACTGATTCTGACCGCGCTCTACGGCGGGCTGGTCCTCGCGCCTCCGGACTATCAGCAGGGCGACGGCTTTCGCATCATTTATATGCACGCGCCGGCCGCCTGGATGTCGCTCATGGTATATACGACCATGGCGGTCGCCGCCGCGGTCGCGCTCATCTGGCGCATGAAAGTGGCGCACGCCGTGGCCGCGAGCTGCGCGCCCATCGGCGCCTCGTTCACCTTCGCGGCGCTGGTGACCGGCTCGCTGTGGGGCGAGCCGATGTGGGGCACCTGGTGGGAATGGGATCCACGGCTGACGTCGGAACTAATCCTCTTGTTCCTGTATCTGGGCTACATGGGCTTGCGGGGGGCGATCGACGATCCGCAGCGGGCGGACCGCACCAGCGCCGTGCTCGCGGTGGTAGGCATCGTGAACGTCCCGATCATTCATTACTCGGTGACCTGGTGGAACTCGCTCCACCAGGCGCCCTCGGTGATGCGTCTCGGCAAGCCGCAGCTCTCGATGCCGATGCTCTGGCCGCTGCTCGTGATGCTGCTCGGCTTCACGCTGTTTTTCGTGGCGGTGCTGCTGGTGCGTCTGCGCGGCGAGATCCTCGTGCGTGAACGCTCGGCGAGCTGGCTCCGCGAGGTGGTGGGAACATGAAGGAGTTTCTCGACATGGGCGGCTACGCCGCCTTCCTCTGGCCGTCCTACGCGGTGACACTCGGCGTGGCGGTCCTCAACGTCGTCTGGGCGCGCCGCTCGCTCGCGCGCGCCATCGCAGCTGCCCGCCGCCGGCTTGCCGCGGGCGGAGCCGAGTCATGACGCCGCGTCAGCGCCGGATGACGCTCGTCATCGGCATCCTCGCCGGTGTGAGCATCGCCGGAGCGCTCGCGCTCTCGGCCTTCAGGAAGAACGTGACCTTCTTCTTCGACCCCACCCAGGTGGCCGCAGGCCAGGTGCCGAGCGGCGAGCGCTTCCGTCTCGGCGGCATGGTGACCGAGGGGAGCCTGCACCGTGAGCCGGGAAGCCTCGAGGTGCACTTCGTCGTGACCGACTTCAGCCACCAGGTGCCGGTCAGCTATACCGGGGTCCTCCCGGACCTGTTCCGCGAGGGCGCGGGCGTCGTGGCGCATGGGCGGCTGCGCGCCGACGGGACGTTCGTCGCCGACGAGGTGCTCGCCAAGCACGACGAGAAATACATGCCGCCGGAAGTGGCGCGCTCGCTCAAACGCCGCCACGGCGAGTCGCGCCAGGACGGGACCCCCGCGGCCGCCGGCCCCGAGGGCGCGCCCGCGACGCAGCCCGGCCACGCACCGACGACAGGGAGCTGACGCCATGTTGCCCGAGCTCGGTCACTTCGCCCTGATCCTCGCGCTGCTGCTCGCAGGCCTGCAGGCCTTCTTCGGCATCGCCGGTCCCATGTTCGGCCGGGAGCGCTGGAGCGCAGCGGTCATCCCCGCCGTCGCCGGACAGTTCGTCATGGTGGCGACCGCGGTCGGCTGCCTGATGGCCTCGTTCGTCGGCAACGACTTCTCGGTCAAGTACGTCGCGGAGAACTCCAACACCGCCCTGCCCGTGTTCTACCGGGTGGCGGCGCTGTGGGGCGCGCACGAGGGATCGTTGCTGCTGTGGATCATGCTGCTGGCGCTCTGGACCGTCGCGGTGGCGGTGCTCGCGAGCCGTCTGCCGCGCCTGTTCCTGGCACGGGTGCTCGGGGTGCTCGGGGTGATCAGCTTCGGCTTCCTGCTGTTCACGCTCGCGACCTCCAATCCCTTCCTGCGGCTCGACCCCCCGGCCGGCGACGGTGCCGATCTCAACCCGATCCTGCAGGACCCGGGGCTCGCGGGACATCCGCCCGTGCTCTACACCGGTTACGTCGGCTTCGCGGTCGCCTTCGCCTTCGCCTGCGGCGCCATGCTCGAGGGCCGCATGGATCAGAACTGGGCGCGCTGGACACGGCCGTGGGTGACGGCCGCGTGGTCGTTCCTCACCTGCGGGATCGCGATGGGGAGCTTCTGGGCGTACTACGAGCTCGGCTGGGGCGGTTTCTGGTTCTGGGACCCGGTGGAGTGCGCCTCGTTCATGCCCTGGCTGGTGGGGACGGCGCTCATCCATTCACTCGCAGTCACCGACAAGCGTGGGCTCTTCAAGAGCTGGACACTGCTGCTCTCGGTGCTGGCGTTTTCGCTCAGCCTGCTCGGCACCTTCCTGGTGCGCTCCGGTGTGCTGGTGTCGGTGCATTCCTTCGCCGCCGATCCGAGCCGCGGCGTGTTCATCCTCTCGTTCCTCATCGTGATGATCGGCGGCGCACTCAGCCTCTACGCCCGGCGCGCGCCGCTGCTGAAATCCCCGGCGGGATTCGAGCTCGGCGCGCGCGAGTCGTTCCTGCTGTTCAACAACGTGCTGCTGGTCATGGCCGCCGGCACGGTGTTCGCAGGCACGCTGGCGCCGCTCATTTCGGGCGCGCTCGGGCTCGGTACCGTCTCGGTCGGTCCGCCGTTCTTCAATCCGACCTTCATGCTGGCGATGCTGCCGCTGCTGGCGCTGCTGTCGATCGGCATCCACGCGAGCTGGAAGCGTGGACGGCTCGGAACGCAGCGGCGGACCCTGCTTTACACCCTGGTCGCCGCCGCGGTGCTCGGCTGCGGGCTGGTGTACGGAATCTATTCCCATGGACACCTGCTGACGCTCGTCGGTGCGACGCTCGGGCTGTGGATCATCCTGTCCTCGCTGGTCGACCCGCTCGACCGCCTGCGCCGGCGGCTGTCGCTGCCGCGCGCGGTGATCGGCATGACGGTGGCGCACATCGGTCTTGCGATTGCGGTGATTGCGCTCACCATGGTGCAGTCCTTCACCAACGAGAGGGACGTCGCCCTGGCGCCCGGCGCGAGCGCGACCGTCGGCGGCTACCAGTTCCGCTTCGACGGCGTCGGTCCGATCGAAGGCCCGAACTATGACGGAGTGGGCGGCACGCTGGTCGTGACCCGCAACGGCGCACCGGTCGCGGTGCTCAAGCCGCAGAAGCGCCGGTACTCGGTGCAGCACCAGGTGACCACCGAGACCGCGATCCACTACAGCCGCGGCAACAACCTCCTGGTCGCGCTCGGCGACGATCTCGGCGCGGGGCGCTGGAGCGTGCGCATCCAGATCCGCCCGCTGGTGAGTTTCATCTGGATCGCAGCGGTCATCATGGCACTCGGCGGGGCGCTGGCGATCTCCGACCGCCGCTACCGCCTGGCGAGACCGGCGGAGGCCGTGCCGGCGGCCGCGGCGCCGGAGCACGCATGATCAACCGCTTCCTCATCCCGATGGTGGCGTTCGTCCTGCTCGCGGTCGTGCTCGCAATCGGCATCAAGCACGCGCCCGAGAAGGGTGTCATCGCCTCGCCGCTCATCGGCAAGCCGGCGCCGCAGTTCTCGCTTCCGAGCCTCGCGGACCCGACGCGCACCGTGAGCTCCGCCGCGTTGCGCGGCCGCTGGTACCTGCTGAACGTGTGGGGCAGCTGGTGCGGCACCTGCCGGGAGGAGCACCAGATGCTCCTCGACGTGCGCCGCTCCGGCCGGGTGCGGCTCGTCGGCCTCGACTGGAGGGACGACGACAGCGAGGCACGCGGCTACCTGCAGCAGCTCGGCGACCCGTATGAATTCGTCGCGGCTGATCACGACGGCCGCATCGCCATCGACTGGGGCGTGTACGCGGCGCCGGAGAGCTTCCTGGTGAACCCCGCCGGGATAGTCGTCTACAAGTGCATGGGCGAGCTGACGCCCGCTATATGGGAGAAAGAGATTCTCCCGCGGCTGCCCAAGGCGCAGATGGCTGGCTCATGAGGCGCGTTAGCGCGATTTGCGTTGCGGCCGCCGGGCTGGCGCTCGCGAGCGCGGGCGCCGTCCGGGCGATCGACACTACCCAGATGCCGACACCGGAGCTGCAGGCGCGCTACGAGGGGCTCACGCACGAGCTGCGCTGCGTGCAGTGTCAGGATGAGGCGCTGGCCGACTCCCCAGCAGGGGTAGCAGCGGACTTGCGGCGCGAGGTGCGCGACATGCTGCTCGCCGGCAAGTCCGACGACGACGTCCGCAACTTCATGCTGGCGCGCTACGGGGACTTCGTGCTCTTCCGCCCGCGCTTCGTGCTGAAGAATGCCTGGCTGTGGGCGGCGCCGGAGGTGCTGCTCGTGGTCGGCGCGCTGGTGGCGTGGCGCGTGGTGCGCAAGCGTGCCCGGCTCGTGAGCGCGGACACCGAGCCGCTGCCCGACGACGGATCCAACTGATGCTCACCTTCGTTCTGCTCTCCGCGGCGCTGGCCGTGATCGCCGTGGCCGCCGTCACGATCCCGCTGGTGCGGGCCGGCGCGTCCGCCAGCTCGCCGGCGCCGTGGATGGCGCTCGCGGCGGCCGGCGTACTGGTGGTCGGGTCGGCCGTGCTCTACGTGACCTGGAGCAACTGGGCATGGCACCCGCAAGCGTCAGCGTCGGCCGATTCGCCCCAGAGCATGGTGGCGCGCCTCGCCCGCAGGCTCGAGCGCGAGCCGGGTAAGGTAGAGGACTGGTTGATGCTCGGCCGCTCCTACACCGTGCTGGAGGAATATGCGCTGGCCGCGCGCGCCTACGAGCGCGCCGACACCTTGAGCGGCGGCAAGAGCGCCGAGGCGCTCACCGGCGAGGCCGAAGCGCTCGCGATGGGCGATCAGTCGGAGCTCGACGGGCGCGCCGGAGAGCTGATCGAGCGGGCCCTCGTGCTGGATCCGGACTCCGGCAAGGCGCTCTTCTACGGTGCCGTGGCCGCGGCACGCCGCGGCGAGCTCCCGGTCGCACGCCAGCGCTTCTCGAAGCTCCTCGCGATGAATCCGCCGGACCAGGTGCGCACCTTTCTCGAGCAGCAGATCACCGCCATCGATCAGAGGCTGAACGGTCAGGCCGGTCAGGGCAGTGCGGCCGCCGCCGTACCTCCGGCGCGGGCGCCCGCGAGCAGCGCAGCCACGAGCCCCGCTGCGACATCAGGCGATGCCGGCGGCTCGGTGCGCGTGAAGATCACGCTGTCCCCGGCCCTCGCGCAGTCCGCCGGATCGTTTCCCCTGTTTGTCTTCGTGCGCGACCCCGCGCACCCCGGGCCGCCGCTCGCCGCCCGGCGCCTCGCGAGCGAATTCCCGCAGACCATCGAGCTCACCCCTCAAGACTCCATGATCGCCGGCCGGACCTTTCATTCCGGGGACAACGTCGCGGTGGTCGCGCGCATCGCCCGCTCCGGTACACCGGTCGGGGCGAGCGGCGATCCTTACGGTGAGATCACCTACCGGGTGGGCAAGGATGGGCTCGCGAGCCTCGTCATCGACCACCTGACCCCCTGAAGGCGAGGGCTTTCGGCCTGCGCGCGTGCTCCGGCTGCGTTTCCGGGCAGTTTTCCTCGCCAGCCCCCCGGGCGTATGCTGCAACTCGAGAGAGAGAGTTTTCTTTCTTCGGGCTTGCGCCGGCCTCGAGGGTCGGAAGGAGTGCAGCAATGGCTCAGGCAACGGAAGGACGGCTGTCGCATCGTGGTTTCGCCTCGATGAACGCGGAACGGCAGCGGCAGATTGCCAGCATGGGCGGCAAGGCCGTGCCGGATGAAAAGCGCAGCTTCTCGCAGAATCGTCGCCTGGCCGCCGAGGCCGGGCGAAAAGGCGGGCAGAGCGTGCCCGGCTCCAAGCGCAGTTTCTCGCAGAACCGTGAGCTCGCGGCGGTCGCCGGCCGCAAGGGCGGGCAGAGCGTTCCGGACGAGAAGCGCAGCTTCTCGCAGCACCCGGAGCTTGCCGCCGAGGCGGGCCGCAAGGGCGGGCAGGCGAGTCACGGAAACGGCCGACCGAGCTGACATCAGGCCCTGATCCGCCGCGCCCACAGCGGGCGCGGCGGGGCGGCAGCGGCTGAGGACTCCGGGCGATATCACGCGCGCGGCGTCGCTCATGCTGCCGCACCCGAAGACAACACCTCTCCCGACATTGACCACCGCGGCGAGTCGTACTACTTTCCGCCCTGTTGCTAGGGGAGCCCCGGCAGGGGGCTGAGAGGCCATCGGCGCTCGGGGAAGCGCAGCATGGCGACCCTCCGAACCTGATCCAGTTAATGCTGGCGTAGGAAAGCGAAACCCGCCGATCCCTTTCCCATGGGCAGCATTCGCCGGATCTTCTATGGCTCACCGCCAGGAGTGTCTGATGAATGCGCAGAGTTGGCACGTCGTCTCCGAGTCGTTTCCCGCCTCACGCAAGGTCTACCGCCCCGGGCGGCTGCACGGGGACCTCAGAGTTCCCATGCGCGAGATCGCGCTGCACCCCTCGAGCGGCGAGCCGCCGCTGACGGTCTACGATCCTTCCGGTCCCTATACCGATCCTGCGGTCACGATCGACATCGAGGCGGGCCTCGAGCGGCTGCGTGAGCGCTGGATCGCCGCGCGCGGCGACACCGAGGCGTATCCGGGGCGGCGCGTGCAGCTCATCGACAACGGGCTCATCGCGGGCGCAAAGGCCGCGCCCGAATTTCCGCGGCGCCGGCCGCCGCTGCGCGCCCGGGCCGGCAAGACGGTGACGCAGCTCGCTTATGCGCGCGCCGGAATCGTGACGCCCGAGATGGAGTACGTCGCGATCCGCGAAAATCTCGGGCGGGAGCGCAGCGCCGGCGCGGCGCGTGACGGCAACTCCTGGGGCGCCAACCTTCCCGAGTATGTGACGCCGGAGTTCGTGCGCGCTGAGATCGCGGCGGGCCGGGCCATTCTGCCGGCGAACGTGAATCATCCGGAGTCCGAGCCGATGGTCATCGGCCGCAATTTCCTGGTGAAGATCAACGCCAACATCGGCAACTCCGCCGTCACTTCCTCGACCGCCGAGGAGGTCGACAAGATGGTGTGGGCGATCCGCTGGGGCGCGGATACCGTCATGGACCTGTCCACGGGCCGCAACATCCACACCATCCGCGAGTGGATCCTGCGCAACTCGCCGGTGCCGATCGGCACCGTGCCGATCTATCAGGCGCTCGAGAAAGTCGGCGGCGTGGCCGAGGACCTTAGCTGGGAGATCTTCCGCGACACGCTCATCGAGCAGGCCGAGCAGGGAGTCGACTACTTCACCATCCACGCGGGCGTGCGCCTGCAGTACGTGCCGCTCACCGTCACGCGCGTCACCGGCATCGTCTCGCGCGGCGGCTCGATCATGGCCAAGTGGTGCCTGGCGCATCACCGCGAGAGTTTCCTCTACGAGCGCTTCGCGGAGATCTGCGAGATCTGCCGTGCCTACGACGTCAGCTTCTCGCTCGGCGATGGCCTGCGTCCCGGCTCGATCGCCGACGCCAACGACGCGGCGCAGTTCGCCGAGCTCGAGACGCTCGGGGAGCTCACTCGCATCGCCTGGGCGCGCGATTGCCAGGTGATGATCGAGGGCCCGGGACACGTGCCGATGCACAAGATCAAGGACAACATGGACAAGCAGCTCGCCACCTGCGGCGAGGCGCCGTTCTACACCTTAGGCCCCCTCACCACGGATATCGCGCCCGGCTACGACCACATCACTTCCGCGATCGGCGCCGCGATGATCGGCTGGTTCGGCACCGCGATGCTCTGCTACGTCACACCGAAAGAGCACCTCGGGCTGCCCGATCGCAACGACGTCAAGACCGGCGTCATCACCTACAAGATCGCGGCGCACGCCGCCGATCTCGCCAAAGGGCATCCCGGGGCGCGCGCGCGCGATGACGCGCTGTCGCGCGCGCGCTTCGACTTCCGCTGGCAGGACCAGTTCAACCTGTCGCTCGATCCCGATACGGCCTGCGCCTTCCACGACGAGACGCTGCCGAAGGAAGGGCACAAGGTCGCACACTTCTGCTCGATGTGCGGACCGAAGTTCTGCTCCATGAGGATCTCGCACGAGGTGCGGGCCGAGGCGCGCGCGCAGGGCATGCGCGAGATGTCCGAGAAGTTCCGCGCCGGCGGCTCGGAGCTGTACGTGCCCGCGGCGAAGGAAGGCTGAGAGTCATGCGGGTGACGGTGCGGGGCGCCGGAGTCGCCGGGCTCGCCTGTGCGGTCGAGCTCGCCGAGCGCGGCGCCAGCGTTGAGGTGCTGGAGCGGGCCGCGGCGCTCGCCGGCGCCGGCTGCTCCTGGTTCGCTGGCGGGATGCTCGCTCCCTGGTGCGAGCTCGAGAACGGGGGTGCGCTCATCGCGCGCCTCGGGGAGGAGGGCATCGCGTGGTGGCGGCGGCAATTTCCTGCGACCGCGCAGCTCGGGACGCTGGTGATCGCGCACCGACGCGACGCGGGCGAGCTCATGCAGTTCGCGCGCCGCACCGCGCACTACGAGACGCTTGGCGCCGACGCCATCGCGGCTCTCGAGCCCGAGCTCGCCGGCCGCTTCGCGAGTGCGCTCTACTTCGCGAACGAAGGCCACCTCGAGCCGCGGGCCGCGCTGGCCGCGCTGCTCCAGCGTGCGCTCGCGCTGGGAGTCAGCGTGCGCTTCGGGGTCGATGCCGCCGCGGCGCTGCCGACGGGCCGCGAGCTTCTCGACTGCACGGGCCTCGCGGCGCGGCGCACGTTCCCCGAGCTGCGCGGCGTCCGCGGCGAGATGCTGCTGGTACGGGCGCCGGACGTGTCGCTGTCGCGCCCGGTACGGGTACTGCATCCGCGCCTGCCGGTCTACGTTGTGCCGCGCGGCGACGCTCGGTACATGATCGGCGCCACCATGATCGAGAGCGACTCGGCGCAGCGTATCAGCGCCCGCTCGATGCTCGAGCTCCTGTCCGCGGCCTACGCGCTGCACCCCGCCTTCGGCGAGGCCGAGATCCTCGACACCGGAGTCGGGCTGCGTCCCGCCTTTCCCGACAATCTGCCGCATATCCGCCGCGCAGGCGGTGCGCTCTACGTCAACGGCCTGTACCGCCACGGCTTCCTGCTGGCACCCGCGCTGGCGCGCCGCGCCGCGGCCGTACTGCTCGAGGGGCGCCATTTTGCGGAGGTGATGGATGAGAATCCTCGTCAACGGCGACTGGCGTGAGACCGCGGCCCGCGAGCTCGCGGCGATGCTCGCGGAGCTCGGTTACGGCGGACGCATCGTCTCGACTGCGGTCAACGGCGAGTTCGTGGCCGCGCAAGTCAGGGATCGCACCGTGCTTGCCGACGGCGATCGCGTCGAAGTGCTCGCGCCGATGCAGGGAGGCTGAATGCTGCAGGTCTACGGAACGGAGCTCGGCTCGAGGCTCCTGCTCGGCACCGCGCGCTATTCCTCGCCGGCGGTGCTGACGGAGGCGATACGCGCCGCGCGCGCCGAAGTGGTCACCGTGTCGCTGCGGCGTGAAGCGGGCGGCGAGCGCGCCGGCCAGGGCTTCTGGTCGATCATCCGCGGACTCGGCGTGCGGGTGCTCCCCAACACCGCCGGCTGCCACACGGCGAAGGAGGCGGTCACCACTGCGCACATGGCGCGCGAGGTGTTCGGCACGCCGTGGGTAAAGCTCGAGGTCAT
>Ga0335078_10017882_pt1 | contig 10544 bp, 10 predicted proteins | sample Lox_Sample_32_FD_206711 | JGI IMG/M metagenome (GOLD analysis project Ga0335078, IMG submission 206711) | Soil microbial communities from Loxahatchee National Wildlife Refuge, Florida, United States - Lox_Sample_3.2 | ecosystem: Environmental > Terrestrial > Soil > Wetlands | place: USA...
GGGTTCTCGGGCCCAATGCCTGCAAATGGTCGCCCTGAGCCGACCGAGGCTTGCAGCTGCGGCATAACGCGCGTGGACTGGGTCTCCGGAACCTGGCCACCGGGAATGGAGAGAAGAGCGCTCCGAGGTAGATCGAGCTGTGGCGCTCGATTAGCATCCTTCGCTGTCGGTGTGCTGGCCGGATCTGGGCGAAGCTCCTCGTCGGCCCATGGTCTATGAGCCAAAAGGAATACAGAGCCTGACCTTCCGCCTCTGACACGCCTCGCGGGAGATCGCGTCGGCCGTAAAAGAGCGCCATGGATCCAGAACTTGTGTGCCTCCCCTCGCGTTGATGATCGAGTCGGCGCACACTGTGTTCATGGACTCCGGGTGGCAAGGCACCCGAGATTACTGCGCATGCGAGCTCCTGGACCGTCGCAGTGGGGGTGTGGCACCTCTTCCCGGCATCGGTCTGCGGACGGGCGGCAGCGGGCTGGAGATCGTACTGCTCCTTGCCGACGCGATACTGCCGACACGTTTCGCGACCTGGCTGGGCGGAGGATCACAGGCCGGATCGACGCCAGCACCGGGGGGCGGACGCGCCTTTCCGGGCTCCTGGCAGCTGCCGCGCACGGCATCCGTCCCGCTGCGACGGGCAATGGCCAGTTCGGCCCGGCAGAGGGCTGGTCGCCTGGAGCTTCAGGTTCTCCGTCCAGGCTGGCAGTTCAGGGTAGGTGTGAGCATGGTGCGCCGTCACCGGGGGATCAGCTGGTCCTTCATGATCTTGCCCATGGCGTTTTTCGGCAGCTCATCGCGGAACTCGATCACCCGCGGGTACTTGTAGGCGGCGATCCGCTCCTTGCAGTAGGCGATCAGTTCCGGCGCCGTGAGCGAGGCGCCCGGCCGCAGCGTGACGACGGCCATGACCTCCTCGCCGAGCCGGTCGTCGGGAATGCCGACGACGGCAGCTTCGGCGACCGCCGGGTGGGCGTGCAGCACGTCCTCGATCTCGGCCGGGTACACGTTGTACCCGCCGCGGATGATCAGTTCCTTGCTGCGGCCGGCGATGAACAAGAACCCGTCCTCGTCGAAGTAGCCCAGGTCACCGGTGTGGAACCAGCCACCAGCGAAGGCTTCGGCGGTGGCCTGCGGATCGTGCAGGTATCCCTTCATGACATGCAGCCCGCGGGTGACCACCTCGCCCACGTGGTCCCTGCCGGGCGGCAGGGCGTTGCCGTCGTCGTCCCAGACTTGCGTCTGCGTCCCCCAGATGGGCTTGCCGACGCTGTAGGCACGCCGTTCGGTGAAGCTCCTGTTCTGGGTCATGGTGGACGCGGTCTCGGTCAGCCCGTAGCCCTCCAAGATGACGACGCCGAAGCGGTTCTCGAAGGCGTCCAGCACCGGCGCGGGTATCGAGGCGCCGCCGGAGATCGCCAGCCGCAGCGAGGAGACGTCGTAGCTGTCCAGACCGGGATATTGCAGCAGGGCGATGAACATGGTGGGCACGCCGTCGAAAACGGTGGCATGGTCGCGCTGGATCGCGGTCAGGACCGTGGCCGGATCGAACCGCGAGATGAGCGACATCGCGCAGCCGAACCGCACGCACAGGTTCAAGATGCTGGACAGGCCGAACACGTGGAAAAACGGCAGGACCGCGATGACCACGTCATCGGGCTGCACGCCAACCAGGCGCCCCGGGATATCCGCGTTCATGTACAGCTGCATATGGGTCAGCTCGGCCCCCTTGGGACGGCCGGTCGTGCCCGAGGTGTCGATGATGACCGCGGTGTCGGTCAGCATCCGCGGAGCGAGCCGGGGGCCGTCCGCGACGGCGAGCAGGTGCCCGAATGGATGCGCGCCCGGGGCGTTCTCGGCGTGGCCCACGGCGTAGATCTCGCTCACCCCGGCCGCAGCGGCGCCCTGGGCCGCATCGCCGAGCACGCCCTCCCAGGTGATCAGGATCTTCGCCCCGCTATCGCCGAGGTAGAACGCCACCTCCGGCGCCTTGAGCAGCACGTTCAGCGGCACGGCCACGCCGCCGGCCTTGAGGATCCCGAAATAGGCGACCGGGAACTGCGGGATGTTGGGCAGCTGCAGCGCCACCGGGTCCCCCGGCCGCAGACCGGCCGCCTCCAGGCCGGCCGCCAGCCGGTCCGACAGGGCGTCCAGTTCCCCGTAGGTCATCTGCCCGCCCGCATCGACCGCCACGGCCTTGCCGGGCGACGCATCCGCGGTTTCACGCAGGATGACCGCGAGATTGAAATTCATCGCTTCGCCCCCTCCTCCTCGCACACGCACGTTTTTCGAGCAGGGATCCCATCGCCCGGCGGCCGCCGCGCGCCTGAAGCGAGCGGCCGTCTCAGGCATCCGCTGCCGGTTCATCTCAGCGTGCGCGCCCAGCCAGCCACTGGTACAGGCGGACTTCCTGACTCGCCAGGACCTTCGCCACCTGGCGCCAGCGCCTGCCCGGCCTCCGCCACGTGGCCTAGCAGCCGCCGGCCCTTGCCACCTGGCGCCAGTACGTGCCCCGGCACGTGATGTCATCTACCCGGCAGCCCACAGACATCGCGACGCCCGCGCCGGCCAGACCGTGGTGATCGCGGCCGGGACTTCACCGCACGCCACGCACCGTATGGCCGGTTCGGTCCCCCGTCAGCCTGGCCCGCCACGCACCGGGGCCCCTCGTGATCGGGCCCTAGGGTCCTCGATCGGGGGGCGAAAGCGGCACGGAGAACTCGGCGATGCCGCGCGAGGTGACCTGGTTCGCGTGCTCGTCCGCGTCGTTGATCAGGGCTGTGACCGGGCTGTTGTCGGCGAGGTAGGTCCCGGTGAACGTATGGATGCCCCGTTCGCTGGCGGCCTGGGCGAGCATGCGGAGGAGCTCGGTGGCCAGGCCGGCGTCGCGCCAGCCCGGGGTGACCGCGATGGCGACGTCCGCGGTGCCGTCCTGTTCGGCTGGCTCGTAGCGGGCGATCGCGACACCGCGCTGGCTGGCGGGTTCGACGGCGACCAGCGCGAACCGGCTGGTGTAGTCGACGGTCGTGAGGTAATTGAGGAGTTCGGGCGTGACCTGCGGGTGGCCGCCGAGGAACCGGCGGCGGATGGTGTCGGCGTCGGCGGACTCGATCGATTCGGCCAGCGCGGGCGCGTCACCGGGCTGGATGGGTCGGATGAGGACGCTGCGCCCATCGCGCAGCGTGACCAGCCGCAGGTACTCCTGCGGGTAGCCAGGTGGCAGATCCGCGGTCTGCCCCGCCGGGCCCACAGCCCGGGGATGAGCGCCCCGACCTCCGAGGTCCATCATAGCGCCGGGCTACCGCCACCGATGGCGCCTGCCCAGAGCCGAAGGTCCCTGATGCGGGGGCACAGGATCTTCGAGGTCCTCCCGGCCGCGAACACCTCCGCCGCGCAGGAGATGAGCCGCCGGTACCAGGTCCGCGCCGGCCTCGCCGCGGCCATCGCGCGCGGGGACGCCGACCAGACCCGCAGGCTCATCACCGCAGTGTGACGGGCGACTTTGAGGTACGGGCGCCGGCCACCGATGACCCGGCTGAGGTCGGCTCGTGCGACTTCGTGCTGTTCTGCGTGAAGACCTTCGACGCCGACGCCGCTGCGGCCCGGCTGGGGCCGCTGGTGGGTGAGGATACGGCGGTGGTGTCGCTGCAGAACGGGGTCGAGAACGAGGAGACGCTGGCCCGGGCGGTCGGGGACGACCACGTGATGGGAGGGGCTGCGTTCATCTTCGCCGAGATCGCCGAGCCTGGGGTGATCCGGCATACCGGCGGGCCGGCGAGCATCACGTTCGGGGAGTTCGACGGCCGCGCCAGCGAGCGGGCGCAGCGCCTGCTGGCCTGCTGCGAGCAGGCAGGCTTCGCGGCGGAGTTGTCACAGAGCATCAAGACGGTGCTATGGGCGAAGCTCGCCTTCATCTGCGCGCAGGCCGGCATGACCGCCGCTGTGCGGCTGCCGATCGGGGAGATCCGCACCGCAGCGGCTGCCTGGACCGCGTTCAGCCGCCTGCTTACCGAGGTATGCGCGGTCGCCGAGGCAGAGGGCCACCCTGTCCCGCAGGCCGCCCGGGAGCGCGCCCTGGCGTTGGCGCAGGCCTTGCCGGGCAGCTTCTCCTCTCTGCATGACGATCTGGTGGCCGGGCGCCGAATGGAGTTGGAGGCCCTGCACGGCTTTGTCGTACGCCGGGCTGCCCAGCACCACCTGGCCGTGCCCATGTCGGAGGCGGTGTACGCCATCCTCCAGCCGTGGGCCATCCGCAACCAGCCGGCCAGCACCTGAGCTTGCCGGGACCGTATCGCGGCCGGCATGATCGAGCGGTACGAGATCGCCGCCAGAACCCGCGCCACTCAGGCTTGGTCACGGTGCGTGGTGGCGCCGGACAATCGGCCCAACGTCGCGACGGAGCGATATCGCCGAATACGGGCGGTCTGCCATGAGCGCGCCGGTAACTTCAGCTGCGCACAGAACGACCGGATCTGTTAGGTCGGACCGTTGAGCAGCAAGAGTGCGGAGATCGTCGAAGTGCACATCTGCGTCATCACGTCGGCGTGGATGACGAGACCCACTGGGTGTGTTCTTCCGGATGCGTGGTTACCGCTCGCAGGCACGCACGCCGGATGTAATGCCTAGCGCCGGGGTGCCGGAGATTGCCGCGTGCCGTCACTGCTTACGGTTCTCGCGCAGGATCCATAGGGTGCCGAAAGCGTATGTCAGTGCAATGGCAAGGGGAACAGACGTCAGCGAGGACGCCATGAACGGTCCTCCGAGGATCAATGCAGAAAGCCCCGTGGCGACAGCGACGAACAGGTAGCCGCGGCTGTTGTACAGCCACCCGTACGGCAGGAAGTGGGCGCCCCCCAGCAGCCCGATGGTCAGCGGCAGCAAGGATGGCTGGAACTGATAGACCGCGATGAACACCGGCAGGTAGAACACCTGCGTGGCAGCGATGAGTCCCCCGAGTGTCCCCAAGGGGTTGCCCCTGCTGATCACGTGGATGCCCAGCGTGCGACCAAGCAGAACGCCTGCTGGAAAGATGACGCATAGCCCCAGCACCCAGATGAGCTGGACGGTCCGTACTGGTACAAGTGCCCGCAACAACGCCAGGACCAGAAAGTAGACCGCCCCGGCCACCAGGATGGGGTACCCACGCTGGGTCGAGGCAATGTGCTCCTGCTTGAGTTGATCGAGTGTCTTGCCACTGGCCGGTGTCGGTGGCCCATCACCCACGAAGTCAGCGTAACCCGAGCCTGCCCGATGGCGACTGGCGGGAATCTGCTGGATCAGCAGATAGCGGCGCTGGCAGGGCGACCGGACCGAATGTCTCTCCCCCGGCCGGTGGTGGCACTGCACGGCCAGGATCCAGCAGCTGCCACAGAGCCGGGTCCCCGCGCTAGAGCGCTAATGACGCTCAAACGGCTGTGCGTGGCGACGGGTTGATGGGTGCAGTGAGGGACCATTGGCCCCCTGACAAGTCCCTTAGGACCTGCCCGGCGGCCTCATCTTGGCGCACCCTGGTCACCCCGTATCCCTGGAGGCGATGACGATGCCGAGCACGAGTCAACATCGCGCCGGGAAGGGCCTGCGGACGCGGCTGCGACGGCAGGAAGCGGCGGCCGGTTTTCCCGCCGGGGAGGCGCCCGGGCCCGGCTTCGCCGCGGCCGACGCGTATATCCGCAGACAGATGAAGGATGCGCGGATCCCGGGCCTGGCGCTCGGGATCGTCCACGACGGCCGCCCTGTCCATCTGCGGGGATATGGCCGAGCTGATGAGTCCGGGCGGGAGTTCACGCCGCAGACACCGTTGTTCATCGGGTCGTGCTCCAAGTCCTTCACCGCCTTGGCGGTGATGCAGCTCGCCGAGGCCGGGAAGGTCGATCTGGATGCTCCGGTCCGGCGCTACATCCCGTGGTTCCGGGTGGCTGATCCGGAGGCGTCCGCCCTGATCACCGTCCGTCACCTGCTGAATCAGACCAGCGGCCTGACCGAGGGCGCCGGCCGCGGAGCCACGCTGGCGGCCGGGATGCACCCGCTGGAACCCGCCGTCCGGGCGCTGGCCACGACCGGGCTGGCCCGGCCCCCCGGCGCGGCGTTTGAGTACTCCAACCCCAACTACACGACGCTTGGGCTGGTGGTGGAGATGGCGGCCGGGGAACCGTTCGAGGCCTACCTGAAGACGCGCATCTTCGAGCCGCTGAGCATGCACCACACCTACACCGCGGTTGAGGACGCCCGGCGCGGCGGGCTCGCGTCCGGCTACCGGTACTGGTTCGGGTTCCCGGTCGCCTCCGGCACGGCCCCGCACGGCAGCACGATCCCGACCGGCGGGATCATCTCCACCGCCGAGGACATGAGCCGCTATCTGGCCATGTACCAGGGCGGCGGCCGCTATCACGGCCAGGTGGTGCTGTCTGCGGCCGGGATCGCCGAGATGATGCGGCCGGGCCCGCCGGCCAAACGAGGCGCATTCGCCGGCGCAGGCTACGGCATGGGCTGGTTTACCGGCCCATGGGGCGGGGTGGACGCGTCCTACCATCCCGGCGACGAACCCGGCGCCCATGCCGGCATGGCCCTGGTCCCCCACGGGAACTGGGGCGTCGTCGTGCTGTTCAACGTCGGTCTCCATGGCGGCGCGTTGCCGGGGCTGCTGGCGATCGAGCAAAGCGTGACCGGGATGGTGGCCGGCGGGACGGTGCGGGACACCGGCATCGGCGGCTTCTACGCCGCGTTCGACGCCGCCGTGGCCGCCGCCCTGGCCGCCGAGGGCTGGTCGCTGGCGCGGCTGGCCCGGCGACCCGGCGCTGCGGCGCAGGGCCGCCACCGGACCCTGCCGCTGCTGTGGGAGCTCGGCATCCCGGCAGCCATAGCCGTAGCGCCCACGGCAGTGTTCAAGGTGAACTGGAAGGGGCTGTTCCTCTACGGCCCGGACATGAGCTGCGCGCTGGCCGGGATCGGCGGGCTCTCCGCCCTCACCGGACTACTCCGCGTGATCAATACGATCAACGCAGGACATCCGGTACGCGGGAGGCCGCCAGCCCGCCAGATGCCGGGCGCGGCCCGGCGCCGGTAACAACCGGCCGTCAGCAGCCAGGCCGCCCGCGGCAGCATGCAAATCACCCAGTTATGCACGACCATGGCGGCTGAGCGTTGATGCTTCGCAGCCGCGCATAACGGCGGCACTGCGCGCGTTCTCCTGGGTAGTACCGGTCACTCAGCGTCACACTGTCGATCGGCTCCAGTTCGAAGCTGACCTTCGCTCCGGCGCCGGTTGGACCGTTCTGCTCGAGGCCGATGGCTGGCTGGCCGAGGTTCTTGTCGGGCAGCATCAAGCTGACAGCATAGGCACCTCATCCTGGAGCCTCACGATCACCTGCATATCAGCCAGATACGTACGCTCGCGTCAAGCGCGGCGCTGAAAAAATATGCGCCTGTACGCGCTGACCGGCGTAAACAACACCAGCCCGGGAACCTGGCACGAAAAGAGGTCGCTGGCTGATCTCGGTCCCGGCCGCAACGTGAGCAGGGGAATCACTTTCCCCAGGTGACAGGCTCGGCCTCGTCGGCGCGGAGGTAAGTGAGCACCGCGAGCACGCGGCGGTGGGCGTCGTCGCTGTCGGCGATGTCGAGCTTGCCCAGCAGCCGGCGCACATGGGCCTCCACGGTGCGCTCGCTGAGGAACAGCCGCTTGGCCACGCCGGCGTTGGTGAGGCCCTGCGCTATCAGCTGCAGGACGTCGTGCTCGCGTTCGGTCAGCTGGGCGAGGCCGCGTCGTGTTTCGTTGCGGTGGAGCAGCTGACCGACCACGTAGGGATCCAGGGCCGAGCCACCCTTGGCCACCCGGTCGACCGCGGCCAGGAAGTCGGCCACGTCGAGTACCCGGTCCTTGAGCAGGTACCCGAATCGCCCTGGGCGACCAGATCGACCGTGTGCGCCGTCTGGACGTGCTGAGACAGCAACAGGACACCGGTCGCCGGGTGGGCCGCCTTGATCTCGGCGGCCGCCCGGGTGCCCTCGTCGGTGTACGTCGGAGGCAGCCGGATGTCGAGCAGGACGACGTCCGGATTGTGCTCGGCGACCAGTCCGGTCAGGCCGGCGGCGTCGCCCAGCGAGCCGACCACGTCATGTCCTGCGTCGCGGAACAGGCCAGCGAGTCCCTCGCGCAGCAGTACCTGGTCCTCGACCAGTATCACGCGCACGGCAGCTCCGCTGTGACCAAGGTGCCGGCCGCGTCGCTGCGGACCAGCAGCCTGCCGCCCGCCGCGTCCACCCGTGTGCTGTGCCAAAACCCATGCATGGGAACTGACCTGGCGTTTCGCGCCCGCTAAGCCGCTCTGCGGTATTCGCTGATCAGGCCGCCGAGGACGTGCCTGCGCTCGACTCGGGCGGTGATATCGACGGCGTGCCCGGGCTCGCGTAGTGGCGGTTCCTGCCGCAGGGCCTGGTGCGGACGGCGGCCGTTGCAATGCCGCGCGTACTGGGCCAGGATGCTGCGGAGATGCCCGTCGCCGAGGATCAGCACGTGATCCAGGCACTCACGGCGTAGCGTGCCTGCGAACCGCTCCGCATATGAGTTCGCACGAGGCGCCCGGACAGGCGTCTTGACCACCTGCGTGCCGTTACCGTAGAAGACCTCGTCGAATGCCGTGGTGAACTTACTGTCCCGGTCGCGGATCAAGAACCCGAAGCTGCTCGCCCGCTCGCCGAGGTCCATCAACAGGTTGCGGGCCTGCCGGGCGGTCCAGGCCCCGGTCGGATGAGCCGTTACGCCCAGGATATGCACCGTCCGGGTCTGGATTTCCATCACGAACAGCACATACACGCGCCGCAGCAGCACGGTGTCCGCATGCAGGAAGTCACAGGCCAGGATGCCGGCGGCCTGGGCTTTCAGGAACTGCCGCCAGGTCGGCGACGCCCGCCGCGGCGCAGGGCCGAGCCCGGCTGCGGCCAGGATCCGGCGGATCGTCCCCTGCCTCACCCGGTAATCCAGGCCAAGCAGCTCGCCCTGGATGCGCAGGTAACCCCAGCGCGGGTTCTGCCGTGCCAGCCGCTCCACCAGCGCGCGGACCTCATCCGGGACCGGCGGACGTCCCGGCGCGTTCGGATAGGTCCACTTCTTGCTGACCAGGCGCCGGTGCCAGGCGAGCAGAGTGCCCGGGGTCACGATCCGGTGCAACCGCAGGCGGCCGGGCAGCAGCCTTGCCAGGGCGGCGAGCATGGCACGGTCAGCCCAGTCCGGTCTCGGGCGGGTGACCTGCCGCCGGAGCACCGCGACCTCGTGGCGGAGGACCAAGATCTCTACGTCCTTGGCAGCGTCGCTGCCCGCCAGGAGGGCCAGCCAGCCGAGCACGCGGACTACGAATAGGCAGACGAGCCGGATGAGCACGAGCGCTGAGCGTAAACCAGCAGGTCAAGCTATGCGCAGGATTTCGGCACAGCACAGGCCTGAAGAGTGGCGAGCGGGAAGTGCTCGGCGTCGTGATGCCACGGCGTGCGTCCGCAGCGGGTTCCTTCGAGAGGGCATTGTCGTGGTAGATGCGGATGGCAGGTTCACCGAGTAGCTCTGCCGCGGGTCCAGCCAACCGCGGGGAAAACGCGACCAGGCGCATCACCTCGTCATGCAGCCACAGCTGCTCAAGGGCGATGAAGCGACCTGCCACATCATCACCGTGCTCAGCCCGCAACAGGCTGTCGAGCCGTTTGGCGGGTCGGCGGACCACCGCAGACGAAAGCACATGCGCCCAGCTTGATGAAGGCATCACGACGGAAGGCTTCACGCTGGACAGCATCAAGTCGGTAGGGGGCTGCGAGTTCGACCCGCAGTTGCTCACCGTCGGCGGGGTCCACGTCGGGGAGGCCGGAGCCGGCCACCAGCGCTATCGGCGCATCATCGTTCTCCGCAAGCGTGACGTACCAGTCCCACCAGTCCTGATCGTCACCCGCCCAGTCCTGGTCAATCCCGCCGTCACGATTGGCCGGCTGGGGCAGAGACTCTCCGCGTTCACATCCACAGCAGCGCCACCTCATGACTGAACACGTAGGACCCATCGGGGCGTCGGCATGACGCCAGGTACTCGCCCAGGACCGGTGCGGCCTCCATCTCCTCGAGGCTCACGGTGTCGTCGAAGGCACAGCGCTGGAGGAAACCCTCGGCGACGTCTCGGTCGCTGGTTCCCGTCTCATAGGTGATCACCTGTTCACGGACGTCCATGCCTGCGGTGCGCAAGGAAGCCGCCACCAGCTCGGCCGTGGTGTAAGGAGTCGCGTCACGCACCCCGGCCCGATAGGCGTCATAGAACGACAGGTAGTGCGAGCGGCCCGTCGCCTGAGCGACGACCCCCAGACCCTCTGGGGCCAGGGCCGATGCAAAACGCGCCATTGCGACGTCGAGTTCGTCGGGCGGGAGGGCGTAGAGGGCATGGGTCGCCCAGACAACGTCATAGGGGCCGCAGGAGCTGGGAAGTTCCTGCAACGGCATCACCAGGTCGTTGCGTGGCATGAACGGAGGTGCGAGGGCAGCGCGAGCCGTGGCTACAGAGAAGGCTGAGGGGTCCAGCAGG
>Ga0335078_10017884_pt1 | contig 10544 bp, 12 predicted proteins | sample Lox_Sample_32_FD_206711 | JGI IMG/M metagenome (GOLD analysis project Ga0335078, IMG submission 206711) | Soil microbial communities from Loxahatchee National Wildlife Refuge, Florida, United States - Lox_Sample_3.2 | ecosystem: Environmental > Terrestrial > Soil > Wetlands | place: USA...
GCATCGCCAGAACGACCTGTTTCGCCGAGACGACGGTTGACGAACCGTCGACGTCGAAGGTGAGCTCGACCGAGTCCCCTCGGTCGCACAAGCGTGTGAGACGATGCTTAAACTTCACCGCGGCCGGCGGAAGATCGCGCGCCACCGCGTCGACGAGCATGGACATGCCGCCATGCAGACGACGCGCGCCGTCGTAGAGGCGTTGCTCTTCGATGCGCTCGGCCTTCTTATCGGCTTCGCGCAAATGCAGCACCGCCCCTTCGTCGTGCTGAGGATAGCTCGCGAGCTCGAGCTCCTTGATCAGCGTCGCCACGAGCGGCTGCGTTTCCGGCCAAAACCAGCCAGCGCCCAGATCGAGCCCGCCGCCTGAACGTCCGGGCACGCTATAGATTCGCCCGCCGATGCGATCGCGCGCTTCGAAGATTTCGAAGTTTCCGCCGCGCTGCTTCAATCTTCTCGCGAGCGCCAGCCCGCTGATGCCTCCGCCGACTATCGCCACGTCCAGCATGTTATAGGCTGCTCCTCGATGATCGGTGTGAATTCTCCGTGTCAGCTTAAAAAGCAATTTGCATGCAACGGCCCTCTGCGGCGCAACGCCCTTTCCGGAGCGTATGGCACGAATTTTGATGATTGACGCCAAAAGACCAATGCAAGGAGACCCATATGAATCTCGCCTCTGAATTCGCGAACTGCTCCCTTGATGAGATGAAGGAGCTTCTGAATGGCGGAACCCTGACCGTCTATTCCGTGGCTCGTCCCTTGACGGCGGATCTCCCCGTGGACCGCAGCGGCGTGCTGGCGACCTTCACCTTCGCCACTCCGGCCTTCGGGGCCCCAGAGGGCGAGGAGGAGAGCCCGAATTTCGAAGCCAATCCAGTTCCCGGCGCATGCGTCGGCACGCCGGGATTCCTTCGCGCCCGCAAGGCGGATGGCGCGACCGTCGCCGATTTTTCCGCTGGCCCGGGTGATCGCGAGATTAAATTCACGGAGGTCTCCGTCTCCAACGGAGCGCCGGTGCGCATCGTGAGGTTCCGCTTCAAGCAAGGCGATTGGCCGGAACGCCCCGACTATTACGGCACCAAGCCGCGGGCCGGCTATCCGATGCCCCTCAGCGCCTGAGTCCGTCGTGACGCGCTTTTCGCCTAGGAAAGCGCCGCCACGATGATCCTGAAGATGGAGCCTTACATCCATGACTGAACGAGTTCCCGGCGCGCTGGTGAGCACGGATTGGCTTTCCGCGCATCTCGGCGAAAGCGACATTCGCATCCTCGACTGCACCTGGCATCATCCGAGCACCAATCTCGACGGTCGCAACCAATATCGCGGCCGTCACCTGCCGGGCTCGGTGCATTTCGACATTGATCACATCGCCGATCCGACCTCCGATCTGCCTCACATGCTGCCGAGCGCAGCGGATTTCGAGAAAAAGGTCGGCTTGCTCGGCGTTGGCGATGGCGATCGCGTCATCGTCTACGATCGCCTCTTTGGCGGTTCCGCAGCGGCGCGAGCCTGGTGGATGTTTCGAGTCTTCGGATACGACAATGTCGCTATGCTCGATGGCGGCTTTGGCAAATGGGTCGGCGGGAAGCTTCCCACCGAAATGTCGCCAGTTCGACCAGAGCCGAAAAAATTCACCGCGACCTTCCGACCGGAACTGGTCCGCACCTATGAGCAGATGAAAGCCAATCTCGCGTCGGGTTCCGAACAAGTCGTCGACGCGCGCGGGCCGGGTAAATTCGACGGAAGCCAGCCGGACGTCTTTCCATTCAAAAAGCTCGGCCACATGCCCAACGCCATGAATGTGCCCTGGGCCGATCTTGTTCATGCGGAAAAAGGGACGTTCCTCGACCCAGCGGCGCTTTCAGCGCGATTCCAGGCTGTGGGAGTTGATCTCAGCAAGCCCATCGTGACGACCTGCGCATCGGGAATCACCTCCTGCATGGCGGCGCTAGCGCTCTATCTGCTCGGTCGCTCCGACGTCCCCGTCTATGACGGCGCCTGGGCCGAGTGGGAGCGTCTCGAGGACGCGCCCGCTGTGGCGGCCTGACGAAGTGAGCGCTCGCCATGGTCGAGAGGGATCAGCCGTTCACGCTGCTTGAGGATGGGGAGGAATTCGCTTTGTCGGCAGGACAAGGCGGCTTCCAACTTCGAAACAAGTCGGAGGGAATGTGCGCCGACTTGCAGGACGCCGACGCCGAGCGCTTTCGGGCGGATTATGAAGAGCTCAAGACGCGTAGCCCCGACTGGGCGCCCGACCAGGTTCTCGCGCAGCTCTGGGATCAAGGCGGCTACGGATGGCTCGCAAAGGAAGAAGGCGAAGCTTAATGACCACGCTGGTGAAGATCACCCAAGACGGCCGCCGGCTCGAGGTGAAAGGATTTGCTCTCTACCTCGACGGCGCTCTTGAAGCAGTCGACCTATCTGAGGTGAATCAACACCCCCTGAAATGGAAGATTTTGCAGGTGATGCCGGAAGCGACTCATGTCGCCGGACGGGTCGCCCTGACGCGAGAGGAAGCAGATATCGTCTTCAAGGCGCTGAAAGAAGCACAGGAACAAATGCTGGCCGACCCCAAGGCGATCGCTGAGCGTTTCCGTATCGCCGCGATGTGGAAAGCCCGCGAGCAAGGCGTCGAATAAAGGACGGGAGCGCATTTGCGCTCCCGCAATCGTTTTAGGCGATCTCCATGGCGACCTCGCCATGCGTCTGACAGTTGGTCGGACAGACGCGGGCGCAGGCGCCGCAACCGATGCAGGCGCCGACGTCGTTCATCACCATGATCTTCTTTTCGACCTCATCATCGTCCTCGTCGTCGAGAGGTACAAGTTCACCGTCTTCGTTGAGGCCTTTGAGCGTCATCACCTCGCGACCGCACACTTTGTAGCAGCGTCCGCAGCCAATGCATTTCTGGGCGTCGATCGCCAAAAGGTAGTCGGGCCGCCAATCACGGCCGTCACGAGTCGCCTGTGACATTCTTTCCTGACCTTCCTGTTTAGGCGATCTCCAAGGATTTCAGAGTCGCGCGCTTTTGTTCGAGTTCGGCGAACGCATCATGCGCCTTTTGCGCGACGCTCATGATGGAGTTCCAATTGATGGGCAGCTCCTCGGAGAGATCGTGCAGATCCATCTTCGCCTGCATGGCCTTCGCCGAAAGCTTCTTGATCTCGCCTTTCAAATCGTCGATTTCACTCATACTGCTGCCTCAGTAGTTCGCCACGGCCGGGAATTTTTCGATCATCTCGACTCCCGATTGGACATATTTATCGCCCTCGGCGGCGAGCTTCTCGAAACTGTCGAAGCCAAATCGATGGACGTCGCGCAGCTGCTTGTTGACGACGATCAGCCGCCCGCCAATAAGCACCATGCGGCCAAAGCCCTCGTGGCTCATCTTCAGCATCGGCGAGATCATCACACCGCTGGCGCGCTCGATCATCAGGCAGACGGCGTTGAAGAACAGTTCCAGCCGCCAAATCGTTTCCGGGTCCGGGTCGCCGATGATCGGCAGCGCCCGGCGAGCCTCTTTGTCGACCACATAGGGGGCTAGAAGGTCGAGATCGCTCTTGCCCTCCCAGGCGCCATGGGTGTCCTGCGCGCGCCAAATCTTGATGAGCTCCTTCATGAAAGGAAGCTCGGTGACGGAATCCTTCTGTGCTTCCGCGACAGCTGTTGACATGTTTTCCCCTTAGTCTTCGAAGTCTAGGACCCGCTCTTTTCCCTTCGTCAGCGCCTTGCGAAGCCACGGCGGCGGGACGCCACGCAGCACTTCCTCAAGCTTGGCGAGAAGATCAGCGATGTTCTCGGGCTGATTCACCTTCATCGGGTGGATGTTGTTGGCGACGACGCGCGCCGCGCCCGATCCGCCAATTGCAGCGACATAGAGAATGGCGCAATCTTTGATCGCGTCGATCTTCGGCGCGAGCTTGTCCTCATTGCCGTCTTCCTTGAGATCGCCGTCGAATTCGATCGCCTCGAGGAACTCGTGCCCCTCCGGCCCGATCTCGTAGATGGCGATGTTCTTCGCCCATCCGAAATGCGCGTCGACGCGCTTGAGGTCCTGAGTGGCAAATGCAACTTTCATGACGCCTCCGATTTTCTTCGGTCAATGCGAGGTCGCGTGCGGCGCGCCTACGCCGCCGCGCCAGCTGTCCGGCGTGGGCTGATGATTCTCTTCGTGGTCGGCCATCAAGAGATTGCTGACTTCGAAGATGAGGTCGCGGGACCCGCGATAGCCCACAGTGAGCTGATGGCCGCCGCCCAGCCGATCGAACTTGGGAATGCCGATTCTGAAGAAAGGGATCTTCAGTCGTGCGGCGCCCTGTCGACCATGTGAATGGGTGGCGAGCAGGTCGCAGCCGCGCTCGCGCGCAAGGGTCTCAAGATCCTCCAGATCGCCGATCAAAACATCATCCGTCGCGATCCGCTCGAGCACGGGAGACTGCGTCGTGGTGACCGCCGCAAGAATTTGGGCCCCCATCTCTGTCAGGAAACCGCCAACGTCATGGAGGAGATCGGGTTCGGCTCCGATCGCCAGCTTGCGTCCGCCGATGTGGAAGTGGCCGTCCAGCATCGCGTCCACGAGCTGTCCCCGCTGCCGACGATATTTCATCGGCGCCGGCCGGCCGCTGATCGCGGTCAGGAAGCTCATGAGACCGTCATTCGCCTCAAGCCCGCACAGCCGCTCGAACAGCCGGAAAGGCACGCCGGTTTTCGCCGTCATGGCTTCCGCCGCAAGACGCATTTGTGCGCCGACGGCGATCGTCCAGCCGGCGTTCCCCATCGTCCTGATCTCTTCGATCCCCACCCCGCCGATCGTGGTCGGCGTGAAGTCCTCGGGGATATGGCCGTCGAGCGATCCGCCGATATCCGGCAGGAAAGTCGGCTCAAGCCCAAAATCCTCGATGATCGTCCGCAACTCGTCGAGATCGCCGGGCGTGAGATGACAGCCCGGCAGGACGTTGACCCTGGTTGGGTCTCGCCGGCTAGCGCTCTTCGGGGTCTCCACGAGAACCTCGACCATCCGGGCGACCGTCTTCTCCCAGCCGTCCTGAAACGCATCTTTGAAATCGGGGGTCGAGACATAGACGATCGGAAGATTGGCGACCTCGGCGTGCTTTTCTCGAATGAGCTTGATGTAGCCGTCGACGTCGTCGCCCTTCGTTTCGGTGACGCCCGTCGAGCAAATGCCGATGATCTCTGGCTTCGCCCGCTTATTGATGTTCAAGATCGCCTGTTCGACGTTTTCGTAGCCGCCGAGCACCGTCGCGACCTCGCTCATCGCGGTCGTCTGCATGGGGATGCTTTCCTTGAAGTGGCGTGTGAACAGCACCAGTCCAAAGGACGTGCAACCTTGAGAACCGTGCAGCAAGGGCATCGCCCCGCGCAGCCCCATGAAGGCAAGAGCCCCGCCAATGGGCTGGCTCATCTTGAGAGGATTGACGGAACAGGCTTTTTTGCTGAGCGTCACAGTGGCCATAATAAGCTACTCCGCTGCGATCGCATGCGAGGCCGGAGGCATTTCCGCAAGGATTTCCTCGATGCGGATCGAACAGGCCCCGCAGCCGCCCGAAGCATTGGTCAATTCGCGTACGGCCTCGACCGTCGTTGCGCCGTTGAGTTGGATGGCGTCCTCGATCACGCCGAGCGCGACGCTCTTGCAGTTACAAATTTTCTTCCCGCGCCGGGCCTCCTCGGCCTTTATGGGATCCGCGGCCAGCGCCGCAGCTTCGGCCTCCGCCGCGGCCAGCGCGCGAGCCTGCCAATTCTCGGCCGGGTTTTCCCAGGGAGCGGGCCTGCGCACTTGGCTCCACATCGGATTGTAGAGCGCCTTCTCGATTTCCTGGACCAGCTTCACCATGCCCACATAGCCCATATAGGCGTGATGCCGCTCCTGATTGATGTCGAGCCAGGGCATAGACGCCTTGAGCGCGATGAACTGCGAGCGCCCGCCCGACAGCATGATGTCCGCGCGCGCGTCCTTCAACATCTTATACATTTCGCGCGGAGTCATGTCCTCGATCATATGGGCGTCTTGGCCCATCAGCTCCTTGATGCGCTCCTTGTCTTCCTTCGTAGACTTCTTCACTGAAGTGCCGACGAGCTCGAGACCGGCTTCCTGAAGCGCGGCGACGACCGACCAAGACTTCACGCCGCCGGTGATGAGCAGCACTTTCTTGCCCTGGAACCGCGGCTTGAAGCGTGCGATCGCAGCCCAGGCCTTGGCCTCCTCCCGGGCGATAACGGCTTCCGTGCGCTCCATCAGGTCCGCCGGCGCGCCTCGCTCGATGAGCATGCGCGCGATTTCGCGCAGTGAATCGCTCGTATCCTCAATCCCGTAAAAAGAGCCTTCGAAGAAGGGGATGCCGTATCGCTCCTCCATCTTGCGCGCGACATTGATCATCGCCTTAGAGCAGACCATCATCGCGGCCCTGGCGCGATGCGAGTAAGCGACCTCGCGATACTTACCATCGCCGGAGATGCAGGAAAGGATGCGGACGCCGATCTCGTCGAGCAGCGGCTTCACCTGCCAGAGCTCGCCGGAGAGATTATATTCGCCAATGATGTTGAGGTCGTAAGGCGTCGTGTAGTCCGGCTCCTCTGTGCCGATCACATGCTGCAGCAGAGCCTCGCCGGCGAGCTTATTGCCGAGATTTTTCGGCCCCACGAAGCCGGGAGAATTGATCGGGATCACCGGCTTGCCGAATTTCTCGCGCGCCGCCTTGCAAACCGCGTCGATGTCGTCGCCGATCATCGCCGGAACACAGGTCTGATACACGAAGACCGCCGGCGGATCATATTTCTCGATAATCTCCTTTATGGATTTGAAGAGCCGCTTCTCTCCGCCGAACACCACGTCGGTTTCATTGATGTCCGTCGTGAAACCGGTGCGCCACAGATTGGAGCCGGAAGAGGCGGCGCCGCGGTTGTCCCAGGAATTGCCCTCGCATGCGATGGGCCCGTGGACGAGATGGGCCACGTCGGTCAGCGGTTGCAGGGCGATCTTGGCGCCGTCGAAGGCGCAGCCGCCGGCCGCGCCGCCCGGCTGCAACTGCTTCGTGCAGCCCTTCTTGCGCTCCGCCTCGGACTTGTTTGCGTTTTTGCCGCAACCGGGCTCGTTGAAGACGTCCTGTATCGTGGCCGAGAGCGAACCCATGCGCCTCTCCTTTTCGGGGTCGTCGTCCGACTAGAAAAGCAAGACCCAGGCCGCTTCCGTCTGGAGGCGGAAGCGGCGGTTTTTCTCAGCGAATGATATCGAAGCTATAGTCGCTCTTCGCTGGAACGTTGGTGTTGGCGTCGATCGATTCGAAGATGCGGTCGAGGATCCAAACCAGCGTGTTGAGGCCGCCCTGATAGCCCCACACCGGATAGCGGTGATGGTGATGGCGGTCGAAGATCGGGAAGCCGATGCGGATGAGCGGTGTGCCCGTGTCGCGCTCGAGATACTTGCCGTAGGTGTTGCCGATGAGGAAGTCGACCGGTTCCGTGAACAGCAGCGAGCGCATGTGCCACAGATCCTTACCGGGATACACGTGGCAGTCCTTGCCGAAGGGCGAGCTGTCGAACAGTTCTTGCACCTTTGCCGCCCACGCCTTGCCGCCATTCGTGGCAAGCACGTGCGTCGGCTCGGCGCCGAGCTCGAGCAGGAAGCCCGCGAGGCCCAGGCAGAGGTCGGGATCGCCGTAGATCGCGAACTTCTTGCCATGGATATGGGCGCTCGAGTCAGCCATGGCGTCGACGAGACGGCCACGCTCCTTCTCGAGTTCAGCCGGGATCGGCTTACCGGTCATCCGCGAGACCTCAAGCAGGAACTTATCGGTCGCGCTCACGCCGATCGGATGATTGAAAGCGGCGACTTCCTGGCCATGCTCTTTGATCAAGGGGAGCGTCTTCTCGGTGCAATATTCCTGCATCGAGATCGTTCCTTTGGCGTTTAGAGCCTTCGCTGTTTCCTCGAGCGTCGTGCCGCCCGCATACATGCGGAACTCGCCGTCGGTCGGGGTGTCGAAGACCTCGCTATTGTCCGCAAGGATCGTCGCCTCGACGCCCATCAAGCCAAAGATGCGCTTGATCTCGCGAATATTGCCAACCGTGTAGCCGTCGAAGCCGCCGATGAAGTTGATCGACTCATTCGGCGCGCGTTCGAGCTTCGGTGCGGTGCCAGCCTTGCCGTCCCAGAAGTGCTCAAGAACGCCTTTCAGAGCATTGTCGTAGCCGGTGACATGGCTGCCGACGAAGGCAGGTGTGTGCGCGAAAGGAACGTCGTATTCCCCGGGAACCGAGCCCTTCTCCTTGGATGTCTTGATGAAGGCGTTGAGGTCGTCGCCAATCACTTCCGCCATGCAGGTCGTCGAGACGGCGATCATTTTGGGCTTGTACATATTATAGGTGTTGGCGAGCCCGTCGATCATGTTGTTGAGGCCGCCGAACACGGCGGCATCTTCGGTCATCGAGGAGGAGACGCAGGAAGTCGGCTCCTTGAAGTGACGCGACAGATGGCTGCGATAATAGGCGACGCAGCCCTGAGAACCATGCACGAAGGGAATCGTGTTCTCGAAGCCCACGGCCACGAAGACCGCGCCGAGCGGCTGACAAGCCTTGGCCGGGTTGACCACGAGCGCCTCACGGGCAAAGTTCTTCTCTTTATATTCCGGGGTCTTCGCCCATTCGCGGATGCGCTCCACCTCAGCCGGGTCGCGCGGATTCTCAAACATCTTCTTCTTGTTGGCCAGCATCTGCTGGTATTCCGGCCCCCTGAAGAGGTCGAAGTGGTCGAGGACGTTTTCGGCATTCTGGGGCATTGTAAAAACCCTTACCTTCCGTGTTGATGGGGAGGCCCGGCGTCAATTCACAGACGCCGGGCCTGTGTGTTATTCGGCGGCTTGCAGAAGCGGCGCCGGCTCGGATTTCCAAGGCGCCTTGGTCATCTTCCAGACCGGCGAGTTGATCGCCATGTCCATGTCGCGAGCGAAGATCGCGAAGCCGTCATAGCCGTGATACGGACCCGAGTAGTCCCAGCTATGCATCTGACGGAAGGGCACGCCCATCTTCTGGAAGACGTATTTTTCCTTGATGCCGGAGCCGACCAGATCGGGCTGGATCTTCTCCACGAACCGCTCGAACTCATAGCCCGTCACATCGTCGTAGATGATCGTGCCGTCCTTGACGTAGTGCTGAGCGGTGCGCTGATAGTCGTCGTTGTGGCCGAACTCATAGCCCGTGCCGACCACCTCCATGCCCAGATCCTCATAGGCGCCGATCACGTGACGCGGACGCAGTCCGCCGACATAGAGCATGACCGTCTTGCCCTCGAGCCGCGGACGATACTTGGCGATGACCGCGTCCATCAACGGTTGATACTTGGCGATGACGCGCTCGGCGCCCTCCTTGATCTTGTCGTCGAAGAAGCTCGCGATCTTGCGCAGTGACTCGGCGATCTTGCTCGGCCCGAAGAAGTTGTACTCGCACCACGGAATGCCGTATTTCTCTTCCATGTGGCGGGAGATGTAGTTCATGGAGCGGTAGCAGTGCAGAACGTTGAGCTTGGCCTTCGGCGTCGCCTCGAGCTCGGCGAGCGAACCGTCGCCCGACCATTGCGCGATCACGCGCAGACCCATCTCTTCGAGCAGGATGCGCGAGGACCAGGCGTCGCCGCCGATGTTGTAGTCGCCGATGATCGCGACGTCATAGGGCGTCGGTTCAAAGCGCGGCGCGGCGTTCGGATCCATCTTGTCGAACACCCAGTCGCGGATCGCATCATTGGCGATATGGTGGCCGAGCGACTGCGAGACACCGCGGAAGCCTTCGCAACGCACGGGCACGATCGTCTTGCCGTCATATTCTTTGGACTTCGTCTTCGAGACAGCTTCGATATCGTCGCCGATGAGGCCGATCGGGCACTCGGACTGCACCGTGATGCCGTTGTTCAGCGGGAACAGCTCCTGGATTTCGTCCATGATCTTGGCGAGCTTCTTGTCGCCGCCGAAGACAATGTCCTTCTCCTGGAAGTCTGAGGTGAACTGCATTGTCACGAAGGTGTCGATGCCGGTCGTGCCAATGTAGTAGTTGCGGCGCGCCGCCCAGGAATATTGACCGCAGCCGACCGGGCCGTGGCTGATGTGGATCATGTCCTTGATCGGACCCCACACCACGCCCTTCGAGCCAGCGTAAGCGCAGCCACGGATCGTCATGACGCCCGGAATGGACTTGATGTTGGACTTGACGCCACAATCCTGCTTGCCGGCTTCATGCACGTTGAGATGCTTGGCGCGGCGCTTGGCGGTCTTTTCAGGGTAGACTTTCAGCACTTCTTCGATGAGCGCCTTGTTGCGGGCTTTGATCTCCGCGACGCTCTGGCTGGGCGAGAGACTCATTTATTTTCTCCTTGGATTTTGGAAGGAAGTCGAGCGGCAAGAGGCGCGCCGCTCGACGCCAAAAACTTTACGCGATTGCCGCGAGATCGGCGGCGGTCTTGCCGACCTGGGTCTCGTCCACCGCCTTCATGATGCCGTGCTCCATCAGCATGTCCTCGAGCTCGTCCATCGTGATCG
>Ga0335078_10017886_pt1 | contig 10543 bp, 6 predicted proteins | sample Lox_Sample_32_FD_206711 | JGI IMG/M metagenome (GOLD analysis project Ga0335078, IMG submission 206711) | Soil microbial communities from Loxahatchee National Wildlife Refuge, Florida, United States - Lox_Sample_3.2 | ecosystem: Environmental > Terrestrial > Soil > Wetlands | place: USA: Florida...
TCACCGCCCTGCTCTTCGCCAGGTACGGCTTCTACCACGGCGGCCCGGGATTCCAGCGGAGCTCGACGCTGCAGTACACGCAGCAAGTGAACGAGCCCAGCTACAACGGGCCCAGCTACAACGGGCCCAGCTACAACGGGCAGGGCGCCCCGTAGCGCCGGGCGGTCACCCGGCGCCCTGCTGCCCGGGCGCCGCTACCCGAGCCCTGCTGCCCGGGCGCCGCTACCCGACGCGCTGCGGGACGACCAGGTACCTGAAGCCGGTTCCCGTGCCTGGTGCCGGCGTGATCACCGCGGGCTTGGCCGGGCTGGTGAAGCATAGCCTGACCTGGGCGACCGGGGGGGCTGGCCCGTCCGGGTGCGTCGTGGTGGCCGCGACCACCCCGTCGAGCAGGTACTGCGGACTGAACGCGATCGACGGCTCATCGCCAGTGAAATCGGCGTGCACCGTCTCCCTTGCCCGCGCCTGCCCCTGCGTCGCCGCGCCGATGGTGACCCGGCCGGGCGCGAACGAGAGCTGGACCGGGGTGCCCCGTTCCGCGACGAGCGCCACCCGGCGCACCGCCTCGGCGAACGCGTCCGCGGGCAGGTCGGCGGTGCAGCCGAACTCCTCAGGGAAACGAGACCGGTACCTGACGAACTCGCCGGCCAGCAGCCGTGCGGTGAGGCGGCGCTCACCTGACTCGAAGCCGATCATCGCCTCGGCCGCGCCGTAGCCTCCACCCCCCGGCGGCGCGCCGGCGGCGTCGTCGCTCGCGTCGCCGCCCTGACGCAACAGCACCCGGACCGCGTCACCGTGGCTCATCATCCGGGCCGCCTCGCCCAGCGTCCTGGCCGGCACGAGGAGCGCGATCCTGCCCTTCCCGGCGATGCCGGGCGCCGGGCTCCAGTCCAGGTCCCTGACGGCCAGCCGGTAGCGGTCGGTCGCGGCCAGCGTCATCGTCGTCCCGTCGAGTTCGACGTTGACGGCGGTCAGCATCGGCAGCGTGTCGTCGCGGCTCGCGGCCGGGGTCACCTGGGCGATCGCCGCGGCCAGCGCGCCGCCGTCCGCCGCGCCGGCGAGCTGCGGCAGCTCCGGGAGCTCCGGGTACTCGCCGAGCGGCAGCGGTGTCAGCGTGAAGGCCGCGTCACCGCAGGTCACCGAGACCCCGTCGGGATCGTCCGCGAAGTCGACCGGGTGCTGCGGCAGGGAGCGGACGATCTCCACGAGCAGGCGGCCAGGCACAAGGACGGTGCCAGGCTCCGCTACGTCGGCGCGAAGCCTGACCCGTGCCGACACCTCGTAGTCGAAGCAGGAGAGAGTGAGAAACCCGCTTACGTTCTGCTGATCCTGCCGGTCTTCCTGGCCCGCGCTGAGCACCAGCCCGGTGAGCACCGGCAGCATGGCCCGCGCGGGCAGCGCCCTGGCCACCCAGCTGACGGCCTCCGCGAGCGCATCCCGCTCCACCGTGAACTTCATTGTGCGCCCCTCATGCATTTCCGTCCGCCCCGCCATGGCGCCTCCGTCTGCCAGCGCCCGTCTGCCAGCGCCCGCCTGCCAGCGCCCGCCTGCCAGCGCCCGCCTGCCAGCGCCGTGGCACGCCCGGCCGCCGGCAACCCGCTGTCTGGGCATCCTGCCACGCGCGTACGACATTCGGGAGCGGTGTGGTCAGGGATTGGGGGTACTTAGAGCCCGAATTCGGGTGCTAAGTACCCCCAATAATCTCGTGCTGTGGCGCATGTGGCGAGGTAGCGCGAGTGGTGGGTTAGGGCTGGTGAACGGGCGTGGGACGTGCGCTGGCTGAGGCGCGAGGGGCTGACGTGCGCCACGGCCAGGCCGCCGGAAGGAGCAGCTAGGCGGAGAGGTACTTGCCGTAGAAGGCGAAGATGCGCTCCCAGCCGTCGTTCGCGGCCTCGACGCGGTAGGCGGGGCGGTTGACGGAGAAGAAGGCGTGGCCCGCGTTCGGGTAGACGTGGAACTCGTACGTCTTGCCCGCCGCCTTGAGCGCGTCGGCGAGCTCGGCGACCTCGGCGGGTGACGGGTGCGCGTCCTCCTCGCCGAACAGGCCGAGCAGCGGGCAGGACAGGTTTGGCGTCCGGTCCACCAGCGTGGTGACCTTCAGCGGGAACCCCTCGGGCAGCGTCCCCGTGACGAACGCGCCGTAGCAGTCGACGGCGGCGTCGAGCGGGAGGCTGACCCCGGCGAGGAACGACTGGCGGCCGCCGGAGCAGTAGCCGATCGTGCCCACCTTGCCGTTGGAGTTCGGCAGCTCCTTGAGGTAGGCGATGGCGCCGTCCACGTCGGCGACCAGCTGCTCGTCGGGGATGCCGCCCTGTGCCCGCGCCGTGGCCGCGGCGTCGTCCGGGCTCGCGCCCGGCGCCTGGCGCCAGTACAGGTTGGGCATGATCGCGTTGTAGCCGTGGTAGGCGAACCTGCGGGCGATCTCCTTGGTGCCGTCGTCGTAGCCGGGCAGGTGGTGGATGACGACGACACCGCCGCGCGGCGACTCGTCGAGCGGGCGGGCGGAGTACGCCTCGACGGTGTCGCCGTTACCCGCGGTGATGGTGATGGTCTCGGCGATGAGCGCGTCGGTCATTTAGCTGTCTCCTAGGTTTCCGGGATTGTTCGTGGGCATGGGCTGTGCGGCACGGAACCTGGCCTAGTCGAGGCCGGGCGGAGCGGCGTCGAGCACCGCCTGGATCGCCTTCGCCAGGGCGCGTGCCGAGTCCTGGCTGAGTTCGACCGCCACCCGCCCGGACGGGCCGAGCTCCGGGGCGAGGAAGTCGATGTTGAGCGTGTGGCCGAAGGGCGCATGCACGGGGTGGTCCAGGTAGACGCTGCTGTCGCTCACCGACATCCAGCCGGACGCCCCCTTGGCGCTGCCGCTGACCGCGACCTTCTCGGTGATGTACGTGCACATGGGCAAGAATCCTTCCGTCGGCGGAACATGCCACGGGCCGCCGGACACGCAGCGCCCGCTCGGCGGCAGGCTGCCCGTCCGGTCCAGCGGAAATCATTTCATCCCGCTTGTTAGCGATGCGAACTAACCCGGCAGCTGACGCGGCTGGCGCCATTCCGCGGTGGCGTGGCTGGCAGACTCTTGGGTATGACATACCTCGCTGCCGCTGACAGGTACGACGACAAGATGCCCTACCGCCGCGTGGGCCGCAGTGGGTTGAAGCTGCCCGCGGTGTCCCTCGGGCTGTGGCAGAACTTCGGCGACGAGTCGCCGCTCGACGTGCAGCGGGCGATCCTGCGCCGCGCCTTCGACCTGGGCGTCACGCACTTCGACCTGGCCAACAATTACGGACCTCCTTATGGAACCGCGGAGGTCAACTTCGGGCGGCTGATGCGCGAGGACTTCCTGCCGTACCGGGACGAGCTGGTCATCTCCACCAAGGCCGGGTACGACATGTGGCCGGGGCCGTACGGGGAATGGGGCTCGCGCAAGTACCTGCTCGCCAGCCTCGACCAGTCGCTGCGGCGGATGGGCCTCGAGTACGTGGACATCTTCTACTCGCACCGGTTCGACCCGGACACGCCGCTCGAGGAGACGATGGGCGCGCTCGACACGGCGGTGCGGTCCGGCCGGGCGCTGTACGCGGGCATCTCGTCGTACTCGCCGGAGCGGACGCGGGAGGCGTACGAGATCCTTGAATCGCTCGGCACGCCGCTGCTGATCCACCAGCCCTCCTACTCGCTGATCAACCGGTGGATCGAGGGCGGGCTGCTCGACACGCTCGGTGAGCTCGGCGTCGGCTGCATCGCGTTCTCCCCGCTCGCGCAGGGCGTGCTGACCACCAAGTACCTGGGCGGTATCCCGGCAGGCTCGCGGGCGTCACGGAACGGTTCGCTGTCCTCCGACCAGCTCGGCGAGCGGACGCTCGGCCACGTGCGGGCGCTCAACGAGATCGCCGCGTCCCGCGGGCAGACGCTGGCGCAGATGGCCATCTCCTGGGTGCTGCGGGACGAGCGGATGACGTCGGCGCTCATCGGGGCCTCATCCGTCGCGCAACTCGAGGAGAACCTGGCCGCCGCGGCGAAGACCTCGTTCAGCGCCGAGGAGATCGCGGCGATCGACAAGGACGCGGTCGAGGCCGGCATCAACATCTGGGCGGCCTCAAGCGAAGGCTGACCGCACCAGCGCCGCGGCCCACGACCATGATCATGTAGCGTTTATGGTGCGATAGCACCACAAACGCTACATAACACCACAACACTACACGAAAGTCCCTTATCTCGGCGGCGGGGCGAATAACAAGCGGCTCACCGTCCTCGCTGGCCCCGATACCCCCTCCCGGAACGCTGTCTGGCGCGAACGAGGGCTGTCCGGGTGCCCTGGGGAGGGCGAACAGGCCGGCGCGGTGGCTACGCGGTCGGGGTGATCGCCTGGGGGAAGGTGAACAGGCCGGCGGGGTCGTACTTCTGCTTGATGGCGGCGAGGCGGGGGTAGTTGCTGCCGTAGTAGGCCTGCTGCCAGTCGGTCAGGTCGGGGTCGATGTAGTTCTGGTAGGCCTGGCCGCTGGCGTAGCGGCGCATCGAGGACCAGTACTTGCGCAGCCAGGTGTGCTGGTTGTTGATTCCCGCGGCTCCCGCGCCGACGGTCCAGCCGGTGGTGTACTGCGCCGAAAACAGGGCGTTCCTGTGCACGAACGCGGTCGCGCCCGGCTTGACCCGGTTGACGGCTCCGCCGAGTGCGTCGAACGCGATCCCGCCGACACCGCCCGCCGCGCCGGCCACCCGCTGCAGCGCCGTCACGCCGGCCAGCAGGGTGCCGATCCCTGAGCTGCTCAGCGGGGTGGTGAAGAAGTCCGACTTGGCGAACTCGGACGCGCGGGCCAGCTTGCCGCCGCTGGCGTACCCGGGCAGGTGGCACGCCTGGTAGCCGATCGAGGAGCAGCCCGCCTCGGCCAGCATCGCGGTCAGGAAGGGCTGCGGGTAGCTGAGGAAGTGGCTCGACGGGCTCGAGCCGGCCTTGGCGTACAGCTGGCTGAGCAGGTTCGCGGCGTCGGCATCGCTGCCCAGGTAGCAGCCGCCGACCGAGACGGCCGGCGTCGTGCCGCCCGGTGCCGCCGCCAGGTGCAGGTTCGACCAGAGCGCGTCCGGTGCGCCCGGCGCCCAGGACTGCCAGGCGGCGACCACGCGGGCCGCCTGCGACCACGGCCAGGACAGCGAGAAGAGCACCGGCTCCGGTGCGGGCACGGTGCGAAAGGTGAACGAGGTGACCACGCCGAAGTTCCCGCCGCCGCCGCCCTGGCAGGCCCAGAACAGGTCCGCGTACTTGCTGGATCCGCCCGTGGCGGTCAGTAGCGCCCCGTTCGCCGTGACGATCTGCACCGACTCGAGGCTGTCGCAGGTCAGGCCGTAAGCCCGGGCCGTCACCCCGATGCCGCCGCCGAGAGTGAGGCCGGCGATGCCGACCGTCGGGCAGGAACCGCCGGGCACCGCCCGGCCCTTTGCGGCCAGGCCCTGGTAGAAGTCGATGAGCCGGGTGCCCGCGCCGACGGTCGCCGTCGTGCCGGACACGGTGACCGTCTTGAGGTCGCTGACGTCGATGACCAGCCCGCTCGACCCGGACCAGCCGGCGTAGCTGTGGCCGCCGCAGCGGGCGGCGAACGGGATGGCGAACTTGCGGACGAATGCCAGGCACGTGGACACGTCGTGCGCGTTCTTCACGTAGGCGATCCCGGCCGGGTGCTGCCCGTCGAACCGGGGGTCGAACAGCAGCTTGGCGGTCGCGTAGCTGGACTCGCCCGGCCGGACAAGCGGGCCGGCCAGGTCCGTGGCGAGGGCGGCCCAGTCCGACGCGGCCGGGCCGGCCGGGCCCGCCAGGATGCCGGACCGGGCGGGCGGCCGGGCGGTGGCGGCGAGGGCGGCGCTCGCGATGCCGGGCACGGCGACGGCGGCCGCGCCGCCCGCGGCGAAGCCGAGGAAGGCACGTCGCTTAAGGGAACTACCGGACGAATTGGTCACACCAGAAACGACGCCCGTACCAGGCGTTTGGTTGACTTACGTTGTCATGCGCAACGGGCGAATTGCGCCCGTCAGGACGCGCTGAAGGCGCGCATCAGCTCGATGCACGCCTCCGGGGAGAGCCCGGCGCCCGCCGCCAGCCTCCCGTGCCACTCCTGGTCACCCAGGCTGGCGCGCGCGGGGGCGAGGAACTCGTCGAGCATGTCCGTTTCCTGCTGTGATAGCAGCATTCCCGTCTCCTGCCGCAGTGCGTCCGCGGCGCCCGCCAGGCGTGCCGCGAGCGGCGCATCGTCCAGCCTCGCGGCGATCGCGGCGGCCGTTTCCACGGTGTTGATGAGCAAGGAGGTGTTACCCGAGTCCGCCACGTAGTCGAGCGTCTCGCGCAACTGGTCGCGCGCCTCCGCGGGGCGGCCGTCCCGCAGGCTCACCAGCATCAGGGTGTGCCTGTCGACGGCAACGCCCCACGGGTCCCCGCGAGCCTCGTCGAGCGCGAGCGCCTCCCTGAGCGCCGCAGTGGCCCGGTCGTAGCGGCCGATCGCGCTTTCCAGCTGGGCGAGGTTCGCGAGCGACGCGCCAAGCCGGGTGCTGCCGAGCTCGCGGTTGATCGCGATGGCCTGTCCGAGCAGGGTGAGTGCCTTGTCGATGTCGCCGAGGTGGCGGTGCACGATGCCGAGGCTGTTCAACTCGCGTGCCTCGTGCTCCCTGTCGCCGAGCTCACGGTAGATCGCCAGGCTGCGCTCGAGGACAAGCAGCGCCTCCGCCGCCTCGCCAAGCTGGTCGAGCAGGATCCCGAGCCCGTGCGCCACCTGGGCGAGCGGCGCCCCGCCGTCGGCGGGTGCCAGGTCCATGGCGCGCTGCAGCCAGCGCCGCCCCTCCGCCGCGTGGCCGTGCCTGTACCAGAAGACGGTCAGCGCCTGGACAAGCCGCAGGCCGATGAGGACCCGGTCCTCCTTGCCGTGCTTGCCCGCACCCAGCTTGCCCGCACCCAGCTTGCCCGCACCCAGCTTGCCCGCACCCAGCTTGGCCGCACCCAGCTTGGCCGCACCCAGCTTGTCGGTACCCGGCGCGGCGAGCGACCAGGCGAGCGCGGCCCGCAGGTTGTCGTGGTCCGCCTCGAGCCGGTCCATGACTGTGAGCTGGGCCGGGCCCTCGGTCAGCTCGCTCGACCGCTCGGCGAACGCGGCGTAGTGCTCGGCGTGGCCGCGCCGCACGTCGTCCAGGTCATCCTCGTGCGCGAGCCGGTCGAGCGCGTAGTCGCGGATCGTCTCGAGCATGCCCACCCGCGGTTCGCCGTCGCTGCCCTCGGTGACCGTGACCAGGCTGTCGTCGAGCAGCTCGGCGACGACGTCAAGCGGATCGGCCGCCAGCGAGACACGGGCAAGCGGATCGGCCGCCAGCGGGACACGGGCAAGCGGGTCAGGCGCAAGCGGGTCAAGCGCAAGCGGGTCAGGCGCAAGCGGGTCAAGGGCGGGCGAGCCGGGCTCGCCGCTGTCCGTCATGGCCACCGCGGCGAGAGCGTCCAGGTCGCAGCCGCCCGCGAACACGCCCATCCGGCGGAACACCCGGGCCATGTCCTCGGTGAGCAGGTCATAACTCCAGGCCACGGTGCTCCGCAGGGTCTGCTGCCTGGACGGCCGCCCGGCCTGCACGGCCGCCAGGTCGAGGCGCTGCCCGAGCCGGGCGAGCAGCGCCCTTGGCGGCAGCAGCTTGACCCGGGAGGCGGCGAGCTCGATGGCGAGCGGCAGCCCGTCGAGGCGGCGGCAGATGGCCGCCACGTCGGCCGCGTTGTCCGCGGTGATGGTGAAGCCCGGCCGTACCATGCCAGCCTGCCGCGCGAACAGCTGCGCGGCGGCGCAGGCGGCGACCTCCGCCGGGTCGGCGTCGCGAGGCAGCCCGAGCGGTGGCACCCGCAGCTCGTGCTCCCCCTGGACGTGCAGCAGCCGCCTGGAGGTGGCGAGCACCACCAGCCCGGGAGCGGCCGCGAGCAGCTCGGCCACCACCTCGCCCGCCCCGTCGAGCTGCTCCAGGTTGTCGAGCGCGAGCAGCGCGCCGCGCTTGGCCAGGTACCCGGTCACCGCGTCGGCGGCCTGTCCTTCCACGCTCACGTCCAGGCGGTCGGCGATGACCTTCCACATCACGTCGGGATCGCGGACGGCGGCGAGCGGTACGAAGAACACTCCGTGCGGGAACGAGCGGTCAAGCGCCGCGGCGGCCGCGATAGACAGCCGCGTCTTGCCCATACCGCCAGGCCCGATCAGCGTGACGAGCCGCACCTCAGGCCGCGAGACTAGATCGCAGACGTGCCGCAGGTCGTCGTCCCGCCCGATGAGCGGCGTCACAGGCGCCGGCAGGCTGGTCTGCGCGCCGAGGCTCTTCAGCGGCGGGAAGTCGCCGGGCAGCCCGGGCGCGGCCAGCTGGTAGAGCCGCTCCGCCGCCGCGATGTCCTTGAGCCGGTGGAATCCCAGGTCCTTGACGGTCACCCCGGCGGGCAGCCCGGGCCGGGCCAGCTGGTACGTCGCCTCGGAAAGCACCACCTGGCCGCCGTGCGCAGTCGCGGCGATGCGGGCCGCGCGGTGCACGTCGATGCCGATGAAGTTGTCCTCGTGCCGGGTCGGCTCCCCCGAGTGCAGGCCCATCCTGACCCGCACCACCGCTCCTACCGCCCAGTCGTGCCCGGCGAGCGCCCGCTGCGCGGCCAGGCAGCAGTTCACCGCGTCGGCCGCGGACTCGAAGACGACGAAGAAGCTGTCGCCCTCGGTCGACATCTCGCGTCCGTGCCATGCCGCGAACGCGGCGCGCAGCAGCCTGCGATGCGCCGAGAGCGCTTCCCCGTACTGGTCGCCTAGACGGCTCACCATGGCCGTCGATCCCTCGATGTCGCTGAACAGCATCGTGAGGGTGCCCGCGGGCGGCTGTTCCACGCTTCGATTATCGCCAGCACGCACGGCCTTAGCATCTCCTTCGCGACGGCGGTTAGCGGCCGAACCGCCCCGGTAGCCCTGACTCGGCGAGCGCCGCGGCGGCGTGCCGGTAGCCGGCCTCGATGAGCGCGATGCCGCCCCTGAAGTCGAGCACCCGGACATTGCCGCCAGGCGGGCGGAGCAGGACGTCGGCGCCGCCACCGTCCAGGGCGGCGCGCCAGTGCCTGACCTGGGAAAGCCCGGTCGACCTGCTCAGGATGTCGGCGATGCCTGGTACCGACCGCGGCGCCGCGAAGGGGTTGAGGCGGCGCCCGAGCACGCCCCATCCCGACAGGCCAGGCGCGTAAGGCGCGGCGTTCAGCGGCTCCCGGCCGGGCGCCAGGTCGACCGCGACAACGCAGCCGTTGCCCACCCGGCCGCGCATCGCGTCGACCGGCACGTTGTTCAGCGCGGCGCCGTCGACGAGCAGGTCACCGCCGGCGTAGACCGGGGGGAAGATGCCGGGCAGCGACATGCTCGCCCGCACCGCGGGCCATAGCGGCCCGCGCTCGTGGATGATCTCCTCCGCCCGCGTCAGGCTGGCCGACACGCAGAAGAAGCGCACCGGCAGGTCCTCGATCGGCGTGCCGCCGAGCGCCTCGGCGAGCAGGCGGTCCGCGCCGCGGCCGGACGACAGCGCGACAAGCGGGAAGGTGGGCGCGACCATCCGGCGACTGCGGCGCGCGATGACCAGGGCCCGCCGCACCCGTTCCGCGTGATCGAGGCCGAGCGCGAACGAGGCGCCCACCACGGCGCCCACGCTCGTCCCGCCCACCACGTCCACTGGCACCCCGGCCTCCTCGAGCGCCCGCAGCACGCCGAGGTGGGCGAACCCACGGGCGCCGCCGCCGCCGAGCACCAGCCCGCAGGCGGTGCCGGTGAGCATCCTGGCAAGCCGCGCGACGTCGGCCGGGTGGCCGGCCCGCAGGTGATGGTGGTCGGCCACCGCCCGGCCTGCCAGCCAGGCCGCCGTGCCAGACGGCTCCGCCTCGTGCAGCAGGGCCAGCTCACAGCGCAGCGAGCCGGCCGCGAGCGCCCGTGACTCGACGGCGCCGGGTGACGGGTCATCGGTCGCGGCGGCGGTGAGCAGCACCACGTCTGACTGGCTCAGGCAGAGCCTGCTCCACGCCGTGTCCGCCGCGTCCGGCTGGTAGATGACGGCGTCGTGACCTCGTTCCACCTCGTGCAGCCACTCGGTCAGCTCGGCGCGGCCCGGGTCGCCAGGCGCACGCAGCGACGCGGACTCGCCCAGCTTCCTGTCGGCGGCGGCGGCGTCCATCAAGAAGACAGAGCCGGATCTGGCCAGCTGTGCCGCCAACTGGCGCGCCAGCGCCGCGGCGGCCGCCGGGTTCCTGCCCGCGCTGGCCACGGCGATGGTGCGGGCCGCGGGCCGCGGCGACTGCTGCCTGCCCGCGGTCAGCAGCCGGTCCACGGCCAGCACCCGGTCGGCGAGCAGCCGCACCATACCCGCGACGAGCACCGGGCTGCGCTCGACCAGGGAACGAAACGAGGAGACCCGCAGCAGCAGCAGGTCGGTGTCCCGCACCGCGTGCACCGTGGCCGCCCGCGGCCGGTCGGTGAGCAGCGCCATCTCGCCGACGATCGCGCCACGGCCCAGGTCGTACAGCGTG
>Ga0335078_10017887_pt1 | contig 10543 bp, 9 predicted proteins | sample Lox_Sample_32_FD_206711 | JGI IMG/M metagenome (GOLD analysis project Ga0335078, IMG submission 206711) | Soil microbial communities from Loxahatchee National Wildlife Refuge, Florida, United States - Lox_Sample_3.2 | ecosystem: Environmental > Terrestrial > Soil > Wetlands | place: USA: Florida...
GCTTCCCCAGCGCGCGCATCATCGTCCTGGAAAAGGAAAGCGAAGTCGGCCGGCACCAGACCGGGCACAACAGCGGTGTGCTGCATTGCGGCCTCTATTACAAGCCCGGCTCCGTCAAAGCGCGGCTGGCCGTAACGGGGATCCGGCAGATGGTGGAGTTCTGCCGGCAGCACGCCATCCCCCACGAAGTCTGCGGCAAACTAGTGGTCGCCACTGAAGACAGCGAAATCCCCCGACTGCGGGCGCTCGAGGAACGCGGCCGCGCCAACGGCCTCGAAGGTCTGTGCTGGCTGGAGCCCGGGCATATGCGCGAGATCGAGCCGCACGTCGGCGGTGTTGCGGCGCTACGCGTGCCTCAGGAAGGTATCGTCGACTACGGGGCGGTCTGCGCGGCCCTGGTCTCGCTGCTGTCGGCGCGCGGGACGCAGGTGGTTACGGGCGCTCGTGTGAGCCGCCTCGAACGCAAGGGAGGCGGCTGGTCGGCGCGAGCGGGCGATCGGGATTTCGAGGCCGACTTCCTCATCAATTGCGCGGGTCTGCACTCGGACCGTGTGGCCGAACTGGCGGGGGAGCGGCGCGAGGTGCGGATTCTGCCGTTCCGCGGCGAGTATTACAAACTGAGGCTCGAGCGCCAGTTCCTGGTGAGAAACCTGATCTACCCGGTGCCCGACCCGCGCTTTCCGTTCCTCGGCGTCCACCTGACGCGTTTGATTCATGGGGGCATCGAAGCAGGCCCCAACGCCGTGTTGGCCTTTGCGCGCGAGGGCTATAGCAAGACCGACTTCAATGCCCGCGACCTTCTCGACGCTTTGTCGTACGGCGGCTTCTGGCGCTTTCTGCGGCGCTACCCCTCGACGGCCTGGTACGAGATGCGGCGCTCATTCAGCCGGAAGCTGTTCTGCGGCGCGCTCCAGCGGCTGGTTCCTGAATTGCGGCCGGACGACCTCGATACAGGCGGCTCGGGCGTGCGGGCGCAGGCGATCTCCCAGGCCGGCGAACTGGTGCAGGATTTCAGCCTGATCGCGCGCCCCAACGCCCTGCATGTCCTCAACGCTCCCAGCCCCGCGGCCACGGCATCGCTGGCGATCGGAGCGGAGATTGCGGCCATGGTGGAGAAGCTGTGAAGAGAGTGGCGCCGCTCTGGGGGTAGTGCGCAAGCAGCCGCTACGAGCTGCGCTCCGGGCGTATTGCCATCCGCCCGACGCCTGGCTTATACTCTCCTCAAGGCTTTCGGGCGAGCCTCCTGTCCGCGGAAAAGAACCCAGTTCTGCCTGAGTCGTGCGATTAACACCCAGCGATCTTCATGCCCACGTCGGCGGACACAGGGCGTCCAATGGAGGTCGTTCATGTTTTCGTTTGATTCGGTTCATCCGTTCCGGTCGCTGCCTCGCTCGCCTAATCTCGGGCATCTGCGCGAGGAAGCCAAGTCCCTCCATAAGGCCTATGCATCCGGTGATCCCGGCGCCGTCGGGTTCGTCGACGTTCATCGAGGCAAGACCGCTGGCACCCTGAAGTTGGCCGACGCGCAGTTTGTGCTCGCACGGTCGTATGGATTCAAGAGCTGGGCCCGGCTGAAGGCTTTCGTGGAAGCACAATCGCGCTCGCCCGAGGGGCTCGGCGCGCTTCTGTTGCAAACTTTGTTCACGGACAACTTCTCGCTTCTGGAGGAGATCTATGCCCGGCGGGAGAGCCTGCCTATGTCTGATTTCTTTCTCGCCGCAGCGCTTGGCAACGTTGCCATAGTTGAGTCGATGCTTACAGCAGACCCCACCTGGGCGTCGAGACTCGGCGGCCCGCTGCAGACGCAGGCGATTACCTATGCCGCGCACGCGCGGTTCTGGCTGATGGACGACACCTACCCGGCCCGGCAGCAGCAGATCGTAAGACTTCTGCTCTCTCACGGCGCCGATCCGAACTCGTTCGTGAGCAAAGCGGCTCGGGGCGAACAAGGCGACGGCGGCCTGTCGGCACTCTATGGCTGCTGCCGTCAACCCGGGAATCCGGCGATAGCGAAATTATTGCTTGATGCGGGAGCCCGTGTCGACGATGGCGAATCGGTATATCACGCCTCGGAGTTGCACGATGCGAGCTGCCTGGAGTTGCTGTTTGCCGCCGGAGTGCCGGACGCGGTTCGAGATTACTGCATCCGCCGGTGTCTCGATTCGGCGAATCCGTACGCCGCCCTTGCCGTTTATCTGAAATATGGCGCGAGCCCGCATCACCTCGACTACGCGCTGTTCAGAAACCGGAGCATGCAGGTCGTAGAGATGCTCGTCGAGCATGGCGCGGACCTCAACAAGACCACTGATGACTTCTGGTTGCTCGAGCGCATTCGCGAACTGACACCCGTGCAGATAGCGGAACGAGCCGGCGCGGCTGAGGCCGTTGCGTACCTGCTCGCGAAGGGAGCTGTAGACAATCGTACGCCGCGGGACCTGCTGATCGGTGCTTGCGCACGAGAAGATGAAGACGCAACGAGGAGGATCTTGCGAGAATATCCCGGCGTGGTGCAAACACTCACCGTGCGAGACCATAGCAACATCGCCACACTGGCACGCCAGGGGCGCCTGACATCGGTTCGCCTTATGTTGGACGCAGGGTTCGATATCGACGCACGGGCAGACGACCTAGACGCCACCGCGCTTCATTACGCAGCCACGAATGGCGACGTTACGATGGCGAAGTTGCTTCTAGCCCGCGGCGCCAGGTTCGACTTGAAGCATAAGTACGGAGGCACGCCCCTTCGCACGGCCATCTACTGCGCGGCGAATCTCCGTAACGAGAATGGGCAGTACGCCGCTGTGGTTCAACTCTTTATCGACGCCGGTGAGAAGGTCACAAACGACCAACTCGAGTTCGCCGTTGCAAACGATCTCGATGAGATCGCAACGGTTCTGAAGGCGCACGGCGCATCGCTCTAGCCAACCTTCTCAGGAGGTTTCGCGTCAAACGAGAGGTGAGGTGCCTTCGGTCGGCCCAAGCTATAATCGTTTTCGATGGCTGAAATCCGCCACTCCGTGTGCGCGCTCGATTGCCCGGATTGCTGCTCGCTCCTGATCAACGTGGAGAACGGGCGGGGCTCGAAGCTGCGCGGCGATCCTCAGCATCCCGTCACGCGCGGGTTTCTTTGCGGCAAGGTGGCGCAGTACCTGGAGCGCGAGTATTCGCCGGGGCGGCTGCTGTATCCGCAGCGCCGCGTGGGGGACAAAGGTGAGGGGCGCTTCGAACGGATCTCGTGGGACGAGGCGCTGGACACCATTGCCTCACGGTTAAGTGCGACCGCAGCGGAGTTCGGCCCGGAATCGATTCTGCCCTACAGTTACGCCGGGACAATGGGCCTGCTCAACGGCTCGGGAATGGACCGCCGCTTCTTTCACCGGCTGGGGGCTTCGCGGCTGGATCGGACGATCTGCTCTACAGCAGGCATGGCGGGGATGACCGAAGCACTGGGAATTCGCTATGGCACCGAGCCGGAGCAATTCCGGCATGCGCGCCTGATCGTGGCCTGGGGCGCGAATATTCTGGGCACCAGCGTCCACTTGTGGCCGTTCGTGACGGAAGCGCGGCGCAATGGCGCCAAGCTCTACACCATCGACCCGCACCGCAACCGCACGGGCGCGGCGTCGGACAAACACTTCTTTATCCATCCCGGAAGCGACACCGCTCTGGCGCTCGCCATGATGCACGTCATCATCGGCGAAGGGCTGCACGATGCGGAGTATGTCTCGCGCCACACCGAGGGTTTCGACGGGCTTCGCGAACGCGTGAAAGCGTGGACCCCGCAGCGCGCGGCGGAACTGACCGGGATCGCCGCGGAAGAGATCGTACTGCTGGCGCGCGAATACGCTACCACACGGCCGGCGGCGATCCGCCTGAATTATGGCGTCCAGCGCAGCGAGCGCGGGGCCATGGCGGTGCGCACGATCGCCCTGCTGCCGGCGCTCATCGGCTCCTGGAAGGAGGTCGGCGGCGGCTTGCAGCTCAGCACTTCGCAAACGTTCCACCTGAATCGCGCCGGCCTGGAGCGCGCCGATTTGCAGGAGAAATCTCTGGGGCGCGCCGCGCGCATCGTCAACATGTCGCAACTGGGACATGCTCTGAGCAGCCTCGACGAACCTGCCGTAAAAGCACTGGTGGTGTACAACTCCAACCCGGCGGCCATCGCTCCCAATCAGAACGTGGTGCTGGCCGGGCTGCGGCGTCCGGACCTGTTTACCGTGGTGCTGGAACAGTTCCAGAACGATACCGCCGATTATGCCGACATCCTGCTGCCGGTGACGACCTTCCTGGAGCACACCGATCTGTACCTGGCCTACGGCCATCATTACCTGCAGCTCGCGCGCCCGGCGCTACCCGCTCCCGGTGAGACGAAATCGAACGTCGAGATCTTCCGCTTGCTGGCCGAGCGCATGGGTTTCGACGATGCCTGTTTCCGTGAATCGGAAGACGACATGATCCGCACGTTGTTGGATAGTCCGCATCCGTTCGTGCGCGGGATTTCGCTGGAAGAGCTCGACCGCGAACACTTCGTCCGCCTGCGGCTGCCCGAGCCGTTTCAGCCCTTCGCCGAAGGCGGTTTCGGAACCCCGGATGGGAAATGTCATTTCCGCGCCGAGTCGCTGGACTATACGCCGCCCGAGGAATCGCGCCACGGCGAGCCGGAACTGCGATCGCAGTTTCCGTTTGAGTTGATCTCGCCGAAAAACGATAACAGCATGAATTCCACGTTCGGCCATCGCGATGCGGTGGACCTCGAAACCGCCACCGTCCACATGAATGCCGCCGACGCCGCAAAGCTGCAAATCCGCAGCTCCGACCAGGTACGTCTTCACAATCATCGCGGCTCCAGCATTCTGATCGCGCGCGTGGATGATAGCGTGCGGCCGGGCGTGGTGTGCGCGCCGTCGGTCCGGTGGTCGCGGCGCGCCCCCGGAAAGCGCAACGTCAATGCCTTGACTTCCGAACGGCTGACGGACGCGGGAGGCGGCCCCACTTTCTATAGTTGCCTGGTTCAAGTCGAGAGGATCGGAGATTGATGGCACAACGACCGGTGTGGAATCGGCGCGCGGCTGCGGCGGCCTTGCTGCCGGCCCTGGCCTTTTTGGGTTGTAAGCGAAAGCAGACCGTGAAGGTGGAGCAGGCCGATGAAGAGGCGCCGCGGATGGCGTCCATGGTGCACATGGGCGATCCCAAGTCGGATTCACAGCTCGTCACCGGCTTTTACGGCATTGAACAAAACGCGTGGCGCTGGACGGCGCAAAAATTCTCCGTGGTCTTGCGGCCTCCCGCCGGCGCGGCGCAGAAGGGCGCAACCCTGAACCTGCAAGTGGCGGTTTCCGATACGACCATCCAGAAACTCAAGACCATCACGTTGTTCGCCGCTGCCGGCGCAACGCCCCTGCCACCGGAAACGTATACGCAGGCAGGGCCGTTCACATACTCGCGCGACGTGCCGGCCAGCCAGCTTGGGGGTGAATCGATCCGGATCGATTTCCAGGTGGATAAAGCCTTGCCGCCCATTGGCGCGGATCGGCGCGAGCTGGGGATCATCGTCAACAGTGTTGCTCTCGACGCCAAATGAACCGCGACGGATGCAAGGGTGACGCCAGTGCACCGCTCCTTAACAGTCGCGGCTCTGTTTCATTCGCGAAACGTCGTTCTCGCAACCCGGCGCGCCATGTGATACATCTATTGGATGAGTGACGCAGACGATAAGTACCGGGCACTGCGGCGCCTCCCGGCATTCCCCGCCATCGCCACCAAACTGCTGCGTGTGCTTTCCCACGACGACGCACAGATCAAACAGATCGTCGACTTGATCCGTGCCGATGCCGCGCTGGCGTCGGAACTCCTGCGGATCGTCAACTCCCCGGTTTACGGATTTCCGGGCCGGATCAGCAGCATTCAAAACGCCACCACGCTCTTGGGCCTCCAGACCGTGAAAAGCTTTGCGTTGACCGTCTCGATGAAGGGCTTTCTGCACACCGCACTGCGGCTGGACCTGTTGCGGCGTCTATGGCGCCACAGCTTGGCGTGCGGGCTGATCTGCGAGGACCTGTCGGTGGTTTGCTCGACTTCGGGTGGGCGTGACGACCGGGCTTATACGGCCGGGCTGCTGCACAATATCGGCAGCCTGGGTTTGTTCGTCGCCCATCCTCGCACTTATGCCGAGCTGTTAGGCGCTGCGAAGGGCGGGGATCTTCTAGATAGGGAGCGGGAGACATTCGGCATCGACCACACAGAGGCCGGCGGCTGGCTGGCGCAAAGCTGGGGACTGCCCGACGATATACAGCAAACCGTCATCACGCACCACCAACCGCCCAGCCAGAACGGCGGGTTCGATCTCAACGACCTGGTGCGCGTCGGCGTCCTGCTGGCCGACTCTCTGGGCTTCGATGTGGTGGCGCCGGCGAACAACTACGCGCTGGCCGATGTGCGGTCGTTTCTGCCCCACACGGCTCAGTACCGCTTCGATCCCGACCCCTCCGTGATGCTGGCGAGAATCACGGAGCGGCTGGACGCGTTTGACTGAACGCCTGCGCAATCAACTCGTAGGAGCGGCGGCGAGCGGCGTGGTCGTGCATGATATTTACCACGAAGACCTCTGCGGCGCGATATTCGGCAGCCACCGCTTCCAGGGCACTGCGAACCGTGGCGGGAGCACCCGTGATGATCCGGCGGCCCGCAGGCAGCTGTTCCAGCGGGAGCCCTTCGTGCTCCAGAAACGTTTCGGCGCGATCCACCGGCGGCACGGGGATCGGCCTGCCCCGATACAGCATCAGCATCATCATCCGAAAACTGGCGGACAGCCGTAGCGCTTCCTGGTCGCTTTCCGCACAGAGCGCCCACACGGCCACTCCCGTGCGCGGCGCCGCCAGGAATTGCGAGGGCACGAAATTCTCGCGGTAGCGAGCGGCCATGGGCACGCCCTGGGGATTGATGAAATCGGCAAACACGTACGGCAAGCCCAGTTCGGCGGCCCAGATGGCGCTCTGCATGGACGATCCGAGCAGCGCGAACTCGGGGCTCGTAAACCGCTGCGAGGGAAGCTGGCGCAACGGGCCCGCCGCCGAGGGACGCTTGCCGAAGTAGCCCAGGAGTTCCTCCAACTGGTCGCGGAAATCGTCTGGCGCGGGTTGGCGGCGGTCCCTCTGGAGAGCGAACGCCACGGCTGCGCTGGTCCCCGGCGCACGGCCGATGCCAAGATCGATACGGCCCGGAAACAGCCCGGTCAGCATGCTAAAGGTTTCCGCAACCTTGAGTGGACTGTAATGCGGCAGCATGATGCCGCCGCTGCCGACGCGGATGTGAGAGGTGGCTGCGGCTACCGGGCCGATGATGGCCTCCGGGCTGGCGCACGCCAAACCGGACGTGCCGTGGTGCTCCGCCAGCCAGTATCGGCTGTATCCCAACTGGTCGGCAAGACGCGCCAGATCGATGCTATTGCGGAGGGCATCGCCGGCCGTAGATCCCTCGGGGATGGGCGACTGGTCTAGGACGCTCAGCGCGAACGGGGGCATGGTAGTCGTTTTGGGCGTCTCGAGACTAACTGGCGGCACCGATCACGGAGGTGCAGTGGGCGCAACGACGTGCGGCGATGGGAATGACGCTTAGACATTCGGGGCAAGCTCTCGTTGTCGGAGTTTCGGGCGGCGCCGGCTTCTTCAGACGACTGTTAATGGCGTTCATCGGCACCACGATGAATGAGTAGATCGCAGCTGCGACCAGCAAAAATGCGACGACCGCATTGAGGAAATCACCATACAGGAATTTGCTGCCGTTGAGAGTGAAAGTCAGCGCCGAAAAATCGGGCTTGCCGACGAGCGCCGCGACCAGCGGAGTGATCAGGTCCTTCACCAGCGCAGTGACGATGGCGCCGAACGCGCCGCCGATAACCACTGCCACCGCCAGATCCACGACATTGCCCCGCAGCAGGAACTCTTTGAAACCCTTCCACATGGCCACACCTCCTGTCTGGTCAGGATAACTGATCGGACACAGTTCCTAAAGTCTTCCCGCCGACCGGCCGATTGAGAACCAGGAGATATTCGAAGGCTCATGTCGCTGATTCAATGGAATGACAAGTATAACGTCGGTGTCGGCACCCTGGATGGGCAGCATCGGCAACTCATCAGTATCATCAACGATCTACACGAGGCCATGTCCAAGGGGCATGCCAAAGAGGTGCAGACCGGACTGTTGCAACGCCTCGGCCAATACGCCGCTGAGCATCTGAACACCGAGGAAAAGATGCTGAGCTCTAATGGCTACCCGGATTTCAAGCAGCACAAAGCGCAGCACGACAGTTACATTGCCAAGATGCGCGAGTTCGAACAGAAGGTAGGGACTGGCCAGGTTTCCCTAGCCATCACCTTGCTGCCGTTTCTTAAAGACTGGTGGACGGGCCATATTCTGAAGACCGACCAGCAGTATTCGGCGTTCTTCAGACAGAAGGGCGTGTCGTAAAAACCAGGCTTCAGCTCCGCCACTTTCACGTTGTCGCGCCCCCACTTAGTTCCTGAGGACTGACGACTATCGGCGCCAATTTCACAGCTCCGTTGAAGGTCCAGGTGGGGCAAGGCCTGACCCCACTTGGATTCTCATGTCCATCGATGGCCTGCAGGGCCATAGATCCACGCGCTGCCATGGTAGAATTGAGACCTCCCCACATGGAACGCGTGAGCAAGCTCATCCAGGGTCTGAGACTGCCCAGCGAGATGATCACCGCCGAAGAGGTCGCCTGCGGCGCGTGGCCACATGCTGTCGGCAAGAAGATCGCTGTTCACACGCGTGCCGTTCGCATGGTGCGCACGCGGCTCATCGTGGAGGTGGAAGATCGCGTCTGGCAGCGGCAATTGTTCGCTCTCACCCGCCAGATCTTGGGGAATTTGGAAAAGAACCTCGGCACGGGGGTGGTGGACGATCTGGAATTCCGCATCGTGCCGCGGCGTCGCGGGCCGCAGCGCGCCGCACAAGCCGTGCCGGCGGCGCAGGACGAGGCCGAGAATATCGCCGATCCCATCCTGCGCAGCATCTACAAAGCAGCGCGGCTAAAGGCGCAGGCGTGAAGATCACGGAGAAAGAAGTTCGCTACGTGGCCGATCTGGCCAACCTGACGCTCACAGACGCCGAGGTGGCCAAATTTGGCGTGGACCTGGACGAGATCCTCGAGCACATGGACAAGCTCAAGGAGATCGATACCGAGGGTATCGAACCAATGTCGCAGGTCTTGTTTGACGCCGAAGAGACGGCCACGCTGCGTGCCGACGTCCCGCGGCCGCCCCTAAGCAACCAGGCGGCGCTGGCCAACGCCCCGCAACCCGGAGCCGGCTACTTCAAAGTGCCCAAAGTGATCGAACGCTGATCCATGGAGCTTGCTTCTCTGACCATCGAACAGGTGCGCGCCGGACTGCTTGGCCGCCGCTTCAGCGCTTCGGAATTAACCACTGAAGCGCTACGCTCGGCCGAGGCAGAGAACTCGAAAACCAACGCGTTCCTGCGGTTTTCTCCCGAGCGTGCGCAAGCCGCAGCGAAACGAGTAGACGAAGCCATCGCGCGCGGGGAAGAACCAGGGCCGTTGGCGGGAGTTCCCGTTGCGGTGAAGGACGTGATCCTCACCGAGGGCCTCACCACCACCTGCGGCTCCCGTCTGCTGGAACACTACGTGCCGCCATACAACGCCACGGCCATCGCGCGTTTGGAACAGGCCGGTGGCGTCATCATCGGCAAGACCAACTGCGACGAGTTCGCCATGGGTTCCTCGAACGAGAATTCGGCGTTTGGGCCGGTGCGCAATCCGGTGGCGCCGGATCGCGTGCCCGGCGGATCGAGCGGCGGTTCGGCAGCCGCGGTGGCGCAGGGGACCGCGGTCGTGGCGCTGGGCTCGGATACCGGCGGCTCGATTCGTCAGCCGGCATCGTTTTGCGGCATAGTCGGCGTGACTCCCACCTACGGCCGCGTTTCCCGCTACGGCCTTACCGCCTTCGCCAGTTCGCTCGATCACATCGGACCGTTGGCGAAAACCGTGCGCGACGCCGCCGCAGTCCTGGGCGTGATCGCCGGCCGCGATCCGGCCGATTCCACTTCCGCGGATGCGCCAGTGCCGGACTACACAGCGGCTCTCGACGGCCAGGTCAAAGGTTTGAAGCTCGGACTGCCGCGCGAGTATCTAAAAGATTTGACGAGCGAATCCGGCGATCTGATCGCGCGCGGCGTGGACACGCTGAAAAAGCTGGGTTGTGAGGTTCGCGACCTGAGCCTGCCATCCACGGACTATGCCGTGGCCACTTACTACATAATTTGCACCGCCGAAGCCAGTTCCAACCTGGCCCGCTTCGACGGCGTACGCTACACGTTTCGGTCGGCCAGTTCCGACACACTTTCCGACATGTACCGAAACACACGCGGCACCGGCTTCGGCGCCGAGTGCAAGCGCCGCATCATGCTCGGAACGTATGTGCTGAGTGCTGGCTATTTCGATGCTTACTACTTGAAAGCGCAGAAGGTCCGGGCGTTAATCGCGCGCGATTTTGCGCAGGCTTTT
>Ga0335078_10017888_pt1 | contig 10542 bp, 9 predicted proteins | sample Lox_Sample_32_FD_206711 | JGI IMG/M metagenome (GOLD analysis project Ga0335078, IMG submission 206711) | Soil microbial communities from Loxahatchee National Wildlife Refuge, Florida, United States - Lox_Sample_3.2 | ecosystem: Environmental > Terrestrial > Soil > Wetlands | place: USA: Florida...
CGATCCGGGCAAAGCCTCTACGCTGCCCGGCCCGCCGAATCGCGAGACGCAGACAAACACGTTCCCGTTTTAGCCGGTTCGAACAAATCCGCGGCACGCGGGCGGAGCCAATTCAACATCTGCTTCAGGAGAGACATGAGAGCGTTGCGATTTATCGGCCCAGCGCTCGCGGCGTTCGTGCTGCTGGTCGGTTGCCGGCACGCGCCAGTGGCCTATGAATTAACGCGGCAGGGATCAACCTCAATTTTGATTCCGCCGGCGAGAACGTCGAGCGACGCTACGTCGGCGTACGAAGTGAGCATCAAGAATGCCCGAGCGACGGCGTCACGCACGGACTGCGACATCGATGGCCCGATCTTGACGCTTCACTGGAACGGGAACACAGCCGACGTCGGCCTTACAGTCACGACCTATTACACTTACACGCAGCCAGAGACCCAAGGCGCGCAAGGAGGCGCCCCGCAAGCGGGGATGTATCTGGGGTCGCTGCAGAATCTCGCAGCGGCACGAAGTGATTTGCTGAACCTCGAAACGAAGGGGTGTCTCACTGCGGTTGAGGACCAGCGCTTGTTACGCGCGGTGGTCGAAAAGTTTCCGCTTCCGCCGTACGTCGCTTATGTCTTCCGGTTCGGAACTTACGGCATCAGCGGCGGGCTCGATCTGAACTCCGATTTTCGCCTTCAAGTGATCAGTCCAGTTTATTCAAGCAGCGGGCCTCCCGTGGAAGGCACAGCGGCCGCGAACAATCAGAGCAGGAAGCCCATTGGGTATGAGACCTCGTACTACGTTTTTATTCCTTCGGAGAACGACGATCGGGTGAGGATTTCGCGCGCGTCGGTTGCCGGGACCGATCAAGGAAAAACGACAGTGCTGAAGAACTCCGCAGCTCGAAACATCGTGTCATTTCCTGAAACGCCCGCCTATTTTCGCTTGATGTTCAGGACGGCGCTATCGTCGGCGGATCACGTCGCCACCATCATCAGCGCGCCGGACAAAGCGAGCCTCGAGGAAGCGGTGAAGCAGCGCGAATCGGGGCCCGTGGAATCTTGCCAAGGCGTTACCGCTCCTGGCGCGAGCTGTGTCACCCTTTCTTCGGACTTCGGCGTCAACGCTGAGATTCGCGTGCGGGTAAACGGGCGTGAAGCTTTCGTCGGCGTGGCGGGGACCGTTAGAGATGCGGTGAATTTACGCGGGCCGAATCCGATTGTTCCGAAGACTCTGACGGTTCACAGGAAATATCAAGGACGCCTTGTCCCCGTTAAATACGATTCTGCAACCCACGACATTCTCGGATTGGTTTTGATGCCCGGGGACGAGATCGACTGGTAGCGGGTTCCGGAGCACCTCTTCAATTCTCATGATGCGGCGCGAAGCGCAGCGGGCTGAAGATTTCCCAATCGAATGAGACGCGGCGGTCGGCGATCCATTCGGCGATGAGTTTTGCGGTGATGGGCGCGAGCAAAATTCCGTTGCGGAAGTGGCCGGTGGCGATCGTCAAGCCGTCAAGATCCGTGGGGCCGAGGATGGGGAGATGGTCGGGCGTGTCGGGGCGCAGGCCGCACCAAGTCTCGACGATTTCGGCGTGGGCCAGGCCGGGGACGAGTTCTTGTGCGGCTTCCAGGATGTGGGCCAAACCTTCGGGCGTGACGCGCTTTTCGTAGCCGGCGTTTTCGAGCGTGCTGCCGGCCACTAAGCGCTGCGGCTGCGCGTCGTCGCGCGGAACGATGTAGCCGCGCGTGGAGCGCAGCACGCGCTCGATCGGGTGAGCGCAGCGCGACCATTTGGCCGCGCATCGGGCGCGTGGGCGCGAAGCGGCGCGCGGCGGCAAGGCGTGAAGAAAATGCGCCCGCCGCCAGCACGACGTGCGCCGCGGCGTAGCGACGGCCTCCGGCGACGACGCCTTCCACGCGCGCGCCAGCTTCCATCAACGATTCCACTTCAACACCCGCGCGGACTTCCGCGCCGCGCGCGATGGCCGCGGCCAGCACAGCTTCCGTGAGCGCGCGGCTATCGAGCGCGCATTCTTCCGGCAGAAGCGCAGCGGCTTGCGCGTGGCGCGAAATCGCCGGCTCGATCTCATGTGCTTCGTCGAGCGGCAGCGGCTCGATCGGCAAACCGAGGCCGTGATGGAGCGCGACGAGCGTGCTGAGTTCGCGCTTGGCGTCAGCGGAAAAGAAAATCTCCATCGCGCCGGTTTTGCGTAGCCCGACCGCGCGGCCGGAATCTTCTTCGACGCCGCGGACAAATTCCGGATACAACGCGAGGCTCGCGCGCGCCAGCGGCACCAGAGCAAATCCATCGGCATTTTCCGGGGCGGTTTGCAGCATGCCGGCCGCGGCCCAGGAAGCTTCGCGGCCGGGCTCCTGCCGATCGAGCACGAGCGGACGCATTCCGCGCCGCGCGAGCTCCCACGCGATTGCGCCGCCGATGATTCCGCCGCCGACGATGATGACGTCGGCGCGAATGTCTTTTGCGCTCACGCAATCATTTTAGTGCCGTTCCAACTGAATGAGGCAAGTTTGACGGACGCTGCCACACCGCGGATCGTCGTGAACGATGCGCATGCGCCTCGCCGCGATGGGTTAGATCGGAACGAGCGGCCGGAACGGCGGCGCGAAATTTCGCACGAAGTGTCTACAGGGATTTTGCGAGTTCGTCGGAGAGGATGCGCGCCTTTTCGGCAAGATTGCCGGCGCGGATCCAATCGTCGGCGTGGATGGCGTCATGCGCTTGCGAGAGGAAGTCGCGAACTTTTTCCACCAAGTCGTGCTGCGCCGAGTCGAGTTGCTTGCCTTCGGCCTTCTGCAAATTTTGCTCGGCGTGCTGTATGTCCGCGTAGGTGTGCTGCTCGGCAGCGGCCTTCGCTTCCGGCGTTAGCTCGGGAGAAATTTCCGGCGCCGCGGGGCGCGAAGTTTCCGCCGGCTTTTCGGGTTCCGTCGGAGCGGGCGCGGCTGGCCTGGTGCGCGCGGGCGCGGGTTGCGGCGCGGGGGTGGCCGGCGGCTCCGGCGCTGGAGTTGCCGGCGGCGCGTTGGTGGTTTGTGGCGGGCTGGGCGGCGCTTGCGCCGGCGTGGAAGCCGCCGGCGGCGGAGAGGAAACCGATGGCGGGCTGGCGCGCACGATATTGCGCTGGCAACCTGCGGCGCAAAGTGTGAGCGCCGCAAACGCAAGCACGAGCAGAGTGTACTTCGACTCACGCGGCGCGGTGCGCGATTGTGCCGCGCGAATCCGCGCACGCCCCGCGGGTGAAATATGCAATTCGCTCGGCGCGGGCTGGGCAATCATGTACATGAGATTCATGCGCGGGGCACCGTGGTGCGGCCGGGTTCGGCTGAGGGCACGGCGTCAGTTGTGCGTTCGAGCGGCAAATCGATGCGAAACGTCGTGCCGCGGCCAAGTTCCGAGTCGTAATCGATCGAACCGTCGTGCATTTGCACGGTGCGGAATGCGCTGGCTAATCCTATACCGCTTCCGCCGGGGCGCGTGGTGAAAAAAAGTTGAAAGATGCGCGCGCGATGCTCGGGCGCGATGCCGCGGCCGGTATCGGTGATGCGAATTTCGGCGGAATCGCCGCGGCGCTCAAGGTCCAGCGTGAGCGTTCCGCCGCCGTTCATGGCTTCGACGGCGTTCAAAATCAAATTCAGCAGCGCCTGGCGCAGCAGTTGCCGATCCACCAGCGCCGCAGGCACCGACGGCGATAGATGCGTTTCAACGCCAATTTTGCCGCGATCGATTTCCAGTCGCGCGGCGTTCAGCACATCCTCGATCAATTCAGCCAGCGAAGTTTCTTCCAGATGCATTTCGACGGGCCGCGTGAAATCGAGGAATCGTTTCACAACCGTGTCTAGGCGATCGATTTCCGCGTCCAGCACTTTCACAGCTTGCTGCGGCTCGTCGCCCGGTGGAATGTGTCCTTTCAAATTTTCCAGCCACAGGCGCATTGAGTTCAGCGGATTCTTCACTTCGTGCGCCACGCCGGCGGTGACGCGGCCTAGCGCGGCCAGTCGCTCGGAAACTTGTAGTTGCGTGCTGATGCGTTCGCGCGATTCGAGATCCGTGAGCGTGACCAGCGCGCCCATGCGCGTGCCGCCTTCGGCGATGGCCTGCGCGCTGACGCCGACGACGCGCGCGGGATGATCGGCGCTAATCGCGGGCAGCTCAACCTGCGTTGCGACCGGAGCGATCGCGCCGCTATCGAGACGCAGCGCGGCGCGCAGCGGATGATTCGCCGGAAAAATTTCGCCGGCTTCGCGCCCCAGCAATTGATCGGCGGGAACGCCGAGGAAGCGCTCGACGGCAGGGCTGACCATCACGGCGCGGCCATCGCGCGTAAACAAAAGCAAGCCATCTTCGAGTCCGCCGAGCACTTGATCGAGATTTTCGCGCAGCGTGCTGAAAATTTCGCGCACGCCGCGCAGTTGCTGGCCGATTTGATTGATCTTCGTGCTCACTTGGCCGAATTCGTCTTCGCGTTGCAGCGGCTTGGAATCGAATTCGCCGCGCGATATGCGATCAAGTTGGGCGGAGATGCGTTCCAGAGGCGCAAGCGACGCGCTGGAAACCACGAAGGCCAGCAGCACCGAAACCAGCACCAAGATTCCGGCCAGCAACGCCGCCGAGCGCATGCTCGGCTCAATTTCGTTGCGCAGCAGGCCGGTCTGCACGGCCACGCGTATTTCGCCGAAGGGAACTTGATGCCCGGCTGAGCCGAGATTGAACGGCAGGGCAACTTGATACGAGCGCGGCGGACCGAACAGCACGCGCAACTGATCGATGAAGCTGCTGCTGGCGAGCTGATCGAGCGGCGTGCGCGGCAGCACGGGCCGATCGCGCAGCGACGCGTCGCTGGAGATCAACGCCGTGGCGTCGTGATCCACGATCGTGACCTCGTACACCAGGAAGGAGTAGCCGACTTCGGCGTCAATCAGCGAAGCCAGCGCCGGATTTTGATCGAGCGATCCGCGCACGTAATTGCGCACATCTTGCGGACTGTTCGATAGCGGCGCATCGCCTTCGGCGGCCGAATCGGCCAGCGCCGTCTGCGCCTGAAAGAAAACCTCCTGCGCCACTTGCCGCGCGCGATTATCGGATTGGCGAATCACTTGGCGGACGAGCGCGGCCATATACAGCCAAGAAATCGTGACGACCACGGCCAGCACCAGGCCGGAGATGATCAGCGTGATCTTGGTTTTAAGGCGCAGGTGCATGGCGGGCCGGAAACCGTCAGCCGCCGGGCGGCTTGGTGCCTTCGTACTCTTTCAATTTGTTATGCAGCGTTTTCAAGCTGATGCCCAGCAGGTCGGCGGCACGGGTCTTGTTGTTCTGCGTGGATGCCAGAGTTTGCATGATCAGTTCGCGTTCCACGGCATCGACTGTGGTGCCGATGGGGAAGCGCATGGCGGAAAGCTCGGCGGCTCCGGCGGGCATGGCCCGGCCGAAGTCCGGCGGCAAATGCGTGCGGCCGATCAGTTCGCGATCGCAAACGATGGCCGAGCGTTCGAGAACGTTGCGCAATTCGCGGACGTTGCCCGGCCACGTGTAGCTCATGAATTGATCCAGCACTTCGGAGCTGATGCCGCGCACGTGCAGATTGTGCTTCGCGTTCAGCTCGCGGAGGATGGCTTCCACTAGCAGCGGAATATCTTCTTTGTGCTCGCGCAGCGGCGGCAGATGAATGTGAAAGACGTTCAGTCGGAAATAAAGATCCTGGCGGATTTCGCCTTTGGAGACGGCGCGATCGGGATCTTTGTTGGTGGCCGCGATCACGCGCACGTCCACCGGCGTTTCGCTCTTGCTGCCCAGGCGCCGCACTTTGCGATCCTCGAGCACGCGCAGCAGCTTGGCTTGCGTCGGCGCGGGCATCTCGCCGATTTCATCCAGCAGCAGCGTGCCGCCATCGGCCAGCTCAAAGCAGCCCAGCCGGCGCTCGGCCGCGCCGGTGAACGCGCCGCGCTCGTGGCCGAAAATTTCGCTTTCCATCAGCGATTCGGGAATCGCCGAGCAGTTTATGGCCACAAATGGGCGCGAGCTGCGCGGCGAGAGGCGATGAATCGTGCGCGCTAGAACTTCTTTGCCGGAGCCGGTTTCGCCGGTGACCAACACGGACGCGAGCGACGGCGCCACTTGCTCGACCACGCGCATGATGTCCTGCATCGACTTCGATTTCCCGACGAGTTCGCCCAGCCGCCCGGCTTCACGCAATTGACGCGTGAGCGCGTCGACTTGGCGGCGATCGCGCGCGCCTCCGAGCGCGCGGTCTAGCAACGCACGCAGCACGGCGGGCTTCAGCGGCTTTTCGATGTACCAGAACGCGCCGGATTCGATCGCGGCGACGATGCGCTCTTCGCTGCCTTTGCCTGTGATCAGGATCGCGGGGATGTGCGCGAGATCGTCGCGCAGTTTCTCGAGCAACTCGAGGCCGTTCATGCCGGGCAACTCGACATCGGCGATCAGCGCTTCGGGCGCGAATTCTGCAAAGCGCGCCAACGCGTCTTCGGCGCTGCCCACGCCCAGCACTTCGTAGCCCCACTTGCGCAGCAGGGCTTCGTATCCTTGCCGGGCATTGGCTTCGTCCTCGACGATCAGAATGCGCTCGGCGGCGGACGTGGCTTGTGTTTCGCTTTTGGCGGGTTCGGGCATCGGGGCACGCTGCGCCTCAGGCGGCACGAGGCAACAGATGGAATCTACCAGTAGCGTGCGGCGATTCCAAGCCGCGCGTGCCGAGCGGCGGCATTCCTGCAACCTTCGCGGCATTCGCGGAATCTGATACACGAATTTGGGATGCATCGACATTCTTCTTTTGCCGAAAGTGCGCGCGATGAAGATCGGTGGCATCCCGGAATATTTTCAAATTCAGCGTGTCGGAGAAGCGGAATGAATAGAAAAATTGGATTCGCGCGGGCCACGCCGCTGCCATTTCTTTCGGCTCTCGCCGCAATTGCGTTGGCTGCGGGCACGATGGCGATCTCCGCGCGTCACGCGATCGCGGCGCAAGACAACGCGCAGGAAATTGCAGTCAGCGCGAAAAAATTTGAGTTCACGCCCAGCGAGATTCACGTGAAGCAGGGCGCTCGCGTTCGCTTGGAAGTCACCGCGACGGATCGAGAGCACGGATTTGAGGTGCAGGTGTATCCGGAGGGTTCGGACAAGACAGGTGATCCCGGCCTGAAGTTTTCCGCCGATATGTCGAGCGTCAAGCTTCCTCAGAGTGAAACGCAAGCAATCGAATTCACGGCGATGCAACCGGGAACTTACGATTTCAAATGCATCGTGTTCTGCGGCTTGGGCCACCACGGCATGAAGGGCACGATCGTTGTTGAGCCGTGACACTCGAGTTTTCCGCGACGCGCCGCGGTCTTAGGGTTGCGTGACAAAGAGCGGGCGATCGAGTACCAGCTCCAGACGCGCGCCTTTGCGCAGATCGATTTCTTGCGCGTAGCGCCGCGAGATCAGGAACGCCGTTGCGCCGCCGGCGATGGCGCCTTCCGCCACGCCGCGGCCTCCTGCGGCTGCTCCACCGACCGCGGCTCCGACCACCGCGCCCGCCGCGGCCACTTCGGCTTGCTGCGCGGCCGAGCTTTTGCGCGCTTCGATTTCGCCTTCGTGGCCCGGATCGGGTTTTACGCCGCCGTCGTCTGGCACTCCGGTCACTTCCGCGACAATCGGCATTTTGCCGCCCGGCATCTTGATATCGTCGAACGCTAGCCATAGGCGCGCGCGGCCGGTCTGCTCCGCGGACTCGATGCGCGCAATGTGCCCGGTGATTTTGCTGCCCGGCGGCAACACGCCGCCGCCGGCGGTTTCCAGCGGCTCGATCACGGTGACGGCGAATTTGCGATTGGCAGCGTCTTTCGCGGTGTTCAATGCGTCGTCAAGCCGCACCAGGAAGCGCGTTCCGTCGGGCACGGCGTCGCTGGGATTCAGCGGGGCGCCAGACTGCGGCGCGGATTCTTGCGGAGCGCTGGCCTGCGCCGTGTCGGCGGGCGGATTTTGCTGCGCCGGCGGCGCTGTCTGCGCCCAAGCGACGGAAGTGGCCAACGTTGCCGCAGCCAACGTTCCAGCGGCCAACAGAGCTGAGATCCTCGAGATCGGGAAGCGAAGCATAGATTCTCCTTCGGGCGCCGCGCCACCGAGCCCGGAAATCGCATCAGATGCGTGTGTCGGCGGCAACTCGCGCCAGTTCAATATTCAGGTTCTGATGTGGGAACTGGCCGGAAGGTGGCCCGGGGTAACCCTTCAAGCTACAAGCGATCGAACGATAGGGGTTTTCAGCGCCCCCTGTGTGCACTATACTATTCGCGCATTTGGGGCTGGTGTTCTAGTTCCAGGCGAGGCGCTGCGGGGCGCCTGGGAACGAGTCGCAAGGGCAAGCGATGTAGTGCGGAGAGCGTGCGCCGCATGAAAGGTTCCGAATTATCTCCCGCGACGAAATACCGATCTTATGAAGGCAAAGGGGTGGAGGGAAAGATGAAAGTGTCGAAAATCTCGTGGCGAGCCGCGATGATTCTGGCGATTGGTGCGATATTGCTGTCAACCGCGCCTGCCAGAGCGGCAAACGATCCCAGCTCAAGCGCCAGCGATTCCAACAAAGCCAACAGCAGCACGAGCGCCGGCACACCGGCTGCTCTGGCTGCAACTCCGGCGAATTCGAGCAGCGCCGCTCCGGCCGCATCGGCTCCGGCCGCTGCGCCGGCGCCCGCTCCGGCGGCGACGCCAACTCCGGCAACAACCTCGGCGTCAACATCCTCGTCGGCGACGGAAACGTCGTACTCAAATTACGGATTGCTTCCGACCACCGGCGGAACGTTGGGCCTTTTCACCGTGCAAAGCGGCGATGTGTTGCCCAAGCACGGCTGGTCGGTTTCGGTGGACGCGAACCGGTTCGGCCGCATGCCGGGCAGTTTGGTGATCACCGATTTCGGTGTGAACGTCGGATACGGACTCACGGACCGGATTGAGCTGTTTGCGAGCGGCATGCCGTGGTCGCACGTGCACTCCGCCTCGGCCAGCGAGCTTTCCACGCTCACGCCAGCAGGGTTCACCACCAAGCCCACGATTTATGTGGAGGATTATCCCTACGCCCACGAAACCAACGCGGGAATCGGTCCGGTGGTGCTGGGCGCGAAAGTTGCGCTGGCCTCCGAGGACTTCGGCGATCCCGTCAGCGTGGCGATTTACGCGGACGTTTCGATTTCCGCGCGCCAGAATTTCGAAGCTTTGATGAACTCCGGCACGGAGAATGGCAAAGCCAATTTCGAGTTTGGCACGGCGGTGAGCAAGAACTTCAGCGACATTTTCACGTTCGATTGGGACGCGACGATTGCCCTGGTGCGCAGCCCGACCGATGTCGGCGTAACGCTGCTCGAGCAGGCCAAGACCTTTGACACCGGTGCCGGCATTCTGCTGTTCCCGCACAAGCGCGTGCAGGTGATGAACGAATACACCGGCGAAATGTTCTTCGGGCATTCGACTCCCACGGAAACGTTTGGCCCGCGCGATCCCGTCGACGGCGTATGGGGTGTGCGGCTATTCCCGATTTCGTGGGTCGGAGTTGATTTGGGCTATCGTTACATGCTCAACCTGCCCGAGCTCCACGATCGCAGTGGATTCGTGATCAAGGTCGGCGCAGTGCATGTTCCGCACACGGCGCCGCCGGTGATTCGCCCGCCGACGATTTCTTGCACGGCGGACCCGACCTCCGTGTATTTCGGCTCCGGCGACCAATCGGCCGTGAATTGCCCGGCGCAATCACCGGACAATTACACGCTCACGTACAACTGGACTTCGACCTGCGGCAAAGTGGACGGCACGGGAACTGCGGTGCACTGGCTCTCGGCTGGCGTTCCGATCGGGACCTGCACCGTGACGGCGCACGTGGATGACGCCCACGGCGGCGCAGCGACCGGCAGCGTTGATATCCAAGTGATCGCCAAGCCGAAGCATCCGCCGGTGATGACCTGCTCCGCGGATCGCAGTTCGGTGTTCATCGGCGAAAAGATTCATATCATGGCCAATGCCAGCTCTCCCGATGGCGATACGCTCACGTTCACGTGGCAGACCAACGGCGGCACGATCATCGGTTCCGGCTCCGCCGTGGATCTGGATACCACGGGCGCCGCGGCCGGCAGCTACACCGTGACCGGACGCGTGGACGACGGCAATGGAGGCGCAGCCGATTGCTCGGTTGCGGTGCAGGTGAACGCTCCTCCGCCACCGCCGGAAGCGACCAAGCTCAGCGAATGCTTGTTCTCGCCGGCGGGTTCGTCGCGCGTGGACAACGTTTGCAAGCGCATCCTGGATGACGTGGCGCTGCGGTTGCAGAACGATCCGAAGGCCACCATCGTGATCGTCGGTTATGCCGATCCGAAGGAACCGCGTCCGGCCAAACTCGGCGCGCTGCGCGCCACCAACGCCGTCAAATACCTGGGTGAAAAAGGTATCGACGCGTCGCGTATCACAACACGCGCAGGTGCGGGCCAGAAGGGCGCGGGCAAAGAAAACCGGCGCATCGACATCATCTGGGTGCCGGCTGGCGCAACGTACTGA
>Ga0335078_10017889_pt1 | contig 10542 bp, 9 predicted proteins | sample Lox_Sample_32_FD_206711 | JGI IMG/M metagenome (GOLD analysis project Ga0335078, IMG submission 206711) | Soil microbial communities from Loxahatchee National Wildlife Refuge, Florida, United States - Lox_Sample_3.2 | ecosystem: Environmental > Terrestrial > Soil > Wetlands | place: USA: Florida...
GAATCAGGGGCGAGGGGTTAGGGAGCAGGGGCCAGTAAGAACATCAAGTTCGGCCACTCCTCCTCAACTCTTAACCCCCATTTCTCAGATCCCTGACCTGTGCTTGCGTTTGACACTGGGTTTTCCGGGTGTTAGCGTCACGCTTCCCCTGATGCGGCGGAAACTGGAATACGCGGCGGCCTGGCCATTCATCAAGATCCTGGGCATCCTGCCCCGTTCTCTTTCCCGGGCACTCGCCATTTTTCTTTCACAAATCGTGTACCTGCTGCATGCAAAACTGCGGCGCGTCGGGATGCGCAATCTCGCGATGGCGTTTCCGGAGAAAAGTGAAGCTGAGCGTGCGCGGATCTTGCGTGGTGTCTTCAAATCGCTTGGACGCGAACTCGCCGAGTTGTGCCAGTTCCCGCGGTACACGCTGGAAAACGTGGAGCAGGTCGTCGTTTATGACGGGCTGGAGAATTATGAGCGGGCCTATGCGCGAAAGAAGGGCGTACTCTTCCTGACCGCTCACTTCGGTGGATGGGAATTGTCGGCGTTCGTGCACTCCATGCACGGCCACTGGATGCACGTCGTGATGCGTCCGATGGACAATCCCTATCTCGACCGTTTGCTGCAAAGCTATCGCACGATGCATGGCAACAAAGTTGTGCCGAAGGATGACTTCGTCCGCGGGCTGCTGGCAGCGATGAAGGCAGGAGAGGTCGTAGGCATATTGATGGACACGAACATGACTCCTCCGCAGGGAATTTTCGTGGACTTTTTCGGCATTCCGGCATGCACCGCCAGCGGGTTGGCACGGATCGCGCTTCGCACGGATGCGGCGGTTGTCCCGACATTCACGATCTGGGATGAATCGCTGGGCAAGTACCGGCTGCGGTTTGATCCTCACATCGAACTGATCCGCACGGGAAATCTCGAGGCGGACATCACCGTGAACACGCAATTGTTCACCAAAAGAATTGAGGATTACGCCCGCCAGTATCCGGATCAGTGGTTGTGGGTCCACCGCCGCTGGAAGACGCGGCCAGAAGGGCAGCCGCCGCTGTATTGACGACAGTGGATTTCAGCTTGAATCCTGGCGAAGCAGTAGCAGTTCACCCGCGCGGCTATTTCAGTACCATCCTCGACCGCGTCCGGAACAGACGGTAATTCGTGTAGGTATGGTTCTCGTGCTCGACGGTTCCGCCCAGGTTCGTGGTCATGTTGAGCTGAGTGGGCAGCCACAATGGCGACGGCACGTCGGCGATGGACATTTCCGCGAATTCAATCTCGGCCGTCAGTTGAAATAGCGGTACTCCTGGAGATACCGAAAGCAGGTCCGATCGCAGCCTCACGATTCGGAAATCGTTCGCGTCAATCCAGGCCACGCCTTGCATGTAGATCGGATAGTTCTTGTTGTTATATCCGACCGTCGAAGGCAGTTGGACGGATTCCGGCTTCTGCGCGAATGCCACGACCTGCGTCTGGTGTGAATCAATTCGCTGTTGCCCCAGGTAGCGGAACTCTAACTGCTTCCGATTAGCGGGATAAAAATACAGCCACGCGCTGACGAAGCCCTGTGACTTGGGTCCGGCCGGTAGCGGGACGACCGCCGCGGCACGGGGTAAATCTTCCAGAGATGGCTGACCGGATCCCTGGCCGACCTCTGCATTTTTCTCTATGAACTCGGTTTGCAGCTTCTCGCCAGTTGCCACGTCAACTCGGTACTCATCAAATACGCGGGCGTCTTTTCCCATAGCGTGTTGCAGGATCAGGAAGGAATAGTTCTCGCGTGATGGGGTACGGCCATCTCCCGTGACTACCGCCTCTTGCGAGATCAGGTTCGGGGTTTTGTTCGCGGTTTCCACCGTCTTAGTGCCAACCTCGTCGAGCAGCGCTTTGAGTTGCGCTTGATCCGCCACCGCCTTGAGATGGGCGAGGTCTGAAACCGCTTTGCGAATCTCCGCGATCGAGCAGGAGGCATAGTTTGGGAACTTGATTTCAGGAAGGGAAGCTGCGCTCGTTGAAGCGGGGGCTTCAGTAGGCGGCCCAACCGGTATATCGGTCCATTCGGGTTTGGAGGCGGGCGACTGAGTTTGGGTGCTGTCGGAACTCTGGTTTTGCTGCGCGACCTGCGTGTGGGCCACGTGCACAACCGTGGCCAACGCGACAGCGGCGAAAAAACATCGTCGGACGAGCACACTCACCTCGATGCTAGAAATGGTATACCGAATCGGCACCGCCTGATGTGCGTACCGACGCCTCGAAGGTGTCCACATTCCTGCTTCCCGGGCTCTTCTCCACAGCGCGTTCCGGTAAAATTGAGTTTTCCAGTGGAGGTCTTATGGCTACGTCTGTTGTTTCCCCTGATGCCCCTTCTACAACCGCGTCGACGCTCGAACACATTGCCGACCTTGAACGGAAATATCTGCTGACCACCTATAGCCGGTATCCCGTGGTCCTGAGCCGCGGGAAGGGCGTGTTTTTGTTCGACACGGAAGGGAAGCGTTATCTCGATTTTGTGTCCGGGCTCGGCGTGAATGCGCTGGGGCATGCGCATCCGCGAATTGTGAAAGCGATCCGCGATCAAGCGGCGAAATTAGTTCACGTCTCGAATCTCTACTACCACGAATACCAGGGCCCGCTGGCCGAGAAGTTGTGCAAGCTCTCGGGACTGGACCGCGCGTTTTTCCAGAACAGCGGCACCGAAGCCATCGAGGGATCAATCAAGCTGGCACGGCTGGCGGGACATCGCGTCGGCGGCGAAGCGAAGTGCCGTCTGGTCGCGCTGGACGGGTCCTACCATGGCCGCACTTTTGGAGCTCTCTCGCTGACCGGCCAAGACAAGCACCGCAAAGGATTCGAGCCACTGCTCGAAGAGGTGACGTTCGTCAAGCAGAACGATATTGAAGGACTTCGAGCCGCGGTCAACGACAACACCTGCGCGATCGTGCTGGAGCCGATTTTCGGAGAAGGCGGAATTTTTGAGTGCTCGGTGGAGTTCCTCCGCGAATGCCGGGCATTGGCGGATCATCACAAGGCCGCGCTCATCTTCGACGAGATCCAGTGCGGATTGGGCCGCACCGGGACGATCTTCGCGTTCCAGAGTTTTGGCGTGACTCCCGACATCGTCGCCATCGCCAAGCCGATTGCCGCCGGGCTTCCTTTGGGGGCCTTCATCGCCAAGGAAGAATTTGCAACCGCTATTCATCCGGGGCAGCATGGGACGACATTTGGAGGCGGTCCGCTGGCCTGCCGCGTGGCGCTCGAGTTCCTCTCGATAGTCGAGGACGAGCATCTCCTCGAGAACGTCAACAAAGTCGGGGCGTACCTGCATGAAAAGCTGGAAGGGCTGGTCTCGAAGCGGAATGCGGCGATTGGAGTTCGCGGGCGCGGATTCATTCAGGGAATTCAGCTTGAGATTCCCGCGCGGCCCATTGTGGATGAGGGATTGGCGGAAGGTGTGCTCTTCAACAGCACTCACGATACGGTCGTGCGGTTCTTGCCGCCATTCTTGATGGAAGAGAAGCATGTGGATAAGGGAATCCGCGTGTTGAAGAAGTTGCTGGGGAAGAAACGGAAAGCGGCTGAGTAGCAACCGCTCCAAAGTCATGGCGCAGCGATTGCGATTTCAATGTTGTTTTTGCGGCAAGACTATCGAGGCGAAGCCTCCTGATGTTGCATCGCTGCTCTACACCACATGTGTCGACCGCCCTCGTAAGTTGCAGATCGATCAAACGATCTTCTGCCACACGAAGTGTCTGGCCGACAGACTTCACCCGTCAGTAACAATGTATGCGGTCGATATACTCAGGATGAGAAGGCGTAACAGTCTGCAAGACAAGTTGGACCCGCACTAGAAAAACCGGGGAGCCGAAGCTCCCCGAAGTGAAGCGACAGAGGCGTATTTCAGTTAGATAGAGGGCGGCGGGAGGCAAAGAGTTGTCCCTGGTGCAGGAAGAATTTGGTCGGGAAGAATTCGAGCGCGAAGCAAGCAGCCTGGCTGGTGGTTCTTCAACGCCCGGCGCACCGCCGTTGGGTGAAGGCATTGAAGAGTGTTGGATGGATTTTGGCGGTCCGCGGATGCGCTACCTGCGGGCGGGGTCTGGACCACCACTGATTCTGTTGCACGGGTTAATGGGCTACTCATTTTCGTGGCGCTTTACGATGCCTGCAGTAGCTCCGTATCGTACCGTATATGCCCCAGACATGCTTGGTGCAGGATTCTCCGATCGCCCCAAGATCGATCACTCGATGCGGGCGACCGCCCTGCGCGTCCTGAAGTTTGCGGAGAATCTGGGTTTCACGTCGTTCGATTTGCTCGGAACTTCACGGGGCGGAGCCGTCGCGATGTGTGCGGCGGCGGAGTGCCTGAGTCATCCCCGGCTCAGGATTCGGAGCCTGATCCTGGTAGCGCCGGTGAATCCTTATTCGTCGCAGGGGCGCTGGCTGGCGGCGTTTGCGGGAAGCGATTACGGACGTCCGGTGGTTCGCGCAGTCCTGGAGCGTTTCCCGGTTCTCTATCCATTCATGCACGAACGTATGTTCGCGAGCCGTCGCAGGATTCCTCCGGACAGCCTGGAAGGGTACAAGGCTCCGCTCTCGAAACCCGGGTTGTTCGATCATGGGCTCAGCATTGTGCGCACATGGGACGCGGATTTGCGTGAGCTGGAAGCGTTATTGCCGAAGCTCAGCACCACTCCAACGGCGTTGATGTGGGGGAGCAGAGACCCAGCAGTCTATGTTTCGTCGATGGGCCCGTTGGCGAAATTTTTTCCGGGAGCAGAGAGGGTTGTGTTCCCCGGCATCGGGCATCTTCCCTATGAGGAATGTGTGGAAGAGTTCGATCAGGCGCTGGTGCAGTTTCTGACACGATGAACTCTTTCGTACGTTGCGGACCGACGGCATATCGACTAAACCACTGACTCATGACCCACTCCATTCTCGACCTGCTGCGGAATGCTGTGGTGCATTACGGATATTGGGCTGTAGGCGCGGCTTTGCTGCTGGAGAACGCCGGCATCCCGGTCCCGGGCGAAACAATTCTTCTGCTGGCGAGTTTTCTCGCGTACTCGCAACACGAACTGCAACTGAGCTGGATCATCCTCGTCGCTACGATTGCGGCAACGTTGGGCGACAATCTGGGATTTGCCATCGGCTACTACGGTGGCCGGGCGCTGTTGCGACGATACCAGTCCCTGTTTCGCGTTCCAAATAAAACGCTGTCGCGGGGAGAAACCCTTTTCGCGCGTTACGGCGCAGTCACGATTTTCTTTGCACGATTCGTGTTTGGGATGCGAATCATTGCAGGCCCCCTGGCGGGCGTCCTGCGCATGCCATGGCGCAGGTTTTTGATTTTTAATTTTCTCGGCGCAGGAGTTTGGGTAACGGTCATCTCTACGGCCGGCTATCTGTTCGGCCGTCACTGGGGGCGGCTGGAGCGCGACATCAAGCGATTCGATCTTGCGGTGGCCGTCCTCGTCGCAATCCTGGCAGCGTGGCTGTGGTGGCGCAATCGGCGCGCGAGCGGGCAGGCACCAACCGAGTAACGTTTTGCACAGGCTGCCACGCTTGCCTGGCTTGCCTGTGCGACTATACTGTGCGGGTGTTACGGGGGTCTCTTGGTCTGGGGTGAGTAAGAATCCGTGACACGCAGGACCACACCGGTTGCGTCCGAACCGGAACTCGGACGAGGAGGACCAATGAAGAAAATCGGGTTTCTAACACTGCTGATCATGGCAACTCTGCTGTTTACCCTTGCGTTCTCGGTGGCGGCAGCGACACCGAAGGCACCGGCAGCACCTGTGGCTGCAGCCCCCGTAGCGCCTGCGGCTGCGGCGACTCCGGAAAGACATCCGCATATCGACGAAGCCCTCGAGCACATGCGGGCAGCGAAGCATGAACTGGAAATCGCCGAGCACGACTTCGACGGACATCGTGCGAAGTCGGTCGAACACCTCAATCAGGCCATTCATGAGGCCGAGATTTGCATGGGGATGAAGTAGGCCAAGCTTAGCAACCAAAAGTTAAAAGGCAGCGTCGTAGTGACGCTGCCTTGTTTCTTGCCGCGTGAAAAAGAGTCAACGCGACAAACGCTCTAGTGGGTTCCCCACGTATATCCCACCGATGCGCCGACCCGGAACACATTGCCGGAGTGAAACTCATAGTTGTTGGGAATGATGTAGTAGTGCGCTTCGGGACGCAGGAAGAAGTTCCTCCAGACGTAGTAGCGAATTCCGACGCCGGCATGGAACAACAGGTGGGTTGCGTTCACGTACGCACGGCAACCGCCCGAAGGGATTGGGCAGCCTCCGCTCGCGTTGTCGAAGATCACGGTCTCACCACCGATCCCGGCCATGAAATCGCCGTGGGTCTTGGGGGCGAGCCGGTTGGTATAAACGGCATTCACGTCGTACAAGATCGGACGATAGGGCTGGTAGTAGTTGTAGTAGGCCTGGTAATAACGGAAAGAGCCCTCGGCGTTGAATCCGAAATGATTCTTATCGGTGATGTATTGCAGGAAGACGCTGGGATAGACCCCACCCTTTTCCGCGGGTGCGATGAATCCGCCGGATGCTGTGGTGTTTTTCGGCGACCAAAGCGTGTTGCCACCTACCGCGAAGTCAAGCTGTTGGGCGTGTGCGAAGCTGGCGAGTAAAAAGAACGTCCAAATGAATGCGAGCCAAACGAACCTTCTCAACCTACCCCCTTAAGCGCGATGATCGACACAAACAGAACCAGCGGCTGAGGGTATCACGCATGCTGCGAATGCCCATCCAGCCGCCGGCTTGGAGCGGTGTTTCTACTCGGGACCGATGGTGTACCCGATCGATGCTCCGACGCGGATGACGTTATTGGAGCTGAACCCGAAGCCGGTGCTACCGGAGGTGTCCGTGTTGTTCAGGATGTGATAATAACGGACTTCAGGACGGATAAACGCATGTCCGAAGAAGTAGTAGCGAACGCCTGCGCCCAAGTCGATCAGGAAGTGATTGGAACTCGTATAGCAGGCACCGAAGTAAACGCAACTCGTGTTCGCCTGATAGGCATAGAAGCGCGTATTTTGCCAGCCGATTCCACCCACCAGATCCAGACCAGCTTTCTTACCAAGTCGTGGCTGGTAAACTCCGTTGAAGTCCCAAAGCAGAGGGCGGTAGGGCTGCCCGCCGGGCCCGCCGATCGATCCTTGGCCCGCCTTCCAGTTGATATCAAAAGCCGCTCCCATGCGACGGTGAAAAATAACATCGGCGCCAATGTTCAGGTAGGTGCCGCCCTTCTCGGGGCAGAGCACACCTCCGCTTGAATCTAAGCCACAGTTGGTCCCCGTAACGGGCGTTGCGAACGAGCCGGACGGGGAGAGCAGCGTTCCGCCGCCGAAATAGGCGTCGCCCTGCTGGGCCGAGGCCAGGCTGGCGAAAGTAAGAATCGCGACGACGGTCGCAAGGAAGCCAAGCTTTCTCAAGAGAAACCTCCTGTGATTATCGGTGCTGACGGTAGGATGCTGCCGCCAAGCCATTTGGATGCAAGAGCCTAGGTTACGTCCATCATAATTCGGAGCGCGCGGAACATTCAAATCCGGTGAGCCAGAAGCATCACGGCCCGGTGGATCGCGCACGAACCACGCAGATTGCTTCCCTTCGGTAACCCCGCCAGAATGCAAAAGTTGCACGAAATCCTCAGCGTAGCGCTGGGCGTCATCCCGACGGACCCGCGCTTTCACCAGCGGGCCGAGGGATCTCCCGTGGCACACAGCCTGCTAGCGGAGATCCTTCGCTCCGCCTGAAGAACGGCTGCGCTCAGGATGACTCCGTACTGAGAACGACGATTCAAAGTGAACCAGGGGCAGGATCACGCCCTAGCGCCTGGAGGTTGTGCTTCCGCCGCGCAACACATGATCGAGCCCGATCTCACCGCCGCCGAAAAAGATCAGAGCAAAGGCAAGCGCAGCCAGCGCAAGAGGGAACTCAGAGCCCTGATCGCCGGTGAGGCCGTTGTGCCAGTGGATTTTCCAGATGGCGACCACCAAGCCGATGCATAAGGCGAACGCGGCAGGACGGGTGAAGAATCCAGCCAGAATCAAAAGTGCGGCCAGCAACTCCGTGAAAGAGGAGACATACCCGAGCCATATCGGCAAGCCGAGACCGGCAACCATGTGAACATGATCGTGCAAGTGGCGAAAGGAATTCTGGTAGCCATGAACGAGCATGATGCTGCCGAGTGTGAGACGCATGATGAGCAAAGCAAGCGGTTGCAACCGATCGAGATAGCGCAAGATCGTCCTCCCTCACTGGATGCAATAGATTAGCGCAGCGACGTTTCCGAGAAAAATCGAAATTCCACAAAACATTTGCTCGTGAAACGGGTTTTTGGTAACGTTTGTCCGCCTCAAGACTCAACGTTCGAAGACCGTTCTACGACCGTTAGTCTTGGTTCTTCTCCCTGGGCCCCTACAACGATTGCGAAACGTTTGCAAACCGATTCGTGTGTGCACCTTCGGCGCTAGGCGCCGGCGAACCTTTAGGAGGAGTCTCCGATGAGTTGCACGATTTCAGAAAGTTTCCCACAGAAGCTATTGTTACTTGTGCTAGTCATGGCAGTTCCAGCATGGGCTCAGCATAAGCCCAGCGGCTCCGCCCCGCACAGCGCACCGGCGCCCCATGCGAGCGCTCCGGCCCACAACTCGGCACCGAGCCGCCCATCCACGCCGCAGCATACGAACACACAGACCCACACGAATACGAACTCGATGGGCCGAACGAACACAAACACCACGGGCCGAACGAACACAAACACTGCGGGCCGAACGAACACAAACACTGCGGGCCATACGAATACGAACTCGATGGGTCGCACGAACACGAATACGACCCACGGAACAACGAACACTGGCCACGGAACGGCGAACACCGGCGTCCACGGTGGCAATAGCTCGGCCAACACACACGGTGGAAACGCCAGCACAGGACACAACACTGGCAATATGGGTGGCCGCAATGCCGGTGGCAACGCGGGGCACGGAACCACCAACAGCGCGCACAATGGCGCGGCTGGCGGACACCTCGGAAACCGAACGCCTCCCGGCCATCAGGTATCTCTGAAGGGCGGTGGGACCGCACACATCCGCCCCAATGGCCAGATTCGATCCGTCAACCGCAATGGAATGCACATTGAGCATGGCATGCACGGCGGACGCACGGTGGTGAGCACGCATAACGGCGTGCGGGTTGTCAGTGTTGGACACCGCGGCGGCTACGTGCAGCGTGCCTACGTGGTGCGTGGCGGACACTCCTATTATTCGCGGACCTACTACTATCACGGCGCATATCGCGTCGGAGTTTACCGCGGCTACTACTGGGGCGGACGGCCCTACTACGGTTACTACCCTGCCTACTACTATCACCCTGTCTACTACGGCTGGGCCTACAATCCGTGGCCCGCGCCAGTCTATTATGGCTGGGGCTGGGGGGGCGCACCTTGGTACGGCTACTACGGCGCGTACTATGCGCCCTATCCAGTCTATCCATCGGCAGCCTTCTGGCTGGCTGACTTCATGATTGCGGCCTCACTCCAGGCGGCGTATGCCGAGCAAGCGGCCGCGGCCGAAAGCTGGATGTATCCCGACAATAGTGACCGCATTCTGGTTGCCAGCCTGAGGCCTATCGCGCCCCCAGACGCTAAGCCTGCGATGAGCGAGGCGGTGAAGAAAGACCTCTCCGAGGAAGTGAAAGCCATACTCGCTGCTGAGCAGACCGAATCTGGTAAAGCGGGCAGCAACACTTCGTCCGGTGGTCAGCAGCCGACCGAATCCAAAGAAGCACCACCATCCCTGGATCCGAAGTTCCGCACGTTCGTCGTGAGTTCCGATCTCAGCCTTGTGCCGGAGAGCGGCGACGAGTGTCCGTTATCGCAAGGGGACGTCATCACCCGCACTTCTGACACTCCCGATGACGACGGAAACGTCAGCGTGAAAGTCGTCGCCAGCACGAAGTCCGATTGCGCGATCGGCTCGGAAGGCCCGATTTCCACCGACGATCTGCAGGAGATGTACAACCACTTCCGCGAACAACTCAAAGACGGCATGAGCGAACTCGCCAAGAAAAACGGTACCGGCGGGCTTCCCAAGGCTCCCGACACCAGTACCGTGAATGGAGACGTGCCTGCCCCAGAGCCAGACAAGAGCGCGCAAAAGACGTTGCAGGATCAGCAAAGCGCCGCGGATCAGACTGAATCCGAGGTCAAGCAGGAAGCGAGTGCTGGCGGCGGACAGTGAGCCCGGCCGTATAAACCATGGGGGAGCGTCTGGTTCAACCACGACGCTCCCGTGCTTCCCCTGATCGAAGTGCTCTCGATCGGGCCGGTTTTCAGGAATTCTCCCAGGAGGGCTTTTCAAGATGTTTCAGAGATTGCAGGCTTTCATTCCAAGAGTGGCCGTTTCAGCGTCGGCGCTCCTTGTCACTATGGCACTGGCGCAGTTGCCCGGGTATGCGCAGGCGCCGACCTTGCAGGAGCAACTGGCGGCGCAGTACAAAACTACGAAGATGGGAACAGATACGAGTGGGGCAT
>Ga0335078_10017891_pt1 | contig 10542 bp, 5 predicted proteins | sample Lox_Sample_32_FD_206711 | JGI IMG/M metagenome (GOLD analysis project Ga0335078, IMG submission 206711) | Soil microbial communities from Loxahatchee National Wildlife Refuge, Florida, United States - Lox_Sample_3.2 | ecosystem: Environmental > Terrestrial > Soil > Wetlands | place: USA: Florida...
CAGGGCGTCCCAGACTGCTGCACGGAGATCATAGCGGACCAACTCTGCGGCTATGGGATCCTTGACCTTCTCGGGCCTTTCGATCACGGTCGGATCGACCTGGACCTTCCTCACGTTTTCCAGCACACCTCCGGGGTAGGAAAAGACGGAGAAGGTCGCCCCGAACAGGAGCAGAACTTGAACTGTTCTCATGCGGTTTTCCGCACGGAAGCGCGGTCCATTTTAATCGCGGCCGGTTGGCTAAGCATTACAACTACCCACCGGGACACCGGTGGGTTCCGCTGCAAAGGATCGTTCTTAGGTCCTTGTCCGTCGTCGTGAAAGCTGATTCAGCCCTTAACGGAGAGAGTGTACACGTTTCGCCGAGTCAAACACAAATGAATTTGCCGAAGCCTGCCCGCGATATTCGAAATCTGAGATCCTCGCTCCCGACGCATATGGTCCTCAGAAGGGATCGCAACGCCAGGCAAAACATAGCTTATGACAGCTATTATAAAATCCTCGTCGTTTCTTCATGCCTTTTTCACTGACCGGCTAATACGCTTAGTAATTCGTGCTGGTCGTGGAGGGGTTCCTTCGGTGGCTGAAGCGAGCCCCTTCTTCCCAGGAAGGTGTGAAAAAATCGGTAGAAGGGTAGGGCAAGCCCTACCCCTACAGATTTTTTCACAGCTTCCAGAAGGGGGGTTGAAGAAATCCAAGGCCTTCCCTTATGGAATCCTTAGGTTTTCTTCACGGCTCCTTTACAGAACAGTTCGTACAATAACTCTTGTCCCCGCTGATTGCAGCCGAAATGGCAATGAGCCGGTGGAATTCTCCCGAGGAGGAGTGTCTCGATGTTCAGATTTCTATGGTTGGTAGCAGCGTTCCTAGTGCTCTCCTGTTGGGTCTTCGCTTACGGAGATCCAAACTCGGGCACGATTCAGGGGATTACCCGCGAGCCTGCCGGCCGCCCTCTGGGGCATGCGCGCGTGGTGGCTCACAGTGAAGCGGACAATACCGATCGTACGGCGTTTAGTGGCGACGACGGAGCTTTCACGCTCGATGACCTCGCCCCAGGGCGTTACCAGCTAACGGCAAGCAAGGCCGGGGTCGGGTCCTCGCGCACCGCGGTCCTTCTGGTTGCGCAGCAAAGCGTGCACGTAGACGTTACCCTCGCCCCTATAGTTGGCTCGACTATGTCGAGCGAGACCACAGCGAATGACCCTCCTGTTACTGAGCGCGAAAAGCAACTAATCGATCGCCTCAACCGGTTGGAGGCACGGCTGGCGGCGATGGAGGCCAAGGAGGCGGACGGGGCATCGGTGGCTATCAATACAGCCCCAGCAGCTCAGCCGATAGTGGCTTCAGCAAATCCGGCGATCGTTGCTGCCACGCCTAAAGTCCTTACCTCGATCCCGACGAAGGGTCAAGCCAAAGAGCCTGCGGAACAACCGGCCAGCAAGATTGCCGCGGCTCCGGCCGCCTCACCGGCTGCCGCTCCTCCTGCGTCCGCGCTGCCGGAGGCTCTCCAAGCGCCCGACTCAACTCCGTCGCCCAGCAGCGATAACGTATACACTTGGGCAGACTATACGTGGTTAAACGGGACTTCACGCAACAAGGACACGGTCCTGGATACAAAGTTTTTCACCCCGGAAGTCAGATTCGATACCAACTACATGGAGGATTTCAATCAACCCAGGGACCACACGATGGGTGGCGCGACCGAATCGTTCAGGTCGGGAGAGGTCCAGGTGGAGCAGATCAGCGTCGGGGGCGATTTCCACTGGCAGAACGTTCGCGGTCGAATCCTCACCATGGATGGATTGTTTGCTACCACGACTCCGCGAAATGACGCGAGCGCCGGAGTTGGGCAGTGGGACGTCCGCGGCGCGTATAAGTACGTCTCTGAAGCCTACGGCGGGTATCACTTCGACGTCAACCACGGGTTGAACATCGATGCCGGAATCTTCGTGTCATACATCGGCTTGTTCAGCTACTACAATTTCGACAATTGGATCTACCAGCCGTCGTTCGTCTCTTCCAACACGCCATGGTTCTTCAATGGCCTGCGCGTGCAGTGGTTTCCCACCAAGAAGCTGAAGATTGAGCCCTGGCTCATCAACGGCTGGCAATCTTACAACCGATACAACGGCCACATGGGCTTGGGCGGGCAGATTCTGTACCGGCCGTATGAATGGCTGTCGCTGGTCTTCAACAACTATGGGTACGGGCAGGATAACCTGGGGATTCCGAAAGTCGAGCGGGTCCACACGGACGACAGCGTCGAGGTACGGTACTACAACAAACCACTTAGCACGGGAATCACGAAGGCGGCGTTCTCGCTCACGGGCGATTTGGGCTGCCAGTATGGACCCGGGTTCCAGTGTACTCACGGGCCAAACAAGGACTCTTTCGCGGGCTGGATGGCCTACAACCGAATCTGGTGGGGTAGGGACAGGTACGCTTTGTCCTTCGGCGGAGGCCGGATGGATAACCCGGGCCGATATCTGACTCTTCTGCCGCCCATCGATGGCGCCGATGCGATCTCCGGATCGCCCTATTTTACAGAGAATCCCGGCCAGCCGGCACACATGTGGGACGGCTCGGTCAATTTTCAGTGGATGCCCCGAGAGTACATTACGTGGTGGGCGGAGACGGGATACCGCCACTCGGATGTGCCTTATTGGACGGGTCGTGGGGGGATTACACCCCCGGGCGGCGACAACGGGCTTCCCCAGTACTATACCTGCAACAGCGGCGCCTCGGCCAGCACCAATGATCCGACCGCCGCGGTCAGCGCCTGCAGCGCTCAAGGCGGCGTCTGGTCTCCCGACTTGCGCCGAGGCCAAGCCACGTTCAGCCTGGGCGTAATGGTGAAATTCTGATTCTGTTGAGGCGTCGGTGTTGGGGTCTATAAGAGGCCCGAACTCCGGGTCGTGCGACCTCGGGTCCATTTTGATTGAGTTGTAACTACAATGAACGGGAGCGGGACAAAATCGGTGAGATCGTCGGCCAGGGTCCTTGGGCTTGCGGCGTTGGCCCTGATGTTTATCTTGCCTTGGCGATTGGTCGCGCACCCGCAAGAGAGGCGGGCCGGTCAGCTTCCACCGAGGTTCACACTTAACGAAGCCGGTTCGATCTCCGTTCCTCTCGTTCCTGAGGGGGAGAGGTCCTCTCAAGTAACCCATCACCTAACTGGATTCTACGATGATCGCAGCCTGGACGTAGCGATTGCGGTCGAGCAGATCAGCACGCGATACATACGGTACACGGTCCAGTTACGGCTCCCTTCGGGCGTTAGACAGTCCCTTGCTGTGAACGCGCCGCCCGGAGGTCTTGAGGCCGAGGTGCGCGACATGACCGGGGACGATGTCCGAAATGACTTGGTCCTGACACCGGCGCTGTTTCCCTGGCTTTCTACCATACTGGTTAATGACGGCCGCGACCACTTTGAGGTCGCCCATTCGGGCGGTTGTTCAGGTTCGTTGAGCCCTGGCGGCGACGTGGGCCGGGGGCAGCGCGACTGCCGGAGCGCCGCGGCTTTGGCGCGCTCTGGCCTGCATCCCGGTGGCCTCGCCAAGGTCGAAGGACTGTTTCTTTTGCAGCAAAGGGAAACCCGTTTCACTCCCCTCACTCAAACCTCCAGAAGTCGCTTCGAGCACTCTCCCAGCTTGGGAAGAGACCCGCCCGTGCCAACCACATCGCTCTAAACTAACAGGCCGCTGAAAAAGGCTGCGGAAGGATGGGGCTTCCGCCCCGCCGAACCAGCGGCCCCCCTAAAGTCATTGAAATTATAGCTGCTCTGTTTTCGGCGGGGCTGAAGCCCCGCCCTTCCGCAGCCTCTTTCAGTAGCATGGTGGCTACTGCGACTAGGACTGCGCCGATTGGATTGCAGCCCTCGCAGGAATAACCGGTGATGTAGGGCTTGGCGCAGCGAGATTACAGCGCGAAACGTAAAGGGGCCTCACTCTGCACTATGGGAAAGCCGCTCGGCCTTTGGGCTGCGGCAGATAGGAGTTTCTTATGAACCGCAAAGGTTTGAGCACGAGTCTTCTCCTCATTTCAGCTTTCGGACTGCTGGCTCTTTCCGCCTGTAATAGGGTTCATGCCGATCAAGATTCGGAGGCTCCGCCGCCAGCTCAAGTAGTGCTCGGATCGGATGGGAGCTTTCTTGCCGTCGACCATCCTGAGCAGTACCCGCTCGTGGCAGCCACGGCAAAGGCCAGCGCCTCGGAATTAGTGGTCACAGGAGTGGTGAGCCCTGACGTCTCTCGCAACGTTCCTGTCATCTCGCTGGCTTCGGGTCGGGTGGTTGGGATTTATGCCCGGCTCGGCGACACGGTGCAGAAAGACCAGTTGTTGCTGCGCATTCGAAGCGACGATGTCTCCGGTGGCTATTCGAACTACCGGAAGGCGATAGCCGACGAGGTTCTGGCGCGCGCTCAACTCGAGCGGAGCAAGGATCTCTACGATCACGGAGCGATCGCGAAGGCCGATTTGGAAGTCGCGCAAGATACCGAAGACAAGGCCAAAGTCGATCTCGAAACGATGTCGGAGCATCTGCGCCTGCTGGGCAACGATCCGGACAAGCCGAATTTCATGGTGGAGATTCACGCGCCCGTCTCCGGAGTGATCACCGACCAGCAGGTTACCGACTCGTCGCTGGTGCAGGCATACGGCAACCCCAATCCGATGATGATCTCTGACCTGACTCACGTCTGGGTTATCTGCGACGTTTACGAGAACGACTTGGCCAGCGTCCGACAGGGCGAAACGGCCGAAATCCGCTTAAGCGCCTATCCGGGCCAGGTGTTTAAGGGCACCATCAGCAACATCGGAGCGATTCTCGATCCAAACATCCGCACTGCCAAGGTTCGCATCGAGATGCCCAATCCCGGGATGATGCGCATTGGGATGTTCGTCACGGCCACGTTTCACGGCCGAACGATGGAGACTCACACTATCGTCCCGGCCTCCGCCATCCTGCACATGCACGATCGCGATTTTGTGTATGCCGCCGCGCCCGGCGACAAGTTCCGGCGCGTGGAGGTGGTAAGCGGCGACCTTTTGGCAGGCAATTTGGCGCTTCAAGAAGTCAAGTCGGGCCTCAAGCCCGGCGAACAGGTGGTCTCGAACGCGCTGGTTTTGGATCACGCGCTGGGGCAGTAGGAAACAGCGAAACTCGAAATGCGAAAATCGAAACTCGACCCGCCCTTTGCGAGTTTCGAATTTCGAGTTTCGAGTTTCCAGCCTCATGCCATCGACTTGGACAACTAGGAGTGGACGATGATTCGCGCTCTTGTCGATTTTGCCCTGAACAATAAGTTCTTAGTCTTGGCCGTGGGCGCTTTGCTCGTAGGGTGGGGGATCATCTCCTTCCACAACCTACCGGTCGAAGCCTACCCGGACATCGCTGACAACTACGTGACCATCATCACGCAGTGGCCGGGGCGGTCCGCCGAGGAGGTTGAGCAGCAGGTCACGATCCCTATCGAAATGCAAATGGGCGGAATGCCGCACATGACCTATCTGCGGTCTGAGTCGATTTTCGGCCTGTCGTTCGTGATCATGATCTTCGACGATAGTTCCGTCAACGACTGGAATCGCCAGAAGGTGCTGGAAAGGCTCACCCAAGTGAACCTCCCGCCCGGACAGAACCTTCAGCCTCAGATCGGCACGGACTGGAGCACCACCGGCCAGATCTATTGGTACACGATCAGGAGCACCAATCCCCGATATGACCTCATGGAATTAAGGTCGATTGAAGACTGGGTCCTACTTAAGCAGTTCAAGTCCGTTCCCAACGTGGTGGATGTTTCTGATTTCGGCGGAACCATCCGCGAGTACCAGGTACGCGTCGATCCCAGCAAACTCGTCTCCTACGGATTGAGCATCGGTCAACTGGAGCAGCAACTCGCCAACAACAACATCAACGCCGGGGGCAGCTTCGTCGAAGTCGGGATGCAACAGATGAATGTTCGTGCGCTGGGGCTTTTCAGCGGCGTGCATGACATCGAACAGACGGTCTTAAAGACTCAAAACGGAACGGCGCTACGAGTGAAAGACATCGCGGAAGTCAGCCAGGGTCCGAAGATCCGGTTGGGCCACATGGCGCGAGCCAATCACATGGAGGATGGTCGCATCATCGATGAGCCCGACATCATCCAGGGTGGAGTGCTGATGCGCAAAGGGGCCGAAGAGGAATCCACGCTGCGAGCGATTCACCGAAAAGTGGACGAACTGAACAACGGCATCCTGCCTCCCGGCGTGAAGATCGTTCCCATGCTCGATCGCAGCGACCTTCTGCATTTTACGCTGCACACCGTAATGCACAACCTGACTGAAGGCATGATTCTCGTCACGGTGATTTTGTTCCTGTTCCTTCTCAATGCGCGCGCGGCCCTAATTGTCGCATTGACGATTCCGTTCTCTTTGCTCTTTGCTTCCACCTGCCTGAATTTGAGCAACATTCCGGCGAATCTTCTCTCGCTGGGCGCTTTGGACTTCGGAATGGTGGTGGATGGCGCGGTGGTGATGGTGGAAAACATCGTTCGCCACATGAGCCGCCGGAAGAACGGCGCTGCGGCCAAGACCGTGGGCGAGACCATCCGGGAAGCGGCGCACGAAGTCCAGCGCCCGGTATTCTACGCTATCACCATCATCATCACGGCTTACCTACCGATCTTCACCCTGCAGCGGGTGGAAGGCAGGCTGTTTCGTCCCATGGCCTGGACCGTGGCTTTTGCCCTTCTCGGGGCCATGACTTTCTCGATCCTCATCGCGCCGGTCCTGGCCAACACGTTTTTCCGCAAAGGAGTGAAGGAACGGCGCAACCCGGTGATGGATTACCTCACGGAGCGCTACCGCCGGCGGCTTCGATGGGCCATTCAGCATCGGTGGCTAGTTGCTGGCGTAGGTGTTGCGGCACTGGCAGGAACGATTTATCTGGGATTCAGCGGCGTGATTGGCTCGGAGTTCCTGCCGCACCTGGACGAGGGAGCGATCTGGGCGCGCGGCACCCTCGCAAATAGCACGAGTCTTTCCGAAGGCGAAAAATTCACCACGAACGAGCGCTATGTTTTTGCTTCCTTCCCCGAGGTTAAAACGGTTGTCTCGGAGGTTGGGCGGCCCGATGACGGAACTGACACAGGAGGCTTCGGCAATACCGAGTACTTCGTCGACCTGAAGCCCAAGGACCAATGGCGACCGGTATTTCACCAGAACAAAGATGAACTGATCGCGGCGATGGACCGCGCGGTGCGAAAGTACCCGGGGGCCATTTGGAATTTCTCTCAGCCCATCGAAGACAACGTCGGAGAGACGATGACCGGCACCAAGGGTGCGCTGGCCCTCAAGATCTTCGGGGACGACCTGAAGACGCTCGAGCAAAAGGGCGAGGAAGTGGTCGGCGTTATGGAGCGCATCCCCGGCATGCGCGACGTGAAACTGCTCCGCGACTTTGGCCAGCCGAATCTCGACCTCACGGTCGACCGCCGCCAGGCCGCCCGCTTTGGAATCAATGTGGCCGACATCCAGGACGCCGTTCAAACCGCGATCGGCGGCAATGCTGTCAGCCAGGTGCTCCAAGGTGAGGCGCGCTATGACGTCGTGGTGCGCTATCAGGAACCCTACCGTAACACCGCAGAGGCGATCTCGAAGATTCGGCTGCTTTCCCCCAGCGGAGAGCGAGTGTCGCTGGCGCAGTTAACCAACGTGGAGGTGAAGGACGGGGCTTACGACATTTACCGCGAAGGGAACACGCGTTATGCGGCCGTGACCTTCAACGTCAGAGGCCGTGACCTCGGGACCACGGTTGAAGACGCGATACGACAGATTAAAGAAAAAGTGAAGATGCCGCCGGGGTATCACGTCGGTTGGTCGGGTGAATACGAAAGCGAACAGCGGGCGGAAGCGCGCCTGGCGGTGATCGTCCCGCTCACCATTCTCGTCATCTTCATTATCCTCTATACGATGTTCCGCTCTTACAAATGGGCCTTGCTGATTCTGCTGAATGTCGGCTTGGCTCGAGTCGGCGGCTTTCTCGCGCTCTTGATTACCGGGACCTACTTCAGCGTTTCCTCAGGCGTCGGGATGTTGGCGCTCTTTGGTGTCTCGGTTCAGACGGGCGTCATCATGCTGGAGTACATCAACCAGCTCCGCGCTCGCGGTTACACGGTGGTTGAGTCTGCGGTCGAAGGAGCTGTACTAAGGCTTCGCCCCATCATGATGACCATGCTGGTGGCAACCCTCGGCCTGCTGCCTGCAGCTCTCTCGCACGACATCGGGTCCGATTCACAGCGGCCCTTTGCGATCGTCATCGTGGGCGGGCTCATTGCGGATCTGGCCCTCAGCATCGTGATTTTGCCAACGCTCTATGTGTGGATTGCGAAGGACACCGATAAGCTGCCCGCGCCGGAGACCGCGCTAGGGGCTTGAGGGACCAGTAGGTCAGTACGTCAGTAAGTCAGTAAGTCAGTCAGCAGTTTATCATCGTGATTCTTTCGGGATCGATGGCGCTTGTCACTTACTGACACACTGACATACCGATGCACTGACATGCTGACTCACTGAAATACTCGTACTGAGACACTAACGTATCGATGCACTGACCTACGGACCTGAAACACGGTGATGCCCATCACTTCGTAATCCTATGAGGAGGTCATGTTAGATTACCGAAAGTTGTTTACCCTCGCGCTGTCAGCTTTACTCCTGTTTCCCGCGCTGTCGTTTTGCCAGCAGGCCCTAACGTGGCAGCAGGTTAGGGACAGATTCGAAGCCAACAATCCTACGCTCAAGGCTGCTGAACTGGACATCGAAGAATCGCGCGCCAATGAGGTGACGGCCTATCTGCGTCCCAACCCGAACTTCAGTATGCTGGCGGACGGGACGCAACTGGTTCCGCATCAAGGGGTCTGGCAGCCGCTGGTTGGTACCGACTATTCTCCCAACGTCAGCTACCTGCATGAAAGACAGCACAAGCGCGAGTTGCGGCTGGAGAGCGCGCAAAAGGCAACGAGAATCGCCGCGTCACAGTATTCTGACCAGGATCGGACGCTTCTGTTCACGCTGCGCAGCGCATTCGTGCAGACGCTCCAACAAAAAGCGCTGCTCGATCTCGCTAAGGCGGACCTTGATTACTACGACAAGGTCCTCAACATCAGCGCTGAACGCTTCCGGGTTGGCGACATGGCGAAAATCGATTTTGACCGCCTCCAGCTTCAGCGCGTGCAGTATGAATCTGACTTCGAAACGGCGAGAGTTGGCCTGCTGACCGCGAAGGTCCAGCTTCTGCAACTCTTGAACGATCGTACACCCGCCGAGCAGTATGATGTCACGGGCCCGTTTGAATTTCACGACCAGATCCCCCCCCTGGAGGAGGTTCGGCACGTTGCCCTCGACAACCGGCCCGACCTAAAAGCGGCAATGCAGTCGGTGGATATGGCCAAAACGAACCACCAGCTCGCGATTGCCAATGGCTCGACGGACCCCACGTGGGACGTCTGGTACACGTTCAATCCGTCTTTTAACAACCCGTACGACAAACACACCATCGGCTTCAGTATCAGCATCCCCCTGCGTGTCTTCGACCGGAACCAGGGCGAGAAGGCGCGCACGCTGCTGGATATCCACCTTAACGAGCGACAGCGTGACGCCACCCAGGCCCAGGTGTTCAGCGACGTGGACACGGCCTACGATAATGTGGCGAGCAACGTCATCTTATTGCGGCCCTACAAAGAAAAGTATCTGACGCAGGCCCTCCGGGTACGTGACACTATGACCTACTCCTATCAGCACGGCAAGGCGTCCTTGCTTGATTTCCTGAACGCCCAGAGCGATTATCGCAACGTCGAGAGGAACTATTTGACTTTGGTCGGTAGTTATCTCACCGCCGCCGCCCAATTGAATGAGGCCGTGGGCCGAGAGGAAATTCCATAGAGAGCGATGAACGATGAATGATGAACGATGAGTGATGAACTTGAAGAAAGAGAATCCACACACTGCGCAGATTTCACCGATTTAGACTTCAACCGATTGGGGTCGCGTGAAATCTCTAGACGCTGGGGAAAGTGTGAATTCTCTTCTTTTGTGGTTCATCGCTCATTATTCATCGCTCATCGTTCCTTCCAGGAGATGACGAAGTGAAAAAAAGCGAAGTGCTGGGCACGATCGAGCAAACGGGTATCGTGGCTGCCGTGCGCGTCTACACGGCCGAGGAAGCTCTGTTTGCGGCCGAGGCGGTGGTTGCGGGCGGCATACCTGTGGTCGAGATCGCGCTCACCGTCCCCAAAGCCACGGAAGTGATCGCGCAGTTGGCGAAGGCCATTCCCGGTATCGTGGTCGGGGCGGGCAGCGTACGGAAGGTGGATACAGCGCTCCGCTGCGTTGAGGCCGGGGCCCTGTTCCTCACCAGCGACGGATTTCATCGGCCCGTGATCGAGTACGCAGCGCAAGAGGGAATCGTGAGTATTCCGGGAGCGCTAACCCCGACGGAGGTGATGGCGGCCTGGGAGTCGAGATGTGACTTTGTCAAGGTGGTTCCCTGCGTTCAGATCGGCGGTG
>Ga0335078_10017892_pt1 | contig 10542 bp, 5 predicted proteins | sample Lox_Sample_32_FD_206711 | JGI IMG/M metagenome (GOLD analysis project Ga0335078, IMG submission 206711) | Soil microbial communities from Loxahatchee National Wildlife Refuge, Florida, United States - Lox_Sample_3.2 | ecosystem: Environmental > Terrestrial > Soil > Wetlands | place: USA: Florida...
GCTCGTCTCCAGTGGCACCGCCGCGCTGAATGAAGTCATGGAGCACGACGTCGACGCCTACATGCGCCGCACCGCACTTCGACCGCTTCCCGCCGGACGCATGAGCTTGTTCCACGCTACCGCCGTCGGCGTGCTGGCAGCGGTTGGAGGCTCGATTTATCTCGCCGTATTCACCAACCCCCTGACCGGACTGCTGACCTTCCTGACCTCGGTTGTGTACCTCGCCGCCTACACCCCTCTGAAGCGGATCTCCCCGATCTGCACTTTTGTAGGAGCTTTTCCCGGAGCTATGCCAGGAGTTCTCGGTTGGACCGCGGCTCGCGGTCAACTGGAATGGGGCACCCTGGTCCTGTTCGCCATCCTTTTCGTCTGGCAGTTCCCACATTTTTTCTCGATCGCATGGCTGTACCGTGACGATTACGCCAAGGGTGGAGTCAAGATGCTGCCGGTGGTCGAAGAAGATGGACGCTCCACCGCGCGCCGCATTTTGATTTATTCCGTCGCGCTGATTCCGATCAGCCTGCTGCCGAGCTTCATGGGCATGGCCGGCAGAATCTATCTTGTGGGCGCCGTGGTGCTCGGTTTCGCTCTGCTCTATTTCGGAGTGCGTCTGGCGTTCCTGAATCTTCCGCTTGCCAGCGCGAAGTCGAAGATGTACGCACGTCACGTCCTGCAAGCCACGGTGATCTACCTGCCTCTGCTGTTCGCCCTGATGATGGGTAACTCCATTCGCCCCTGACGTGCTCATGTAGGGACACAACCCATGTGGGGACAAGACTCATGTGGGGACGGCCGCCTTCGGCCGTCCAGCGAGGCGAAGCCGAGCGGCCCTTCGCCAGCAGCCCGATTTCCTTCGTGGTTTGGGTTCTTCCTGCCAGCGACGAGGCCCGGTCGCCCTCACTCATCGTAAAATGCAGCCGAGGTCAATTTGAAACTCACCGAAGATCCTCACCGCAGACGGAATGCCCTGACGAACGAGTGGGTGCTGGTCTCTCCCCATCGTGCCACGCGCCCCTGGCAAGGCGAAGTTGCGCAAGCACAGACTGCCTCCGAGCCGGCCTACGATCCCAATTGTTATCTTTGCCCGGGCAACTCGCGGGTCGGAGGAGTGCGCAATCCCGCCTACACTTCGACGTTTGTTTTCGACAACGACTTCGCCGCACTCAAGCCGCAGGTCCCGCGCGAGCGCCTCGATCTCGACGGCAAGGGTCTGCTGGTCGCCGAAGGCGAGCCGGGCATTTGCCGCGTAATCTGTTTTTCTCCGCGCCACGATCTCACGCTGGCCACCATGCCGTTGCGCGAGATTGAAACTGTCGTCGAAACCTGGGTCGCGCAATTTCGTGAGTTGAGCGCTCTCGAAAGCATCCATCACGTGCAGATTTTCGAGAATCGCGGCGCCATGATGGGAGCCAGCAATCCGCATCCGCATTGCCAGATCTGGGCGACGGCCTCAATTCCGGACCAGCCTGCGAAGGAACTGCTGGCCCAGAGCGCCTATCTGCAAAAGCACCACCGGTGCCTGTTGTGCGACTATGTCGAACTTGAAGATGCGCAGCGCCTGCGCGTCGTCTGCCAGAACGATGGCTTCATCGCGCTGGTGCCCTTCTGGGCAGTGTGGCCGTTCGAGATTCTGGTGTGCAGCCGCCGTCACGTAGGAAGCATGAGCGACTTCACGACAGAAGACGCCCACGCTCTCGCTGACATCCTGCAGCGGGTGACCTCTACCTATGACAAAGTCTTCGGTGTTCCCTTCCCCTACTCGATGGGCTTTCACCAGCCACCGGCCGATGGAGAAGATCATCCTGAGTGGCATTTCCACGCGCACTTCTACCCGCCTCTGTTGAGATCGGCAACGATCCGCAAATTCATGGTCGGGTTCGAAATGCTGGGCACGCCCCAACGGGACATCACCCCGGAAATTGCGGCGCAGCGACTGCACGAACTCGCCAATCAAAGCTAAGTTGTTGAGCCTTCGTGTAAGTGATTGAAAAGTCGTAGAAGGCCCCTGCAAGGCCGCGGGGCGCACAATTTTACCGCGGACGAAGTCAACCACCACCACGGCATCGATCGTCGCTCCTAGGGCTGTTTCCAGCCCCGCAAAGGGCATTCCAGGTGATGACGGGAAGGCTGTTTCGCTGGACGGAATTCGCTCTCCGTTCTCATACGTATCGAATTGTACGTACAGTTATGTATGCTTATTCCTAACCTGCTCTGAGCATTGAGGATAGACCATGTGGAGACATCCGCCTTCGGCTATCTGGCCAGAGCGAAGCTTGTCCGCACCTGGAATAAACCTCGACATAAGAGCAGGTTAGGGTGCTGGCGGTCAGCAAGGAAGGCCTAGGTTTGAAAGATACCCTTCGTCGCCGGATAGACCCGGCGATAGGCGGCGTACGATCCGTTCATCTGCGCAACCACCTCAGGACGAGCCGGAATGCGCTGCGTGACGCGGATGATGGCATTGCAGGCCGCGTCCACCGAAGACCAGAGCCCCGCACCTACACCGGCCAGGATGGCCGCGCCGTAAGCCGCGCCCTCTTCGGCTTCTACCGTTTCGACTTCGTGACCGTAGATATCCGCCTGAATCTGACGCCACAGCGCTGACCGCGCGCCTCCACCACCCAGCCGAATGCTGCGAACGGGCACGTTCATTTCTGCAAAGATCGTGAATGTATCGCGCAAACTGAAAGCTACGCCTTCCAGAATCGCGCGGACGACGTGGCCGCGAGTGTGCGACGCTGTTAGTCCCACCAGCGCCGCGCGCGCCTGGCCATCGAGGTGAGGCGTGCGCTCGCCCATCAGATAAGGCGTCCAGAGCAGACCATCCGCGCCCGGAGCGACTTTGTCCGCTTCCGCAGTCAGTTGGTCGTAGGAACTGGAACACAGGTTGTCGCGGAACCAGCGCAGCGACAGTCCTGCCGCCTGAGTCACGCCCATGACGTGCCAGCGCCCCGGAATCGCGTGACAGAAGGTGTGCAGACGCCCTTTGGGATCGAGCGCGGGCCGATCCGTCGCGGCGAAGACCACGCCCGATGTCCCGATCGTGGCGCTCACTGCGCCGGGCACAACGATTCCCATGCCGGTAGCTCCGGCGGCCTGATCCCCGGCTCCGGCGACCACCGACGTTCCCGCTTTCAAACCGGTGGCGGCAGCGCCTACAGCCGAGATCTGCCCGCAAACATCCGATGATTCATACACTTTGGGCAAGAGCTGTTCGTCAATCTGAGTCGCGTCCAGCATTTCACGCGACCAGCGCCGATGAGCGACATCGAGTAGAAGGGTTCCGGACGCGTCGGCGACGTCGATGGCGCGTTCCCCGGTCATTTGGAAACGCACGTAATCTTTCGGCAACATCACCGAGCGCACTCGTTTCCAGTTGTCTGGCTCGTTCTCGCGCACCCAGAGGAATTTCGTGAGCGTGAAATTCGGCAGCGCGGGATTGCAGGTCAGCTGAATCAGGCGGTCCGCGCCAATTTTCTCTGTTAATTCCTGGCACTGCTTCTCCGTGCGGACGTCGCACCAGATTAGCGCCGGGCGCACCACGCGATCCTGCTCGTCGAGCATGACCGCACCATGCATCTGGCCCGACAAACCCACGCACGCAATATCATCCCCACTGAGACTGGCGCTGCTTAGAGCTTTGCGAATGGCGAGGGCACAGGCGCGCCACCAGTCCTCGGGCTGCTGCTCGGCCCAACCAATCTGGGGGGACGCGAAGGGCGCGTGTTCTTCGGTTGCGGAAGCCAGCAAATGCCCCTGCTCATCGATGATGAGGGCGCGCGTACCGCCAGTTCCTACGTCAATGCCAAGAAGTTTGATGGTATTTCTCCGTTGTCTCTGAGCGAGAACCACAGGGGCTAAAGCCCAGGATCAATTTCGCGCAGACGCGGCGCTGAAGCGCCGCTCTTCCACGTTTATCCCCCGCGTCGTTTATCCTGCCACGTCTATCGCTATCGCCTCGGGTTTATCGTTTCCGCCTTTATCGCTGCCACTTCGATGACTGCCGCATGGCTGCGCTCAGGGCTTCACTTCGAGTTTGGTTCCCGAGTACTGCACCACCTTGTCCGGTTCGTCGGAGGGGTTAACTCCCACACCGTGGTTTTCGCGGACGAACACCACGCGGAACGTGCGCTGCTTGAGCATTCCCGGGAACTCGCCTTTGCGGTCGCCCACGGTAAGCACGCGGTTGCTGTCGTCCCAGTGCAGCGGGATGATGGCGTGCGCGCCTTTTTCATAGTTGTAGTTGTCGTTCTCATCTTCGTAGAGGACAAAGTCGCCGTCGGCGCCAGGATAAATGCGCAGTTCGATCGGGTCAGCAGGTTTTTCAGTCGACCATTCCATCTCAGGCCCGAGCGGCAGGATCGATCCCGCGCGGACATAAAGGGGCAGGCGCTCGAGCGGAGCAGCGGCCTCGATCATGCGACCTCCAGGGGCTGCCGTGCCGGCCCAGAAGTCATACCATTTCGTGTTCGGCAAGTAGAGTTGCCGCAAGCTGGCCGCTGGTTCGGTCACCGGATTCACCAGGATCGCCGGGCCGAACATGAACTGATCGCCAATATTCTGGGCGCGTTCGTCGGTGCGGAAATCCATCACCAGCGGGCGCATCGGCGTGTAGCCTTCACTCGTGGTCTTCCATGCGAGCGAGTAGATGTAAGGCAGCATGCGATAGCGCAGGCGATCGAAGTTGACCAGAATCTTCTGCGCATCAGGACCGTAGGACCACAATTCGTTCTCATCCGGATTGCGAGTGCCATGCACCCGCAGCACGGGACTGAAAGTGCCGAACTGGAACCAACGCACAAAAAGCTCGCGGAAGGCTGGATCGGCGGGACTGCCGAAGACGAACCCTCCAATATCGGTGGTCCAGTAAGGAATTCCAGAGAGCGCGAAATTCAATCCGGCGGGAATCTGGCGGCGGAAACTGAAGAAATCAGAATTGATGTCGCCCGACCACGCGGTGACTGAGTTGCGCTGCTCGCCAGAGAAGGCCGAGCGAGAGAGGATGTAGACGCGTTTCTTGTCGCTCGTGGCGCGCTGTCCGTCGTAAACCGCGCCAGTATCCATCAAGGGGAAGATGTTTACATAGCGATTGCCGCTGCCCGCCGCCAGTTTATGCCCCAGCAGGATGTTGTCTTCCTGGCCTTCGGTTTCAGGCTCGGTGGTATCCATCCACCAAGCGTCGACGCCAATGCTGAACAGACCCTTGTTGACTTCGCTCCAGTAATACTTCCGCGCCTCGGGATTGGTGGCGTCGTACACCGCCATGGCGTCGGTGTGATAGGGCGGCTTGGCAAATTTGAATTTGTCGACGAACCAGCCCTTCTTGTCCATGTAGTCGTAGTTCGCCGATCCGGGCTCGAAGAACGGCCAGATCGAAATCATCAGGTGAAAGTTTTCTTTGTGAAGTTCGTCGACCATGCCCTTGGGGTCGGGATAGTTCTTGTTGAATACGAATTCGCCCTTGCGGTTCCACCAGAACCAGTCCTGCACGATGTCGTCGACCGGGATGTGGAGTTCGCGATATTTTTTCGCCACGCCAAGGATCTCGTCCTGCGTTTTGTAGCGGTTCTTGCACTGCCAGAACCCGTAAGCCCAACGGCCGAACATGGGAGCATGGCCCGTGAGGTCGCGGTAGCCGGCGATCACTTTGTCGAGGTCGGGGCCGTAGAAAAAGTAATAGTCGATGACGTCCGCGACTTCCGAACTTACGTACAAGTAGTTGGCGAACTTGTTGTTGAAGCGGCTGCGCGAGTCGTTGTTCCAGTAAATGCCGTAGCCTTTGCTCGAAACCAGGAACGGGACGGAAATATTGCTGTTGTCCTGCGTGATATCGACCGATTCGCCGCGATAGTTCCACACGCCGGCCTGGTGCTGGCCGAGTCCGTACAGGGCTTCATGCGAGCCGTAGATGCTGAAGAACGACTCGGCATGATAAGTGCGCTCCCCGTTCACTTCAACCGGAGTCAGCTTGCGCGAAGCCTCCTGCGTGAGTTGCTCCCCAGAAGCGCTGCGAAAGGTAAGGGAGCTGTCGTTGCGAGCGACGGTGATTTTCAGCGTGCCGGTGGTCACGACGATTTCGTTGTCGGTGGACTGGAAGCTGAACTTAGCGCCGGGCCAGTCCTTCTTCACGACGACATAGTCGGGCACGACTGGAAAGGTCGCGTTCGCGGAATAGAGCACGTGGACCACAGAGTCGGAGCAGACCTGAATCTTCAGTGTGCCGGATTGCAGGGTGAGCACGACGCCGTCAGGCTGCTGTTGTACCGCAGTGACGGGGTTACGCGGCGTCCACTGCGCCAAGGCGGCCGGAATCAGGATCAGGACGACGAGGAGGAACTGAACTGCCGAGCGGGATATGTTTTTCATGAACCTTGATGACAAATTACAGGATGAGGTGCGGTAACTCGCCAGCATCTTACGCGTTAGCGTAAACGATTACAATATCGATTAGGTAGCGTTCTGTCCAAGGGCCCGCCCTGGCGACCTGGACCTGCGACCGAGCCAAAGCTTCCGCACGAATCGGATGACCAGCCAGACAAGAACCACCGAAACGCACGTCAGGCTGATGAGCGTCCATTTCAGCTGGCTTATGACTTCGCGGACAATGTGGGCTACGTCGAATGACGTCCATTCCTCGCGAATCTTGCCATCGACGATACGCCACACCGTAATTCCGCGTTCCTCGATTCTCACTCCCGTTGCCGGCAGGTAGCCAATGGGTACGCTGTTGGTTCCGCGGGCCGTCCACACTACTGTGACCAGGTCGCCCTCAGCCGCGATCAGATCGACGGTTATCTTTAGATCTGGAGCAACCTTCTTCTCCCATTGGGCCGCAGCCTGGTCCGCTTCGAGATCGAAGTCTTTATGCAGCCCGTGATTCACGAAATCCCTGGCGTAGATTTCGTTTGCCGTCTGAAACCTGCCCTCATTGAAAATCTCGTCAAACACGCGCCTCGCAACGGCTTTGTTTTTGTCTTGCTGGGAAAGCGTTTCGGGCGACGAGCGCGCCGTGTCTGCGAAACATAGCGATACGAGCGAACCTGTCAGGAACACTAAAACCACGATTCGTTTCATGACGTGGCACCATACTCCCTGGTAACAACCGGTAGCGAGCGCGTGCTAAGCCGTGCCGACTCCAGGCTGCCGAACTGCGCCCGGCCCTTCGACTCCGCTCAGGGCAAGCTAGCCGAAGGCGGCTGTTCCGACATGCATCGTTTCTGTGTCCGCCGCACTCCTACTTCTTCACGACTTCCAGCGCAACTGTCTGCGTGTGGGCAGAATCTGGGCCCACCATGACGTCGAATACGCCAGGCTCGACGACCCGGTCCATGTGAATGTCGAGGATCGAGAGCGCTTCTGGCGTGAGCTTGAATTCAACCGTGGTCTTCTCGCCGGGGTTCAAGTGCACGCGGCGAAAACCGCGGAGCTTTTCGATAGGCTGTGTGACCGAGGCAACTTTCTGATGAATATAAAGCTGCGGAACTTCATCCCCGGCGCGAGTGCCCGTATTGGTGACATCGATCGCGACGGTAGCCGTCTGGCCGGTGCCGATCGTGGCAGGCGTAAGGCGCAGGTTGTCGAAATGGAAGCTCGAGTAACTCAGGCCGTAACCAAAGGGGAACAGCGGCGAGTTGTCGGCCAAAAGATAACTGCGGTTGCGCGAGGGCTTCTGATCGTAGTAATCGGGCAACTGGCCGACCGAGCGCGGAAACGTGAGGGGAAGCTTGCCGCCAGGGTTCACGTCGCCAAACAGAACTTCGGCGGCGGCCTTGCCGCCTTGTTCGCCGAGATACCAGCCCTCCAGAATCGCAGGTACAGACTTCGCGACATAGTTGATCGACAAAGCTCTACCGTTTAGCAGAAACACGACCGTCGGCTTACCAGTCTCGACAATCGCTTTGATGAGCGCGTCTTGTGCTCCCAGCAAGTCGAGTGAAGCGCGGTCGCCAAGATGTTGTTCCGACCATGCTTCGCGATTGGTGCTCTCGTTCTCGCCCACGACGAGGATGGCGAAATCGGCCTGGCGAGCGGTCTCGACGGCTGCCTGAATGCTGGCGGCTTGCGAATCGGGATCGGGCTGAACGACCTCGTTCTCATACCACGCGGCCCAACCTTGCTTGCCGGTGGTGATCTTGCAGCCTTCGGCGTAAAGCACCTTCACGTCTGTGCCAGCGCGCTTGCGGATGCCGTCGAGAATGCTGATCTGGTTACCGGGGCCGGGATCGCGGCTGTATCCGCCAAGGTGAACGGCGGCGGCGTTGGGTCCGATCACCGCGACTGTCTTGATTTTCTTAGCATCCAAGGGGAGCAGGTTGCCATCGTTCTTCAAGAGCACGATAGCGTCGCGAGCAGCCTGCAGGGCCAGTTTTTGATGCTCGGGGCTGTTGGTGATGCGCTGGGCGTAGTCGGGATCGACGTAGGGATTGTCAAACAGACCAAGCTCAAACTTCTTCGTCAAGATGCGCGCGACGGCGGTGTCGACTTCTTTTTCCGGAACCGTTCCGGCGCGCACCTGATCGACCAGCGTCTTGTAGACGGCGCCGTCGGACAGATCGAAGTCGACACCGGCGGCGAGCGCCTTTCGGGCAGCATCGGCAAAATCAGCGGCAACGTGGTGCGTCTCCACCAGCAACTGCAGGCCGTGCCCATCGCCGGTCACATAGCCGGTAAAGCCCCATTCCTGGCGCAGGACACGGTCCAGCAGCCAGCGGTTGATGTGGGAAGGAACGCCGTCAATCTCGTTGTAGGACGCCATCACGCTGCCGACATGCGCTTCCTCGACCGCGGCCTGGAAGGGTGCGAAGAAGGATTCGCGCAGGATTCGCTCCGAATAGTTCGCCGGCGCAGCGTTGCGTCCGCCTTCGGGTTGGCCGTGAGCGGCAAAGTGTTTCGCCGTGGCGAGAACATGGTGACGGTCGATGAGCGGCGACATCCCCTGCAGGCCCTCGATGGCGGCCACGCCCATACGCGAGACCAGGAAAGGATCTTCGCCGTAAGTCTCTTCGGTGCGCCCCCAGCGCGGATCACGCGCCAGGTCGAGTACCGGACTGAACGCCTGATTGACGCCCGACGAGCGCATTTCGTCCGCGGCGGCCGTGAATACACTTTTCACAAGGTCCGGATCCCACGTGCTGGCCAGGCCCAGAACCTGGGGGAAACTGGTGCTGCCATAGGCCATGAATCCGTGCAGGGCTTCCCCCGCGAAAAGTGCGGGAATGCCGAGGCGGGTTTTCTCCAGTAAGAATCTCTGGGCGGCGTTGCGAAGGACAGCAGCATCGTGCGCGCTGGTGTGAGCATCGAGTTTGTGGAACTGCTGGAACGCTTCTTTGGCCTGTTCTGGAGTGTATTGGCCGGTGTTATCCAGCAGCTCATAGTGACGGCCGCCGGCAAGCTGTTCGACTTTTTCTTCGAGGGTCATGCGCGCGACCAGATCGGAGACGCGCTGCGGAATGGGCAGGTTCGCGTTGCGATAGTCCGGAAGAGCTTGCTGTGCAGCGGCGGCGGCAGAGAAAGAAGAAATCAGCAGGACGATCGCAGGTAGTCTCATGATTTGGTATTGGCTCCGAACTCGAGAGTCTTTCTTGGGATTCGAATCTCTCCCAACTGAAGCGTAACCGCTTACGGTCTCCCTCGATTACGAAGGCGAGCCTGATCGCGATCATTTGACGGGCCGTCGCAAGCGGCTGTCAACCCCACTGCCCCGACTCTAGGCCTTCAGCTGCTGGAGAGGAGGATGTCTTCCGCCGGTGCGTTTTGGACGGGCTCCGATGAGCCATTGCGGCGACGGACGGTGGTTTCGACGGACTGTCTTTCGAGAAAGAAATCGAGGTTTCCCCGCATAACCAGATGAGGGGCGAGGGTGACCTGGTAGGAAGGACACTGGCCCTCGGCGAGAAATTCGTGAAGCACACGGAAAGCCATGCGACCTTGCGTACGCGGCCGCTGATAGATGGTTGCGCTGACCGTTCCCGATCGAATATGAGGCACCAGGTCGGAGAAGAGGTCGGTGGTAATGATGGTTAGCTCCTGGTTCAGACCGGCGTCGCGCACCGCGTTCAGGACAGGGATAGACGCTTCCGTGGTGACATAGATTCCGGCCAGGTCCGGATGGGATTCCAGGAGCTTCCGGCATTTCTCGTATGCCTCGGGTTCGATGTCGTGATCTTCGAGCGGCGGGAGAACGCGCATCTTGGGATAAAACGTTTGCAGGGTCTTTTCAAATCCCGAGCACTTCTCAGCATGCTCGGTGATGCCGAGGTCGCTCAGCGTAATCGCGATGTGGCCCTTGCCCTGCGTGAAGCGTCCCATTAAGTCGGCGGCGAGAGCGCCGCTGGCCAAAGTATCGATGGAAACGACCGCCAGACGGCCAGTGTTGGGCGCGTCGGTAGTGACGCACATCACTGGAATGCGGCTGCGGGAGGCGCGCCGGATGCGAGTCCGCAGCTTTTCGGGGCGACTGGAGAAGACGATAATCCCGTCGACCTTGGCCTCAAGGGCCGCTTCAAAAGCTTCCTCTTCTCCCTCGCCCAGCCGCGGATAAGT
>Ga0335078_10017893_pt1 | contig 10541 bp, 11 predicted proteins | sample Lox_Sample_32_FD_206711 | JGI IMG/M metagenome (GOLD analysis project Ga0335078, IMG submission 206711) | Soil microbial communities from Loxahatchee National Wildlife Refuge, Florida, United States - Lox_Sample_3.2 | ecosystem: Environmental > Terrestrial > Soil > Wetlands | place: USA...
ATCATCTGCGACGACGAGGCCGAGATGGTGCATGAGGCCGACCGCATCGCGTCGGAGCACGTGCAGGTGATGACGCGCGATCCGGATTATTTCCTTGCCAACATGAAGAATTACGGCGCGCTGTTCCTGGGTCCGCGCACCAATGTCGCTTACGGCGATAAGGTGATCGGCACCAATCACACGCTGCCGACCAAGAAGGCGGCGCGCTATACCGGCGGGTTGTGGGTCGGCAAATTCCTCAAGACCTGCACCTATCAGAAAGTGCTGACCGACGAGGCGAGCGCCAAGATCGGCGAAGCCTGCTCGCGGCTTTGCATGCTCGAAGGTTTCGTCGCGCATGCCGAACAGGCCAATATTCGCGTACGCCGCTATGGCGGGCGCAACGTGCCCTACGGCGAGGCGGCGGAGTGACGTGACGCAGATTGACCTCGCCAGACCCGCCTCTTTCCGCCTCGATGGCAAGCGTGCGCTGATCACCGGCGGCGGGCGCGGCATCGGGCTTGCGGCGACCTCGGCGCTGGCGGCGGCCGGCGCCCATGTGACGCTGGCAGCGCGCACCGCGAGCGAAATCGAGGAAGCGGCCGCGGCAATCCGCGCCCGCGGCCAAAGCGCCGAGGCGCTGCCTCTCGACGTGACCGATGTCGAAGCCGTGCGGCGCGCCATCGCGGCCGCCGCGCCGTTTCAAATTCTCATCAACAATGCCGGCATGAATCGCCCGGCTTACCTGGCCGACGTGAAGGTCGAGGATTTCGACGCCATCTTTGCGCTCAATGTGCGCGCGGCGTTCTTTGCCGCGCAGGCGGTGGCGCTGAAATTGATCGAAGCCAGGGTGCCGGGCTCCATCATCAATATCTCGTCGCAAATGGGCCATGTCGGCGCCGCCCGCCGCACCGTCTATTGCGCATCGAAACATGCGATGGAGGGGTTCACCAAGGCCATGGCGATCGAGCTCGCGCCGCACAATATCCGCGTCAATTCGCTCGGCCCGACGTTTCTGGAGACGCCGATGACGCGTCCGTTTTTCGAGAACAAGGCGTTCCGCGACGAGGTTCTATCGAAGATCAAGCTCGGGCGGCTCGGCCAGCTCGAGGAAGTCACCGGCGCCATCGTTTTTCTCGCTTCCGGCGCCTCCTCCCTGATGACCGGTTCGGCGCTGGTACTCGACGGCGGCTGGACCGCAGAGTGACTGCCATGGATGACGCCGAACTGCGCCGCCAGATCGTCGGCACCTGGAAGCTGGTGTCGGTCAATTACGAGGATCGGAAGACCGGCGAACGCACACCGGTCTATGGCGAGCACCCCAAGGGCATCCAGATCGCCACGCCGCAGGGACGCTGGCTGGCTTTGATGACCGGCGAGAACCGGCCGGTCCCGCAAAGCGACGCGGACCGCGCCCAGGCGCTCAAGACCATGATCGCCTATACCGGCCGCTATCGGGTGGAAGACGGTAAGGTCATCACCAGGGTCGAGGCGGCGTGGAACGAGGCCTGGGTCGGCGGCGAGCAGGTGCGCGCCATCCGCTTCGAAGGCGACCGGCTTTACATCGAAAGTCCGCCGATGCCGCATCCGAATATCAGCGACAAAACAGTGCGGGTAATTGTCGTTTGGCAACGGGAGACGCCATAGCCTCGGTTAGGTGACAGGAACTATCCAGGTGGCGACGCATTGGTTAGCGTCCTCATTTTGAGGAGGAGCCCATGTACCTTTCCAACCAAAGCCTTCTTGTCATCATTGTCGTCGGCATTGTAGCCGGATGGCTGGCTGGCCGCGTGATGGCGGGTGGCGGTTTTGGCCTGATCGGTGACTTGATCGTCGGCTTGATCGGCGCATTCATCGGCGATTGGCTGTTACCGCGGCTTGGCATCCACCTCGGCACTGGAATCATATCTTTGATTTTGAACGCGTTTATCGGCGCGGTCGTGCTTCTGTTGATCCTGCGGCTTGTCGGCGGAGGCGGCTGGGGCTACCGACGCTGGGGCAGACGATGGTAACGACGCAACAGCGCAGTCAGGCGGAAATCGGATAGACGGCCTTTTCGCCCGACAGTACCCGCGCGACGTCGCTGGCGCATTTGGTTTGTAATTCGTCGAGCGCCTCGACCGAATAGAACGCGGTGTGCGGCGTGAGGATTACGTTGTCGCGGCCGATGAGCGGCGAATCCTTGGCGAGCGGCTCTGTGGTGACCACGTCGAGCGCGGCACCGCCGAGATGACTGGAATCGAGCGCGGCGACGAGCGCGGCCTCATCGACCAGGGGGCCGCGTGCGGTGTTGATGAGATACGCGCCCTTCTTCATCTTGGCGAAGGCTTTGGCATTCATCAGCCCGCGCGTCGCCGGCTGTAGCGGCGCATGCACCGAGATAAAGTCGGAGCGCGCCAACAGATCGTCGAAACTGACGCATTCGACGCCGGCGGCCGCGGCTGCGTCGGTGTTCACGTAGGGATCGTAAGTGACGACCTTCAGGCCGAACGCCCTGGCCTTGGGCGCCAGCATGCGCGGTATGTTGCCGAAGCCGACGAGTCCCAGCACCTGACCTTCGAGACGGCGCAATGGCACGATCGGCGGCACTTCCCAGCGGCCGGACTGCACCAGCTTGTTGGCGAACGTCACTTTGCGGGCGAGCGCCAGCAGCAGTGCCATGGCATGGTCCGACACTTCGCGCAGGCAATAATCCGGCACGTAATTGACGGCGATGCCCAGCTCCTTGGCCGCCGGCAGGTCGATATTGTCGACGCCAAGCCCGAAGCGGCCGATCGCCTTGCAATTCTTCAGCTCGCGCAACAGCGGGCCTGCGAGCTTGGCGTAGGTGACCAGCACGGCGTCCGCGTCGCGCGCCACGGCAAGAATGTCGTCGGCTGACGGACTCTTCGCCATGCGATATTCGGGATCGAGCCGCGCCAGCGCCGCCTTGGCGGGATCCAGCGACGGGAACGGGCTGTCGGTGACGGCGATCAGTGTGCGGGGCATGGAGACTCCGAATTCCTCTACGCATCGCGCCCGGCGGCAGCGACTATAGCGCAAACACCTGCGGATTGACGCAATTCGGCAATTTATGTCCGCCGAGCAGCGCCAGGATATTGTCGACCACGATATTCGCCATGGCCTCGCGCACTTCCGGTGTGGCGCTGCCGAGATGCGGGGTCAGCACCACGTTCGACATTTTCGCCAGAGCTTTGTCGATCTTGGGCTCGTGCTCGAACACGTCGAGGCCGGCGCCGGCGATCTGTTTCTTCTGCAGGGCGCGAACGACCGCCGCCTCGTCGACGATCGCGCCGCGTGCAGTGTTGACGAGGAAGGCGCTTTTTTTCATCAGCCGGAGCTCGCGCGCGCCGATCTGATGCCGCGTCTCCTTGTTCAGCGGCGAATGGAGCGAGACGAAATCGGATTGGCGAAGAAGCTCGTCGAACGGGACATAGGTCAGCCCCGCTTGCTGCTCCTCGTGGGCCGGCTTCCTTCGCGGCGTCCAATAGAGAACGCGCATGCCGAAGCCGTGGGCGCGGCGCGCCACCGCCTTGCCGATCAGCCCACCGCCGCCGACGAGCCCGAGCGTCTTGCCCCAGACCAAGGAGCCCATCAGATGCGCCGATTGGCTGCCGGGGAATTTTCCGGCACGCGCCATGCGGTCGCCCTCGATCATCCGGCGCGCCACCGCGAGCATCAGGCCGAAAGTGAGGTCGGCGGTGGCTTCGGTGGTGATCGGCGCCGTCACTGTGACCGGAATGCGCCGCGCCGTCGCGGTCTCGACGTCGATATTGGACGGCGTGATCGACTGCGCCGCGATCAGGCGCAGATTTGGATTGGCCAAGATCACGTCGCGATCGATCTTGTCGTGCAGCAGGCAGAACAGGATATCCGCCTTGCGCACGGCGGCGATCAGCGTGCGCTTGGGGATGATGCGGCTCGAATCGGCAAACAGCGCCACGCGCGCCACTGCGCGCAGGCGTTTGAGCGCCTGTTCGGACACCGGCTGGGTGACGAAGATACGCGGATGGGCGGGATTTTTGGCCATCAGGCGAGCCACCGCACCACACCGGCGACGCCGTCGACCGCGACCTGGGCGCCATCGGGGATGCGCCGCGTCGCGTCAAGCACGCCGAGCACCATCGGGATGCCGCGTTCGCGGGCGAGCGAAGCCAGATGCGACGTCGAGCCGCCAAGCTCGGCAACGACGCCGCCGACCCGCGGCAAGATGTGGCTCAAGGCCGGCCCGGCGACGCGCGTGACGAGAATATCGCCGGGGGCAACGCGGGAGAGCTCGCATTCGCAATTGACCACAACGGCGCGCCCGCTTCCCCAGCCGATGCCGGCGGGGTGGCCGTTCAGTCCGGGATGCTTGAGCCAGATTTCGTCGGGCACCTGCGCCGGCGCGACGTGCAGCGGCCGCGCCTGCAAAAGCTTGAAACCGGTGTCGTCAAGCGCCCATTCGATCTCGACCGGCATGCCGAGTACATCCTCGGCCTTGCGCATCAGACGGCCGAGGGTGGTGGCCTGGCCGGCTTCGAGGCACGGCGCACGCACCAGCGCCTGCGGCACTTTTTGCGGCGAGGTGCCGGCGCCGTGCACGCAAGCCTCGCGGTGATCCTTGCGGCCGGCCTCGTTCGACCGCACGAAGCCGTGGCGGCTGAGCACCACGCGGTCCGGCACCACTTCGCCCTGTGCGATCGCCGAGCCGAGCCCCCAGGTGGCGCTGATCAGCATCTGCCCGTCGGCCGTCTCGCTCAAGCCGCCGCCTGAAGCGCGCGCATTGACCAGCGGCTGCACCAGCACCGCCATCGCGGTGTCGGCGGGATTTTGCTCATGCTGCGCCATCGAGCGCCTCGCGGTAGTGGTCCACAGCGCCGCCCAACAGGCGCGCAAGCTCGTGAGGAATTCCGGGTCTTCGCGCACGCCGAGAAAGCTCTCGAACTGGCCGGCGAAGTTGCCTTCCGCGCGATCCTCGATCAGCGACGAGGAGCGCACCGCCGCGGGCTTGTCCACCGCCCACCACGCTGTGAGCACGTCGGCCAGTACGTCGAGCGCGAGATCGCTTTGATAAAGCTTCAGCCTGATCTCGACCGCGAGGCGCCGTTGCGTCGGTTGATCGGCCTGCGGATAGGCGGCGATCATGCCGCCAAGCCCGAGGTGCTGGATCTGCCGCCGATAGGCGTCGGCAGCGATACAGAATCCGCCGGGCGTCGGCAGGCCAGCCTTCGCCAGCGCCGCAAGATTCGCGGCCTTCGGCCCGACGCGGTCAGGCGCGGTGGCTGCGGGGGAGGATAGGGGAAGGACGAAGCTCGTCATCGCAACTCCAGGAACACCTCTCCCCACCGGGGAGAGGTGAAATCAAGCCGTGCTGCGTCAGCGCACGTGATCGCCATAGCCGGGCAGCGGATCGACTACCGTGATCTGCTTGACCGGGAAGTTCGACACGATCTCGATGCCTTCCTTTTTCACGATCAGCATTTCTTCGATGCGCACGCCGTAATGGAATTTCTTGCCATGCTGCGTCTCGAGCGCAAAGGTCATGCCTTCCTGGATCTCGACCGGGTGATCGAGCGACCAGATGCGCGAGATCACCGGCGGGTCGTATTGCGCGAGGCCGAGCCCATGGCCCCAGAGATTGGCCGCCGCCTGGTCTTCGTCCTCATAGCCCCAGGTTTCCATCGCCGATGGCCATTTCAGCGCGATGTCGCGCGTGGTGGCGCCGACCTTCACCGCGCCGATCGAATCGTAGAGCCATTCGAGCGCGGTGCCGTAGGTGTCCTTCTGCTCCTGGCTCGGCTCCTTGCCGACGCAATAGGTGCGGTAATAGCAGGATTTGTAGCCGTTCCAGGTCAGCGCCGCCAAATCCATGAATACGATGTCGCCAGGCTGAATGATGCGGTCGGAGAAATTGCGCCAGTTCGGCCACGTGTTCGGTCCGGACGAGACGATGACGTCTTCGACGTCCTCCATGCCGGGGATATTGTAGAGATACTGCATCAGATGCGCGGTCACCTGGTTCTCAGTGATGCCGGGGCGCAGGAATTTCATGCACTCCCAATGCGTCGCGTCGCCGATGGCGCCGACGATGCGGAAGCATTCCTGCTCGTCCTCGTTCTTCACCGCGCGGGCTTCCATCATCGGGGTCATGCCGTCGACCCAGTTGATGTTGTTCTCCTTGAAGATGTTGATCATGTTGATGTCGACGAAGTCGACGCCGAGCTTCTGCCCGGCGACGCCGTTCTCCTTCATCGCCGCTAGCACCGCCTTGGTGAATTTCGTGACCTGCTGGGTCGAGGCCGGTCCCGCCGCGCCTTTGATCCAGGCGAATGAATGCCGCACGTTGCCCTTCGGGATCCACGGCGAGTGGCGTTCGATCTGGAAGCCGAGGTCGCCTTGCTCGAACAGGATCGGCGCGCCGTCGCCGCACAGCATGGCGTAGCGTAGCCCGGGCTTGAGCCGGTTCCAGCCCGGGGTCAGCGTGCCGGTGAGGTAGCGCACGTTCTCGTCATACATGCACAGGAGCGCGCCCAGCCCGTGTTTCTTCATCATCGCGCGCGCCCGTTCGGTCCGGTATTTGCGCAGCCGGTCCCAATTGACCCGCTGCTGCCAATCCATTCCCGCAATGCCGAAATTCGCTCCCATCAGGCTCTCCCACTCCTCGTTTTACGTGGCTCAAATCCTGCCCACCTGTGTCCGAAAAATGCCGGTACCGCAAGATGGTCCCACCACCCGCATGGGTCGCGGCTCAAATCCCGAGATATCGCTGCTTGAGCGCCGGTTCGGCTTGTAAGGCAGCCGAACCGCCCGACCACACGACGCGGCCTTTCTCGAGGATGTAATGGCGGTCGGCGATCCGCGACAAAATGTCGACGTTCTTGTCGATGACGAGAATCGATTGGCCACGCTGCTTGAGTGATTTGAGCACCTGCCAGATCTCGGCGCGAATAAGCGGCGCCAGACCTTCCGTCGCCTCGTCCAGGATTAGAAGGCGCGGATTGGTCATCAGCGCGCGCCCGATGGCCAGCATCTGCTGTTCGCCGCCGGAGAGCAGCGCGCCCGAGCTCTCCAGCCGCTCGCGCAGCAACGGAAACAATTCGAGCACGGCGGGAAGCGTCCATTCGGCCGCTTCGCCGCAGCGGCTGCGGGCGGTAGCGAGGAGATTCTCCCTGACGGTGAGGTTGGGAAAGATGTGGCGGCCCTCCGGTACCAAAGCCAAGCCGCATTGGGCAACGCGATGGGATGGCAACCGGTGCAAGGCTACGCCGTCGAAGACGATCTCGCCGCGCTTGGCCGGCAGGATGCCCATCACCGACGACACGGTCGTGGTCTTGCCCATGCCGTTGCGGCCAAGCAGCGTGACGACTTCGCCCATGGCGACGCTGAAGCTCACGCCAAACAAAATCTGGCTTTCGTCGTAGCTGGCTTCGAGGCCGTTCACGTCAAGCATTATTCCGCCTCGTCGCCGAGATAGGCGCGGCGCACCGCCTCGTTGCTACGCAGGTCCCCCGGCGCACCGGTCGCGATGACCCGGCCATAGACCAAAACCGTCAGTCGGTCGGCCAAGGTGAACACGGCGTCCATGTCGTGCTCGATGAGCACAATGGTCACTTTGCCTTTGAGCGCCGCCAGAGTTTGCACCATGCGTTTGGAATCTTCCGGCCCCATCCCGGCCAACGGCTCGTCGAGCAAGACGAGCCGCGGCTTGGTTGCAAGGACCATCGCGATCTCGAGCGTGCGCTTTTCGCCGTGGGAAAGATTACCGGCCGGCACATGCAGCCGCGCTGCGAGACCGAGCTCGGTCAGCAGCGCTTCGGCCGGTTCGCGCAGCGCGGGCTCCCGCCGCGCGGCGTGCCAAAAATGAAAACTGTGTCCGACCGACCTCTGTACCGCAAGGGCGACATTGTCGAGCGCCGAGAATTCGCGAAAGACGCTTGTAACTTGAAAGGATCTGGCGAGACCGAGACTCACGCGCTCGGCCGTCGCCAGTCGTGTAACGTCATGGCAAGCAAACAGAATCTCACCGGAATCGGGCTGCATCTCGCCGGCTAGCTGGGCGACGAGCGTCGTCTTGCCGGCGCCGTTTGGCCCGATGACGGCGTGAAGCTCGCCGGTCAAGATCTCCACCGACACGTCGTCGGTCGCGACCAGTCCGCCAAAGCGCTTCCGAAGCTGCCGGGTTTCCAACAACGCATCAGGCATGGGAGGATTTCGCACGCCACGCACCGGCAGCGCCCAACAGGCCGGTCTTTGAGAAGATCACGACAAGAACCAGAAACGGGCCGAGGATCGCCTGCCAATGCTCTGTGAAGCCGGACAACAGGTTCTCCAGCACCAGATAAGCGATCGCGCCGATCACCGGACCAATGAGCGTTCCCATGCCGCCGAGGATGACCATCATCATGATCTCGCCCGACCGGGTCCAATGCATGATATTGGGCGACAGAAACAGCGTCAGGTTCGCCAGCAAGGCGCCGGCCAAGCCGGCCATCGCGCCCGAAATGACGAAGGCGACGAGCTTGTAGCGAAAGGTGCGAAATCCTAGCGCCAGCATGCGCGTCTCGTTGGATTTGGCGCCGCGGATCACCATCCCGAACCGCGATTCGACGAGCCGCCAGCCCATCCCCAGGCAGAACACGAGCCAGGCGAAAACGAAGTAGTAGAGGGCAGTCGGCTTATCCAGATTGAGAAGCGCAGCGAAGCGGCTGTGCCGCTCAATGTTCAGTCCGTTGTCGCCGCCGAACTGGTTGACGCTCTCGCCGAGGAAGTAAATCATTTGGCCGAAGGCGAGCGTGATCATGATGAAATAGATGCCGCTGGTGCGCAGCGAAACCCAGCCGATAAACAGGGCGATCAACGCCGAAGCGAGAATGGCGACCCCGAATTGAAGAAAGCCGTTGTCGATGTGATAAAAGGCGAGGATGCCCACGGCATAGGAGCCGATGCCCAGATAAGCGGCATGGCCGAAGCTCACCATGCCGCCGAAGCCGAGGATCAGGTCGAGACTGACTGCGGCAATGGCGAAGATCATGATGCGAGTAAAAAGGTCGATATAAAAATCCTGGCCGAAAACCAAGGAAACCGGCGGCAGCAGCGCCAGCGTCGCCAGCGTGGCGGCTGTCACGACGAGGCCTTTGGACGCGGACTTCACCGTTTCGCCCGCGGAAAGAGTCCCTCCGGCCGGAAGAACAGCACCGTCGCCATCAGTATATAGATGAGCATAGAGGCTGTTGCCGGTCCGGCATTGTCGGCGGCGAAGCCCGACATGACCAGCGCGAACAAGGGTCGCAGGAAGGCGCGTCCGACCGTGTCGACCACTCCGACAAGGACGGCAGCAATGAAGGCGCCGCGGATCGAACCGATGCCGCCGATGACAATGACGACGAAGGCGAGAATCAGAAGATCGTCGCCCATACCGGATTCCACCGTAAACACTGGTCCGGCCAGCGCGCCGGCTAGAGCCGCAAGCGCCGCGCCCAATCCAAAGATCAGTGTGTAGAGCAGCGTGATATTGACGCCCAGCGCCGCCACCATGGTGCGATCGGAAGCGCCGGCGCGGATGAGCATGCCTATGCGCGTGCGCATCACCAATAGATAAAGAAACAGCGCCACCACCAGCCCGACCGCGATAATCACCAGACGATAGGTCGGGTAGGGCACGCCGGGCAAGACTTGGATCTGGCCTGACAGAAAATCCGGGACCTGGGCATAGAGCGCGGTCGCGCCCCAGACCATTCGTACAATCTCATTGAAGAACAGAATAAGGCCGAAGGTGGCCAGCACCTGATCGAGATGGTCGCGCTGGTAGAGCGCGCGGAAGACAATGACCTCGACGGCGACGCCGACCGCCGCAGTGCCGACCAGCGCCGCGGCGATCGCGAAAACAAAGGAGTGCGTCGCATTGAACGTCGCCGCCGCGATGAAGGCGCCGATCATGTAAAGCGAGCCATGGGCGAGATTGACGAGATTCATCACGCCGAAGATCAGCGTCAACCCGGCCGCCATGAGAAACAGCGTGATGCCGAACTGCACGCCGTTGAGAACCTGCTCGGCAACAATAATCACGATCCCATCATCGCGACGAGCAAAGCTGCGAGCCTCTCCGGTCGGATTCCATTACTGATAAGGCTGCATATGGCATTCGGTGTAATACGCATCCTTGTGGTCGGCGAAGACGACCTTTTGAATCTTGCGCACATACTGGCCGTCGCTGTCGCGCTCGATCTTGAGCAGATAGAAGTTTTCGATGGGGAAGTGATTGGTGTTGTAGGTGAACTTGCCGCGCACCGACGGGAAGTCGGCTTTCTCGATCCGCGCGATCATGCCCTTCTTGTCGGCAAGATTGCCGTTCACCGACCGCACCGCATCGTCGATGATATTGATGGCGTCGAAAGTCTGCGCCGCATAATAGGAGGGAATGTAATTGTATTTCTTGCGGAAGGCGGCGACGAATTCCTTGCTGCGCGGATTGTCGAGATCGGGCGACCAGAAGCTGACTTCGTAGTTGTTCGCTGCCGCATCGCCCAATGCCGGCAGTGTGGTCTCGTCGGCGGTGAAGGCCGAATAGAGCGGGATCTGGC
>Ga0335078_10017894_pt1 | contig 10540 bp, 4 predicted proteins | sample Lox_Sample_32_FD_206711 | JGI IMG/M metagenome (GOLD analysis project Ga0335078, IMG submission 206711) | Soil microbial communities from Loxahatchee National Wildlife Refuge, Florida, United States - Lox_Sample_3.2 | ecosystem: Environmental > Terrestrial > Soil > Wetlands | place: USA: Florida...
CGGCGGCGCATGTGGATTGTCCGCCGGGGGGACGAGTGGTAACTTTCCAGGGGCGAGTATATTATGATGTACTACTAATCGCAAGATAATTCGTTCAAGAAGAGATAAACCCGGCCGGGAATGGCTTGGGCGTTCAGCCGGGAAACGGGCAGGGCAATCAGCACCGGTAGTAGCAGCACACCCGAAGAGGCATAACGATGTCTCATTGAGGGCTCGCTTTCGTCGGGGAATGGAAGCACAGCGGATGTACGCAGCGCCGGCACGAAATGTTCCACGTACTGGAGGTCTTCTCCACGGGCGGCGTACGGCGTGCCGTTAATCGACACGTCGTAGCATTCGAGACAGTCAGATAGCGCCTGGCACAGCGCACCAACATCATGAGCAAGATTGACGCCCAGTCTCTGGCTGACGTCGTGCGCTACGCGATCCGGAGCGGCCCGACAGAACCGTAGCGGCACGCGTGTGTGCGCCGTGGAAGCAACGGCATTTAAGGTTGGATCATGTTGTTGCGCACAGCATAACGGACCAAGTCACCGACTGAATGGAACCCGAGCTTGCGCATGATGTGCGCGCGGTGGGTTTCAACCGTCTTCACGGCGATGTTCAGCGCGCCAGCCACTTCCTTGTTGCTCTTGCCCTCGGCCAGCAGCTGAACGATCTGAGCTTCATTCGGCGTCAGGGCAGTAGGCGGGTTGCCTTCCGTCCTCAGGCTTTTCAGGTATCCGTCCAACACCATGCGCGCCACTTTGGAAGTAAAGAATGGCCGTCCCTGTTGTAGAGAGTCGACAGCTGGCACGAGATCGCGCGCCGCGTCGGATTTTACCAGATAGCCTTGCGCCCCGGCTTGTAGAAAGGATTGAACGAGTTGCTCTGAATCATGCTGGGTCAGCACGAGGACGCGCGCGTTGGGAGCGACTTTCAGGATAGCCCGCGTGGCTTCCAGCCCATTCAACTCGGGCATGCTCATGTCGAGAATCACGACTTCCGGCCTCAAGGCCTCGGCTTTTTCGATGGCTTCACGGCCGGTGATAGCCTCCCCCACGACCTTCCAGTTCGGGTGTGTTTCCAGGATTGATTTCAAACCTCGTCGCACCAACTCGTGATCATCCACCACCAGGATGCGGAGAGCGCTGCTCATGCGCTTTCTCCCGGAAACGGCAGTACAAGTTCGACGTTCGTGTCGGGGTGCCCGTGCTTGAGGTCAAGCCAGCTGCCAAGTTGTCTGAGGCTCTCGCGCCTGCCTCGAATCCCGACGCCCAGAGCTGTCGGGTTGCCGCGGTCCTCGCGAATCAGATTGTCCGGAAGACCCTTGCCCCGGTCCGCGACTTTCAAGGTGACTTGGCCGGAAGCGGCGGTGAGCAGTACGGCCGCCGCGGAGCTTCCTGAGTGCCGATGAACATTGGTGAGGCATTCCTGAGCGAGGCGGAAAAGAGCCGTCTCTACAGGTTGAGTGACGAAGCTGCCGACGTTTGGGCCGTACTGTCGTCCAGTTCGCGAACTATCCGGCGCCTCTCTTCGTCCGGCAACCGTCGTAAGCGGCCCGAGCTCGCGCAGGCCTTTCTCATGCGTTCTGCGCCCGGTCGCGTCGCGCGTGACTTTCGAAAAACCGCTCAAGTCCCCGGCCTCCTCACGAACAGCAGTGATCACAACATCCGGCCAGAAACGGGAGCTGTGCTTGGGAACGCATCCGCCCTCGTCCTCCACACGCCCTTCGGCGGCCGCGATTCTCAAGCGCTCTTCCGGCTTGCCGGCGCGCATAGCTTCCTGGCAATAAAATGCGCAGAAATGTTTCCCGACAATCTCTCGGGCGCTCTACCCTTGGTTCGCGCCGCGCCCTGTTCCAGCTCTTGATGTTGCCGCCGAGGTCGAGCGAAAAAATAGCGTAATCTTTCCCGCCATCAACCAACAGCCGGAATCGCTCGGCGCGATCCTTCAGCTTCGTCTCAAGCTCGACATCGACTTCCCTTCGAAATGGCAGACCTGAGTTCCAACTCCAGTGCCTCCTGCTTCGTTTTCCTTTTGATCGATCCGTAATAGTTGTTGTTGAGAGCGTACAGTCTATCGCAGTTTGTTCTCGCTCCCCAATACGGCCTTTCCGGCCAGTTTCTTGGGGTATTCACGGATTGACGCATTTCCATCGGTCTAAACGCTTGCACGCGGGTCCACGGCATTTCCGAGAGGCAGACAGCTGGCACCAATACCAGGGAGTTTCACGCGTACGACGTAGAAGCAGGGGCGCAATGGCCGTCGAAAGGAAAAGCGCAGTCACAGAGTCGCCAGCGGAACCGGCGCGCGAGAGGCAGATTACATCTCCACCGGGGCGGCCAAACATCATCGTGGAGACACTGGCTGCAGCCCTCCTCCAAGACCCGTGCAAAAAGACGTATCCAACCCTTGAAGACCTTGAATCCGGAGGCGCTCCAGTTGATGCGCGCTTACCATTATGTTCGAGAGCTTCGCAAAGTTCTGGAGCGGGGCAGTCGTCGGCTTGACGCCTGCGGCGTCTGCATCGAACTGAACTAGGCTAATTCGTTGCCAAGCGGCTGCGGGGCGGGGACGGTGCTGAAGTTCAGACTATGAGGTTGTGGCGGAACCGCTCTTGGCCGCCGGTGCAGAGTGGATGCCTGCTCCTTGGCCCTCAAGCACGCGGGTGATCTCAGAAATCATGCGCTCCGGCAGACAAGGCTTGGTCAAGAACCCTTGAAATCCCTCGGGCACCGGTCCGACGAGGTCGTACGCCGTCAGAATCACAACAGGAGTCTTTCTGGTCTTTTCCCCTGCCCGGAGCTGGCGTGCCGTTTCCCAGCCGTCCATTCCCGGCAGGGAGAGATCCATCACGATCAGGTCCGGCTGAAGTTCTGTGGCTTTCTCTAGCGCCTCATGCCCATTGCTCGCCTGGGTCACCTGAAAGCCACTGCCCGACAGGAAATAGTCGTACATCTCACGATTGTCTTTGTAATCGTCCACAATGAGAACGTGTCTTTTGCGGTCTTCCATTAGTCTCTCTTGTTCCCTTTCAAGGCTCCGCGCATTCTCCTAGCCTAGGCGTCGCTCCGTCAGGGCAGTACCGTCATCACCCTTCGCATTCGGTCTGGTAAGCAAGTCGATCACCGAAATCAATTCTCTGGGCTCGACTGGCTTGGGTACATGGCGGTTGAAACCCGCCTCCAAGGCCTTAGCGCGGTCGGAGGAACTGGCGTAGGCGGTAAGCGCCACAGCCGGTATTTGGCCGCCGCGGTCGGCTGCAAGAGATCTGACCTTGCGAATCAGGGTGTAGCCGTCTTCCCCTGGCATCTCAATGTCCGCCACGAGGAGGTCCGGCCGCTCGCGCTGCAGGACCTCCAGGGCATCCGCCGTAGACCCGGTGGCCATGACGTGAGCTCCGCAGGCCTCCAGCGCCGCCGCCACGACCTCGCGCGCATCAGCTTCATCGTCGACCACCAGAACTCGCATAGCCTTCAATGAGACCGGCGAGGGTTTCCAAGGCTGGGCTTCGACAGCGGCGGCGGGTGCTCCGGATAAAGCCGGCACAAAACCTCCCCACAGAGGCAGCCTGACTTCAAAAATCGCACCCGACCTGTCCTGACGGTTCCGCGCCATCACGGTACCGCCATGCATTTCCACTAAGTGCCGCACAATCGCCAGTCCGAGCCCGAGGCCCTTGTGAGAGCGCGTGGTGGAGGAGTCTCCCTGGCGGAAGCGATCGAAGATGTAAGGTAGAATCTCGGGCTGAATGCCTGGACCGTCATCCTGAACAGTCAGTACAAGTGAGGGCTCTATCCTTTCGACACGCACCTGGACGTGGCCGTCCGGCGGGGTGAACTTCACCGCATTCGAGAGGAGATTCGACACCACCTGTTGCAGGCGCGCAGAATCCGCGCTGATGCTCCCAACGTCCCTTGCCACGTCTGCCTGAAGTCGAATACCCTTGGCCTCGGCCGCCGGACGAACCGTGTCCACAGCGCTCCGGATCACCAAAGGCAACTCGATTTGCTGCAGGTCCAGGCGCAGCCTCCCGCTCACGATCCGGGATACATCGAGCAGATCGGCAATCAGGCGTGTCTGCATCAGCGCGTTACGATTTATGGACTCCACGGCCTTGGCTTGCGTTGCCGCATCCAGTGTCCCGGTGCTGAGCAGGTGCGCCCAGCCGGTGATGGCGTTGAGCGGCGTCCTGAGTTCGTGGGACAGCATGGCCAGGAAATCGTCCTTGAGCTGGTTGGCTTTCTCGGCCTCGCGCCGGGCCTCCTCCGTGCTTTTGAGAAGCCCCTGAATCTCGGCAGTGCGTTCCTCTACCCGCCGCTCGAGCTCCTGATTGAGCAGCGCAAGTTCCTCTCTCTTCCGGAACAACTCGGCGAACACCGAAACCTTGGCACGCAAGATTCCCGGAACGATCGGCACGGAGACATAATCGACGGCGCCGGAATCGTAGCCGCGGAGGCGGTCCCGGTCCTCCGTCAAAACTCCGGAGACCAGAATAATGGCCGTCTTTTGGAACCGCGGGTGATTGCGGATCATGGAAGCCAGCTCAAAACCGTCCAGTTCCGGCATCACGACGTCGATTAGAACCACAGCGATCTGCCGACGTAAAAGCTGTTCGAGAGCCTCTTTGCCTGAAGTCGCTTTAATCAGGTTTTCGCCGAGATCGGCCAGGATAGCTTCGTAGCTCAGAAGCTTGGCTGGCTGGTCATCCACCAAGAGAATGTTAACCGCGTGTACCGATCGCGGCGAATCCGGCAGCGTCTTGGATTCCGGCTCCCCTGGCAGCATTGCTGCTGACGCCATAAATCTCGTATCCCCCTTCGCGCGTACTGTACTCAACCACCAGTTCTCGACCGGCTCATGAACGGCACGCGAACGGCCTCCCCAAGCCCAAACTGTTCGGAAATACAGGCTAAGTCTATAAGCATCAGTAACATTCCTGATATTTACATAAAGCGTTTGTTTTCTATGACATTCCGGGCTATTCTCATTTGTCGCATTTTTCTCATTTTCGGTCCTTTAGAATCAATAACATTCCGGGGTAGCCGAAAATTTTGTGGGGCAAGGGGGACGACTGCGGTCGTCCCGAAGCGACGGGCCGCGAATAGATCCAAGGTCTAATCTGAGGGTCCGGATGCCATCCCAATTTGTTCACCCTCTCACGCCATGCGCTAAGATGTACCGCTCCTTCGGAGTTGAGCTATGCCGCGAGCTTCTCAGACATGTCTCTGGCAAACCGCGGCCTTCCGTAGAATTCGAAGAAAAGCCGCAGGGCTCAACCCGCATGAAGTCCGCGTTACCCCTTACCAACCCTTGCATGCGACCCGGGTTCATGAATAGCCCACCCAATATCATCTATGAAGCCACATCCGCAGCGCCGAAAGCAATTGCTCGGTGTTGACCGGCTTGGCCAGGTATTCCGAGGCGCCTGCCTCGAGGCATTTCTCGCGGTCCCCCTTCATGGCCTTCGCGGTCAAGGCCACGATAGGGAGACGCCGGTACTTCGGATTCTGACGGATGAACTGCATGGTCTTATAGCCGTCCATCTCAGGCATCATGATATCCATCAACACAATCGATATGTCCGGCGTCGAATCCAAGAGGGCGAGTGCCTCGTGGCCCGTGCTCGCCGAGAGCACCTTCATGCCGCGCCGTTCCAGTACGCTGCTCAACGCGAAAATATTACGCACGTCGTCGTCAACCACTAGCACCGGCTTCCCGGCCAGATCGTCATCCGACCGGTGCAGGCGTTCGATCATCTGTTGCTTCCCCGGAGGCAGATCGGCCACAACCCGATGCAGGAACAGCGCGGTTTCGTCCAGCAGCCGCTCAGGCGACTCCACGCCCTTCACGACGATGCTTCTGGCGATGGAGTGAAGCCGCGCGTCTTCCTCGGGAGAAAGCTCTTTGCCGGTGAATACCACGATGGGAATGTCGCGGAGCGCGGGATCACGGCTCAGACGTTCCAGAACTTCAAACCCGGAGATGTCCGGCAGGCGAAGGTCAAGCACAACGCAGTCGAACGGGCGCTCGCGAAGCGAGCTTAGCGCCTCCTCGCCCGACGCTGCGGTTGCGATCTCAACATCGTCGTGCTCCAATAGCGCACGGATACTCAACCGGTCAGCGTCGTCATCCTCCACCACCAGCAGGCGGCGGCGGCGAGGCTTGGCATATTCCTTGATGCGCTCGAGAGCGCCGGTCAATCCCTCGGGCGTTACCGGCTTGGTCACGAAGTTAAAGGCTCCGCGAGCCAGGCCGTGCTGACGGTCTTCGTCCAACGTTACGATCTGCACCGGAATGTGCCGCGTAGCCGGATCCTGCTTGAGTTGACTCAGTACCGTCCATCCCAGCATGTCCGGCAAGAAAACATCCAGGGAGATTGCGGTGGGATGGTATTTGCGGGCCAGCTCGAGAGCATCCGCGCCGCGCATCGCTACCAGAACTTTGAATCCTGAACTCCGCGCCATGTCCACGAGCACGCGACAATAGCTGGGCTCGTCCTCCACGATGAGCAACGTGGCATCGTCGGGCTCCATATCATCACGATCATCCAGGATTTTCTCCACGGGCCGATCCGGCAGCCTCACCAGGGGGAGCCTCAGCGCCGAGCCGGCTGACGCGTCCTTGTTGCTTGCGGTATAGACCGGAAGGGACGGGCCCGCATAACTCAGAGGCAGGTAGAGAGTAAACACGCTGCCGGACCCCGGTGTGCTGCGCAATTGTATTTCGCCTCCGAGCAGGTAGGCCAACTCACGGCTGATCGCCAAGCCCAAACCTGTCCCTCCGTACTTACGACTCGTGCTCGCGTCAGCCTGCTGGAAGGCCTCGAAAATGATTCTCTGCTTTTCTAACGGGATACCGATGCCGCTATCAGCGACTTCGAACGCTACCACGGTACCAGCGTTCTGAAGAACCGGGTGCCCCACATGCCAGCCACTCGCTACGGCAGAAACGGACAAGCGAACGCCGCCCTGCTCCGTGAACTTGAAGGCGTTGGAGAGCAGGTTTTTGAGAACCTGCATCAGGCGCTTCGAATCCGTTGTCATGTCGCGGTTCAGTTTAGGATCGAGGGAAATGTCGAAGGAGAGTTTGCGGTTTTCGGCCTCGTGACGGAACGAGCGTTCCACAACCTCGAGGAGGGCAGACAACTGGATCTCCTCAGCATCCACGGTGACTGTTCCCGATTCGATTTTGGAGAGGTCCAAAATGTCGCTGATCAGGTTCAACAGATCGGTACCTGCGCCATGGATGGTGCGAGCGTACTCCACCTGCTTCGGCGTGAGGTTGCCATCCGCGTTGTCCCCTAGCTGCTGCCCCAAGATCAGAATGCTGTTAAGGGGTGTCCGCAGCTCGTGCGACATGTTGGCCAGGAATTCCGACTTGTATTTGGAAGTCAGCGCCAGTTCGTCGGCCTTCTCTTCGAGCGCGCGTCGGGCCTGCTCGATTTCCTGGTTCTTCCGTTCCACTTCCGCGTTTTGCTCGGCGAGCTGCTGTGCCTTTTGAGCGAGCTGCTCGTTCTTCTCTTGCAGCTCCTTCTGTTGCGTTTGGAGCTCCCCGGCCAGCTGTTGGGACTGTTTCAGCAGTCCCTCGGTCTTCATCGTGGCTTCGATGCTGTTCAGCACGATGCCGATGCTCGCTGTTAATTGGTCGAGAAACGCAAGGTGGGAAGCCGTAAAGGTGGACAGAGAAGCAAGCTCGATCACGGCCTTCACCTGGCTTTCGAAGAGCACCGGAAGCACCACAACGTTTCGCGGAGCGGCCTCAAAGAGCGCGGAACGGATGGGAGTGGCGTTCGGCGGCAGCTCGGCGATCAACAGCCGCCGCTTCTCCGCGGCGCACTGGCCCAGCAGACCTTCGCCGATCTGCAAGGTCTCGTAACCGTGTCCCTTCCCATTGGAATCGCCATTCGAGTGGCTGTTGGTGGCGCTGGAAGCGTAAGCGGCCAGCAGGTTCAAGCAAGGTTCTTCAGCTTCGGAACCCATCAGGTAAATCACGCTGTGCTGCGCACTCACAAGCGGGGTGAGTTCCGACAGCAGCATCCGGCCTACCGTGCCCAGGTCGCGCTGGCCCTGCAACAGGCTTGTGACGCGTGCCAAATTCGTCTTGAGCCAATCCTGCTCACTGTTGCGCTCCGTAGTGAGCCGGAGGTTGGTGATCATGGTGTTGATGTTGTCTTTCAGCTCCGCCACTTCGCCGCGGGCGTCCACTTGGATCGACCGGGTCAGATCGCCCTTCGTCACCGCCGTGGCCACTTCCGCGATCGCCCTGACCTGCGTAGTGAGATTGGCCGCCAGCAGGTTAACGTTACCGGTGAGGTCTTTCCAGGTGCCGGCTGCGCCGGGCACGTTGGCCTGGCCGCCCAAGCGGCCTTCCACGCCCACTTCTCGGGCAACGCTTGTAACCTGTTCCGCGAACGTAGCCAGCGTATACGTCATGTTGTTGATGGTCTCGGCCAGCGCTGCCACTTCGCCCTTGGCCTTCACGGTGAGGTTTTGTTTGAGGTCGCCGTTAGCAACTGCCGTGACCACTTTCACGATGCCGCGAACCTGCTCGGTGAGGTTAGCGGCCATCACGTTGACGTTGTCGGTGAGATCTTTCCAGGTGCCACCGACGCCGGGCACCTGTGCCTGGCCACCGAGGTTGCCGTCGGTTCCCACTTCGCGGGCCACGCGCGTCACTTCCGCCGCGAACGCGTTAAGCTGATCGACCATGGTGTTAATCGTGTTCTTCAGCTCCAGGATTTCGCCCTTAACGTCTACGGTGATTTTGCGCGATAGGTCACCGCGCGCCACGGCCGTCGTAACTTCCGCGATGTTCCGTACCTGAGTAGTGAGATTCGCGGCCAGAAGGTTGACGTTATCCGTCAGATCCTTCCACGTGCCGGCCACGCCCGGTACCACAGCTTGACCCCCGAGCCGGCCGTCAGTGCCTACCTCGCGCGCCACACGAGTGACTTCGGCGGCAAAGGAGCGCAGCTGCTCCACCATGGTGTTGAGCGTTTCCTTCAGCAATAGAATCTCGCCGCGCACATCCACCGTGATTTTCTTGGACAAATCGCCGCTCGCAATGGCGGTGGCTACTTCCGCGATATTACGAACCTGTGCCGTAAGATTGCTGGCCATGAAATTCACATTGTCTGTGAGGTCCTTCCAGGTTCCGGCCACGCCGGGAACCACGGCCTGGCCGCCCAGCTTGCCTTCGGTTCCCACTTCGCGAGCCACGCGGGTGACTTCAGAGGCAAAAGCGTTGAGTTGATCCACCATGGTGTTGATGGTGTTCTTCAGCTCCAGAATTTCGCCCTTCACATCCACCGTGATCTTGCGCGAGAGGTCGCCGCGCGCCACGGCCGTGGTGACTTCGGCTATGTTTCGCACCTGACCGGTGAGGTTCCCGGCCATGGAGTTGACACTGTCAGTCAAATCCTTCCAAGTGCCGGCCACACCGGGGACGTTCGCTTGGCCGCCCAGCCGGCCTTCCGTTCCCACCTCGCGCGCCACTCTTGTTACTTCGCCCGCGAACGCATTGAGCTGGTCAACCATCGTGTTGAGCGTTTCTTTGAGCTGCAGGATTTCACCGCGCACATCCACCGTGATCTTGCGGGAGAGGTCGCCGCTCGCGATGGCGGTAGCAACCTCAGCGATATTTCGCACTTGGCCGGTGAGGTTGCCGGCCATCGAATTGACGCTGTCTGTGAGGTCTTTCCAGGTTCCGGCCACGCCAGGCACAACCGCCTGTCCGCCCAGCTTGCCCTCGGTACCTACTTCGCGCGCTACGCGGGTCACTTCCGCGGCGAAGGCATTGAGTTGATCCACCATCGTGTTCAGCGTCTCTTTGAGCTGCAGGATTTCACCCCGTACGTCCACGGTGATCTTGCGCGAAAGGTCGCCGCGCGCCACGGCGGTGGCTACTTCGGCGATGTTACGGACCTGGCCGGTGAGGTTTCGAGCCATGGAGTTGACGCTGTCCGTAAGGTCCTTCCAGGTTCCGGCCACGCCGTGCACCTGTGCCTGGCCGCCCAGCTTGCCTTCGGTTCCCACTTCGCGAGCCACGCGCGTAACTTCGCCGGCGAAGCCGTTAAGCTGGTCGACCATGGTGTTGATAGTCTCTTTCAGCTGCAAAATTTCGCCGCTGACGTCGACGGTGATCTTCTTGGACAAGTCGCCGTTGGCGATGGCCGTGGCCACCTCGGCAATATTGCGCACCTGAGCCGTCAGGTTGTTGGCCATGGAGTTCACGCTGTCGGTGAGGTCCTTCCAAGTTCCGGCCACGCCGCGCACGTTTGCCTGGCCGCCCAGCTTGCCTTCGGTTCCCACTTCACGCGCCACGCGCGTGACTTCGCTGGCGAACGCGTTGAGCTGGTCCACCATGGTGTTGATACTTTCCTTGAGCTGCAGGATTTCGCCGCTAACGTTAACGGTAATCTTGCGCGACAAATCGCCGTCAGCGATGGCGGTGGAGACCTCGGCGATGTTCCGCACCTGGGCCGTCAGGTTGCTGGCCATGAAGTTCACGTTATCCGTGAGGTCTTTCCAGGTGCCGGCCACGCCGGGCACCTGCG
>Ga0335078_10017895_pt1 | contig 10540 bp, 9 predicted proteins | sample Lox_Sample_32_FD_206711 | JGI IMG/M metagenome (GOLD analysis project Ga0335078, IMG submission 206711) | Soil microbial communities from Loxahatchee National Wildlife Refuge, Florida, United States - Lox_Sample_3.2 | ecosystem: Environmental > Terrestrial > Soil > Wetlands | place: USA: Florida...
CTACGAGACGGAGAAAAACGGCGGCCGGACCGTCATGGGCAACTCCGCCGTCGAGTGCGCCCGGGTCCTGGCAGCGGAGGGAGCTGACGCAATCGGGGCCAACTGCGGGAACGTGGACCCCGACCAGATGGCGGAGATCATCGCCACGCTTTCACGGTCCACGGGGCTGCCCATCGCCGCCGAGCCGAACGCAGGCAAGCCGAGGCTTTCCCATGGCGCCACCGTGTTCGACATGGATGCCCGCACGTTTTCCTCCGGCGTGGCGAAATGCCGCAAGGCCGGGGCGACGATCCTGGGCGGCTGCTGCGGCACTTCGCCGGAGCATATCGCCGCGCTGGGCGAAGAGGTGGGGCATGTCGCCGCGCGCTGAAAGCTTTGCGGACGCGGAGGGCCAGGGGGTTGTTCTCCGCCTCGTTTCCGCAATCCAGGACAATGCGAAGAGCTTGAGTGAGATCGACGGCGCCATTGGTGACGGGGACCATGGGATAAACATGAGCAAGGGGTTCTCTCTCTGCCGGGACCGGCTGGAGAAAAGCCCGGGGGGGTTTGCGGCGGGATTGGGGACCCTCGGAGACGTGCTCCTGTCAGAAATCGGCGGAGCAATGGGACCGCTGTACGGCACGTTCTTCACCGAGATGGCGCGGGGGGCGCACGGGGAAGCCAGGATCGATTCGGCGCTGTTCCTCGGGATGCTGGAGGGGGCGACCGCCGCGGTCAAGGACCTGGGCGGCGCAAAGGTCGGAGACAAGACGATGGTCGATGTCCTTGACCCGGCGCTGGAAGAGCTGCGGCGAGCTGCCCGGTCCGGCAGCGGGTTCTCCGCGTGCCTCGCGGCCATGGCGGACGCGGCGAATCGGGGGAAAGAGTCCACCCGGGACATGGTGGCCAGGCTTGGCCGCTCCAGTCGGCTGGGAGAGCGCTCCCGCGGCACCCTTGACGCGGGAGCCGCGTCATGCGCGCTGCTGCTGGAAACCATGGCGAAGTCAATCATCGATCTCCTGGGAGGACGACCATGACGTGGATCACGAGATCGCGCATCCATGTCGACCGCGTGGCATGCCCATGGCTGATCACGCGTTTCGTCGACAGCGATCCGATTGCCCGCGGAGCCTAGTCCTCTCCTTTTTCGTAGTTCCTGCCGTCCCAGGCGGGCGCCCGCGACTTGCCGACAATCCCCGCCAGCACCACCACGGCAAGGATGTAGGGGAACATCTGGATGAACTGGTCCGGGATCGGGATCTTTGAGGCGAACACGATCCGCACCGTGTCCGCGTACCCGAACAGGAGCGACGCCAGCACCGCGCCAATGGGATCCCACCGGCCGAAGATCACCGCCGCAAGGGCAATGAAGCCCCGGCCGGCGACCATCCCCGTGATCCACTTGTCCGCGAACAGGGTGGCTGATGCGACCCCGCACAACACCCCGCTGATGAGCACCCCGGCGTAGCGCATGAGCGTGACGTTGACCCCCAGAGTGTCAGCAGCCTCGGGGTTCTCACCGACGCTGCGCAGCCTGAGGCCGAACACCGTGCGGTACAGGACGAACCACGCCAGGAGCATCACGGGTATCAGCACAAAAGCCAGGGAGTTGATTCCCAGGAGCTTCGGGAAGAGGTACGGGTTGATCTTCGACTGGGTTTCCGCGCCGAAAAAGCTCTGGCAGAGAAACCGCGACAATCCGACGGCGAACACGTTGATCGCGACCCCCGAGACCACATGGTCCACCTTGAATGTCACGGTGACCACCGCGTGGATCAGCCCCATCAGCATCCCCGTGACCACGGCGACGAACAGCCCGATCCATATGCTCTGGAAGGTGATGGCGCCCCACACGAGGGTGAGCGCGGTCACCGTCATTATCCCCTCCAGCGCGATGTTGACCACTCCGCCGCGCTCGGAGAAGACGCCGCCCATGGCGGAAAAGGCTATCGGTGAGGAGATCTCAAGGCCCTTGACGAGGAAGAAGCCGATGAAAGAGAAGTCCATCAGGCCACCTCCTTCTTTCGCAGGCCACGGGCAGCCCTGACGAGGATCTCGTTGATCGCGACAATGAAGAGGATCATGATTCCCTGGATCGCATAGGTCACGGAATTGGGGACCTTGCTGAAAAGCTGGAGGCCGTAGCCGGCCTGCTTGAGAAACGCGAAGAGCACCGAGGAGAAGATGATCCCCACGGGGGAGTTTTTCGCAATGAGCGAGATTGCGATCCCGTCGAACCCCAATCCGGAGGCGAGGTTGTAGGTGTAGAACCCGCGGATCGCGAAGATCTCCTGCAGGCCGATCAGCCCGGCGATCGCGCCGGAAAGCATGAACGCGCCGATCTGCACCCTGCTCACCGGGATGCCCGCGTAGCGGGACACGTCGATGGAAGTCCCCACGGCCCTGATCTCGAAGCCCTGCCGGGTGCGAAAGAGGAGAAACCACACCGCCAGGCCCATCACGATGGCGACGATGAGGCTGTAGTCGAGGTAGACGTAATTCGGCACGTTCCACCCGATGGAGCGGAAGAAGCCGTTGAGCTTGCCGAAATGCGCTGACGGCAGGAGCTTCCTCATCTGGGGCTCGAGGCTCGTCCCTTTCTGCAGCCCGGACAGCGGGCCGTTCACGAGGAAGTTCACGAGAGCCAGCGCGATGTTGTTGAACATGATTGTCGTGATGACCTCGTGGATTCCCCGCACCGCCTTGAGCGCCGCGGGGACCAGCGCCCACAGGGCACCCCCCATCATGGAGAACACCACGACCACCGGGATGTGAATGACGGGAGGAAGGTGGAAGTATGTCCCCGCGATGGCGCCGACCATTCCGCCGACGAAGTACTGGCCCTCGTTGCCGATATTGAACACCCCGGCGCGGAAAGCGATGACGATCGAAAGCCCCGAAAGGTAGTAGGGAATGGAGATGGAGAGCACCGCGGCAAGCTTCGCGGCGTCGCTGACGCTGAACTTGTAGATGCCCTGGAACGCCTTGCCCGGGTTCTCGCCGAGAGCCATGATGATGAAGGTGAGGACCACGCCGGAGGCAACGAAGCCGATGAACGGCGCGCTCTGCTCGAGCGCGTAGATGCCGAAGCGTGTTTTATGCCGCGCCATTGGCTTTCTCCCCCGTCATGTACAGTCCCACTTCTTCCTTGACGGCGTTCTCGTGGAGAATTTCCTTGATGATCTTCCCTTTGAAGATGATCCCGATGCGGTCGGAGAGGGCCAGCAGCTCGTCGAGGTCCGCGGAGACGAGGAGCACCGCCTTCCCCTCCGAGCGCGCTTTCACGAGCTGGCGGTGTATGAACTCCGTGGCGCCGATGTCCACTCCACGGGTCGGTTGTGAGGCCACCAGGAGCTTCGGGTTGGCGCTCATTTCCCGGGCGACGACCGTCTTCTGCTGGTTGCCGCCGGACAGCGCGTTGGCCGGCGTGTCCTCCGAGGGAGTCCGGATGTCGAACGTCCTGATGATGTTCTCCGCGGACTTTCGGATTGCGCGCGAGTTGATGGTGGAAAACCGGGTGGCAAAGGGCGCCTTGTGATGCATGCCGAGGGTGAGGTTCTGCGCAATGGAGAAGGGAAGGAGAAGGCCGTACTTCTGCCTGTCCTCCGGAATGTGGGCAATCCCTCCTTCGCGCCTCTGTCGCACGTTCCAGGAGCGGATGCTTCTGCCTTCCAGGAGGATGTCCCCCCTGGTCACGTCCGCGCTTTCCGCTATTGCCCGCACCAGCTCCGACTGCCCGTTGCCTTCCACTCCGGCGATTCCGTAGATCTCACCGGCGCGCACGGTGAGTGAAAGGCCGTCCACGGCGTCGAAGCCCCGAGGGCTTCGAACCACAAGGTCCCGTATCTCCAGGACATTCCTGCCGAAGGTGGCGGGCGGCCGCTCCACTTCCAGGAGAACGGGCTTTCCCACCATGAGCCCGGCGATCCGCGGCTTCGTGGCTCCCGCCCTGTCCATGGTTTCCACGACCTTTCCCTGGCGGATCACGGTGATGCGGTCCGCGACCTCCAGGACCTCGTCCAGCTTGTGCGTGATGAAGATGATCCCCCGCCCCTGCGCGGTCATTGCGCGGAACGTCCGGAAGAGCTCCGTGACCTCCTGGGGCGTGAGCACGGCGGTCGGCTCATCGAAAACGAGGATGGTGGCGCCGCGGAAGAGGATCTTGAGGATTTCCACCCTCTGCTGAATGCCCACCGAGAGGTCCTCCACGTGCGCGGTCAGATCCACGACGAGCTTGTTTTCTTCCATCAGCGCGGAGATCTCCCGGCTCTGGCGCGCGGTTGCCAGCACGCCGGCGGTCCGGGATTCTTCGCCCAGGATGATGTTTTCCAGGACGGTGAACGGCGGGAAAAGCATGAAATGCTGGTGCACCATCCCGATCCCGTGACGGATGGCGTCCCGCGGCCCGCGGATGTTCACCCGTGAGCCCCGGACCGCGATCCAGCCGGAATCCGGCCTGTGCAGGCCGTACAGGATCTTCATCAGGGTGGTCTTGCCCGCGCCGTTCTCCCCCACCAGGGCGAGGATCTCTCCGGCGCGAAGGTCCAGGGAGACGTGATCGTTCGCGGTGACTCCCGGGAAGCTCTTGGTAATCTCCCGCATTTCCAGCAGGGCGTCTGACATTCAACCTCCTCGCGGGAAAGCCAAAAAAAAGCGGGAGCAGACGCGTGCTCCCGCTCACGAAAGGCCGATCCTTACATCAGGCTTGACTTCCAGGTGTTGAAAGCGTCATCTGAGTCGGGCACCTGGATCTTTCCATCTATGATGTCCTGCCGCAGCTGATTGACCTTCTTCTCAACCGGGGCCAGAAGCGACTTGTTGTACTTGTCCACCGCGTACCCGACGCCGTCTTCCTTCAGGCCGAAGGAGCGATAGCCGCCGTCCAGCTTGCCGCCGTTGTTGATGAAGTCCTGCGCGCTGAGAAGCACCGCGTTGTCCACTCTCTTTACCATGGAGGTGAGGATCCACTTGCCACGGGCCCGGGCCGCCGCCTCCTTCATTGATTCATAGACCAGTCCCTGGTCAGAATCAACTCCGATGGCCCACTTCCTGTTCTCCTGCGCCGCCTTGAACAGTCCGTCTCCCGATCCGCCCGCCGCGTGGTAGATGATCGAAGCGCCCTGCTTGTAGAAGCTGGAGGCGATGTTGTACCCCCCCGTGGGGTCGTTGAACGCCGTGGGGTCCTTGCCGATGTACTGGGAAAGGATCATGCCGTCCGCGCGAAGCGCGGGGTTGACATACATGGCTCCCGCCTTGAAGCCCGCCTCGAACTTGTGAATGAGCGGAATGTCCATGCCTCCGATGAATCCGACCGGCTTGCCCTTGTTCATCATGGCGGCAATGGCGCCGACGAGGAAGGAGCCCTCCTGCTCCTTGAAGGTGAGACAGGTGATGTTGCTGGAGGCGGTCAGGTCAGGCACGAATCCGTCGATGAGGCCGAAGTGCAGGTCCGGGAAGTCCGCGGCCACCTTCGTGATGGCATCCGTGAAGAGGAACCCGACACCGATGATGTACTGGTAGCCGTCCTGCGCAAGCGCCCTCATGAGGATCTCGCGGTCCTGGCCCCCTGCCTTGGGTTCGATGTACTTGATCTGGATCTGGTCGCCATATTTGACGTTTGCCGGGTCTCCGTCGATGTATCCCTGCTCCGCCTTGGCCAGGGCCACCAACCCCCGATAGGCCGAATCATTGAACGAGTTGTCTCCGCGGCCGGCGAGGTCGAACACGAGGCCGATCTTGAACTTCGGCTGCGCGCTTACCGCCATTACCGCAATGAGCAGCAAGGTAACAAGAACTATGAAACGCTTCATGAGTACCTCCTTGGCTCGAACTTCCTGAATACACTATGTCTGGCGAAGAAGGAAGTCAAGACTTTCTGAGAAGTCGAACGAACTCATCCTCTGATACGATCGTGATGCCCAGCTTTCGCGCCTTCTCCAGCTTGCTCCCCGCGCCTTCGCCCGCCAGCAGGTGGGTCGTCTTCGATGTGACGCTGTCCGTGACCCGCCCGCCGCGGATCTTGACCTCTTCCATGGCCGTTTCGCGGGGCTTGAAGCGCTGGAAGGTCCCCGTGACGCACCATGTCTGGCCGGCGAAGCTCTGCGGGACGTTCGACGGGACTGCCGCCTTCGTCTCGGCGAAGCTCAACCCCGCAGCACGGAGGCGCTCGATCCGCCTGCGCACCTCGGGACGCCGGAGCTCCGAGAGGAGCACCTGGGCGGTGCGCTCGCCAATGCCGTGGATGGCGAGAAGCGGAGCCGGATCTCCCGCGTCGGAAGCTTTCAGCAGCGACTCGATGTCGGTGAATCCCGCGTCGATCAGGAGCTCGGTGACTTTCTGCCCGATCTCCGGGATCCCCAGGGCGGGGAAGACGACGTGGAAGGGGAGGGCCTTGCTCTTCTGGATGCCATCCCGGATTGCGCTCACCTTCTTTTCCCCGAATCCCGCCAGGGGGAGGAGCGCCGCCGGGTCGAAAGAATAGATGTCGTCGATGTCATGGACAATGTCGTTCTTCAGGAGGACTTCGATGGTCTCCGGGCCGAGGCCTTCGATGTCCATCTGACCCCTTCCCACGAAGAAGTTGAGCCTGCCCCTGACCTGGTCCGGACACGAGGGGTTCACGCAGAAATGGTGAGCGCCCTGCTTCACCAGCCGGGACTGGCACGACGGGCAGGAAGAGGGGAGCTTCCAGGTGGTCGCGCCGTTCTCGTTCTTCTCCAGCACGCGCTCCACGGCGGGGATCACGTCCCCGCGCCGCGAGACTGCCACCTTGTCGCCGACAGCCAGCTCCAGCATGTCGATGTACTCCTGGTTGTGCAGCGTGACGTTGGAGATGGTGGCACCGCCGATGCGCACCGGCTCCACTCTGGCCACGGGGGTGACCCGTCCGGTCCTCCCCACCTGGACCTCGATTGCCCTGACCGTCGTGGCGCCTTCCGGGGACTCGAACTTGAAGGCGATTGCCCATCGCGGGTGGTGGCCGGTGTAGCCGAGGGTTTCGCGCGCCGGGATCTCGTTCACCTTGGCCACCACCCCGTCAATCTCGTAGTCCAGCGAGCCACGCGCGCGACGCTCTTCCTCGAGGAACTCCGCGATACGGTCCGTCCCGCCTACGCGCCACTGCGGATGCCTGCGCCGGGCCTCCTCCACATCGGGCCCATTCGAAAAGTACCCGATCCGCTGGTCGAGCCGGAATCCGAGCTCCTCCAGCAGCTCCAGCGTTTCCCTGTGCGTCGGGAGGGGAGGCTCGAAGAAGCCCTCGTAGACGAAGATCGAAAGAGGCACCTCGGCCACTTCGCGGCTTTTCACCCTGCGAAGCGTACCGGAGGCAAGGTTGCGCGGGTTCGCATAGGGCTCTTCCATTTTTGCGTTGATGGTGGAGAACAGGCTCCGCGGGAGGAATATCTCCCCGCGCGCCGCAATGGTGAGCGGTTTCGAGAGGCGAAGGGGGACGGAACGGATGGTCATCACGTTCGCGGTGACGTCGTTGCCGACCAGCCCGTTGCCGCGGGTCACCGCCCTGGCCAGGATCCCTTTCTCGTAGTAGAGCACGATGGAGGCGCCGTCGATCTTCTCCTCGCAGATGCAGGAGAGGCTCTGGTCGGCGTTCCGCGCCGATTTCTCCATCCACTCGGTCAATTCAGCCGCGGTGTATGCCTTGTCCAGGCTGAGGACGGGAATCGTGTGGGCCACCTCGGGGAGGTCCTGGCTGAGATCGGAACCGACGCGTCGCGTGGGAGAGTCCGGCAGTGCGAGCTCCGGGAACTCCTTTTCGATGGCGACAAGCTCGTCGAACAGGCCATCGTACTCCCGGTCAGACACGAGGGGTCGGGAGTCCACGTGGTACGCGTGCTGGTACTTCTGCAGGAGGGGGACAAGCTCGCGGGCCCGCTTCTGCGCGTCCCTTCGGGTCATGGACCGGTGCTATTCCCGCCGGACGAATGCGTCGCGGAAGCCGCGGAACTTGAACAGGGGCAGGAGCGTGCCGCTCTCAGCCTTGTTCAGCGGGCCGACAAGGACCCTGAACATCGGCTTGTCCCCCGAAGCGGGGGCGAGCACCACCACGGGGTAGGTCTGTATCAATGTCCCTGCGAGTCCCTGCGCAACCTCCTGGGTCGCGTAGGCGCCCAGCTGGACATAGAAGGTGGCCGCGTTCTTTTTGCCCGTCAGCTTTGGGAGGGAGGCAACGACCTGCGCCTGGCCGGGTGGTGTTTCCGGGGGTGTCTTCGCCGCGGGCGCCGTCGTGGTCTGTACGGGGGGCGCTTGCTCCTGCGGCGTCTCGGGAGGCTGAAGGGCAATCTTTTCACCGGAGGGAGCGGGCGGAGTGCCGTTTGCCTCCGTGGCCTGCCCTGTCGGCTTCGCCTCCTGCCCGCCGGCCTCTGGAAGCGCAAGCTGCGAGCTTGCCTCCGGCTGGCTTGGCTGCGCCGTGGAAGAGCCAGCCTCCTGCGGACTGGCCGGCTGGGCTTCCGCCAACGGGGTTTCGGACTGCTGCTGAGAAGGCGCGGCGGTTTCCCCTGTCACCGTGGGAGCTTCCGCCGGCTGCGGGGCTTGAGCCGCCTGCGCCTCTGCCGGCGGCTTGTATGCAAACTTCTGATCCTCCCGCGGTGGAAGGAAGAGCTGCTTTTGCGGGTTTCTGGAAGCTGCGTCCGCGAGGATCTGGGCGTCCTCCGCGGCTGCCTGGGATTCGGCGCTCGCCCCGGCCGCCTGGTCCGGCTGGGCCGTCTGGTCCTGCGCTGCCGTCTGCTCCTGCTGAGTGGCCGCCGGTGTCTGATCGGGCTGCGAAGCCGCCGCGGCAGGCGCCTGGGAGCCGGCCGCCGGCTCTTCCGCGTACGCGGCCCCGGGGTTCACATCAGAATCGGGGTTGAACGATTTTTCCGGTGCCGCGGGCGTGCCCGTGGAAGCCGCCTTCTGTTCCTCGGTGACGCGCACCCGGGCAATGCTGCCCGCCGCTATTCCAAGCGCGTCGGCGGCGCGGGGGGAAAGGAGGATCAGGATGTTCGACTGGCTGTCCGCACGCTGACTCACCGTCACGACGGTGCTTTTTCCGTTGTCGAGGTTCTGGACCATGAGCTGCGTGTCCGGCGCGAAGGAGTCGGACTCCGCGTAGAGGCCGCTCTCGAAGGCCGCGTCTCCCCTCTGCAGGGCGGCGTTTCCTTCCCAGTAGCTGTCGGCCCACGCGAGAAGGGGGATCATCAGCAGGCCAAGAACGACCCATCTCTTCATGGCGATCATGCTCCATTGCCGCGTCGGTGAAGGCTCACCGCGCATTTCTTTCCATTATCATCGGAACAACGGGCGCAGTTGTGAGGCCAGATTTTTTCTCTCCCTCCTCCTGTCATCCATAGTAGCAAACTTTTTCAGGGACGGCGACGTCCTACAGAGCCGGCGTGGGAAGCGCTTTGACCACCCTTTGGGAGATCAGCTTGCCCAGCTCGACCCCCAACTCGGCGCGGCTGAGGACCTTTTCCTTGCCTGCGTTTGTCCCGGAGACCTTGTCGGAGAGAGATGTCTCCCCGGTCGACGTGTTGACGAGGGAAAATGCAGCGGAGCACGCGACACGGACCGTATCCTCGGCGATCTTTGTCTGCGTGTAGGCGACGGTGATCTGAAGGAGCCAGCCAGCCTGGCCTTCGCGCGCCACAGCTTCCAGGTCCGCGGTCCGGGCGTCGGGGCGGATGGCACCGGCGTCGAATACGACGTGCCCGGCCTCGAACAGACCGCCGGACACCCCCTCAACCGTGGCAAGCGGCGGAGGGCTCTGTGCACCGTCGATCGTTTCCCTCGCCGCAATCATGACCGTCTCCGCGCCGAGCGTCGCGGCGATGAAGATCAAGGCGATGAGCACGACTGCATTTCTCAACGACATGGCAGCTCCTGTTGGATGATGTCCCCCTTATTATCGGCCGCCGGGGACTCGATAGCGAGTTGGACTTGATTGAGAGAGGCGGACTTGATTGAGAGAGACGGACTTGATCGAGAGAGGCGGACTTGATTGAGAGAGGCGGACTTGATTGAGAGAGGCGGGAATGGTAGGTTCGGCCGGATGCCGTTCTTTGCCGTGCAGATCTGGACAGGGGATGAAGGCCGTTTTCTCTCCATCGCCACGAAGCGAGTCGGGCGGGACCAGGCGAGGTTCTACTGGCCGCGCCGCAGCCTGCGGATCAAGCGCGGCGGGAGCTGGAAAGAATCCCTGGCCCCGATATTCCCCGGCTACATGTTCATCCAGTCAGAGTCCGTGGGCCCCGAGCTCTACGGAACGCTGAAAGAGGCTCCCGGCTTCATGCGTTTCCTTCTCTCCAACGACAACATCGTGCCCCTCGAGCGCGCGGACCAGGAGCTGCTCAGCCATTTCCTTGCATTCGGGGAGATCCTGGACAAGTCGGTGGTGTATTTCGACGAGAACAGGCGCATCCGCGTCGTCTCCGGCCCGCTGAAGGGACTGGAGGGCAAGGTGGTGCGGGTGGACCGGAGGAAGGGACGGGCCAAGGTGCGTCTCGAAATGTACGAGGATTCATTCGAGATCGATTTCGGCTTCGAGTCCCTGGAGGCGGCGCCACAGGCG
>Ga0335078_10017896_pt1 | contig 10540 bp, 8 predicted proteins | sample Lox_Sample_32_FD_206711 | JGI IMG/M metagenome (GOLD analysis project Ga0335078, IMG submission 206711) | Soil microbial communities from Loxahatchee National Wildlife Refuge, Florida, United States - Lox_Sample_3.2 | ecosystem: Environmental > Terrestrial > Soil > Wetlands | place: USA: Florida...
ACTTCGAGCGAGCCCTGAAAGCCGTGCCGCGGCATTACGGTCCAAGGTTTCGCAGAAATGCGCTTCACCTGGCTCAAGTTGTCGCCGAGCGTCACGTGCGGCCTTGGCTCGAAGCTGAGCAGGCGGACGCCGAGCAGGAGTATCGGAAAGTGGCGGCTCGCTTCGTCGGTATCGGCAACGACTTCCTCGCGCGGCTTGCTGAATCGGGCGTGCCGGAATTCACGCGCATGCCGAACGCGCTCGACTCAGACCGCGGCTTTCGAGTGCCCTCGCGCTTCACGTTCGAGCAACTGCTCCACGTGGCCCTTCCGGCTTCGCCCTTACGCTACCTCGCCGACTTGTTCTTGGGAATCGTGCAGGCGTACACGGTGATCGAAAAGCGAGCCTGGACCTTCCTCGATTATCTGATGGAGATGAACAGCACACGGGTCCAGTCGGACGTTGTGAATCGCGTTCAGGAAAGCCGCGGGCAGCTGGAGGTTGAAATCCGCAAACTGCTTCATGAGGTCACGCGGATCGCGGAGCACGCCCTCGAACGAGCCAGGCTGGCGAGAACGGAAGGAGCTCCCGGCGTGCAGGCGGCACTCGCTCGGCTCGACCGAGCCGAAACCATCCTTCGGAGCATATACGGGCCGGAGCCAACCGACGAGCCAGCGAGGTCAAGGGGATCGCCGGAGGCGGTCGCCCGAGGACTAAGACCTTGATTCATCCATGGCACGATCTCAAGCCGGTGCAGCCTTGCTTCGATCTTTTTGTCTTTGCCCTCCATTCCGTGGAAGTCCCAACGTCATCGTTCCGCGTCCAGGCCGAGCTTTGAGAGGCGGAAAAATGGGATCGCAGCAAGCTGCGCCAGCACGCAGCAAACGACTACCACGCGCGGCGAGAGTTCGTACAGCCAGCCAATCAGCGCGCTGCCGAGAAACCACGCCGTACGCTCCCGTAAAGAGCCCATAAGCGGTCGGACGCTTTGCCGCTGGCACCATCGTCGCCACAGCGGCTGGAATGATGGATTCGTGAACCCCCATGCCCAATCCCCAAAGGCCCGCGCCGAGATGCGCGATGGGAAACCGGCCGAGAAACACGAACGGAGCCGCCACGGCCGTAACGATGGTAAGCGGTATCAAGACGCGCAACCCTCGCTGATCGAAGAAGCGGCCAAATACCAGCGATCCGAGTCCACTGACCGCCATTGCCACTGAATAGAAAATGGGAATCCATATCGCGGGAACCACGCCGGTTCTCTTGAAATGAAAAGCAATCAGCGAGAAATCGGCGAAGCCTGCCGCGCCCAAGGCCGCGCCTGCAAGGTACAGCCAGAACGAGCGGGAGAAGGTGCCAGAAGAGTCCGGCGGGTCCGAACTCGATTCGAATTCCTCGGGCTTCGGATAAATCAGGCGCGTAGCCGCGTTTGGCGCTCGCCCGGACGATCTGGAGAACAAAGAAGGAGAAGGTGATGCGTCCGGTTTCATCACGAATTGCTGATTTCCCTGGGTTCGCGTCAGCTCTGACTAATTCTGATTAAAGGTAGGTCCTTCGTTTTAGGCCGAAGGTTCGCAGTCTTAGTGCCATGTGGACATTCCGACCAAACGCGCACGACTAACGGTGCTTCCGAAAGTTCTTGACTCTGATAATCGTATTTCGATATCGTGCGCCGATTGAGGTACACAAGACCATATGAAGCCCGTCAATACTGCGGACTCGACACCGCATCCGGCACTCTATTCGGGGTTGATTCGCCTTCACGTTCTTCACCATGCGTGCGAGGAGCCGATTTTTGGGCTGGGCATGATTGAAGAGCTGGCCCGGCACGGATACAAACTCAGTCCGGGCACTCTTTACCCGCTACTCCACGGCATGGAACGCAATGGGCTTCTGCGCGCTTCGCAGGAAAAACATGGAAAGACCAGTCGAAAACTGTACATGGCAACTCCGGCCGGCAGGCGCGCGCTGCGCGTCGCAAAAAAGCGAGTGAAGGAGTTATTCGGTGAACTCTTCGAACACGATTAGCGCAGTGACGCGCGTCGCTGCCATCATTCTCGCGTCCTTAGTGCCCTCCATTTCAGTGGCTCAGGCGAGCGTAACTCAATCGCCGCAAACCCCTCTCACCTTGGCGCGTGCGCTGGCGCTGACTGACGCGCACTATCCGCAAATACGCGTGGCTCTCGAGCAGCAAATCGCAGCCAAGGAAGAGATCGGAGTCGCGCGTACCGCGTACCTACCGCGCGCGGATGTGCTCTGGCAAACGAACCGCGCCACCGCGAACAATACTTACGGCCTCTTGCTGCCGCAGGGCATAATACCGTCGATTTCGGGACCGGTTCTCCCGTCTGACAACACAAGAAGTGCGTGGAGCAGCGCCGGGGGAACACTACTCTCGTGGCAGCCCCTCGATTTCGGACTCCGCCGCGCTCAGGTAAACGCCGCGCGCGAAGGCGCGAACGCCGCCACGGCGGGCCTTAACCTCACCCGTCTTGACGTTGAATTCGCTGCAGCCAATGCCTATTTCGACCTCGCCACCGCCAAGCAACTGGTGGTGACCGCTCAGGCAAATGTCCAAAGACTCCAAGTCTTCGCGAACGCTGTGCACGTCCTGGTCGATAATCAATTGCGCCCGGGCGCGGATGCCGCACAAGCTGACGCACAGCTTGCCGTCGCCCGTACGCAATTCGTCCAAGCCCAGACGAATGCCCAGGTGCGCGCCGCCGTCCTTTCGGATTTCCTTGGCATCCCTTCGTCGGCCATCGACTTGGACGATTCGCAACTGGCGGAATCCGCGCCGGCGGACCTTCCGGACGCCGCCGCCATCACCAGTCACCCACAAGCGCTTCAGGAAGCGGCGTTAGTGAATCAACAGCGGGAGGAACTCTCGGCGCTTGCTCGCTCCTATGCCCCCCAATTCAACACGCAAGCCGCGCTTTCCGGCCGTGGGGCGGGAACGTCTCTCTCGGGAGCTTTTCCCGGCGGCACTAGCGGCCTTGCACCGGACACTTTGAACTGGGCTGTTGGCGTCCAGGTTAGTTTTCCAGCTTTCGACATTTTCGCAATCCACGAGCGCAAGAGAGTACAGCAGGCAAATGTGCGCGCCGAGCAGGCCCACTATGACCAGACGGTCGACGACCTGTCAGCCCAGGAACAACAGGCCGAAGCTCAACTCGCTGGCTCACGCCAGGTGGCGCAGAACACGCCCATTGAACTGGCCGCCGCTCGCGAGAGCGAAGTGCAGCAACGTGCCCGTTTCCAGTCGGGACTCGCGACGGTCGTGGATGTGGCTGCTGCCGAGAGTCTTCTGGTGCAGGCGGAAACGGACGATGCCGTCGCTCGTCTGAACACGTGGCGATCGCTCGCCGCCGTTGCTGCGGCGCGCGGAGACCTGGCGCCGTTTCTCGCTCAGCTCGCTAAGTAGTCGCCAAGAGCCTCGCGTCGCGATTCGCAGAAGAAGGAGCAAAACATGTGGCTGATTCGAGCGGCCTTGAGACGTCCGATAGCGACCCTTGTCGTAGTCATCGCGATTGCTCTCTGTTCCATCCTCGCGGTCACCCGCATGCGCATCGACATTTTCCCCAATCTGAATCTTCCGGTCATCTATGTAGCGCAACCGTACGGCGGCATGAGTCCCGCGCAAATGGAAGGCTATCTCGTCTATTACTACGAGTATCACTTCCTCTACATCAACGGGATTCAGAGCGTCGAGGACAAATCCATTCAGGGGAATGGCCTCCTGAAGCTCACGTTTTATCCGGGAACAAACATGAGCGAGGCGCTGGCGCAGACGATTTCCTACGTGAATCGCGCCCACGCGTTCATGCCTCCCGGAACGGTTTCTCCGTTCGTGATCCGCTTTGATGCCGGCACGGTGCCCGTTGGCTACGTCGTTTTCTCCAGCGAAACTCGCACCGTGGGCGAAATTCAGGATCTGGCCCTCAATCGAGTCCGTCCGGCATTCGCAACTTTGCCCGGCCTTACCTCTCCCCCGCCGTTCGGCGGCAATCAACGCACCATGGTTATAACGATTAACCCTGACCGGCTTCGCGCCTATAACATGTCGCCCGACGAGGTCGCGCAAGCCGTCAACAACGGAAACATTCTTCAGCCTGCCGGCAACGTTCGTACAGGCAGCCTGCTCCGCATCGCGCAAAGCGACTCGGTCACGCCGAATATCCAGAGCCTCGCCGATCTTCCGGTGCGAACCGGCTCAGGTCCCACCGTCTACCTTCATGACGTCGGCACGATTCAGGACACCAGCGACATCCCGACCGGCTACGCCCCCTCGTGAATGGCCGCCGCGCCGTCTACATCCCAGTGACCAAGCGCCCCGATGCCTCCACCGTCACCGTAGTCGACGAGGTCAAAAAGAGCCTGCCGTATTTCCAGTCTCTCGTCCCCGACGACATCAAAGTTACCTACGAGCTGGACCAGTCGCCCTACGTCACCAGCGCGTTGACCGCCGTCGTCCGCGAGGGGTTGCTAGGCGCTGTCTTGACTGGTTTGATGGTGCTGCTGTTCCTCAGTGACTGGCGAAGCTCGCTGATCGTGGTCACCACGATTCCGTTTGCGCTGCTCACCTCGATCGTCGCTCTTTGGCTTACTGGCCAAACCATCAACATCATGACTCTCGGCGGCCTTGCGCTGGCCATCGGCATTCTCGTGGACGAAGGTGTCGTCCTGATCGAAAACATCGATCACACCCTTCAGCTGGAGCCGAATCTCCCGGTGGCGCGCAGCGTATTGAATGCCACGCAAAAAACCATCGTGCCGCGTTTCCTGGCTCTGCTTTCCATCGTCGCCGTTTTCGTTCCGTCCTTTCTAATGACCGGCATTGCGCAAAGTCTGTTCGTGCCTCTTTCCTTGGCGGTGGCTTTCGCGATGGCCGCCTCGTTTCTGCTTTCGAGTTCTTTCTTGCCCGTCATGTTCCTCTGGACTCATCGCCAGATTGAGCGCGGCCGCAAAGCGCTCATCGCCGGGCGATGGGACTTCGACAAGTTTCGCGACCGCTGGACCGGGCTCCTCCAGCGAGCGGCCCCACGGCGCTGGCTGGTAATCGGGGCCTATGCAGCAGTTGTTGTCCTCGTTCTTTTGTTGCTGGGCCCGCACCTCGGCCAGGAATTGTTTCCCCACATCGGCGTCACTCAATTTCGCCTTCGTTTTGACGCTCCCGTCGGAACGCGCGCCGAGGACACCGAACATCTCGTAGGCGGTGTCCTCGACGAAATTCGCAAAGCTGCAGGACCGGAAAACGTCGCGATCAGTCTGGGTTACGTCGGCACGCAAGGCGCAAGCTATCCCATCAACACCGTTTTTCTCTGGACCAGCGGGCCACACGAAGCGGTCATCAACGTGGCCCTGAAACCGAAAGCCGGCATCGACATAGCTAGACTGGAAGAAAAGCTCCGCCGCACGCTTTCGCCGGAATTTCCGGGCTCCTCTTTCTCTTTCGAGCCGGGAGATCTCGTCGACCAGATCATGAACTTCGGAGCTCCCACGCCCGTTGAAGTCGCTGTCATCGGCCCCAGCTTACCCGCCAGCCGCGCGTACGCGGACCACTTGAAAAACGAAATGGGCAAAATAGCCGCATTGCGCGATCTGAAATACGAGCTGCCGCTCGATTATCCGAGCGTCGACGTTAAAGTTGACCGCGCGCTGGCCGGACAGCTCGGCGTCACAGTCAACCAAGTCGCCCGCTCTCTCTCCGAGGCCACCTATTCGAGCCGCTTCACCACGCCGAACTATTGGGCCGATCCGAACACTGGCATCGCCTATCAGGTGCAGGTGCAGTACCCGCAGCCGAGCATCACCTCCGTCCAGGACGTCCAGAATATTCCCGTGATGCCGGGCCAGTCCCAGCATCCGCTGATCGGAGATCTGGCTACCGTAGATAACGGCATCACCGTGGGCGAATACGATCGCCGCAACGGTTTCCGCATGCTCACCCTCTCCGCAAATATCGCCGGTGATGACTTGGGGCGGGTTTCCAAGGAAATTGACGCGGCCATTCAGCGCGCCGGCGTCCTCCCGCGCGGCACTAGCGTGCAGGTTCGCGGACAAATCGCGCCGATGAAGGAAACTCTCAGCAGCCTCGCGGTCGGGTTGGCCTTGGCAGCTTTGGCGATCTTCTTGTTGCTCTCTGCCAACTACGAGTCTCTGCGTCTCGCTGCCGTCGTTCTGACCATCGCTCCCGCAACGATCTGTGGCGTCGTCGTGATGCTCTTCATCACTGGCACGACCCTCAACATCGAATCGTACATGGGAGCAATCATGGCCGTCGGAGTCGGAACTGCCAACGCGATCCTGCTCGTGACCTTCGCCGACCAATACCGGCGTGCGGGCGCGTCGTCGATCGAATCGGGAATCGAGGGTGTAAAGCAGCGCATGCGCCCCATCTTGATGACCAGCGCTGCCATGATTGCCGGAATGATTCCCATGGCGCTTGCCTCCGAAGTCACTGCACCACTCGGCAGAGCGGTCATCGGAGGCCTCATCGCCGCCACGCTGGTAAATCTGACGGTGCTTCCGTTCGTGTTCTCCATCGTCCAACAGCGCGCAGCAAGTGCCTCGCCATCTCTCGACCCTGATGACCCGGAAAGCCGCTATGCGAACACGTAACCACAATTTGGTGATGACTGTAAACGTTCGAGGAGTTGATCCAATGAAATGCGCAACTCTGAAGCCGCTTGCGATTCTTGCAACCGTTTGCCTGAGCCTCTGTTCGTGCGGGCACGACAGCTCCACCGCAACACAAGCGACCGCTTCGGCAAGCGCCGCCTCGCTTCCTCAAGTCAATGTGACCGTCGTTCAGTCGAAAAAGCTGAAAGCGACTATCGCCCTGCCCGCCGAACTCGTTCCTTACGAAGCCGTCGATCTCTACGCCAGAGAGACCGGCTTCGTAAAGTCAATCCGAGTGGATCGCGGCTCATCCGTGAAGCAGGGCGAGCTCATCGCTGAAATTGAAGCTCCCGAGCTCGTAGCCCAACGAGCGCAGGCGAATGCCGCCTACCAGAGCGCCGAATCGCAGTTCGCCGCAGGCCAGGCCAAATTAGCCGCCGATCAAGCCACCTACGAACGCACGAGCGCCGCGGCGAAAACTCCAGGCGTGGTCGCTCCCAACGATTTGGAAATCGCTGAAAAAACCGCGCAATCCGATCAGGCCAATGTCGACGCTCTGCGTAAAACGGCCGATGCGGCCCAAGAAGGATTGCGCGCCGTCACTCAGCTGGAATCCTATCTGCGCGTCACGGCCCCGTTCGACGGTCAAATCACTACGCGCTACGTCCATCCCGGCACCCTGGTCGGCCCTGCGTCCGGCGCCGGCGCAATGACGCCCCTCGTTCATATCGAAACCGTCACACGCCATCGTCTCGTCGTTCCCGTTCCCGAAAATGACGTCGCCGGCGTTCCCGAAGGCACGTCGGTAAACTTCGCCGACCCGTCGTTTCCAGGAAGGACGTTCAACGCTCCCATCGCGCGCATCTCTCACGGCGTTGACGTCAAGACCCGCACGATGCCCGTCGAGCTTGACGTCCGCGATCCCAAAGCCGAGCTCGTCCCCGGCACATTCTGCGAAGTGCAGTGGCCGGTCAGCCGCACGTACCCGACCCTGTTCGTTCCCGCATCCGCAGTCGGCAGTGACCTTGAACGAACTTTCGTGATTCGCGTCAGCAATGGAAAAACGGAATGGATCGACGTGAAGACCGGCGTCCGCGTCGAGAACTCAATCGAAGTCTTCGGCGATTTGAAAGAGGGAGACCAGGTTGCAATCCGTGGCACCGACCAACTTCGGCCGGGCACCGCAGTTTCCTCGAGCCTGTCGAATTGAAATTAGCGCGCTCTAGAAGGTCAGTCCTTATAAGGCGGTTTGCCGACAACCCGCGAAACCTCGTGATCCCAACATCAGCCTTCTCTGCGGAATCTGGATCGCCTTTGTTCTGGGCGCTGGGATGGGAGCGGCAGCGGTCCTTCGCTTTAGAGCTCTTGGGATGCTCGGAGCCGCGCTGCTTTTGATCTTGCTGGCATTGCAAAATTCAAAGCTCTTAGATAACTGAGACGAATCAGATGGCCACTTTGAAGATTGCACCGTAGATCAGAATGCGACGGTCGGAAGCCCGCGTCCCGATCTAGGTATCGGTTCGGTTCTGAAAATCACCGGGCGGATTTATCCGCGACAAGCAAACGACGTTGGCCTCGAGGTGAAAGGAGCGAATCCACGATGGATAAAACGAAATATGTCGGCATGGACGTCCACAAAGAAACGATCTCGATTGCCGTGGTAGATTCCGCTGGAAAGCTGGTGAAGGAGTCCATCCTCGAAACGAAGGCGAGCGCTATTCTGGAGTTCATCCTGGGGCTACGCAGAAACGTGCACGTGACCTTTGAGGAGGGCACCTGGGCCGCATGGTTGTATGACTTGCTGAAGCCCCATGTGACGAACGTCGTAGTCTGCAATCCGCGGAAGAATGCACTGTTGAAGGATGGAAACAAAGGGGACGAGACGGACGCTCGAAAGCTGGCTGAGTTGCTGCGCGGCAACTTTCTCAGCCCGGTGTACCACGGAGAGACTGGCACTCGAACCTTGAAGGAGTTGACACGCAGTTACATTGCGATCAGCAAAGACCTCGTCCGCGTCATGAATCGGATCAAGGCATTGTATCGAAGCAGAGGCATTGTGTGCGCGGGCATTCTAGTCTATGCGCCGCGTCACCGTTCGGAATGGCTCGCCAGGATCACGGACGCGGGTGGACGCCGCCGCGCCGAGCTCTTCTACCAAGAGCTAGATGCACTGCAGGCTTTGCGACAGGAAGCGCGGCGCGATCTCTTGAACGAGAGCCGGAAACATGGCGCGACGGAGTTGCTGTGCCAGATTCCTTGCATCGGTCCGATTCGTGCGGCTCAGTTGATAGCGCTGATACAGACGCCCCACCGTTTTCGCACCAAGCGGCAGCTGTGGACCTACAGCGGTCTTGGGTTGGAGATGCACGCCAGCGCTCAATACGGTTACGTCAAAGGACAGCTACGGCATTCGAAGAAACCGCACCGATTTCATGGACTCAACCGGAATTGCAACCACGATCTTAAGAATATTTTCAAGGGAGCGGCGGCAAAGGCCGGCATCTGCGTCGGCCCATTCCACGATTTCTACGAGGGTTTGCTGATCAAGGGAAGGAAGCCGGCCATGGCGCGTCTGACCCTGGCACGCAAGATTGCAGCGATCACGTTGATCATCTGGAAGAAAGGAGTGAGTTTCGACCCTCAGCACTTAAAACAACAGGCAGCTTGAGCGTCTCTGATCAAAGACTCGGTGATCACCCGCAAAGATTCGGGTGTGAGCCAGCTGAGTTTTTGAGACGCTCGGTTCGAGGGAGAGTATCGATAAAAACGTTAGGTGTCGTGCGACTTTTGGCACTGAGCCTCCCTTACTACCCTATGCCCCCTCGGCTATTCGAAAGGAAAACCATAGGCCACGAGCCTCCAATAGGACGTTTCTACTACGGTGTCTCTAAAGTAGAGAAAGAAGCTGCCGAGGCGTCCGTAAGTAGTTAAGATAGAAGGAGAAATACGACGCGCCCGTAGCTCAGTTGGAAAGAGCGTCTGCCTTCTAAGCAGAGGGTCGGGAGTTCGACTCTCCCCGGGCGCGCCACTCCTCAACGAGACGCCGCGGTAATCGCCGTTGCTTTTCGTGCCAGATTTTCTCTGGCCGAGATTTATCCGTCAGCAACACAACCCGGCGGATCAAACGCACCCTTTCCGGAGACATGCTAGCCTGTGGCTACCCACCCAATCTGGCACTTAGTCCAATGAGCACTGCGGCATGAGAATCCGCAGAGATGATTTGAGGATTCTGGGCAACTATAGCGAGCTCAAGGGGCTTCTTGACGGAGGACGGTCGCTGACAGTGCATCGGCTCGATCTCTGCGATTCGCGCGAACTCAAGTTCATTCGGCTGCCTGCGACTCCTCTCGCAAGGGTGCTGGCAATCGCCATTCTTCTTGCTATTCCGGCGAGTGAAGTCCTCCACGCACAGATTTCGCCCGGCCCGCTTTCGAAAGCGCACGAGTCGCTGAGTGGGCCGACGCAGTGCACGAGCTGCCACGTGGTCGGAAAGGGCTCGGCGGTCCTAAAATGCCAGGAATGCCACACGGAAATCGCGGCGGAGATTTCGAGTGGCCACGGATTGCACGCGACTTTCCCGAACAAGCAGGACTGTGCGAAATGCCATTCGGAGCACAACGGCGAGGATTTTCCGCTGATTCATTGGGAGCCGTCGCTCAAGGCCTTCGACCACACCCGAACTGGTTACGCGCTTCAGGGCAAACACGCACAGATCGTATGGATTTTCGCCGGCGGCGAGCCGCCTACCGCTTTCCTGAAGAAAATCGGCGTCGGCTTCGGAATGCGCGATGTGACGACGGAAGCGAGCAGCGAAGCCAAACAAGCGATGAGTGCAAGGCTGGGTTCGCCCGTACTCGCTGGCTCGCCTTTGAGTGCATAGAATGGCGTTTGTGGGAAGATTGAGAGAGGATATTCGTGTGATCTTACGCCTCGCGATTCT
>Ga0335078_10017897_pt1 | contig 10540 bp, 11 predicted proteins | sample Lox_Sample_32_FD_206711 | JGI IMG/M metagenome (GOLD analysis project Ga0335078, IMG submission 206711) | Soil microbial communities from Loxahatchee National Wildlife Refuge, Florida, United States - Lox_Sample_3.2 | ecosystem: Environmental > Terrestrial > Soil > Wetlands | place: USA...
CCGACTGCAGGTCTCAGCAGGGCTGGGCGTTTCGGCACTGGAGCCGCGGGATGGCGTGCGGCAGCGGCGTGGCCCGCACCTGCCCACCGGAAATTTGAGATCACCATCAGCATTAACTATTACGGGCCCCCTGGCGCCCCTATGGACTGTTCGGTGTGGCCAGCGCATCGGGCAGTGCGGGAGTGACATCGGTATGGCCGAAGTCGTCTCCCTTGAACAGCAGGGGTTCTCCGGTGGTTTTCGCCAGTGCGTAGGCGAAGCAGTCTCCGAAGTTCAGTCCGGCCTTATGGCCGCTGCCTTTGCCGAAGTCTCGGTAGGCGTCTCTGGCGATGCGCGCCTGACTGAGGGTCACCGCCTCGACTCGCAGTTCCGCGACCTCGACGAGCTCGTCGAAGCGACGGCTGGCGACTGGGTCCCGGCTCGCGTCGATGACCACTGCGGTCTCCAGGAAGTTCGCCGCCGAGATCCGCCTGGCTTGCGCATGCTCGATGGCCAGTGCCATGTCGGTGGCATCGTCTTCGGCCCGCAGGATCGCGATCAGGGCCGAGGTATCGATGATCAAGCCGGGAGCCCACGGTCGTCATAGAGGAGGTCGCCGTGATCGGCGCTGCGGTACGGCTCGCGGAGCCGCGGGGCGGTGTCGACGCCGATGGCCACCAGCCGGTCGGCCAGGCCTGCCTCTCGCAGGTGCCGGACTCGCTCCAGGCGCTCGCGAACCGCTATAGTCACGGCCATCGTCTGCGTCTCGCCGGTCAGCGCGGCCAGTTCCTGCACAAGCTCGTGGGTCTCGGCCTTCTTGATGTTCAGGCTCATGATCTACCTTTCTACCCAAAAGCTGCTACCAGGGTAGCACGGGATGGTTCGGCGCCGCCGACGGCGCGGGACAGCATCTGACCTGCACGCCTGTCGATTACTGACCGTAGCCAGCTAACCCTTGCGTCCGGCCGTCGCGACCACTCGACTCGTTCCACGAATCGTTCCACGGAGATCGGCGAGCTATCGAAAAGTTAATCGATAAGACATCGCTGGACAGCAAGAAGGAGCGCCACCTGTCGGAATCGAACCGACGACCTGTTCATTACGAGAAACACGCCCGCCAGCACCAGACGCGCTGGCTGCACAGATGGTGCGGCGGAACGCAGAGTTTGCACGCGACGCACCGGTTGCACGCCCGGCTCGGTCCACGACCCGTTCCCTGAGGCGTTGCTCCGCAGACCGCCTGGCTCGCGCCGGTCGTGTCGCTCACTGTTACGGCCTCACCTGGCTCGAAACACTGGCCCTTCATAATCACAACCGTGCTCGATGGTCCCAGCGTTGGCTGCACTGCGAGCCCGAGCTGCGGCACTCGCTTTCACGGCCAGCCCTGCCGCCCAGGTTCCGGCGCTGGTGAGGGCAGCGTTGTAAGTCCACTTCCCGTTCTTGGCCTGTCTGGCGTAGGACTGGTGGACCGCGACCGCGGCGTTAGCCGCCTTCTGGCCCTCAACTCTCGCCAGGGGTAAGTCACATACGATGTCGCCTGCCGCGCAGATGCTGGCTGTGCTGGCCGGCTGAAGCACGTCTTTGCTGTTGTTGCCGTGAAACCACGTTCTGATGCCGGTCGCTGTGTCGGGAGCTGACCCGTACCGCTCCTTCACGGCGCTCTTGCGTATCTGGTCACCGTCAGCGAGCAGAAGCGTCGCGGCGATTTGCTGCAAGACGCCCGTGTCGTGGTCGGCAGCGAGCGGGTACTCGGCCTGATGTATCGCCATGACCCCTTGCGAGTATCCGGCCAGGATCAGCAGCGCTTGCGGACATTCGCGGTGTTCGTCTTGCGCCAGCAGCACGGCGTCGTCAATCCCGTCGCTGAGGCTGGCCAGAAACTTTCCAACATTATGATCATAATAATAGATGCCGGTCTTAACGGGATGAGCGGAGAACTCTGCGATCTCCCGGGCTGTCGGCTTCAGTTCGGTGACAGGATCAGCCTCGTAAGGGTCAGGCAGTGTTCCCATCTAAATGTGATACGACGAAAGGACATTTGCGGCTGCTGAAGCCATCTTCGCGACCTCAGGACCGAAGCCGTTGAAGCCGTTGAGATGATTCTCGCCGGAGCCGCGCGCACCGATGAAGTACACTTCGTCGCCTTGAGGTGATCTCAGCAAAATAATGGTGATCATTTCGAGTAGCCGTGTTCGAAATGGGTGAGGACGAGGGCCGCTCGCGCGATCTGGGTGATCTTGCCGGGTCTGGCGGTGATGTGCTGGAGGGTGCGCCAACGCTGGGTGAGCAGGGCAAACGCTCGTTCGCCGGGGGCAGCGCAGGGAGCGCTGCAGGGCGTTTCGCGTGCGGTTGCCGAGATCGAGGTCGCGGCCATCTGGCGGCTGCCGGACGGGGACCTTGATGCCGATTCCCGCGCCTTCGTATCCGGAGTCGGCCAAGGCGGGCATTCCGAGGGCGGCGGAGCGGTACAAGGCAGGCAGCGCGTGGATCCGGGTGGCGGTGATGTCGTGCACCGATCCGGGCTCGGCCGCCGAGATCCACAGCGGGAACCCGTTCGGACGGCTCACAGCCTGGACGTTGCCGCCATGGCAGTGGGCCTTGCCGGAGTACCACAGGTCGATGACCTCGCCCTTCACGCTCACCGTCTTCACGCTCACCGTCTTCACGCGGCACCGGTCGGCCGGGATGATCTTGCCGTCCAGGATGACGAACGCCACGCCATCGGCCCGGGCCCCGCAGGATCGCGTCGATGCGCTGATCGTCGCCTACCGGTATGCGGGCACGGCCAGCGCCAGTCCGCAAAGGCCGTCACGACGATCGCTGCCGAGCTCGGAGCGCCGCGCTATGCCCCCATGACTGACCTTGGCAGTGCTAGCCCGACCTTCCAATGATCATGGGGTCTGACGGCCCGGCTGCTGCCGGGTGGTGACGCGTTTCCCCTGCTGACGCACCGGCGATGGTGCTTGGTCAGCGGCACGCTATGCTGTATGACCTAAATTTGTGACTAGCCTGTACCCGAAGAGGATCAGCGGCCAGACGTACTGGTACCTGCGCGAGATGGCCCGCGTCGACGGCAAGCCGAAGCGGGTGTCGGAGCGGTATGTGGGCACGGCCGCCGAGATCGAGGCGCTGCTGGACGCACGCGAGCAGGCGGTCATCCCTGACCGGACCCGGCACCTGGCCTTCGGCGACGTGGCCGCGGCATGGGGGATGCTGGCCGGCCTGGGCGTGGCGGCGATCATCGACGAGGTCACCGGGACCCGCCCGGCCGGGCTGCCGCTGAGCGCGGGCACCTACCTGGCGCTGGCGGTGCTGAACCGGGTGGTCGCGCCGTGCTCCAAGCTGGCGTTCGCGGACTGGTGGAAGAAGACTGCCGCGGACCGGTTCACCCGGATCGGCGCGCCGGCCCTGGATCACCGCCGGTTCTGGGACGCGATGCACGCCGTGAGCGAGGACCAGCTGGAAGAGATCAGCCGGGCGATCGCGCTGGCGATCGTGGAGAAGTTCGGGCTGGACTGCTCCTCAGTGGCCCTGGACATGACCAACTTCGCCACCTTCATCGGCACGGCGAACGGCAGGGCGCCGATCGCGCAGCGGGGCAAGGCCAAGCAGAAACGCTCCGACCTGCGCCTGGTCGGCCTGGGCCTGGTCGTCACCCGCGACGGCGGGATCCCGCTGACCTGGCACGCCTACCCCGGCGACAAGCCCGACGTGACCCAGTTCCCCGACATGATCAAGGCGCTGCGCGCCCGGCACGAGCAGGTTTGCGCCGCCGCCGGGCAGCAGCCCGCGCCGGACATGACCGTCGTCTTCGACGCCGGCCAGAACAGCGAGGCCAACTTCGAGGTCCTGGCCGGCACGCACCTGCACTACATCGGGTCGGTGCCCGCCTCCGACTGCGCGGACCTGGCCAGCCTGCCCGCCACAGTACGCAGCATCGTCGACCAGGACCGGTTCGGCGGGCTGACCGCGTTCGACACCCGCCGCGTCGCCTACGGCGCCGACCGCCGGACGATCTTGACCCACTCCCCGGAACTGCAGGAAAGCCAGGCCCGAGGGCTCGACGCCACCACCTTGGCCAAGGCCGGCCGCAAGCTGGACGACCTGGCCGCCACCCTGGCCCGCGGGAAGACCCGAAGAGCGCGGGACAAGGTGGAAGCCGAGATCACCCAGATCACCCGCAAGCCCTGGGTCCGCCGCGTCATCACCTGGCAGCTATCCGGCGACCAGCCCAGGGACCTGCGCCTGTCCTGGGGCATCGACGCTGACGCCCGCGCCGCCCTCGAAGAAGAACTGTTCGGCAAGCACGTGCTGATCACCGACCATGACGACTGGCCCGTCGCCGAGATAGTGGCCGCCTACCGCTCCCAGTCCGAGGCCGAGTTCAGCTTCCGCCAGCTCAAAGACACCCGCGTCGTCTCCTTCAGCCCGATGTTCCACTGGACCGAGCACAACATCCGCGTCCACACCTTCACCTGCGTGCTCGCCCTCCAGATCGCCCACCTCATGCGGCTGACCGCCCGCCGCGCCGGGCTGGACCTGTCCGTGCGGGAGCTGCTGTCCCAGCTGGCCGGGATCGAGGAAACCGTCCTGCTCTACCAGGGCGAGCGCGGCCGGCCCAGGGCCCGGCGCATGCTGACCGAGCCAACCCCGGGCCAGCAGCAACTGCACGAGATCTTCGACCTGGACAGATACGCCCCGCGCAGTTAGGTCATACGCCAGGAAACACGCTCACACCCAGGCTGAGCTGCCAGAACCTCACACGAAACACAAGATCATCGGAAACTCAGGCTAGCACCCGGCGAATCGTCGGTCAGTCCTCGTCCCCGAGCTCGGCGACCTCGACCGGCTCGGGCAGCGCGCCGACATTGAACTCGAGCAGCCGCCACCGGTCTCCGCCGGCCCGCCGCGCGAGCAGCGACCAGCAGCAGTTGCCCATGCCGCCGGTGACCCGGTCGTCCAGGCCGAGCAGCCGGGACATTCCCCAGGTGAGCGAGGCTCCGTGGCCGACGGCCACCACCAGGGAGCCGGGTTTGGCCTGGTCGGCGATCCTGGTCAGCGCGGCTGCCGTCCGTTCGGCGACGAACTCCGAAGTCTCCCCGCCGGGCGGCTGCCAGGCAGCCAGGTCGTCGGGGTACCTGGACCGGATCTCGTCGACGGTCAGGCCCTCCCATGCGCCGCCGTGCCGCTCGCGCAGGTCCTTGTCAAGCTCAACCTCCAGGCCGCACAGCCGCGCGAGGTACCCGGCGGTCGCACTGGCGCGGGTCAGGTCGGACGACCAGATCTGGGCGGGCTCCAGCGTGGCCAGGTGCCGCGCCGCGCGCTTCGCCTGCGCCCGCCCGAGCGCGTTGAGCGGCACGTCCCGCTGGCCCTGGAATCGCGATTCCGCGTTGTACGTCGTCTGGCCGTGCCGCCAGAGCACGAGACGGAACAGGCTCGCATGACCACTGCCGCCCCCGCCCCGGCTGCCGGCACCGCGATCGCCTGAGCGACCGGGACGGCCGGCCGCGCCGCCGCTCCCGGGGCTCAGTTCGGCGCCGTGCGCCCGCGCGCCGGATCCGGCCGGCGCCGAACCGGCGGCCGGCTCCCCGGCGCTCAGTGCCGGTCCCTTGCGGACCGGCCGGCGGTGACCGCCTGCGGCAGTCCGATCTGCGGGCAGTCCTTCCATAGCCGCTCGAGCGCGTAGTACACCCGCTCCTCGGCGTTCTGGACGTGGATGACCACGTCCAGGTAGTCGAGCAGGATCCAGCGTCCCTCGCGTTCGCCCTCGCGCCGCACCGGCTTGGCGCCCGCCTTCGCGAGTTTCTCCTCGATCTCGTCGACGATCGCCCGGACCTGCCTGTCGTTCGCGGCAGAACACAGCAGGAAGGCGTCCGTGATCACAAGCTGTTCGCTGACGTCGTACGCGATGATGTCGGTGGCCAGCTTGTCGGCCGCGGCGATGGCCGCGATCCTGACGAGCTCCACAGCCCGGTCCGTGGCAGTCACGAGTGCTGCAAGTCCTCCTCACGCTGAAGCTGCGACAACCGGACCGGCCGACCCGGCACTAGAACGCCACAGCGGCACGTTCAGCGTATCCCGCCGCGGCAAGCCAGCCGAACCTTAGCCGTCACGGCGCGCGGCCAAAAACCCTGAAACCGTCCATCCGATCGCGAGCAAGGCTACCGCCGCCACCAGCGGAAGGCCGGGTGGCCACGGCGTCGCCCTGACACCGGTGACCGGAGTGCGCAGCGCCGCGTTGGCCGGCGATTCCTGCCAGGCGACGGCGAGCACGACGGCGGCCGTCGTGGTCAGCATGCCGGGCCCGGCCCTGCGCACCACCGGCGGATTGCACAGCGCGCCGATCGCCGAGGCGACCAGAAGGCAGATCAGCCCGGCCAGCAGCCCGCCTCCGATAGTGTGCACGGTCTGGCCGGCCTGGATCGCGTTCGTGCCCACCGCACGGACCGGGCCCGCGTTGATGACCTCCCAGACCACGCCGACCAGCCCGAAGACCAGGCCGACAAGGGCCGCCGCGATCAGCGCCGCCAGCTGGCTCTGCCACGCGCCGCCCGCGGCGGCGACGCAAGCCCGGGCCGCGGCCGGCTCGGCGGTCAGGATCGACCTGGTCAGCCAGGCGACGGCGGGCACCAGCATCAGCGCGGCCCAGCTCAGCGCCGGCGCCAGGCCAGCGCCGAGCGGCTGCCGGACGTCGCCGAGGCCGATCACGCCGAGCACGTAGAGCACCGCGGGCGGGATCCAGCGATGCGACCGGAGCAGCAGCGCGACCTGGTACCTGGTCAGCGCGATCACTGGTCGCCTCCCGGCTCGGCCGGGGCCGGCCGGACGCTGAGCACATGCACGCTGTCGCCCGCGCCGAGCAACGTGCGCAACACGGCGTCTGAAGCGGCCGGCTCGGTCCGCACCTCCAGCCTGCCGCTGGCGGCGCTGGCCGACCGCACCCCGGCCAGCCGGGCAGGATCGGCCGCCCCGGCCGGATACCCGGCGACCTCGATCAGCACGGCAGCCGGCTCGGCGCCGGTCCCGTCCGGGTCCGCCGGTCCCGGCTCGTGGCCGGTGCCGGCGGTACAGGCCGCCTCCCCCGCCGCCTCATTCCCGGCCTGCTCGTCCCCCGTCGGATCGACACCGTCAGCAACGTCCCCGGCAGCAGCGTCCCCGCCAGCCGGTTTCCCGGCGGCCGGCTCGCCGGCCGCACCGTCCGCGGGCCCAGCCGCCGCAGCGTCCCCGGCAGCGGGCTTGGCCGCCGCGCCGTCCGCCGCCGCGACCGCCGCGCCGTCCGCCTGGTCGCCTGCGGCTGGCTGGGCGGCGGCCGCGCCGCCGGGCTGCACCTGCTTGAGCCTGCCCTCCTCGATCCGCCAGCGCTCGGCGTCCATGCCGTCCAGCCGGGCCGGGTCGTGGTCGACGAAGACCACGCTCCCCCCGTCGGCCAGCCGCTCGGCGATCACGCGGTCGAGCGTGGCCCTGGCCTCCACGTCCAGGCCGGTCCAGGCCTCGTCCAGCACCAGCAGCCCGGATGGCGGCAGCAGTGCCTGCGCGACCGCCACCTTCTGGCACATGCCCTTCGACATCGTGCGCAACGGGACATCGGCGAACTCCCAGCCGCCGAGCCGGTCCAGGCACGCCTCGATCCGATTGGCCAGCTCGGCGGGATTCATTCCGTGCACCCGGCCGATATGACCGAGGTAATCGCGGGCGGAGAACGGCAGCGCGGCCGGGAACCGCTCGGGCACGTAACCCGTCACCGGACGGTCGGTCACCATTCCCCGGCTCGGCGCGCTGACGCCGGCGATGACCCGCAGCAGTGTCGACTTCCCGCTGCCGTTGCGGCCCTCGAACCGGACCAGGCCGCCCGGCCTGATCTCCAGGCTCACGTCGCGTACCACCCAGGGCAGCCTGATGCCGTACCGCTTGGCAACTCCGTCGAGCCGCAAGATCTCTCCCGCCCGTTACCCGTCGAGCCGCGGTCCGCCGCGGCGCCGACGACGGCTATCCGCGGTACAGCCCGCGATTGGAAATGTACTGGATCACCGCGTCCGGCACGAGATAGCGCAGCGGCAGCCCGGCACGCACCCGGTCCCGGCAGGTGCTCGACGAGATCTCCAGCGCCGGGATCTCCACCGGGGTCAGCCGGTCGGGGGGCAGCCCGGACCAGGAGAGCCGGTGCCCGGCCCTGGTGCACGCGACGAAATGCGCCATGGTTACCAGTTTCAGCGGTTCCTTCCAGGTCGCCAGGCCGCGCACCGCATCGGCGCCAAGGATGAAGAAGAACTCCGCTTCGGGACCCCGCTCGGCCCGCAGGTCGGAAAGGGTGTCGACGGTGTAGGTCTCGCCACCCCGGTCGATGTCCACCCGGCTGACCGAGAACAGCGGATTGGGCCGGGTCGCCAGCAACGTCATCTGGTACCGGTCCTCGGCGGGCGCCACGGCCCGGGCGGCCTTCTGCCACGGCCGGCCCGCGGGGACGAAGATCACCTCGTCGAGACGCAGAACGTGCGCGGCCTCGTTGGCCGCCACCAGATGACCGTGGTGCACCGGGTCGAACGTTCCGCCCATCACCCCGATCCGGGCCGCGCCGGCCGGTGTTGCCCGCTCGCCTCCGGGGGACCCGACCGGCTCGCTCGGTGCTCCCCGCTCGCCTCCGGGGGACCCGACCGGCTCGCTCGGTGCTCCCTGCTCGCCTCCGGGGGACCCGACCGGCTCGCTCATGTGTTCCTGCCCTACTCCGCGAGGCCGGGGATCGGCGGCTCGCCGCCCGACCAGCGGCGCACCCGGACCGCCTTGCCCACCTCGGTCCTCGGCACGGCACCGGACGGCACCATCGCGACCGTGACCCGCAGGCCGAGCACGTCGCGGAGCCTGTCCTGCAGCGCGCCGCCGAGTTCGGCCTCGCCGGGCGAGCCGCCCGGGAGCTCCGTTATGCGCTCGCAGCAGGCGATCAGGTCGCGACGGCCGTCCCGCTCGTCGACGACCAGCAAGTAGTCCGGCGACACCGCGGGCTCGGCCAGCAGGACCCGCTCGATCTCGCTGGGATAGACGTTCACGCCGCGGATCACCAGCATGTCGTCCTTGCGCCCGGTCACCTTGGACATCTTCGCCAGCGTGCGGCCGCACGGGCAGTCACCGCGGCGCAGCGCGGCCATGTCGCCGGTCCGGTACCGCAGCAGCGGCATGGCCTCCTTGGTCAGCGTGCTGAAGGTCAGTTCGCCGGGCTCGCCGTCCGGCACCGGCCGGCCGGTGACCGGGTCAAGCGCCTCGACCAGGAAATGATCCTCGTTCACGTGCAGCCCGTCGGCCGCGACGATGCACTCGCTGGCCACGCCCGGGCCGATGACCTCGGACAGTCCGTAGATGTCGAGCGCGCGGATGCCGAGCAGCTCGTTGATCCGCTCCCGCATCTGCTGGGTCCACGGCTCGGCGCCGAAGATGCCGGCGGTCAGCGACAGCCCGTTCTCGCGGGTCAGCCCGGCCTCGGCCAGCGCCTCGCCGAGCCTGATCGCGTACGACGGCGTGCAGGTCAGGATCTGCGGTTTCAGGTCCGCGATCAGCGTGACCTGCCGGGCCGTCATCCCGCCGGAGACCGGGACCACCAGCGCGCCGAGCTCGATCGCGCCCTGGTGGATGCCGAGGCCGCCGGTGAACAGCCCGTAACCATAGGCGTTGTGCACGATCGTGCCCGGTCCCGCGCCTGCCGCGGCGAGCGCCCGCGCGCACATCCGCGACCAGAGCGCGATGTCCGCGCGGGAGTAGCTGACCAGGGTGGGCCGGCCGCCTGTGCCGCTCGACCCGTGCACGGCCACGACCCGGTCGCGGGGCACCGCCAGCATCCCGAACGGATAGCCGTCCCAGAGGTCCTGCTTGCCGGTGGCCGGCAGGTCCGCAAGCGCATCGAGGCTCACGTCCGCTCCGGCGGTCACTCCGGCGTCCGCCAGCCGGGCCGCCTGGACGCCGCCGGCCTTCAGCAGCCGGCTGACCAGCCCGCGCAGCCTCTCCTCCTGCAGCAGCGCCCGCTCCGCCGGCGGCATCGACTCGGCCCCCGGCTCGAACATCGGCGGCACGGAATCGCTGGCGAAACTACTCGCTGCCACGGCGGTCATCCTTCCCAATGGCGCATAGCATGACGGCATGACCACTGTGCCCGATCGCTCTCGCGTCCGTCTGCCGGATATCAGCTCCCGCGCCTACGAGCACCCAGCGGACCGCTCCGCGCTCACGGCACTGCGCAAGCTCACCGGCTTCGACGTCATCCTGAAGAACCTGGCGAGCCTGTTCAGCGACCGGAGCCTGCGGCTGATGTTCCTGGCCAGTTCCGTGCGCGCCTCGGAGCAGCAGTTCCCGCAGCTGTACCAGATCATGATGGACGGCTGCTACATCCTGGACCTGCCCCGGGTGCCCGAGCTGTTCATCAACCAGGACCCGACCGTCAGCGCGATGGCGCTCGGCACGGACAAGCCGTTCATCGTCATCTCGACCGGCCTGGTCGACCTGATGGACGCCGAGGAGATCCGGTTCATCATCGGCCATGAACTCGGCCACGTGCTCTCCGGGCACTCGGTCTACCGGA
>Ga0335078_10017901_pt1 | contig 10537 bp, 8 predicted proteins | sample Lox_Sample_32_FD_206711 | JGI IMG/M metagenome (GOLD analysis project Ga0335078, IMG submission 206711) | Soil microbial communities from Loxahatchee National Wildlife Refuge, Florida, United States - Lox_Sample_3.2 | ecosystem: Environmental > Terrestrial > Soil > Wetlands | place: USA: Florida...
TGGCTTGAATCAGCGCCCCCCCAAAGGGAGAGGCACCGTCGGTCGAATCGAAGCTGTGCAGCGTGGTCAGCCTGCCCCCTGAAGTGATTTTGAAGACCGTGCCGCAGCCGCCCGTGCAGGCCGTGCCGGCCCCGCCCGCGTAGGTTGTCCCGTAGAAGTTGCCGTCGGTGCCCAGCACCAGCCCGGCCTGGGGGGTTTCACCGTCAGTGCAGCCGCTTTGGGCGCAAAAGCTGTAAAGCGTGGTCAGTGTTCCGTTCGGAGTCATCTTAAACACCGTGCCGGCGCGGTTCGCTCCCCCGTATGGAGTCGTTCCGTACAGATTCCCGTCTGTGCCCTGGACGAGAGACACGTAAAACGGGTTCTGGCCGTCGGTCCCGTCAAAATCCGCGAGCGTGGTGAAGGTTTGCGCGGGTAAGGCGATGGCCGTGGCCGCCGAGAGTAGAAGGGCGGCGCAGGCTGTTCTCCACCAGTGAAGATTAACCTTGCTCATACGATTCTCCCTTTGGCTCGGGCCTTTCAAGCTGGATTCCCGCTTGCGCGGGTCGACCAGCGGCTACGTGCTGTGCTCAGCTTGAACTCATCACGGTGTCGAAGGTCGGAGTCCATTCAGAAGCCTGACAACTGTAATCGGGCGGCGGGGTTGAAGCCGTCTCGTTGATCGCCTCGAGGCCCGTCAGCGCCAGTTGCGGCGCCCCCAGAGAGCCGCCCTCGCCTTCGAAAAGGATTACCTCGATATCTGTCCGGTCGATAGTTCCGCTGCCGGATTGCGGCGAAAGCTGGTCAAACGGAACGTCGAGGGTGAAGCTAGTTGTGACGGGACCGAGGCCGATACCGCAGGCGAAGTATCGGCCGTTTGAGGCCCGCTACTTGGGAACGCCGATGAACCCATGCTTCAAGCCGGGCAGCACCGCCCACCGGAGTCTAGCCGCCGGCAACGCTACTGACGCTCTTTAACACAGGAGAGTTCGGTCTGCCAGTCTTCACGGAAGAACGAATGACCTTCACTTGCGACGCGAGGGCTTCGATTTCCGTCTGTTGTGCGCGGAGTTGCTGCTGCTGCTGGTGAATCAGGGTCTGCTGCTCCTTGGTGGCTTCGATAAGCAAGGCCGTCAGGCGGCTGTAATCAACGCTGCGCGCGTCCTTGCCGTTGTTTTCCCAGCTGACGACTTCCGGAACCACCGCGCCCACCTCTTCTGCGATTACACCGATTTGCCGCTTGCCGTCCGTCTTCTGGTCGTAGCTGACACCGCGCAACTGCTCGACCGTCTGCAACGCGTTGTGCAGCGTCTGAATGTTGGTTTTGAAGCGCCGTGAGCTGTATGTCAACCATCCATCGGCCATCGCCTGGCCCGCGCCCTGGGCGATGGTGAACACGTTTGACGGTGTGGCCGTGCCGATGCCAACCTTCACGGCGTACGACCCGGTTCCTCCCAGCACCAGCGCATTGCTTTCGCTGACCACCGCCTGATAGCCAATCGCGGTCGAGTTGGTCAGATTGGTCGAAAGTGAATCAGGGCCTGCGTTTACTCCCAAAGCCGTGTTGCCGCTGCCGGTCACGTTGAAGTACAGCGAGCTCCAGCCCATGGCAACATTGTCGTTTCCGGTCGTATTTGAATACAGGGACTCGAATCCGTGGGCGTCGTTTACCTCTCCCGTGGTGTTTGAGGCGAGAGCGGCATATCCACTGGCTGTGTTCTCGGTGCCGGTGGTATTTTGCTTCAGCGCGAAAGCGCCCAACGCCGTATTGTTCGATGAGGTGTTGTTGGTGAGCGCCTCTTCTCCGATGGCAGTATTCGCCACACCATTCACTGTGCCGGTCGTCGGTCCCGATAGCGCCCCAGAGCCCACTGCGGTATTGCCGCCGCCCGTGTTATACCTCAGCGCGCTCGAGCCGACCGCGGTGTTAGAAGTACCTGTAGAGTTGAATTGCAATGCCGAGCTCCCAACCGCAGTGTTATCGATTCCTGGGGCAGTGATGTCGTGCAACGCATCCGTACCAATTCCCAGGCTGAAAGAAGTGGGTTGCCACGCAAAGGTCAGTCCGCCCAGGTTGAACTGAGTTGCGGCATTGACCGTGCCGTCGACGTCGAGTGTGGCTGCGGGGGTGGTTGTGCCGATCCCGACCTGGCTGGATTTTTGGTAGATCACGGAATCGCCGAGTTTTGTAGTGCCCGTCCACAGGGGAACGTAATCTGTTTTGCCGCTGCCGGTTACCGAGGTAGCTTGAGGGTCTTGGGCGTGGGCTCCTACCCCGAGTAGCGCAGCCAGAATTAGAGGCGCGATGCGAAATCTGGTCATCACCATGTTAGTTCGTGTATTCTTAGACATTTCTGCTCCCTCCTTCGAGATTTTCAAATTTCAGTACGAGTTGCACTTGCAGAACCACCGGCCGGCGGGGATCTCCGCAAACGATCCCCGCCCAATCGGGCTTATCAAACTGACTAACGCCAGTCGCGGTACGTTGTCCCGATTGCCCCCTCGGGATAAAATCGCCGGGGTTCTGGAGGCTTCCCAGCCGGCGCCCGTCGGGGGTTCTCGTCACTTGGATAAAGTGCGAGTCCCTTGAGAAAGGGGCCACGGCGGATGAGAAATTTTCTGGCGTCTCGCACCGAAGCCCACAACCACTCGAGGTAATACATGCGTTTTCAATGCCTTGACATCGATCATCGGTGAGGCTAACTTGCTACCTAAGAGCCCCGCCGGGCGGTTCGGAGGGCTGATTGTCACAGGTTGAGTCCCAAATCGTCACCCAACTGCTGGAGGACTGGCGCGCCGGCGACGACGAGGCGTTGCGCGCGGTAATTCCGCTCGTCTATGAGGAACTAAGGCGAGTTGCGCACCAATATCTGCGGAGGGAACGCGCGGACCATACACTGCAGAGCACTGCCCTGGTGCACGAGGCCTACTTACAGCTGGAGAAGCAAGGCGCGGCCAAATTCGAGAACCGGGCCCATTTCCTTGCTATCTGCGCTCAGTTGATGCGGCAGATTCTGGTGCAGTACGCGCGCAGCCGCAATGCCGCCAAGCGAGCTGGCGGCGACCGCGTGACATTGGATGGGTTAGCCTTCAAGAGCCGCAGCGTGGATATGGTCGCTCTCGACGACGCTCTAAATGAACTGGCTGAACTCGACCAGCAACAGACTCGCATTGTGGAGTTGAGATTTTTCGGCGGACTTTCTGTCGAACAAATCTCGGAGGTGCTTAAGCTGTCGCCCAGAACAGTGAAGAGACGCTGGGCTTCCGCGCGAGCCTGGCTGCAGCACCAGATCAGTGCGACGAGCGGCGCATGACACCCGAGCGTTGGCAAGAGATTCGTGATGTGCTCGAAGAAGCGCAGGAACTGGAGCCATCCGAACGTCCCGCCTTTCTGGATCGCGCTTGCCTCTCCGATCCATCCTTACGGCATGAAGTCGAGGTTCTGCTCGCCGCTAGCGACGACGATCGCTCCGCCTTCCTTCAATCCCGACCGCCGCTTGACGGCCCACTTGACGGGTTGCTCGCGAATCTGGGTGGGATCCTTGCTGGTGCGGGCCTCGAAGCGGGACAGCTGTTTGCCGGACGTTTTCAGCTCGTGCGCAAGCTTGGTGAAGGAGGGATGGGACAAGTCTGGCTGGCCGAACAGACCTCTCCGGTGCGGCGGCAGCTCGCCGTCAAGCTGATCAAGGCCGGCATGTACGACGAGGCGGTGGTACAACGCTTCGAATCGGAGCAGCAGTCGCTCGCCATCATGGATCATCCCGCCATCGCCAAAGTGTTCGACGCCGGAGCGACGCCACAGGGCCAGCCCTACTTCGTGATGGAGTACGTGCCCGGCTTGCCGATCACCGCATATAGCGATCAAAAGAAGCTCAAGATCGCGGATCGGCTTGAACTCTTCATCCAGGCGTGCGAAGGGGTCCAGCATGCCCATCAGAAAGCCATCATCCATCGCGATCTGAAGCCGGCAAACATTCTGGTGGTGGAAGTGGACGGCAAACCCGTGCCACGCATCATCGACTTTGGGCTGGCCAAGGCCACCACGCCTCCCCTCGCAGGTGAGAGCCTCTTCACCCAACTGGGACATTTTGTGGGGACGCCCGGCTACATGAGTCCCGAGCAGGCCGATCCCAACGTGCAGGACATTGACACGCGCACCGACGTCTACTCGCTGGGAGTCGTTCTCTACGTGCTGCTGGCCGGGTTGCAGCCGTTTGAGGCCAGGCAGGGACAGAGGCAGCCGCCCGACGAATTACTGAGAAGGTTGCGGGAAGAGGAGCCGCCGCCCCCAAGTGCCAAACTCAGCGCCGATCGCGATACCTCGGCCGCCACCGCCGAAGCGCGCGGCACCGAGCCCAAACAGTTGGTGAGCCTGCTGCGTGGCGATCTCGACTGGATCACGATGAAGGCGCTGGAGAAAGATCGCGCCCGCCGCTATGGCGCTCCTTCGGAACTGGCGGCCGACATTCGGCGCTATCTGAACCATGAGCCCGTCGTGGCGCGTCCCGCAAGCGCTGGCTACCGGTTGCGGAAGTACACGCGGCGGCACCGTGTCGCCGTATTTGTGGCGGCGGGGTTGGTGCTGCTGCTTGCCGCGTTCTCCGTCTTGCAAGCACTGCAGTTGCGCCGGATTACGCGCGAACGCGACCGCGCCAACCGCGAACGTGATCGCGCAACCCGCATCACCGATTTCATGACGGGGATGTTCAAAGTATCGAACCCGAGCGAGGCACGCGGAAACACCGTCACAGCACGGGAAATTCTTGACAAAGCCTCCAAGGACATCGGCACCGGCCTGGCCAAAGACCCAGAGCTCCAGGCACAGATGATCTACGACATGGGAGTCGTGTACGAACACCTCGGCCTCTATCCACGAGCCAACGCCCTGCTTCAGCAAGCTTTGGACATTCGCCAGCGTGTCCTTGGGCCGGAAGATCCAGAGACGCTAAAATCGATGCACAATTTATCGATCGATCTCTCAGCGGAAGGCCACTACGCGGAAGCAGAGAAGTTGTGCCGAGAGACACTCGAAATTAAGCGCCGCATCGTGGGGAAAGCAAATCAGCAGGAGATATTAGCGCCAGCGAGCACGCTGGCCCTGATTCTTTCCGCCGAAGGCCACCTAGCGGAAGCGGAGAAGTTGGATCGCGAGGTGTTGGAAACCCGCCGCGGTACTCTCGGGGCAGAACATCCTGCGACGTTATTATCCGCAAACAACCTGGCAAATGTTCTGGAGTACGAAGGCCACTACGCGGAAGCGGAGACCTTGGATCGGGAAACGCTTGACATCAAGCGTCATGTCCTTGGGCCGGAACACCCGAGCACTTTGGCCTCTCAGTCTAGCCTTGCCGCGATACTGATCAAGGAGGGCCAATACGCAGAAGCCGAGAAGATTGCCCGGAAGGCTTTCGAGATCGAGACTCGTACACTGGGGTGGCAACACCCCTATACGCTCGACTCTGAGCAACAACTCGGAAAGGCGCTTGCCCACACCCATCGCTACCCGGAGGCAAGCAGGCTATTTCGCGACACGATCGAAAAGGGGGAAAATTCCGCCGCCAATGGAAACTCCTGGTCGGTGTGGTACGCCTTCGCCTGTGTAGCGGAGGCCGCCAACCGTCCCGACGACGCGCTGCAGTATCTGCAGGAAGCCATCAATCGTGGGTACAAGAGTGCCGATGCTTTGATGGCCGACGAAAACCTGAAGAACCTCCAACGTAACCCTAATTTTCAGAAGCTCGTTGCTGAACTCAAACGCCCGCCCACAAGCCTTCGAACGCAATAGTGGAAAAGCTTATGGCTAAGTTCGACCGATTTCGTTAGTTCAACGAACCTTGAGGTGTGCCCTGCCCGCCGCCGATCACGTGTGCTCGCTCCTCCCGCGTTGCCGGCCGAATCAGGTCAGCTTCGACGACCACTCCGCGACATTAAGCGATGACCATCGAGGCCACGCTGACGATCAGGCGACGGTATAGCTTCGATCTGTGTGTTCTGGACGTATGACGGGGCACTCTTCCATTGGGGATCGGAGCATTTGACCCACAGGAACGGCATTCGAGCTCTGTCCGAGTGGCCGACGATCCGCTCAACACTCCGCATCTTAACCTCCTTTTCCATTGCCGGGCCACGAACGAGCGGACCTGCGCAGTGCATCCACACTTGCTCTCGGCGAGCATTCTGTACTCACCAGAGTGTTGTGCATGCACTCTAGATCAGGGGTCGCAGCCGCATCGTGACGCGAACGCGCCCGTTTCCGCGCAGTAGGTCAAGAACGCAATGCGCGTTCGGCGTGCGGAGAATCTCTTGAACCTTCGACAGTGTCAACCCCTTGGCCCGCCGGCCTTCAATGGACTCGATCACGTCCCCAACTTCGACGCCGGCCTCCGCCGCGGGGGATTGGGGGACGATCCGCTGCACAACGCATCGCCGCCAACCCTCGCCCTCGGCGCGCAACTTTAAGCCGCTCTGATCGTATTCCGCCGTTTTCCCGTAGTTGCCGTTGGGTGCGAGCCAAATCCGCTTGCCGGGACTGTCATAGATCACCGTAAAGCGCCTCAGAAACTCGGCGCCGATCAGTCCGGCATGATCCTTGGCGGCCATCAATCCCTCGGTTTCCTGCGTGAAGGTAATCGGAGGGTTCTTAACCGCGTAGAGCCCGATGCGGATCTCCTCCGCCCGCCCGTCCCGCAATTGCGAGGTTCCGCCCGCACCCGTCCCCGATTGATCCAGAAGCTTCATGCCCGGCGGAGGAAGCTGGTGCGCGTCAGCAAAGGGTTTATAGATGTCAGCGAAGGAATTTGCGCCTCCATCAATGAGAAAGCTGGCTGTAAACGGCTTGACACCCGGCAGGGCGATGGTCGCCTCGATAAATTGGAAGCCATGCGAATCCACGCGTACCGGGATTTCCTTTGCCGTCTTTGGGGGGCGGAACTGCTGCGGCGAGTAAATCGAAAGACGCCGGTGTTCGTAGTCAATCGCTACCACAAAGTCGTCGAACAGCCGGGACCCGATGATGCCGTCCACTTCATGCCCAACCACGGGCTCAATGCCCTTGAGGTCGAGTACCACGAAATTCCTGTGGGTAAGGTCCAGGCCTGGAAGGCCGATTTCCACGTCGCGTGCGATGGTGGTTTCGATGGTCTTTGCCGTGTCCGTTCGAGCCAGGGCGCTGCCGCCGCTCTGCAACTCGATTTGGCGGACAAAGGTGCGGTCGAGAGTAAAACCCTGTGCGGCGTTGTCGAGGATGAACCAGCCGGCATGGTGGTTCACCTGTGCCGACACCAGCACGAGGCCGTTAGCTACCGAGTCGAAGGGAATGTTGGCCGCGGCCGATCCGGAGGGAAACTGAAACGATGGCGGCGACGCTTGCCCAAACGCAAGCAGCGCGCCCAGAAAAGCAATCGCCGCGCTAATGGTGATGGCTGTCCGCACCGGCTCGATGCAACCCCACGAGTCACTAGACACCGCGGCTAAATACAGGGTTTCAGGAAAGCGAACATTCGGTCGAGGAAGAATCATGGCTGTGCCTAGCAACCTTATCTCTTAGTCAGCACGGATGTTGTTGATAGACGGTCAGAGACGTTGGCCGAAAGACAGAGTCCTGCGGTAGAAACGCCTCTGACATAGTCTCTCGTCTCGTAGATCCTCTACCACTCAAACGTACCACTCATATGGGTAGAGAGACTACCAAAGCGCCTCGCCGCCGTCCACGGTGGAGTTGCTGCAAGGCGCCCTCGACATGTTGATTCTGGGCTCGCTGCGGCCGGGACCGTTGCACCGGGAAGCCATTGTGCGCGCCATCGAGCGGCGCTCGGGCGAAACTCTCAACGTAGACCACGGATCGCTGTGTCCGGTCCTGCAGCGCCTGCTGCAGAACCTCAGGGGTCAGCCGAAACCGGCCATGTAGGGTCACCTGAAAACCGGCCATAGGGAAAGCCTGGGACATTGACTCCGGGGGAAGCCGTTATCCCCAAGAACTGCTCAACGATGCTGTTGTGTGCTCTTCTTCGCGTCGTCCAGCGAGAGGAAAGTTGGGACGCCGAAAGTTATATGGCGGTCTTTTACGTCGGTGCCGTGGAGGAAATCTGCGACTAGGGATTGGACCTCGGGGGCCGGTAAGGTTTCGTGAAAGCCGTTCTCGACAACGATTATCGTGGACTGGGAGAAACCCCAGCGCATGCGCTCGGCCTTTACGGGAGGAGTGTCGGCGTCGAGAGCGCCGCTAAATATTCGAAAGCATTCCTGCGAATCTTCCATTAGAAGTTCGAGTAGTGTATACTGGCCCCTCTTTAGAAGTCCTAGGGGAGGAGTGCGCGTGCGAGAGAAACCCAGGCCGGAAGAGGAGATGCTGAAGGGGACGCTCGACATGATGATTTTGCGCACCCTGCTGCTGGGTGGCGCGCACGGTCACACGATCGCGAAGATCATCGAGCGTGCATCGGAGGACGTGCTGCAGGTGGAGCAGGGGTCGTTGTATCCCGCGCTCTACCGGCTGGAAGACCGCGGCTGGCTCTCTTCCTACTGGGGCGCAAGCGAGAACAACCGCAGGGCGAAGTTCTACCGGCTGACGGCGGCAGGGCGAAAACAACTGCAGCGCGAAGCGCAACGCTGGCAGCGGATGACGCGGGCTATCGGCCTGGTCGTGGGCGAAGCTCCGCAAGGAGGAGAGCCATGAGCTGGCGCAGGGTTTTCCGCCGCCGTCGCTGGGATGCGGAGCTGCAAGAGGAGATGAACGTTCATCTGGCCGCCGAAATCGAGGAGAACGTGGCGGGCGGTTATTCTCCGGAAGAGGCACGACGCGCGGCTCTGCTCAGATTCGGCAATCCGCAGCAGGTACGGGAAGAGCTTTGGCGGCAGAACACGATCTCTTGGCTGGATAGCCTCTGGCGCGGCTTGAAACACAGCGCGCGCGCGCTCGGCCGGTCGCCGAGCTTCGCGCTCGTCTCCATCGCCGTTATCGCTCTCGGCATCGGCGTGAACGCCGCTCTGCTTACCGTCGTGCGCAGCGTGTTGCTGAAGCCGCTGCCCTTCGCCAACCCGCAGAGGCTGGTGCGGCTCTATGAAGACACGTTCGGCCACCGCTTTCCGTACAACCAAAACGCAGCCGGGATATTTGCGGAATGGAAGAAGCAGAGCCACAGTTTCAGCGGTATGGCCATCCGCGGCTATGCCGGCTATAACCTCTCCGGCACACAGGGTCAGCTCCCCGAGACTGTGAAGGCGGCAACATTCTCGGCTTCGATGCTCCCGGTTCTGGGTGTCCAGCCGGCCCTGGGGCGCAATTTCTCTGCAGCCGATGACGGTCCCTCCGCGAATGGAACGGTCCTTCTGAGCTGGAACCTCTGGAAGCGGCGTTTCGGCGGCGATGCTTCCATTCTAGGCCAAACGATTCTCCTCGATGCCCGGCCGTACACCGTTATCGGTGTGATGCCTTCGTGGTTCGCCTATCCGGACAGCACCGTGCAGTTATGGACACCGGCGTTCCACGAGCACACCCCTGCGGAAATGCAGGTACTGGACGATCACAACTTCCAGGCTGTAGGACGGTTGAAGCCCGGCGTTTCGCTGCCTGAGGCTGTGACCGAACTTTCACTGATTACGCTCCGCATCCACAATGCCCATCAAGACGATCCGTTTGTGAGTTCGGGCGCAAACGGCCGGTTTCTTCTGGAGTCGATGGTCGGCGACGTCCGCACTCCGCTGCTCATTCTGCTGGGGGCCACGGGCTGCGTCCTGCTCATCGCATGCCTCAACATCTCCAACCTGCTGGTTGCGCGCTCCGTCGGCCGTCGACGGGAGTTCGCCATCCGGACCGCTTTGGGCGGCAGGCGCGCTGAGCTGCTGGGCCAGCACCTCACGGAATGCCTATTGCTCTCTATCGCTGGCGGCGCGCTGGGATTGCTTCTGGCGTATGGGATGGTGCAGTGGTTCGTGAGTCTTCGCCAGGATGTGCCACGCGTAGACGCAATCCAGATCGACGGCGTGGTGCTCGCGCTCAGCGCGGGGCTGGTGGTCTTGAGTGCCCTCTTCGCGGGGCTGGTTTCCGCATATTCGAGCCGGGGCGACCTGGTGCTGAGTACTCTGCAGGAGTCGTCACGGTCGCACAGCGGGGGCCAAACGCGGGTGCAACTGCGCCGGGTACTGCTAACGGTTGAAGTCGGATTGACGGTTGTTTTGCTGATCGGAGCCGGGCTTTTGCTGAAAAGCTATGCACGGCTGCGCTCTTCCGATTTGGGTTGCCTAACGCGCAACGTGCTGACCATGCATTTCTCGCTTCCCACAGCCCGCTACGACTTTCCCGCTGCGGTGCACTTTTATCAGGAACTGCTCGCGCGCGTGCGCCATTATCCCGGCGTTCAGGCAGCGGGGCTGGTGAGCACGCTGCCGGGAGATGGTTATGGCGGCGACAACAGCTTTACCATCCACGGACGCCCGCCCCTGCCGCAGGGAAAAGGACAGTTGGCCCTGCACCGCTGGGTGGATCCGGGGTATTTCGCGGCCATCGGGATTCCCTTCGAAAGCGGACACACTTTCGACGACAATCAACTTCTCGCGCCCGGGT
>Ga0335078_10017902_pt1 | contig 10537 bp, 8 predicted proteins | sample Lox_Sample_32_FD_206711 | JGI IMG/M metagenome (GOLD analysis project Ga0335078, IMG submission 206711) | Soil microbial communities from Loxahatchee National Wildlife Refuge, Florida, United States - Lox_Sample_3.2 | ecosystem: Environmental > Terrestrial > Soil > Wetlands | place: USA: Florida...
TGAGCATGCGGGGAGGCAGCCTGTCGTCCTTCCTGCTGAAGCCTTCGCGCACGTTGAAGGCACGCTCGATGTTGAGGGTCCTCTCCCCCACCGTCCCAAGGAAGGCCGGATCCGCGAAGCGCTCGACACCTGTTGCCGCAGCGAGGAGCCTGCCGAAATTGTCAGGGAACCATCCCCAGCCCTTGGCGAAGGCACACATGATGCCCACCTCGGTGGTTGCTGTGCCGTTCTGGTTGCCGATGACGATGTCCGCGTTCTTTGCCTCATCGAACCGATTGATCGGCCTCGGAAAAGGGACCCCGAAGACTTCCTGGGCCGCGTACCCGTAGCAGTGGCTAGCCCCGATGTTCGACGTCGCGTAGTTGAAACCGTGGGACTTGGCGCCCCTCGGCTCGTAGGCGGGGAATTCCATGCCCTTGGCGTGGACGGCACAGGCTTCTGCTCCCCTGCCGATTATCCTGGAGGCCCTCACGACACCCTCGGCGAGGATGCTGCCGAACCCCTCCCTGAGGCCGATCTTCCTCACGAGCTTGACCATGGTCTCGTGGTCGCCGTAAACGAGCTCCATGCCGTCCGTATCCCCACTATCGATGATCCCCCGCTCGTATAGCTCGTATGCAAGGGCTATACAGTTACCCGCGCTGATCGTGTCGATGCCGAGGTCGTCGCAGAGCTGGTCGGCCCGTATGCTTGCTTCGATGGACGTGCTGTCGATGGGTGCGGTGAAGACCCATATGGACTCATACTCGGGGCCTTCGCTGTACGCGCCGGCATAGGGCCCTGTCTTCACGAGGTGGGCCTTGCCGCACCGGGCCGAGCAATTGTAGCAGCCGAAATCTCCGGTCCTCAGCTTCCGGTATTCCTCGCCGAAGATCTTTTCACAGTCCTTCATCTGACCGTACCGGAAATTACGGGTGGGGAAGATGCCTATGGAGTTGGTCACGTTCTGGGTCGCCGTGGTGCCCCACTCCTTGTGGTCCTTGAACTGGCCGCTCGCCCTGAAGAGGCGTCCCTGTTCGGCCGCGACCTTCTTGAACCCTTCCGGATCTGAGACCCTCACGTTCCGTTCCGCGGTGACCGCAAGTGCCTTCAGGTTCTTCGACCCCATGACGGCGCCCACGCCGCAGCGACTCGCCGTCCTTCTACCGCTCACGATCGCCGCATACCGCACGAGCCTCTCTCCGCCGGGACCGATGCAGGCGACCCGCGTCTTGGCGCCGTGGCGCTCACTGAGCATCTCCTGGGTCTTTAAGCTGTCCTTCCCCCAGAGCTCCTTCGCATCGAAGAACTCGCACACCTCGGGGGTGATGTGCAGATAAACGGGACTCTCCGATTTTCCCTCCACGATTATGGACTCGTAGCCGGCGAAGCGGAGCCAGGCCCCGAAATCTGCTCCTGCCACCGACCGCGCGTATCCGCCCGTGAGGGGGCTCTTGGTGCAGACCATCCACCGAGAGACGGATTGGGCCTGGGTGCCGGCCAAGGGTCCCGCCATGAAGATGAGTCTGTTTTCCTCGCCCACGGGGTCGACGGAAGGCTGCTGCTCTTTGTAGAGCAGGCTTGCGCCGAGGCCCCTTCCTCCGACGAAGAGCTCGCAGAGTTCGGAAGGGATGGTCTCAACTGCTGCGGTCCGCCGGCTAAGGTTGACGCGCAGAAGGCGTTGTTCGTATGGCATTGCTTTGTACCTCCAACGGGCGTGTGGCCGTGGCCCGGTTCTATTCGACGCAAACGAGGATAGCACAGAAAACGGCGGCGGTCATTGTGTCATGTTGCGCATATCGAGCGTTCCGCATGCCCCGGTCAAGGAAAAGATGCCGGCGGAGAGGTCACTACCCTATTTTACGTAACGCTGGAGACCAAAGAGAAGGAGGCTTACCTGCGATCGCCGGAAACGAGAAGAAGAAGGCAGATCCAGCTCACGGCAAGGGCTGCGCCCGCGGATACGGAGTAGGTGTAGAGGAGGCTGTGATGCCTGACCATCATTCCCACGCAGAGGAAGAAAGAGGCTGAGGCGGCTGAGCCGGTGATGACCCCGGACAACAGACGACGGGCCCCTGCCTGGCCGATATCTCTGTGGGAGAAGACGGCCATAATGGAGGCGAAAACAGGGAAGGGCGACAGGAGGCCGCTCCATCGGGCCCCCAGGTAGAGGGCGCATTCCGTAATGGCGAGCACCATGGCAGCGGCGCTCGCCATGCGCAGCGGAATGTCCCACCAGGCAGGGACCCGGGAAGGGGTGTCAATGGAGGGGTGGCCCGCTACGGTTCGGGAAGCGAAAATAGCCGCAAGGGCAAGAAAGAAGGCGACGGCCGGTCGGACGGAGAGCTGGGCCAGACCGATCGCGCACAGAAGATACGCGCCAATGCCTACGAGGGCTGCCGGGAGCCAGCTGCTCTTCCGGGCGATGAGGACGTACGCCGCACAGAAGCCTGCGACTGCCACGAGCCCGAGTAGGCCGGCCAAAGCCGCGGCGGCGGCAAAGTCACGTCCTTCGTCGAGGGCGAGGAAGATCGACACGGGCCCGGAGACGAGGGGAAGACCGGCGAGCCATCCTCCCAATGCCGGCCCGTACCGCCGCGCCGCCAGGGTGGCGGCTGCTATGAGAATCGGGGTCAGGACGAGCTTGAGAATGATGGCTACCATGGCCTCACAATGGTCTACCACATGCGACCCCGGTCATAAACCACAAACTCTTGCACAGTGGGGCCCATACGAAGTAGACTCGATGGCGAGCGATGAGACCGCTTTCCGGCATACGCTACGCAAGGGCAATCTTTACGCCATTCCTATGCCTCGTCATCGTGGCGTGCGACATAATCAGCATTCCGTACCACGTCACCAAAGGAGCCGTGCAGACCGCCGTATACGTGGTGAAGGGCAGTTATGAGCTGACAGCCGGCACGACGAAAGCGGTCTACCAAATAGGAAAGTTCACCTACAGGGTGGTGAAAGCCCCCCTCGACTGGCCTCTCAGGAATAGAGACATCGAGACCATCGACGGAGTCTCCCCCCAGGAGGCGATCAAAGAGGGGCGCGTGAAAACCGCCCCTTACACGGTGAAGGGCAAGACGTACTACCCCATGTCCGTTGAGGAAGCAAAGACCTATCAGGCCACGGGCCTTGCCTCCTGGTATGGCTACGAGACCAGCCGGCAAAAGCGCGGGGGGGCCATGACGGCAAACGGGGAGGTGTTCGATCCGGAGGGGCTCACTGCGGCCCACAAGTACCTGCCCCTGCCGACCCACGTCAAGGTGACGAACCTGGAGAACGGCCGGTCGGTGATTCTAAGGGTGAACGACCGCGGGCCGTTCCCGAGCGACCGCAATCCCGCATCCGGGGAGCGTATTATCGACGTGAGCGAACGGGCATCGAAGATACTCGGCTTTCACGACAGAGGGGTTGCGAAGGTAAGGGTGGAGACCATTCAGCTCGAAAAAGGATAGGGACCGTGAGACTCTGCGGCCGCTCCGACGAAGGCGGCACGCCCGGTCGAAGGGGCGTCAATGGGATGGTGCGCTGCGAGTGACGCGGGGGAGAATAGCCCCTTATCGGTCGAGCACCTCTCTCACTTTCGCGAGAAGCGCCGTCACGGAGAGGGGTTTCTGGAGAAAGTCCACGCTCTCGCTCTGGATGCCCTTGTCGATGATGACATCCCCAGTGTAGCCGCTTACGAATATTGCCTTGGCCCGGGGATCGGCACGGGTAATTTCGTCGAGGGTTTCTTTGCCGTTCTTCCCCGGCATGACCACATCCGTGATGATGAGGTCTATGCGCTCCCGGTTTTCCCCGTGGACCCGTACGGCATCATCCCCGTCAACGGCTTCAATGGTGGCATACCCTTGGCTTCCGAGGATCTTCGTGAGCATGTTCCTCACATCGGCATCGTCCTCCACGATGAGGATGGTCTCGCCGCCCCCTCTGATTTCTCCTTTCGAGGGAGCCTCATGCACTGACGGTGTCCTGCGGTAGGGGAGGTATATGTCGAAGACGGTTCCCTTGAAAGGCGAGCTCGAGACGGTAATGTAGCCATTGTGCTGCTTCACGGTGCCATAGGCGCTCGCGAGGCCCAGGCCCGTGCCTTTGCCCACCTCCTTGGTGGTGAAAAAGGGCTCGAAGATCCGTTTCACCGTTTCCTCGTCCATGCCTGAGCCCGTATCCGACACGGTGAGTCTTACGTAATTCCCCTGACGCCCGAATCCGTTAGTTCTTATGAAATCCTCGTCCATCTTTGCCCGGCTTGTGGTGATGGTGAGCGAGCCCCCGTGCGGCATGGCGTCCCGCGCGTTGGTGGCGAGGTTCATGAGGACCTGGCCGATCTGGGTAATGTCGAGGAGACTGGAAGTGTCTTTATCGGTGAGGTTCACCGTAAGGCCGATGTCTTCGGGAAGCAGCCGCCGCAGGAGCTTCGCCGTGCTCGTCACGACCCCGTTCAGCTTGTGATGCTCCAGGGTAATCCGCTGCTTGCGGCTGAAGGCGAGGAGGCTCTGGGTGAGGTCGGCTGCCCTCTCCGACGATGCCACGATCTGGTCCACGTATGGTCTGTGGATGTCGTCCCTTCCGATGCTCATCTGCATAAGGTTGGCGAGTCCCATGATGACGGTGAGGATGTTATTGAAGTCGTGGGCGACCCCGCCGGCGAGGGTGCCCACTGCTTCCATTTTCTGCGCCTGGCTGAGCTGCTCCTCCAGCCTCTTCTTTTCGGTGATGTCGCGCAGGATCACAAGAGCGAACTGCTCTCCCTTCAGGGCATAGACGGAGACGCTTGACTCCATGAGGAACGTGGTCCCGTCTTTCCTCAGGGCGGTCAGCTCAACGAGCGATGGGGCGAGATCATCAGGAGCGCGCTTACTCGCCATCTCCTCGGCGAGCCCCCTGCTCTCCGGGGCGATAAGCTCGCTGGCGGGTGCGTCTATCAGCTCACCTGCGCTTCCGTATCCAAAGAGTGAGACATAGGCGGGGTTCACGAAGATGTGCCTTTCGTCCTTCAGCACCGCGATGGCGTCGCGGGAGCCCTCAAGGATGGCGCGCAGCTTCGTCTCACTCTCCCGGAGCGCGTCCACCATTTTCTTGCGTGCGGTGATGTCTTGATTCACGCCGACCGTCTTCAGGGCGTGTCCCTCCGAGTCGGTGATGACCCTGTTTCGCGTGAGGATATGGATCACCTCGCCGTCCTTGCGAAGGCCCCTATGCTCATACTGCTCGAGCTTGTCCGCGCGCGGCAGCGTGCCTCGGTTCGCGGCGATCTGACGCTGCAACTCCTTGCGGTCAGCGGGGTGGACAAAGGTCCTCCCGTATTTTTCCCTCGGCATCCGGTAGCCGCCCTCTTGTTCCGCTGTGGTGCCGTAGAGGTTATAGAAAGCATCGTTGACGGTAAACTCGCCCTTAGTCTCGTCCAGCTCCCAATAGGCGATCATTGCCATGTCCGCTGCCTCAGCGAGCTGAAGCCGGCTCGCGCGCAGGTTTTCCTCGACTGTCCTGCGCTCGGTGATGTCCTGCACGGTACCGATCATTCGGACGAGCGCCCCGGTGTCGTCGAAGTACCCTTGTCCTGAGCTCGCGAGCCAGCGGACCTCGCCGTCAGGACGGATGAATCGAAACTCCGCTCGAAACAGGGGGTGGTCTATCGATATCTGTTCGACCGCCGCCCTCAGGGCCGGGGCGTCCTCGGGATGGAGGAGTTTCGCGAAGGACTCGAAGGTCCCGCTCATACTCCGCAACCCGAGTATCTCGTAAGACTCGGGAGACCCGAACATGTCATTGGTTCGTCCGTCCCATTCCCATACGCCCATATGGGCAGAGGCGAGGGCCATCTTCAGCCGGCTCTCGCTCTCCTTAAGCCTCACGTCGAGGGCATGGCGGTAGAGGGCCATCTCAATGGCTGCCGAGAGGTCCTGCCGCGATACCGGCTTGACCAAATAGCCGTACGGGGCGGTAGCCCTGGCCTGTTCAAGAACGGAAGAGCCGGAATGACTGGTGAGGTAGATGATGGGGACATCGAGGAAGGATTGAATGCGATCGGCCGTTGCAATGCCGTTCATTTCACCGGCAAGCTCGATATCCATGAGGATAAGGTCGGGTTTCTGCGCCTTCGCCCGGGCTATAGCTTCCTCTCCGCTTGTCGCGGCCTGGAGAACGGAATAGCCTAGGTCAGTCAGGGCAGCCTCGAGATACGAGGCGAAGATGTCATTATCTTCTACGGCAAGAATCCTTTTCTGCGTCATGGTCACCTCTTGGGGTTAAATGCAGGCATGAACCGGCTCCCGATGGCAGTTTCATCTCCGTAGTCTAACGACTCTTTTCTTTCGTCTTCGTGGCGCTGGCCTCGCTTTCAGCTTAATGAGGGACGAATCCGGGGAAGCCCTATTTCAGGACTCCCCAGGATTCCCCCGCGCTATCTATCCGGATCGATTCAGTTTTCATTTTATGAATTATTCGTTAATTATGCAACCTCCTTCTCGGGCCCTCCCGATGGACGGGCATCGCTCATTTTAGCCTCACCGTTGCTTACCACCCGTGGCCGTGTCCACCCATTTGCGCCAGACGCGTCCGGAGGGTTGAAAAAACGATGGAACCTCGTTAGACTGGATTTCTCAAAGCGAGGCGCCTTCCGTCGGTCAGCGGCCGACGAACCGTCTCGTTGCGCTAAAAGAGAGCTGCCAAGGAGGGGTCATGAGCGTCGTGACGATAGTGGGAACGAAGGAGCGAAAGAAAGGAGTGATCCAATCGATCAGGTCCCTCGCCATCAATCCGGTGAACGGGAAGGATGTCTTCGTCAAGCCCAATTTCAATACCGCCGACCCTGTTCCCGGCTCAACCCACAACGATACCCTGGAAGCCCTCGTGGAGGAGCTGTGGACCATGGGGGCAAAGTCGATCAGCCTCGGCGACAGGAGCTTTCCGCCGACGAGGGAAGTGATGGAGGCGAAGGGCGTTTTCCCCCTCCTTGATCGCCTCAATGTCAAGGTCATCGATTTCGACGGCCTTCCTGAAAAAGACTGGGTTCCCGTGAAGCCTGAAGGCAGCCATTGGAAAACGGGTTTTCGCGTGGCACGCCCCATTCTCGAGGCGGAGTGTCTCGTCTCCACGTGCTGCCTCAAGACCCACCAGTACGGAGGCGTCTTTTCCATGTCCCTCAAGCTGGCGGTGGGCACGGTACCAACCACCCGCCAGGGTTTTTCCTATATGAATGAGCTTCATTCTTCCCCCAGTCAGCGGAAGATGATCGCGGAGATCAACGTGCCTTTTACCCCGGCTTTCGTGGTGCTGGACGGCATAGACATTTTCACGGACGGTGGGCCGGTAACCGGAACCCGGGCAAAGGCAGACCTATTCCTCGCCTCAGTCGACCGGGTCGCCATCGACGCGGTAGGCGTGGCAGTGCTCAAGTCCCTGGGCAGCAACAATGCCATCATGAAGCCCCTCATCTTCGGGCAGGAGCAGATTGCCCGGGCCGCAAGTCTGGGCCTCGGCGCATCTTCCCCTTCGGAGATCGACCTGAAGGCCGCGGACGCAGACAGCCGCCCCTTAAGGGACCGCATAGCCGCCATTCTCGCAAAGGGATAGGACTTGCTTTATTAGGCCCAACCTCCGGGGGCGCGACACCACCTCATCTCGCGAAGAGCGCTGACTTTGCCCGGTGTCCTTTGCAATGCTCTGAAGGTCTTCTTACCTTTGGTGTATGACAGGCAAGCCGGTCGTATGGGTCATCGACAGCCAGCAGTGGCCGCGGGCATACCTCAGGGTGGAGCTGGACGAGCGTGGCTTCGAAGCCATGGGCTACGCTCGCCTGTCCGAGGCGGTGGCCGACCTCCGGCTTGCCGCTGCTCCCCGGCCGGAAGCGATAGTTCTGGAATTGCACGATCAATACCTGGAGCCGATCCTTCTGGAGGGGCTCATCCGGAGCGGCGTTCCCGTGGTCTTGCTCACAGGGGGGATGGAGCGCGATGAGGGGATAGCGAAAGGCTATGGGTGGGCTGCGGTGATGAGGCGTCCCTTTACCATAGGATCGGTGGTAGACAAGGTTCGGGAAATTGCCGGCTTTGATTCGAGCGATCCCAGGGAGAAAGGAGACGGGCAAGGCGGATAGGGACAAGAGACTTGCCGATTTCACGGGTGCGCTCCTGTCGTGCCGCGAAGTTCCCGGGCCACTATACTCCTAGAAACGCGATTCTTTGCAGGGATGAAGGAGGATGGCATGAGAAAAGTTCTCGTGGCCATAGACGGCTCCGGATGTGCCTCACGCGCGATCAAGTACGCTGGAGAGCAGTTCTCGGGAATGAGAGATCTGTCTCTCACCCTGCTTCATGTGCTCCCGAGCCTGCCGCCACGATTCTGGGACGATGGCCATCTTCTCTCCAAGGAAGAGAAGGAGGAGCGACAGGCGGTCGTAGCCAGATGGATCGAAAACCAGATGCTCGTAACGGAGCCCATGTTCCAAAGCGCCATGGAGGACCTCACGCAGAGGGGCATCCAACCTGAACAAATTGAAAGGAAGATCATCTACGACTCCACGGATGCGGCCACGAGCATCCTGGAGGAGGCGAGGGACGGCGGCTACCTCACCCTCGTGCTGGGGCGATGCGGCTTCTACCGGATAGGCGAACGCCTCATCGGGAGCACCACGAGCACCATTATTCAACGCGGCGCGGGATTGGCGATCTGCGTGGTCGAGTAGATACTCCCTCAAGGAGAAAGGGGCGAAGGTCCGATGGTTGAGATGCGACATGGCCGTATGACGCTCGACCGTTTTCTTGTCCAGCGGCAGCGGGCCCACCCCGGGGCCGGGGGAGAGATGACGCGGGTCATGGGTCAGTTCGGCACCGTGGGCAAGATCATCTCCAGTGACATGCGGCGCGCAGCCCTGGAGCGGTTGACCGGCCTCACGGGAGACATCAATGTGCAGGGCGAGAAGGTGCGGAAACTCGACGAGGTGGGCAACGCCATCTTCGTCGAGGCTTTCGAATACGTCGATCTCGTGGGCGCCATCGTCTCGGAGGAGATGGCCGAGCCCCTCGTTATCGCGTCCGGTGGAACCCCGGGAAAGTACGTTGTCCTCGTGGACCCCATCGACGGCTCATCCAACCTTGACGTGGACTGCGTCGTGGGCTCCATTTTCTCGATTCGCAGCTTGAAAGGCACGGTGGAAGAATCGATCCTCCAAAAGGGGGGAGCCCAAATCGCCGCCGGGTATCTCATGTACGGGACCTCGACAGTCCTCGTTTATACTGCCGGCGATGGTGTGCACACCTTCGTCCTTGACGAGGGAATAGGGGAGTTCGTTCTCGATCATGAGAACGTGCGCATGCCGGAGCGGGGCAGCACCATGGCCTCCAATTTCGGCAACTACGGCATATGGGGCGAGCCCACGAGGAAGTTCGTCGACGCCCTCGGAGCAGAAGGGAAAGACCGCTATTCTCTTCGATACTCGGGGGCCCTTGTGGCCGACCTTCATCAGATCCTTCACAGGGGCGGCATCTACTTCTACCCGGAGGATACAAACAAGCCCAAGGGAAAGCTGCGCCTCCTCTACGAATGCGCACCCCTCTCGATGATCGCAGAGCAGGCGGGAGGCGGCGCAACTACAGGAAGGGAGAAAGTCAGCGACATCCAGCCCCAGAGCGTGCACCAGCGCATCCCCTTCGCCATAGGCAGCCGATACGAGATAGAAAAGTACGAAGAAGCCTACAGGGGAACCGAAGGGCGTTGAGGATGAGAGATAGCCCCTGCCGGTGCAGCGCATCACCGCCATTCCGGCAAAGCGATGATAACCGCGGGCCAGAGGGGCGATCCCGGGGCGGAAGAAAGGAAGAGGCTTCGGGATGTGCATGCAGGTCCGGCCGGCCCGCATGCCGTCGGGCCTATCAGCCGACCGACACGGCGATGAAAATGCAACAGACAATTGCCAGGGCTCGCATCGCCACCTCTAGTGGCATGACCCGCAGGGAGCCCCGTTCACTTCTTCGCCTTGGAACGCACGTTGGTTGCTGATTTAACATTGCATTTTGGCTAAGGCGAGTCAAATCTCCCTTTTTGAGAAGTTGTTCGGTAGTGCCGGACTTTTCAACCGGCGGCCTTATCCAGGACCTCTTCGGCCCATTGATTGAGACTTTTCCCTGAAGTCTTTGCTGTAGCAAGGGCTCTGGCATGAACGTCAGGAGAGACTCGGAGCATGATCTTGCCGGATGCTGCCTTTAAGGGTTTTCGACCCGTGGCCGCGCAATCTGCTAAGTAGTGATCGACGGCGGCCTCAAAGTCAGCCCTCAGTTTTTTCACCGTTTCACCGTGGAATGTGATGGTGTCGGCGATGCCAACGATCTTTCCCATAAAGATGTCATCCCTTTGGTCGAACTCGATACGGGCCTTGTACCCCTTGTAGGTCATTACGTTTTTCACGGTGTCACCTCCAATTGCCCTAACCACTCGCGCAATTCTTCGACCTGGTACTTCTTCGCTTCCTTGCCGGGGTGGGGCCGATGAAGATATTGCCGACTTCCCTTCAGCTCGAACACGATGCGAGAACCGCTTCCCTCCCGAACCT